>Ga0182024_10012229_pt1 | contig 17019 bp, 9 predicted proteins | sample P32metaG_FD_120480 | JGI IMG/M metagenome (GOLD analysis project Ga0182024, IMG submission 120480) | Permafrost microbial communities from Stordalen Mire, Sweden - P3-2 metaG (Illumina Assembly) | ecosystem: Environmental > Terrestrial > Soil > Wetlands > Permafrost | place: Sweden: Stordalen...
CAGCTCGATCTCGATCCCAAGCAGCTCGAGCACTATGGGCTGGGCATCGGCGATGTCATCAGCGCCATCAACAGCAACAACACGAATGCCGGCGGCGGACGCGTCTCTCGCGGCGATCAGAGCTACGTGATCCGCGGGGTCGGCCTGATTCACAAACTGGAACAGATCGGCAGCATCGTCGTGACCCAATTCAACGGCACGCCGGTGTTGGTCCGCGACCTCGGCCGCACCACGCTTGAGCATCAGGAGCGGGAGGGAATCTTAGGCAAGGACAGCAATCCGGACACGATCGAGGGCATCGTGCTGATGCTCAAGTATCAGAATCCCTCAGAGACCTTGCGCGGCGTCCACGCCAAGGTGGCTGAACTGAACCGCGCATTGGCCGGCGACGGAGTGAAAATCGTACCCTACATCGACCGCGACAATCTGGTCCGGGCGACGGTGCGCAAGGTCGGCCAAACGATTTTGGAAGGTGTCGCCCTGGTCTTTTTGATTCTGATTCTGTTCCTCGGCAGCCCGCGCAGCGCGCTGGTCGTCGCGGTCACGATTCCGCTCGCGCTGGCGGCCGTATTCTCACTGCTCAATCTCACGCACGTGTCGGCGAATCTGCTGTCGCTGGGCGCAATCGACTTCGGCATTCTGGTCGACGGGGCCATCGTCGTGACCGAATCGGTCCTGCGGCGGCGGGAGGCACTGCCCAACGAAACCTTGAGCGAAGACGAAGCGAAGGCCGCCACGCTGCAGGTTACGCGGCCGATCTTTTTCTCCAGCCTGATCATCATCACGGCGTATCTGCCGATGTTTTCCTTTGAGCGTGCGGAAGCCAAACTCTTCACGCCCATGGCCTATACGATGGGCTATGCCTTGTTCGGCGCCTTGCTGACGGCGCTGGCCCTGGTGCCAGGACTGGCGTACATGGCGTTTCGCAAGCCCGGCCGGGTCTATCACAACCGTTGGCTGGAACGGCTGACGGTGTGGTATCACCGGGTCTTAAGCGAGTGTCTGGAGCAGCCGCGGATCATCTACGGCGTTGCCATTTTCGCGCTGCTGGCGGTCATTGGGCTGGGCGCCACCGTCGGCCGCGATTTCCTGCCGGATCTGGATGAAGGCGCGCTGTGGCTGCAGGTGCAAATGCCCACGGGACTTGCCTTGAACAAGGCGAGCGACATGGCGAGCGATCTGCGCCGCGCGATCCTCAAGTATCCCGAAGTGTCGTACGTGGTCACACAGACCGGCCGCAACGATGACGGTACCGACCCTTGGACCATGTCCCATATCGAAGCGCCGGTCGGCCTCACCAGCTATGACAGCTGGCCGGAGCACGAGTCGAAAAAACAGTTCCTCAACAAGCTATCCGCGGGTCTGGCCAAGGATCTGCCCGGCTATTCGATCGGCATCAGCCAACCCATCATCGATGGCGTCAACGACATGATCGGCGGCGCGCACAGCCCGCTGGTGATCAAGATATTCGGCGATGACCTCAATGAGCTGCGCGACATCGGCGGCCAGATTGTCGGCGTGCTGTACTCCATCCAGGGTACTTCCAGCGCATCCCTGTTCCAGGAGCCGCCGATCCCGCAAATGGAGATCGTTCTCGATCGTGAAAAGGCCGCCCGCTACGGCGTGAATATGACCGATGTGCAAAATGTCATTCAGACCGGGGTCGGCCAGGCGCCGGTCTCGACCGTATACGTCGGTGAACGCACCTATCCGCTGACGGTACGATTCACGCAAGCGGCCCGCGACTCGACCGACGCGCTGTCGAATCTGCTGGTAAAAACCTCGGGCGGTATGCAAGTGCCGCTGTCCCAGCTGGCCGACGTCCGGGCGCGCACCGGAGAGAGCACCGTCACGCGCGAAAACGGCCAACGCAATCTCACCATACGGATCGACAACCGCGACCGGGACTTGACCTCGTATCTGGAGGAAGCGCAAAAGAAGATCGCGGCCCAGGTCCACTTTGACAAGAACCGGATCCGCCTGGAATGGGGCGGGCAGTTCGAGAACCAGCGGCGCGCCGAAGCGCGGCTGCTCGTGATCCTGGCGTTGGTGATGGGCATGATGCTGATCTTTCTCACCGTCGGCATCAAATCCTTCCGCCAGGCGCTGCTCATCTTGGGCGTGGTACCCCTGGCGATGCTGGGCGGACTGATCTCGCTGCACCTGACGGGGCAAAATCTCAATGTGGCCAGCGCCGTGGGTTTCATCGCGCTTTTTGGCGTCGCCGTGCAAAACGGGATCATCATGGTGTCCAATCTCAATCGCATGCGAAAATCAGGATTGGAACTGCATGAGGCGATTATGCAAGGCGCGACCGAGCGTTTGAGGCCCGTGTTGATGACCGCGACGGTGGCGACGCTGGGCATGCTGCCGGCCGCCATCCACACGGGCGTGGGGAGCGACGTGCAGCGCGGAATTGCCACCGTGGTGGTCGGCGGTCTGGCGATTTCCACGGTGTTGACGCTGTTCGTGCTGCCCTCGATGTATCACGTCATCGAACATTGGGCCGAGCAACGCCATGGCGAAGCGCGGTGGGGACGTTGATGGTCTCGCGCCTGGCAGCCGGTGTGCTGATCGCAAGCCTCGCGGCCTGCGCAGTGGGCCCGAATTTCAAGCGCCCGACGCCACCCAAGGCGAGGGACTTCGGCAACGCGCCCATGCAGGGGGAGATAGCGGCGCCTGGCCCAGACGGGAGCGCGCAGCACTTCGTCGCCGGGGAGGACATTCCAAGCCAGTGGTGGATGCTGTTTCGTTCGCCTGCGCTCAATGATCTGGTAGTTCGTGCCCTCACCGGCAATCCAGATGTGGGCGCCGCACAGGCGGCCTTGCGGCAAGCGAACGAGTTGTATCTGGCGCAGCGCACGGCCTTTTTTCCGGTCGTCGAGGGGAATTTCAGCGGTACTCGGGCCAAGAACGCACTCGGCACCATTGCCAACCCAACCAGCCTGCCGCAGGCGAATCCCTACTACAACCTGTATACGGCGCAGCTCACCATCAGTTATCTGCCGGATGTTTTCGGCGGTGTGCGGCGCGCGGTCGAATTGGCGAAGGCTCAGGCGGACAGCACCCGGTTCCAGCTCGAGGCCACGTACTTGACCTTGAGCAGCAACGTCGTCGTGACCGCTGTGCAAGAAGCATCGCTGCGCGGTCAGATCGCGGCCACGATGCGGCTTCTCGATCTGCAGCACCAATTGACCGACAAGGTTCAGCATCAGCGCGTGCTCGGCACTGCCAATGATCTGGACGTTCTTGCGCAGCAGTCGCTGGAGGCGCAGACCGCGCAGACCCTCCCTCCCCTGCAAAAACAACTGGGTCAGACCCGAGACGCATTGACCGCATTGCTGGGCCGGCTGCCTTCCGACGAACCGGCCGATACTTTCAGACTGGATGACCTCACGCTACCCACGGATCTTCCCGTGAGCGTGCCGGCGAAATTGATCGAGCAGCGACCGGACGTTCGCCAGGCCGAGGAGAATTTGCATGCCGCGTCCGCCGCCGTGGGCGTGGCAATCGCCAATATGTTGCCGAACCTTGCCATCAGCGGTGACATCGGTACGACGGGGCTGGCCATGCAGCAACTGTTTGGTCCCAACACGGGCTTTTGGAGCGGCGGCGGCTCGCTCACCCAGACGCTGTTCGATGCCGGGGCGCTGCTGCATAAAAAGCGGGCCGCGGACGCAGCGCTGGATCAAGCGGCGGCACAATATCGCAGCGCCGTCATTCTCGCCTGCCAAAACGTGGCGGACAGCCTGCGCGCGCTGCAGGCGGACGCTGATGCCGTGAAGGCCAGTGCCGATGCGCAGCGCGCGGCCAAGAAGACCTTTGATCTCGCGCAGCACCAGCGCGAACTCGGGGCGATTACCTTAGTCGCGGTGCTGATCGCCGAACAGGCATACAACCTAGCCGAGTTGGCATTGGTGCAGGCGCAAGCCAATCGTTATTCCGATACGGCCGGCCTGTTCCAGGCACTCGGCGGCGGATGGTGGAACCGAACCGAGGAGCCTCGCTATGAGCGATTTAGTCCGACGGGAGAATAGCGACGGCGTGGCGACCCTGACGCTCAATCGGCCAGAGAAGCTAAATGCTCTGTCCAAGGAGATGTTCGAAGCGCTGGCGGTGCACGTGGATGCGATTGCGCGCGAGTCCAGGAAAATCGGCCTCGTCATCCTGCGCGGCGCCGGCGGAAATTTCTCCGCCGGCTACGACATGAACGAAGTGCTGGAGCATGTGAAGGCGCACGCCAAGCCGCATTTCCACTCCGAGGTCATTCAGAAAGTTGCGAATCTTCCGCAGCCGGTCATTTCCGCCGTGCAAGGCCATTGTTCCACCGGATCGCTGGAGCTGGCGTTGGCCGCGGATCTGATCGTCGCTTCCGAGTCGGCGCAATTTTCAGACGTTTACGCGAGGTGGGGCCTGACGCCGGTGTGGGGGTTGAGCATGCGGCTGCCGCACCGCATCGGCAGGCATAAGGCCAGCGAAATGATGTTCACCTGCCGAAGCTATTCCGGCGCGCAGGCGGAAGCGATGCACCTGGCCAATTTCTGCTTCCCCGATGAGCGGTTCGATGCCGAACTGGCGGTGCTGTCCGCCGAAATAGTGAGCAACTCGTGGTTTGCCAACCAGGTCATCAAGCGGGCGCTGATCGAAACCGATGGCCTAAGCTTGCACGATGCGCACGCACTGGAGCTGTTCAAGAATGAAGGCCTGGCGCCGGACGCCGGCAAGCGGATTGCGAAATTTTTTACGAATCCCGATGACAAGTCGGCGTAATAACCGAGGGCCCGGATCGGAGCTGGCGCGCGAGTGCTTCGCGCAGCGTTTCAGCAATTCCCACCTCGCCGGCGCGCGCGTGGCAAAATGAGGTAACTAACTCAGGCAAACAAACGATGGGTGAGGAGCAAATCAACCGGCGCGGCTGGTCAAAACAACGCCAATGGCGAACCGCGGCCCTTGCCGCCGCAGGCTTGGCCGCTACGGTTGCGGCGGTCTGGTTCGGCGGCAAAGCCTTGAGGCCCCACGAGCCTCGGAGCACTGAAGCCCCGCCGCCGCCGGGTACGTTTCGCGCCAGCGCAGCGCAGCTGAAGACATTCACCATAGAAGCCGTGCGGCCTCACGCATTCGTCAGCGAGGAATTGACCGAGGGGAAAATCGGGGTGAACGGCGATCGCACGACGCCGGTCGTCTCGCCCTATTCAGGGCGCGTCACCCGTGTCATCGCCCGATTGGGCGATACCGTAAAGGCAGGAGCTGCGCTGGCAACGCTCGACGCGTCAGAGTTCGTGCAGGCCCAAAATGACCTTAACGTAGCCGCGGCGCAAGTCAAACTCGCGCACATCAACGAAACTCGCAAGCATGCCTTGTACGATGCGAAGGGCGGCAGCCTGCAGGACTGGCAACAGGCACAAGCTGATCTAACGGCGGCCGAGACTGCTCTTAACTCGGTGCGCAATCGCTTGCGTATCTTCGGCAAGTCGCCGGCCGATATTGCGAAATTGGAGGCGGCGCAGAGCATGAGTCCGGTCGCCACCCTCACAGCGCCCATCGCCGGCGTGGTTGTGGATCGACAAGTGGGGCTGGGTCAATACCTGCAATCCGGCGGAACACCGGTTTTCACCATAGCTGATCCATCGAGCGTCTGGCTGCTGGCCAATGTGCGAGAGACCGACGCCGGGCTGGTCAAACTGGGGCAATCCGTTGAAGTGCACGTACTGGCGTACCCGAAGCGTGCCTTTAAAGCACGCGTGACATACGTGGCGGCGCTCGTCGATCCTGTGACCCACCGCTTACCCGTGCGCGCCGAGATTGACAATCGCGACGGTGCACTGAAGCTTGAGATGTTCGCTAATTTTCGCATTCTCACCAGCGATGCAACGGAATCTCCCTCTGTGCCGGAGGCGGCGGTGGTTTATGAAGGGGAGGCGGCGCATGTGTGGGTTGTCGCGGCCGACGGCTTGCTCATCTATAGGGCCATACACCCAGGCCGCAGCAACGACGGGCTCGTGGAAGTCCTCGACGGATTGAAGAGCGGTGAACGCGTAGTGACCAAAGGCGGTCTGTTCATCGATCAAGCGGCGGTTCCCGCCTCCTCATGAACGCCATCGTCACCTTCGCGCTGCGGCAGCGCGTGTTGATCGTCGTGCTATTGGTGATGGTGCTGATCGGCGGCGCCGTCAGCTTCGCCGCGCTGAATATCGAAGCCTATCCCGATCCGGTACCGCCGCTGGTCGATATCGTCACGCAAAGCACCGGACAGTCAGCCGAGGAAATCGAGCGCTACATCACGATTCCCCTCGAGATCCAAATGGCCGGCATTCCCAACGTGCAGGCCATACGCACCATTTCCTTATTCGGCCTTTCCGACGTCAAGGTGCAGTTCACTTACGATTTCACGTATACCCAAGCCGAGCAGTGGGTTACCAACCGCTTGGCGCAACTGGGCGCGTTGCCGAACGGTGTCCAGCCGCAAATTTCGCCCACCAGTCCAATCGGAGAGATATATCGCTATCGGCTGACGGGGCCGGACAATTATTCGGTGACGGACCTGAAGACCCTGCAGGATTGGGTGCTCGAACGGCGCTTCAAGGCGGTGCCGGGCGTCATCGATGTGACGGGTTGGGGCGGCAAGACGAAGACCTACGACATCGCAATCGACCAGCGCAAACTCGTGGGGTACGGACTGTCCATTCCCCAGGTGCTGCAGGCGCTCGGTAACGCAAACATCAACGTCGGCGGTCAAACGGTGAATTTCGGCGCGCAATCCGCGGTGGTGCGCGGCGTCGGCCTCATTCATTCGGCCGAAGAGATCCGCCACACCTTGATCACGAACAATCAAGGCGCACCGGTGGTGCTCGGCGATGTCGCCGACGTATCCATCGGACATCTGCCGCGACTGGGCATTGCCGGTTTCGACAATGTGGACGACATCGTTCAGGGCATCGTGCTCATGCGGCGAGGTGCCGAAAGCATTCCCACGATCAAGCGCGTCGAAGCGGAAGTGGACAAGATAAACGACACCGGGATTCTACCGCCCGGAGTGAGCATCCAGCGCATCTACGACCGCAGCGACCTCGTTCGCGTCACGACGCACACGGTGCTGCACAACATGATCGCGGGCATCGTGCTGATTTTTTTACTGCAGTGGGCCTTCCTCGGCAACATCCGCAGCGCCGTGATCGTCGCGATGACCATACCGTTCGCCTTGTCATTCGCGATCGGACTGATGGTATTGCGCGGCGAGTCGGCGAATCTCTTGTCCGTCGGGGCCATTGATTTCGGCCTGGTGGTGGATGCAACGGTGATCATGGTCGAGAATATTTATCGGCATCTCGCCGAAGCCTCGGCGCATCTTGGCCACGGGCCGAGTACCCTGCACCGCATCCGCGTGCGCAGCGGCTTTCGCGGCAAGATCGGAACGATCTCCGTGGCCGCCGCCGAAGTCAGCCAATCCATATTCTTTGCCGCGGCCATCATCATCGCAGGCTTCGTCCCGCTCTTTACCTTGTCAGGGATCGAAGGGCATATTTTTGGACCGATGGCCAAGACCTATGCGTACGCCATCGCCGGCGGCTTGATCGCGACCTTCACCGTCGCACCCGCCTTGAGCCTGATGTTGCTGCAGGACAAAGTCGATGAGCGCGAAACTCCCGCGGTGCGTGTCTTGAGGAAGCTCTACGAACCGGCGCTCGAATTCGTACTGGCGAATCGCATCATCACCTTCTCGGGGCTGGCGCTGATCGTCTTGCTGGCGTTCTTCGCGGTGCGTTCCTTGGGGCTGGAATTCTTGCCGAGTCTGGAAGAAGGCAACCTGTGGGTTCGGGCGACTTTCCCGCAATCGATCTCCCTCGAGGACAGCGATACGTATGTGAATCGGATGCGCGTCCTCATGAGCAAATACCCGGAAGTGCAGTCGGTCGTCTCGCAACACGGCCGGCCGGACGACGGCACCGATGCCACCGGTTATTTCAATGCGGAATTCTTCGTACCGTTGAAGCCCTTCGACAGCTGGCCCTCGGGCGTCGACAAGGACAAGCTCACCGAAGACATGACCAACTCCCTGGTGCAACAGTTTCCCGGCGTGACCTTCAATTTTTCGCAGTACATCCAAGACAACGTGGAGGAGGCGGCGTCGGGCGTGAAGGGTGAAAATTCGGTCAAGATCTTTGGCAACGACTTGGAGACATTGGAGAAAACCGCCAACAGCATCGCCGCCGTGCTCGCCAAGGTGCCGGGTATCACGGATCTCGCCGTGTTGCGCTCATTGGGGCAGCCGACTATTAGAATCGATGTCGATCGCGTGCGTGCCGCCCGCTTCGGATTGGCGCCCGGCGACGTCAATGCCGTCGTGCAGACGGCGATCGGGGGGCAGAGCGCCGGCGATCTTTACGAAGGCAGCAGCGATCGCCACTTCCCGATGATGGTGCGTTTGGCCGCGCCGTTTCGGCAAAATCTCGATGCGATACGGCGCATTCCGATCGCCGCGCCCGCAAGTACCGGTAGCGGCGTCATTCAGATCCCGCTTGAGGACGTGGCTGAGGTGCGCTTGGTATCGGGTGCCGCCTTCATCTATCGCGAGCAACAGCAGCGCTATGTGCCGATCAAGTTCAGCGTACGTGGCCGCGATCTTGGCAGTGCCGTGCTCGAGGCGCAACGCGCCGTCGATTCTCAGGTCCTGTTGCCGGGCGGGTACCATCTGGAGTGGGTCGGTGAATTCGGCAATCTGCAGGAGGCGGCCGCCCGCCTCGGCGTCGCCGTACCGTTGTCGCTGGCGCTGATCGTGTTGCTGCTCTACTTGCACTTCAGCAGTCTTCGCGACGCGCTGCTGGCCGCGAGCGTCATTCCCATGGCGCTGTTGGGTGGGATTTTTTCGCTGTGGATCAGCGGCACGCCGTTCAGCGTTTCTTCCGCGATCGGCTTCGTGGCCTTGTTCGGAATCGCCGCGATGGACGGCATCCTGATCCTGTCGTACTACCACCTGAGTCTTGAATCGGGGCTTGATCGCGCCAGTGCCATGCTGCAAACCTGCCGCACGCAGCTTAGGCCGGTGATGATGACTTGCATCGTGGCCTGTGTGGGCCTGTTGCCCGCCGCGTTTTCGAGTGGGATAGGATCGCAGGTGCAACGGCCGCTGGCGCTGGTCGTCGTGGGAGGCATGCTGCTCGCTCCTGTGCTGATCTTGCTGGTGCTGCCGGTTCTGATATTGAAATTCTCCCGCGCACAAGAACAGATCGAAGAATTGCCGCGGGAAGGCGCGACATGACGCGGGTTCGTTCCGCGCCGGCGCTGCGCGGTATGTGCTCGGGATTGGTGTGCGCCGCGTTGGGCCTTGGCGCCTGCGTGGGCCCAAATTTTCACAGGCCCGCGCCGCCGCATGTCGATCGCTACACGGCCGAAGCGCTGCCGCAGCAGACGGCGTCGGCGCAGGGGCCCGGCGGCGCGGCTCAGCGTTTCCTCATGGAACAGGAAGTACCGCGGGATTGGTGGACCTTATTTGGTTCCGCCGAGCTCAATGCTCTCGTGACCGAAGCGCTGCGCCACAGCCCGGATGTGTTGTCTGCGCAGGCGGCGTTGCGTCAAGCGCTCGAGAACACCGCGGCGCAACGCGGCAGTTACTTCCCCGTCGCGCAGGCCAGTTTTGACGCCAGCCGCAATCGCAACGCCACGGGCGTGCTGGCGCCGAACTTGGCTTCCGGCACGCCGCTATACAATCTGTTCACGCCGCAAGTGACCGTGAGCTATGTTCCCGACGTCTTCGGCACCAATCGGCGGCAGGTCGAATCGCTGGCCGCGACGGCGGAAGCCAGCCGCTTCCAACTGGACGCCACATATCTCTCGTTAACGGCGAATGTCGTCGCGGCGGCGGTCCAAGAGGCGGGGCTGCGTGCCCAGATCGCCGCGACCGAGCGGGTCATTACGCTGGAGCGAGAATCTCTGACGATCATGAAGCGTGAACTCGAACTTGGCGCGATTGCCGAAGGCGATGTTTACGCGCAGGAAGCCGCTCTGGCGCAATTGGAAGCAACACTTCCGCCTTTGCGTCGGCAACTGCATCAGACGCGCGATCAGTTGGCGCTATTGACGGGTCACCTGCCGGCGGATTTCAAACCGCCCGATTTGCAATTGGAGCAGCTGGTGCTTCCCGTCGATCTGCCGCTCGGCGTGCCCTCGCAGCTCATCGAGCGGCGGCCCGATGTGCGTGCCGCCGAAGCCCAACTGCACGCTGCCACCGCCCAGGTCGGCGTGGCAATCGCCAATATGCTGCCGCAATTCATGATCACCGGCAACGCCGGTAGTTCCGCAACTGTCATGGGCGATTTGTTCAAGGCCGGCACCGGATTCTGGAGTCTCGGCGGCAATGCCACACAGACCCTGTTTGCCGGCGGGACACTGCTGCATCGCAAACGCGCCGCCGATGCCGCGCTGGACCAAGCAGGTGCGATGTATAAGTCGACGGTGTTGACTGCATTTCAAAATGTCGCCGATGCGTTGCATGCGCTCGATACGGACGCGGACGGCTTGAATGCCGCCAGCCGCGCGGAGAATGCGGCACAAAGAAGCTTGGGAGTAGCCCGACACCAGCTCGAACTGGGCTCAGTGAGCTACCTGGCGCTGCTGATTGCTGAGCAGACTTACGAGCAGGCGGCAATAGCGCTGATTCAAGCGCGAGCCAGCCGTTTTACCGATACCGCTGCGCTGTTCCAGGCGCTGGGCGGATCCATCACGCCGCCGCCTTAGTGTGCCGCGAGTGTAAATCCTGCATCCGCTCGACCTTAAGCTGCGGCGTCCTTATTTGTTGTCTAAGTAAATGCTTACAGCGAGAGTTCTGCCCGATTAGTGCGGGTCACGACACGCCGGCGACGCGCGCGAAGGGCCAGTATGGGCCGCGCCGTGACTGCATACGCCGTTTGTCTTGCCTCATAATTCCTATTCGCAGTCGCATGGAAGCGGGGAACAGTGAGCATTCGGCTGCAAATTTTGGTCGCGCTCATAAGCGTGCTGAGTTCATTCGTTGCAGCCGCGGGCGCGCAGAATTCTGGCTCCGGCGCCCGGCCATGGTCGCTCGATGGCCAGATGGCATTCGTGCGCATGGCCTCGCTCGAGACGTCGGCGGTCACGGCGATCGCCCAGGACACGCAGGGGTTTCTCTGGTTTGGTACTCAGTCGAACCTGCTGCGCTGGGACGGATACACGCTACACACATATGCCAGGAATCCGGATGCGGCAGGCTCCTTGCCGGACAACTACATCCGCGGCCTGCTGGTTGACGATCACGGTCAGCTTTGGGTGGGCACGAACTCGGGCGGACTAAGCCGATACGATCCGCAGACCGACGGATTCATCAGTTTTCCGGTCGGTGTCAACGGTACCAGCGACGGCAGAATATCGGCGCTCATCTCCGATCGCCGGGGAGGTCTCTGGATTGGTACCGGGCACGGCATCGACCACCTGGATGGCGCCACGGGGCGCATCGATCCAGCGGATGCCCATCTGCCCCGAGACGCGATCACGACTTTGCTGCTCGACCATGCGGGCACGTTGTGGGCCGGAACACGCAAGGGTCTGCTGCGCCGCGCGCGCGTCGACAGCCACTTCCTGCAATACCCTCTGTCTGCGCCCGAAGGCCCTGCGCCTGTCATCAGGGCCCTGCACGAGGACATGGCCGGACGCATTTGGATAGGCATCGATTTGAATGGCGCGTTCATCCTCGAGCCCGGCACCGACACACCGCGTCGCCTGCTCGAGGCACCGGGATCCAGCAGGCCATTGATCGACAACATCTCGGCAATCTGTGACGTTGACAAATCAGAGGTCTGGCTCGGGACCGCCGAAAGCGGGATCGTGCGCGTCGACACGACGAGCTGGAAGATCGTGCGCGAACAGCGTGACCTAACGCGTCCCAGGAGTCTGCCGGGCAACCAGATCGATTCGCTGTTTCTCGATCGTGGCGGCACGATGTGGGTGGGCACCCGCTCAGTGCTGAGCAATGTCAATCCGCGCCAGCACCTGATCCAGAACTTCTATGGGGGCAGCGCTCCGGGCTTACTTATCCGGGCTGACTCGGTCAGCTCGATGCTGGCCCTGCCGGATGGCCGCGTCTGGCTGGCGCTGGTTAGCGGGGGAGTCGAAATCGTCGATCCGGTGGCCGGCCCGGTCGGGATGATCCGCTCCGCGACGGATCATCCCGACAGCGCCCTTCCCAATGCCCAGGTGATTGCCATGGCGCGTTGGGAGGACGGGAGCATCTTCCTGGGCACGGCTGCCGGCCTGTACCGCGCCGGCCCTGACGGACGCTCACTCGAGCGCCTGCAGGTGCCCGCGCAGAGCAAGACCGTCGATGTGCGCGCATTGCTGGTGGCCGATGGACACCTATGGCTCGGCGGCCTCGATGGCCTTTCCGAGCTTGACGTCCTGCCCGGGGGTGCCCTCGCCTTACAGCGCCGATGGGACAAGGAACTCGGGGATCCGCGAGTACGCACCGTGGTCAAGGGCCGGGATACTGGCATCTGGATCGGCACGACGAGCGGCGTTGCGCATGTGGAGCCCGCGACCGGTGAGGTGACGCACCTTACGAACGATCCCAGGAATTCGAGCTCGCTGCCCGGGGGATACGTAAGCTCAATGCTGATCGATCGCAACGGCCGGCTCTGGGTGGCGACGTTTGGTCGCGGCATCCAGGTAGAGCAGGCGCACGACGCGGGCGGTCGTCCGATTTTCCGGCGGCTCACGCAAAGCGACGGGCTGCCACAAAACAGTGTCGACGCCCTGCTGCAGGACTTCGACGGCAACATTTGGGCCAGCACTGATGGCGGATTGGCGCGCATCGAGCTCGACAGCCTTGCAATCCGCTCGTTTCGAACCGAACAGGGCGTGGGCATTGACGGATTCTTCACCGGTGATGCGGCGACTACGCCGGGCGGCGACCTCCTGTTCGGAGGTCTGAACGGCCTAGTCGTCGTGCATCCCGAGCGCCTTACCGCGGCAGCCGATGCGGCGCCCATCGTCGTCACGGATGTGCGCGTTGGCGGCCGAATCCTCGCGCCGTCACAGTCTCTCTTGCGCTCGGGGCTGACAGTCGGATCCCAGGACCGCAGCCTGGCGATCGAGTTTGCTGCCCTGGTTTTCACAGATCCGGAACTGCAGCGCTACAGTTACCGCTTGCAGGGATTTGACAGGGATTGGCTCGAGACGCCGACGTCGCGGCGCGTGGCTTCCTACACGAACCTGCCACCGGGCGACTACATTCTGCAGCTGCGCAGCGCTGCGCCCGGCAGCGGATGGTCGGCCCCGCTCGACATTGCGGTGCGTGTGCAACCGGCCTGGTACGAGTATGGCTTGGCGCGCGCGCTGGCGGCGATCATCGTGTTATTGCTGATCGTCGGTTTCGTGCAAATGCGCACGACGCTGTTGCGCCGTCGCCAGAGGGAACTCGAAAGCATCGTCGCGGAACGCACTGCGCAATTGCAACGCAATCAGGAAAGTCTGAAAAGCATGGCGTATCTGGACGTTCTCACGGGACTGCCGAATCGCCGTGCGTTCGACGACGGTTTGCGCCGGTTTATCGCTGAATGCGAGCGTGGTCAGGGCGACTTTGCACTGCTGCTCATCGACCTGGACGGCTTTAAGGGTATCAATGACACCGTCGGGCACGGCGCGGGTGACGCAGTACTCGTGGAGGTCGCCACGCGTCTGCGCACGCTGATCCGCGAGACCGATCTGGCGTCGCGGGTGGGCGGTGACGAGTTCTGCGTGATCCTTGCGCAACCGCGCGACACGGCCGCTGTAGACTCGGCCTGCGCCCGAATTATCAAGAAGCTGAACGAACCCATTGTCTTGGCCGACCGTGTCGTCGTCATCGGCGCGAGCATCGGCGTTGCCAGGGCCCCCCGCGAGCGCACCACCACGCCCGACGAACTCCACAAGGGTGCCGATGTGGCGCTGTATGACGCCAAGCGTGCCGGCCGCAACACTTGGCGCTGGGACAACCGCTCGCGCCGCATCGCGAGCAATGACCTCATGGAAGCGATAGAGGATTAGGCAAGCTAAGCGCCCAATAGTCTACGTGCTACCAACGACCCCATGTCGCGGCGACCGTCGGTATCCCGCCGTCTATCGCACGGTCCTTGATCTCGCGTCAGCGCCTTACGACACGCTCGATATACGCAGCCAGCATCATCCGCACCTGCGCAACGAGCGGCTGCCCGCCATCCTCTTCCTCTTTAGCCAGCGTCGGCACGAGCTTCAAAACATGGGCAATCATCGCGGCAGCCGAGGCGGCGGCCTTCTCGCGCAGCTTAGGATTGGCGGCGCGCAGGATCGCGGCGATTTGGCGGCGGTTGGCGCCGCGCAGCGATTGGCGGCGCTCTACGATGCCGGAGACGGAACCGGAAAGCGCAGCCGTAGAGTCGCGGTCCTTGCGGACATCCAGCATGAGGTCGACGAGTCTATCTGCCAGGCGCAGCGGCGATAAGCCCGGTGCGCGCTTCGCAAGGTCCTCGAGCATTGACGTTACGCGCTCTACGTAGCGAGCAAACAGCGCTTCCGCGAGCACCTCCTTCGATGGAAAGAACTGATACAGCGAGCCGATCGACGCACCCGCACGCTCTGCGATTTGCGTCATGGTGGTACTTTCATAGCCATTCTCCGCAAACAGCGCGGCACCCGCGTCGAGCAACTCGGCCACGCGCTGCACACCGCGGGCGCGCTTGGGCGCTTTGGCTATGGGCGCTTCGGTTGACATTTGTGAGGATCCCTCATAATATTATATTTATGAGTCTCCCTCATAAATAGCTTCCGCACAAGGCCCGCGGCTCTGCCCGTGCCTCCCTCGCCCCTGGAGCCTAAGATCATGATTGAACTCGATCCGCGAATTTCCGCCCTCGTCCTAATCGACCTGCAAAAGGGCATTCTTGGCAGAGCGCTCACGCCCGTCACGAGTCAAGAGTTGCTGGTCCGCGGTCAGGCGCTGGCCGAGCGCTTTCGCACCGCAAAGGCAACCGTCGTGCTGGTCAATGTCGCCTTCTCGCCGGACGGCGCCGACACGCTGCGCCAACCGGTGGATCAGGCACAGCCGCTCCCGGCGGGTGGCTTGCCGGCCGGCTGGACCGAATTCCCACCCGGTTTGATGCAGTCAGGTGACCTGCAAATTACGAAACGACAATGGGGCGCGTTCTACGGCACCGAGTTGGACCTGCAGCTGCGTCGACGCCGTATCCGCACGATCATACTGGGCGGGGTCGCCACTCAGATTGGCGTGGAATCGACGGCCCGTCAGGCATACGAGCACGGTTACGAGCTGCTAATCGTCAAGGACGCGACAACCAGTACTGACGCCGAGGGCCATGAAATGTCGATGAAGCACATCATGCCCCGACTCGGCCGTATCGTTCAAAGCAGCGACATCACGCTGACTCGCAGCTAGCGTCGGATGGATCAGCCACCTACGCGAACCGCATTTACTTTGCGCGACACCCAGGCTCCGCTGAAGTGGACTATCCTGCTCCTGGTATCGCTCGCCATTATCGTGCCGCTCGAGCTGATGCACCTCCCCGCGGCCCTGCTTCTGGGAGCGATGGCGGCAGCGATCCTGGTCGCGGTGTTCGACGGCAATCTCGCGGTGCCGCACTGGCCCTTCGTCCTCGCGCAAGGTCTGATCGGCTGCCTCGTGGCACGCAGCATCGGTCCCGCAATCCTAGTGACGATGGTCCAACAATGGCCGCTGTTTCTCGCCGGTGTTTGCTCGGTGCTGCTCATCAGTACCTCGCTTGGCGCCCTGCTTGCACGCTGGAAGGTCTTGCCGGGAACGACGGCGGTCTGGGGCTCGTCGCCCGGCGCAGCCACGGTCATGGTGTTGATGTCCGAAGGCTTCGGCGGCGACCCCCGGCTCGTCGCCTACATGCAGTTTCTGCGCGTGATGCTCGTGGCTCTCGTGGCCTCAATCGTTGCACGCGTCTGGGTCGCGCCCGGCGGCCTCGCAAGAGCTGAGATCGACTGGTTTCCGGCGGTCGCTGCGGGGCCGTTGTGGGAAACGATGGCGCTCGCAGTCTTCGGTGCGATCGCCGGCGCCAAATCCAGGATCCCCGCCGGCGCCCTGCTCGTCCCGCTCTTCGCCGGCATAGCGCTCTCCTGCACCCACGTCTTAACGATCACCCTGCCGCCCTGGCTGATGGCCGGTTGCTACGCCCTGGTCGGCTGGTCCATCGGCCTCCGATTCTCGCGCGAGATCGTGATCTACGCCGCGCGCGTCTTTCCGAAGATCGCCGCCTCGAATTTGACGCTGATCGCGCTGTGCGGTGGTTTGGCAGTGCTGCTGCACCTCATCGTCGGCACCGACCCCCTGACTGCCTACCTCGCCACCAGTCCCGGCGGCGCTGATTCGGTCGCGATCATTGCAGCCTCCTCCAATGTCGATGTGCCATTCGTGATGGCCATGCAGATGGCTCGGTTCATTCTCGTATTACTCGTGGGACCCGCGTTGGCGAGAGCAGTTGCACGGTGGACGAAAAGTTGATCAGTCGGCGAAGGCCGCCTCCTCATAGCTGTCACTCATTGCCTTAGCTGATATAGTCCGCAAGCCAGTCGCGGCATCATAGTGCATATACCAAGACATGCTGATCGACCGTAGAACCGTGATAATCGGCGCGGCCACGTTGGCCGCCGTCAGAACTGCTGAGAGTGCCACGCCTGACACAGGGGAGGTGCAGATGAACACGCCAACTGAACGCGTACTGGGCATCGGCGGATTTTTCTTCCGGAGCCGCGACCCCAAAAAATTGGCGCAGTGGTATCAACTCAATCTCGGGATTGACCATCGAGTGTGGCAACAAGCCGCCGGCCCGACCGCATTCACTCCGTTTGCGATGGATACGGACTATTTCGGATCGAAGCAGCAAGCGTGGATGCTGAACTTTCGAGTTCGAAGTTTAGACGCCATGGTCGCGCAGCTGCAGAAGTCCAACATTGAGGTGAAGGTGGATCCTGAAAAATCTCCCTACGGTCGATTCGCCAGACTGCACGATCCGGAAG
>Ga0182024_10012230_pt1 | contig 17018 bp, 11 predicted proteins | sample P32metaG_FD_120480 | JGI IMG/M metagenome (GOLD analysis project Ga0182024, IMG submission 120480) | Permafrost microbial communities from Stordalen Mire, Sweden - P3-2 metaG (Illumina Assembly) | ecosystem: Environmental > Terrestrial > Soil > Wetlands > Permafrost | place: Sweden: Stordalen...
CCGGTTTTGTCGACTACCAGGTGGCAGGAGCCGCCTCCCCCAGCATCAACCTTGTTGAGAAATGTAAGGGCGCCGGTCTTACGATCGATCGAGTAGCTGCTGATCGAGCCGTTTTTCTTATAGCTGCTTGCTCCAGGCTCCTGACCCATCTCGGTCGCAGCATAAAGAAAACGATGCTGTGGATCGGTGACCATGAACGACGGATTCGCGAGCTCAGCCGCCACACCAATCGGTGTGAGCTTTCCGCTCTTTGGATCGAATCGGTAGTTATAAATCCCTTTACTGGTGGTGGCGGTATAGGTGCCAACATAAACCAGGTAAGAGCTGGCTGGCGTCATCTTCTTAGCTTCCGCTCTCAGAAATCGTGGCCCAATCGCCCCAACGAGGACCAACACTGCAAGCAGCGACAATCTCACCCATGTTCCCGGAACCGGCCATCGTGTCATCTGTTCTCCCACCCCTTCCAAACATCCCCACTCTTTCTAGATCAGAGCAGGGTAGAACGCAAGACATTCCTGTTTTCCGATAAGACATCATGTTTGTCTCAGAAGCCAGCGCACAGCGTTTTTCTGCAGCTTTTCGTATTCCGGATTCCACAACGACGTGATCACATGACCCGGAGCCATATAACATACGCGGCCCTTACCATACTCATACGCCCATCCCGCCGCGGAGGAAGTTCCCAGATCCTTGAACGTAAGCCCATTCTCATTGACGCTTTGCAAAAGTAAATACTTTGGATCCTTTTGATACGTCATGTAGTGCTGCTCGTCGGTTACCACGAAATCGTTGACGCCGCGGGTGATGGGATGTTCCCGATTCACGATCTTCACCTTGAACGGACGCAGAGGAGGGTGCTCTTCCGTCACCGCGCCCAGCACATCACGAAAATCGTCATTGTGGGGGCTGATGTAGGTGACATTGTGGTAAAAGAGAATGCCTCCGCCGCCGGAGACGAATTCCTTCACCGCTTTGCCTTGCTCCGCAGTGATCCAGTAGTCCGGTTGGGGCTCTATCGCAGGAAGAGGCGGCTCGCTGACGAAAGATGGCGGCGGAGTATTCGGAGAACCCGGCGGCCCCTGCAAATAGCCGCTCGGCCACAGCATGCCATCGCGAAGCATGATCAGCAGCTTATACCCCCTCAGCTCCTCGGCGTTCAGCAGTTCCACCTCGTCGCGGAAGTCGATAGAGATACCAGCATCCTTCACCAGCGTCTTGCGCAATGCAGTGCGGATATAGTCGCTGTTGTGGTACCTATCCCCGATTAACGCAAACGCCGTAGCCTTCTTCGCCGCTTGAGCGCGCGGCCCGGCAAGCAACGCCGAGGCTGCGATGCCCGATACTACGGCACGCCGTGTGATCTGCTGCTTCATGCCGCCCTCAGAAAACAATTTTTGCCGCGACTTGCATCACCCGGCCACTGGCTGAAGCAGTAATGCGTCCAAACGCGGAGCTGGTGAACGAGTTATTGGGATTGGAAAAATTCGGGTGATTCAAGGTGTTGAATGTTTCCCAGCGGAGCTCCACCCGTCTCTGTTCGCTAATCGGAATGTTCTTGAACAATCCGGCATCGAAGTTCTCGGTTCCTGGCCCATAGATGGTGTTCCGCCCGCTGGTGCCAAAGGTTCCCAACGCCGGCAATGAAAACGCAGTGGTATCGAAGTACTTCGCAATTTTGCTAAAGGTCCCCTGACCGTTATAGACGGCCACCGGTCCGTTGACATTCGCATGATCTTCGGCGACCCCCACCAGGCTTCGATCGACGCCGGCAAGAACACTCAAGGGCAAGCCGGTTTGCAAGGTAAGAATCCCATCCAGTTGCCAGCCGCCGGTAAGTGCCTTGACGAAGGTATTGCCGGACGTAACTCCTGGTATCCGGTACAAGAATGATGTAACAAACCGATGCTTGACGTCAAAGTCCGACGGCCCGTAATCAAGGTTCCAGTTATATGGATCGCGCGCCTGGTTGCCCAAACCACTATTGCCGTCGTTGGAAGCGATATCCATGGATTTGGAGTACACGTAAGATCCGAGCAGCGTGAATCCTCCCGCCAGGCGTCGATTCCAGTTGAGTTGGAACGCGTTGTATGACGATGGACCAGCGGCGATGTCTTCCGTGATGGTCTGAAAATTCGTATAGGGGCGGCGGGAGTTAACGTTGCCCGTGGTCGATGCGCCAGGAATATAAACACCCGGGTTCTGCTCTTCCAGTAGAAGCAGATGGGTGCCTTTGCTGCCAAGGTACGCTCCCGTGATTACGATCTGCTTCCATACCTCCCGTTGCACCGTCAGATTCCACTGCTGGATGTATCCTGTCGTGAAATTGGGCGCAACGGTGTTCTCCGTCATGGGAAGATAGAACACTCTTGCCGCCCGGTCAGCCGCCGTCTTCGGCGGAACGTAGCTTAGCAGGAGTTGTTGCGTCTGCTGGGCATTGGCATAGGGATTCGAGAGCTGAACATCAAACGTAGTTTCTCCAAAAGAGAATGGTTGGTTCAGCTGATTCGTATTAAGCGCGACCGGCCTGAGGGTATCGGAGAAAATACCATAGGCGCCGCGAATACTTGTTTTTCCATTTCCTCGCGGGTCATAGGCAAATCCGATTCGGGGTGCAAGCCGGTCGTATCGATTCGGGGTGACTCCGGGGCCAATTCCGGGGTCGCCCGGGAATACTGCGCCCAGGGGAGCTAATGGGTAGACGATCGATTGCTCGCCAGGACGGAACGCGCCGTCATGACCGAACCTGTCTCGAGTGGTGATGTATGGTTCCCAGCGCAAACCAAGGTTGAGAGTCAGCCTGTTTGTCGCCCGCCAATCGTCTTGAAAATACAGAAACGGCGTGTACTTGTATTGCTCAGAAAACAGTGGCGTGTTTTGAAAAACGCTGTTCGCGGCTCCCAAATAAAAGTCGGCGTAACCATCTCCATAGTTCCCGGAGCGTGTGCCGCTGAATGAGTAGTCCGCAGAAAACTGGTAATACTCTCTTCCGTAGCGCCGTTCGTAGGAATACTCTCCGCCAAACTGGAAAAGATGGTTCTTCCACGAATAGCTGACTGTGTCCAGGAACTGATAGTTCATCATGAAGCTGCGAAAGTTCGTTGGTACTCGCAAGGCCAGCCCGTTGGTGACCGCGACCGCCCAGTCGGTCGGGATACTGGGAGGTGCCAGCGGTATGCAGGATGTGCATCCCAGGCCCGCCCAGTTCAGCGGATTCGTGAGCTGAGGTGCGCGGATGAAAGTGTTACGCGCGATCATGAACGTGGCCAGGTTGAGCAACCCAGGCGAGAATATATGAGTTTCGTTGATAGAGCCGTTGTGCGTAGGCCAATCGTTGTTCGAATTGAACGCCGGCAAGCCCGCGCTTTGAGCATTAAAGCTGTCGTCAAAGAAATAGCGAAAGCTCACTTTATCGGAGCCGGAGATGGATTGATCGAGTTTCGCGATGACCTGGTTGTCTCTGGTCGGCAAGCCAAGATTGTAAGCATAGATGTTTCCTGGCCGGTTGGGAAGAGGAAAGAAGGCGGTGGTGAAAGCCTGGGCCACCGGATCGAGGTCGGCAGTTGGAATGGTGTCTCCAGGAAACGGGGTCCCCGTCGGATTGGTCGCAGTGACAGTATTGGAAGGAGCCACAGTGATCGGCTTGCCGGCCACAAGGGTCTTAGAGAAGTTGCCCTCCCGTTCGAGCGCAGTGGGAACGATGGTAGAGGAAACCGTACTGCCGAGCGTCTGCCGGGTCAATTCAGCGCCAACGAAGAAAAACGTTCGATCTCTGCCGTTGTAGTGCGGCAGCATGACGGGTCCGCCAATGGTTCCTCCAAACTGGTTCCGGTGCAGCGGAGAGACGATCGTGGCGAAGTAATCCTTCGCATCCGCATAATCGTTACGAAGAAACTCGTACGCCGTACCATGGATCTGGTTGGTGCCGGACTTGGTGATCATATTGATCACCGCGCCTGCATCCCGGCCATAGACTGCGCTGTAGCTGTTTTGCAGGATAGAGAATTCCTGCAACATGTCCGGATTGGGGAAAGCGGCGGGGACATTGTTATACATGTCCATGTTCAACCCGCCGTCGAGGGTGTAGGCCGACTGGTTGGGCCGCGCGCCATTTACGCTGAAGACCAGGCCGGTATTCAATGCGATACCGCTCGCAGCGGAGCCACTGGCGGCCGGAACCGCGCCCGGCAAAAGCGCTTGCAAACTGAGCGCATTGCGCCCATTCAAAGGCAGTTCGGTCATGCGCGTAGAATCGACAACGTCTTTTACCGTGGAGCTGAATGTATCTAAATTCGTGACATTCGCCTGAACGGCAACCACTTGTTGGGTTTGTCCGACCCGCATGGGCAGATCGACACGGGCACGCTGATCGACCTGCAGTAGAATGTCCGTTCGCTCAATGGTCTGAAAGCCGCTTGCCGTGCAGGTGATGGAATAGGTGGCAGCAGGGAGATCGGCGATGACGTAGTTGCCGGATTGATCGGCATTCGCCTTCTCCGTGATCCCAGTCGCAACGTTAGTCGCCGTGACGACAGCCGTGCTGACTACGGCGCCCGTCGGATCGGTAACGGTTCCGAAGATGATGCCATTGCCGGATTGGGCCCACAGAGCGGAGTTCGCCACCACCCCGATCATCCACAGGGTTGCCAGGATACAGACGCTTTTATAAGTTTTCATTGGATCCTCACACCACTCGCCTTATGTTCATCCACGCAAATTAAGAACGCCTCCATCGAAAGGAACGTCGGCGCCGGTGAGAAAGCTGGCCATATCAGAGCATAGATAGACCGCCAGTCCAGCTACCTCATCGGGCCTTGCCATTCTGCCGATGGGCTGTGTTTTTTCGAGCACTGCCATCATTTCTGTCTCTTTACCGGGATAATTTCGCTTCAGGTATCCATCGACAAAGGGGGTATGTACACGCGCCGGGGAGATGCAATTGCAGCGAATATTCTTGTCCAGATAGTCCTTCGCCACCGAGAGCGTCATTGAGCGGACCGCGCCCTTGCTCATTGAGTAAGCAAAACGGTCAGAGATACCGACGATTGCGGCCATTGATGCCAGATTGACGATCACGCCCCCTGATTGTTTGAGCATGGTGGCGATCGCTGCCTGCATACAAAGAAACGTGCCCTGCACATTGACCCTGAAGATGCGCTCAAAGTCCTGGATTTTTGTGGTGGTAATCGTACCGATATGTGCAATGCCTGCGCTATTGATGAGCATATCGATCGGCCCCCTTGAGGCGATCGTTGTGAACACCCTGCTGACACTATCCGGGTCGGCGACATCGCATGGGAGAGCCCAGCTCCGTCCGCCCGCACGTCCTATCTCATCGGCAGTTGCCTCGGCGGCCGCGCCATCGATATCCAGCACCCACACTTGTGCCCGGTTGTCAGCTAAGCGCGTGGATATAGCTTTCCCAATTCCGCTTGCTCCTCCGGTAACGACGGCCACTCTCCCCTTTAAATCAAAACCGTCCAAGCCGAACCCCAAGAATGCGCAACCGTTCTAACGGTTGCGCAACAAGGATGTCAAGCATCAAAATCTGCGTTTCAATATGTGAACTAAGATAGCGAACCGATTTCCACGGCGGACGATGGATGAAACCGGTTTCAATCCTCTCCGTGTGTAAGTGAGCGGTAACAATCGAGGGGTGCCCCAGTCTCGCTTTCGAGACCAGGGATCCGTGCAACTAGTTCCAACTGGAAACCCCACCTCGCCTTTTCCCCAAGGCAACCAAGGTGTCGGGTGCCCCATTCTACGCCCGCTTTTGGCGTAGAGTGGGCTACCATGCCTTCCCCAAACTGCCTATACTCCCTATGGCGTTGGGGGCGAAGTCGATGGATTTGCAGTGCGCCTGTACCGTCTCTCAAATCTGGAGCACTACCGGGCTGCTCCCTTCGGCCGGTAACCTTTAATTGGACCCTGATTGCGCGGAACCTTCTTCGCATCACTACTAGGCCGCTCCGCCTTTGGCGCACGATACCCGAGCCGCCAGGAAATCTCCCGAGCCGCCCGGCGTATTTCGGCGGAGAAGAACGGCACCCGCTCCTTGCTGACGCGTGAAACCGGTCCCGATACACTAATAGCGCCCAGCACCTTACCGTCGGGGCCGAATATCGCCGCTCCAACGCACCTCGCGCCCACCACCGCCTCCTCGTCGTCCAGCGAAAAACCCTGCTCTCGCGTCTGCACCAGGTCTTTCTTCAACCTGGCGACGCTGGTGAATGTTCGCGCGGTATCCGCCGTGAACTCTATCGACGCGAAGATCTCCGCCCGTCTTCGCTCATCGTCCAGGTTGGCGAGAATCGCCTTGCCAAGGGAAGTGCAATAAAGTGCGCGGCGCATGCCGACCTGCGAAACCAGCCGGAAAGTGTGCAGACTCTCCAGCACATCCAGATAAAGAATGCTGTGGCCATCCAGAATCGCCAGGTTTACCGTCTCGTCGATGATCTCCCGGAGTCTTTCCAGTGCAGGCCGGCAGATGCTGCGAAGTGTCCCCTGGAAGTTGACCCCACTCCCCAACCGCACCAGCTTGGGTCCCAGCATGTACGTCCCCTCGACATCTCGAAACAGATAGGCCTCAGCTTCCAGATGACTCAAAAAACGGTAGGCGGTGCTCTTATTGATTCCCGTCTTCGCCGCGATATCTTTCAGTGGAAGACCAGCCGGAGACTGATCCAGTAGCTCGAGGACGCGCAGAACCTTGCCGATCACTCCTACCGGCGCAGCTTTTGACTTCTTTCTTCGCATGGTTACCGGTAATTCTTGTCGTCGAGTCGCCGGAAGTCGACATCGTTCATCACCCCAATGGTTACGATCGCGAAGGTGAAGACCTCAGTGCCAGGCTCCAGATGGCCGGCGATCACCTTGTCGGGGGTGGCCAGGGTCACGTGTGGATGAAGCCTGCCGTCGATCACGTACCCATTCATGCTCACCAGGTCAGCAGGTTCGGTGGGATTCTTCACGAACGTATCCTGAGAGGGAAGCGTCCGGTTGCTCACCTGGTGAACCTGGTAGCCGCGCACCGATCCCAACGCCGACAGAATGACCCCGTTGCGAATGTTTTCCTGCTTCACCATTTTTTGCATGCCGGCTAGCAGGTCCGTCTTGTACTTGAATCGCAGAACAACAATACGATCGAAGTGGCCGGTCACGGCATAGACGTCGGGAACCTGGGCGCTGTTCGGCCGGGTATCGTCACTAGGGTTGGGCGAGGGGAGGGTAGTCGTCCGCCGGGTTTCCTGGGCGAAGGTCAGGCTCGCTGTCAGCAAAAGCAGAATGAGCATTCGCATAACACCCTCCCCGCCGGACTCAGAACACTGTCTTAACGAAATGGGCGGTCTTCACGCCGGCCTTTTCCGTGTAGTAGACCGTAACCTTGGCCGACTTGTCCACGCCCTCCGCAACGTCCTTGCCCGTATCTTTCGCAGCGCGATCAGTTAAGTGGAAGGTCTGTTCGGTGCCATCCGCGGTCTTTACCGCAATCATCTTCGCTCCCCTGTCGATGTGGGAAACAGTGCCATCCGTTGCCTTTAACCCGTCGTCACCGATCTTGTCGACCTCGTGTGCCGTTTCCTTGCCTCCCACCACAGTGTAGTGCACGGCGACTTTGCTGCCTTCCTCCACTCCGTGCGCTGCGTCTACCGCTCCCTTTTTCGTATCTTTAGCTCCGTCCACAGTGACGTCGCTGGCGTAGTGAAAGGTGTGTTCGGTGCCGTCCTTGGTGGCGACGACAACGGTCTTCGTCCCACTGTCGATTTTCTTAACCGTGCCGTCCACTGCATGAACCACATCCTGCGCCACAAGGCTCAACGACGTAGATAAAGCGAACGCACTCACCAGGGCCAATGTCTTGATCATGACTATCCTCTTTTCCAATTGTTGGAAGTGAATAACATCTTACATTACCAACCGCCGCCCAGTGCCTGGTAGAGCTGCACGTAGTTCTGCAGCTCGCTATACCACGCCTGCGTGGTCTGGAGCTCAGAGCTGAAATATTGCTGCTGGGTGGTCAGGACTTCGAGGAAGCCGGTGGCCCCGCCGGTGAAGCGAACATTTGCCAACCGCGAAGTCTCCTTATACGTCGCCGTCTGTTCCTGCAATTTCACTCGATACAACCGCGACTGCCGGTAGCCGACCAGGCTATTGGAGACATCCGCAAATGCCTGCTGCACCGTCTGCTTATAAGTAAGCTCGGCCTCGTCGCGTTGTGCCAGGGCCAGTCGGTATTGGCTGGTAATTCTGCCCCCAGCGTAGAGCGGCTGTGAGAGCTGCCCGCCCAGGGTCCAGAAGGTAGCTGGCCCCTGCAGAAAGCTGGTCAATGCCGTGCTCTGTGCTCCAAAGCTTGCGGTTAAGGGGATCTGGGGAAAGAAGGCTGCCTTGGCCACTCCAACATTCGCGTTGGCCGCAACCAGGAGCTCTTCAGTCTGGCGGACGTCAGGACGCCGCTCCAGAATCGCGGAAGGTAGGCCCAGCGGCACTTCGTCCAGATGTGGTTCATCGATCAGGTTCAGGCCCCGCGGGATGGAACTGGGATTTCTGCCCAGCAGAATGCTGAGCTGGTTTTCGGTCTGTTCTATCGCTTGCTTAAGGGTGATGACCTCTGCCTCGGCCTGCTCCACCAGCAGCTTCGCCTGGTACACGTCAGTGATCGCGTACTCGCCACCCCTGTAATTAACGGTGTTGATACGCAGGCTATCCTGATCGGCAACTACGGTCTGTTGGGAAAAATCGAGTTGCGAATCCAATTGCCGCAATTGGAAGTAAGCGGAAGCAACCGAGGAGATAAGCGTCGTCTCCACCAGATGGCGCGCGTATTCTGTCGCCAAAAGCTCAGCGCGCGCGGCTTCCGTTGCTCTGCGGTATTGTCCCCAGAAGTCGACAATGTAACTCAGCTGCAAGCCGGCGGTGTCAAACGTGGGAGATCCAAGAGCAATCGCAGACCTTGTGGTTTCCACCCCGAAGGAGCCGTTCAAGGCCGGGAGCTGATTGGAACGCGTAATGCCCACAGATGCCTGGGCCTGCACGATACGGCTTGCCGCAATACGGATGTCGTAGTTGTTGCTGAGCGCTTCCTTGATCAGGCCTTGCAACACCTCGTCCGGGAAGACAGCCTGCCATTTCATCTCGCTAAGGTTGCCGCTCGCGCTGCCTATGTCCGGCGCAAGGCCGCGATACTGGCCTGGTACATCGACCGCTGGGCGCTTGTAGTTGGGGCCCACTTTGCATCCACACAAAGCGAGCAGCAACGCGGCGGCACTCAGTACGTTCGCTCTCATTTTGCGGGCCCTGATTCCGCTGCCGCCTCAGGCGGCCGGCTCTCGCGGCTGAAGAAAAGGCCCACTCGCTCTACTACGTCAAAAGAAACCGGGACAAAGAAGATGGCGATAAGAGAGGCCGTCAGCATGCCACCGATAACCGCAGTGCCCAGCACACGCCGGGAGACCGCACCGGCGCCCGTGGCAAACCACAGCGGCACGCAGCCGAAAATAAAAGCGAAGGCCGTCATCAGGATCGGCCGCAGTCTAAGCCTGGCGCCGGCCAGGGAAGCCTCGAGTAACGACTTGCCGCTTTCGTATTCATCCTTGGCGAATTCGACAATCAAAATTGCATTCTTCGCCGATAGCCCGATCAGCATCACCAGCCCTACCTGCGCATACACGTCGTTATCGAGATGCCTCAGGTACAGCGCGGCAAAGGCCCCAAAGATGGCAATGGGCACGCCCAGCAGAACACTGAAAGGCAAGGTCCAACTGTTGTACTGCGCAGCCATGATCAGGAAGACGATCACGAACGACAGGGCGAAAATCATGACCGGGCTCACGCCTTGCGCCGATTTGACTTCCTGGTACGTCATGCCGGTGAAGTCGTATCCCATCTGCGGCGGCATAGTCTCCTTAAACACCTCTTCGAGCGCCGCAATCGCCTGTCCCGAGCTATACCCCGGAGCAGCCGCTCCGTTGATTTGCACCGCCTGAAACTGGTTGTACCTGGTCACGAACTCAGGCCCGTCCTGCCGATCGACATCCGTGAGTGTGCTCAGCGGAACCAGCTGCCCACCTGCATTAGTTACGTAAAACTTGCCCAGGTTGTTGGGTGACGTGCGGTAACTTCCCTCCGCCTGCACATATACCTGCCACTGCCGGCCAAAACGTGTGAAGTAATTTACCAGGGCACCTCCCATGAAGGTCTGAAGCGTCTGGTACACGTCTCCCAGTGCCACTTGTTGCATAAGGATTTTTGCCCGATCGACGGTCACTCCGACCTGGGGAACGCTCAGCAGCGCCGTCGTCATCACCCCCGCCAACTCAGGCCGCTTGTTTGCCGCGGCAATAAAGGCTTGCTCATTGGCTGCCAGGAACTCGGTGGTTCCCCCGGATCGATCCTCGAGCACAAAACTAAATCCTCCCGACGTGCCCACGCCGGGGATGGCAGGGGGAGGGAAGGAGAACGCAATACCCGAAGTGACCTTGGAGAGCGCCACCGCGAGGTGCTGCTTGATCGCGGCATAGCTCTCGTCTGGACTTTTCCGTTCATCCCAGTCCTTCAAGGAAACAAAAAAGAAGGAACTGTAAGTAGTGCTCACGCCGCTCAACAGGCTATAGCCCACCACGGAGCTGACATATCGTACCCCGGGCGTCTTCATCAGAATGTCTTCCACTTCTCGTGAAGCGGCCGACGTGCGTTGCAGCGACGATGCCGGCGGCAACTGCAATCCTACATACACGAACCCCTGGTCCTCATCGGGAAGAAAACTGCCGGGAACATTCTTGCCCAGTAAGTAGGCCCCGCCTACCAGCAGCAGAAGCATCAGAAAGGCCACGCTGGACTTGTGAATCAAGTGCCGGCAGGTATTGACGTATCCATCGGTAGCCCGGCCAAACACCCGGTTGAACCAACGAAAGAAGGCGCCCAGAGGACCCCTGGACTCCTTCTTCGGTCGCAGCAACATCGCGGAGAGAGCCGGGCTGAGGGTCAACGCGTTGAAGGCCGACAACGCTACAGAAACCGCAATGGTGACAGCAAATTGTTGGTATAACCGGCCGGTAATGCCGGGGATGAAGGCGGTCGGGATAAACACTGCCGCCAGGATGAGAGCAATGGCGATCACCGGTCCGGTGACCTCCTCCATTGCCCGCAGCGCTGCATCGTGGGGTGTCATACCCCCTTCAATATGGTGTTCGACGGCTTCCACCACGACGATCGCGTCATCGACCACCAGGCCGACTGCGAGCACCAGGCCAAACAGCGACAGGGTGTTGATGGAAAATCCCAGCAAGGGAAAGATGATGAACGTCCCCACCAGCGAGACGGGAACGGCGAGAAGCGGAATCAGCGTGGCTCTCCAGCCTTGCAGGAAAAGGAACACCACGATGATGACCAATACCAGCGCTTCGACGATGGTTTTTTCGATATCCTTGATGCCCGAGCTGACTGCGCGTGTGGTGTCCAGCGCAACCACATAATTCAGCCCCTCGGGGAACCGGGTCTTTGCTTCCTCCATCACTTTACGAATCGCCGCTGCGGTCGTGAGCGCGTTGCTTCCTGGAGCCTGGTAGATGGCCAGCAGCGCCGCGGGCTTGCCATTGTAGCGGCCAATCACGCTGTAATTCGACGCCCCCAATTCCACACGGGCTACGTCTTTCAAACGCAGAATGCCTCCGTTGCTATCCGCACGGACGATGATTTCGCCAAATTCATCAGCCGAGGGAAGCCGCCCCGGCGCCCGCACCGTGTAGGTGAACTGCTGCCCTGGCGGAACCGGCTCTCCTCCGATCTGGCCGGCTGGGTTTACCGTGTTTTGCGCCCGCATGGCACTGACAATTTCCGGAATAGTCACACCCAGGTTGGCCAGCTTGTCAGGATTGACCCAGCAGCGCATGGCATACTGCCCGGCGCCAAAGATCGACACCGATGCCACACCCGGCACCCGCGTTAATTCGTCATTCAGGTTGATGAACGCATAGTTCGCAAGAAATATATTGTCGAAGGCTTTGTTATCGGAAGAGAGGTCAATCAACATCAACGGTGATGCCGTGGACTGCGTCACCGTCACACCATTGTTGATCACGGCGCTCGGCAGTTGCGCGTTCGCCTGCAACACCCTCATCTGGGTAAGAATCTGGTCAGTGTCGGCGACGGTGTCGATTCCGAAATCCACCGTCAGGGCCATCTGGCCGTTACTCGCGTTTTGCGAGGACATGTAGTTCATCCCGCTCACGCCCGCCACTTGTTGCTCAATGGGGGTGGCCACCGACTGGGCGACGGTGTTGGCATCCGCGCCGGTGTAATTCGCGGTAACGCTAATCTGCGGGTCGCTGATATTTGGAAACTGCGCAGTCGGCAGGCGCAGCAATGCGATCACGCCGGCTATGACCATCAGGATCGAGATGACAATGGCAACGATCGGCCGGTTAATGAAGAACTTTGACATTAGTTGCCCACCGCCGCAGCCACGAATGGCTTCGGATTGACCGGAGTGCCTTCTCTGACCTTCATGAAGCCTTGAACAATGACCTTGTCTCCTGGCTTCAGTCCTTCGGTAATGATCCAGTCGGTGCCGACGCGATCGCCCACCTTGACGATGCGAAAGGCTGCCTTATTGCCCGGTTCCACCACTGCCACCTGGTACATCGATTGAACTTCGATCACCGCGGCCTGTGGCACCAGCATCGCCCCTTCATTCATGCTTGTCTGGAACCGGACGCGTCCAAATCCTCCCGGGCGAAGCACCGCGTCGGTATTCGGAAACTCCGCCACCAGCTGGATGGTGCCCGTCTGGCTCGCAACTTCACGATTGACCAGGACGATTCGCCCCTTCTGCGGGAAGGTATCGCCGTTCGCCTGGATAAACTCCAGAACAGGACTGGCTACCTTCTTACCGCTAATCAGGCGATAGAACGTCCGCGCTTCGCTGAGATAGTCACTCTCGCTGATATTGAAATAAGCCCAGATAGGATTGACTTGCGAAACCGTGGTCATCACGGTGGTCGTGCCCACAAGGTTGCCGATTTGAGCCGTGGAAAGCCCGGCGATCCCGTCGATCGGTGAGTAGACTTTGGTCCAGGCCAGGTTCAGTTGGGCCTGGGCTAGTTGCGCTTGGGCCGCGTCCAGTTGAGCCTTGTTCGCGGCTTGGGTCGCAATATCCGTATCCAGTTGCTTTTGCGGAATGGCGCTCTGTGCGGCGAGCGGCTTGTCGCGCGCAACATTGGTGTCTGCATTGGATAAATTTGCCACCGCCACGGCCACCTGTGCTTTGGCTTGTGCGATCGCTACTTCAAAAGCGCGAGGGTCTATCTCATACAGCAGCTGTCCCTTTTTTACAAAGAAGCCGTTGCGGTAGTTCTGCACCAGCAGGTAGCCCTGCACTCTAGGAGTGATCTGGGCGTTGGTGCGTCCGTTCAACTGCGCTACCCATTCGTGATAAACGGGAACATTCCGCTCGGTTACCTCCGTGACCTCAACTTCAGGAGGTCCCGCTTCGGGAGCTTGTTGTTTCTCTTTGCATCCGACCAAAACAACAGTGAGCAGCATGGCTGCCAAATAAATGGCCACGTGGGGCCTGGGTCCAGATCGCATTGCTACTCCTGGTTGGTACCGGGCCCGGTCTCGTGAAGCCGCTATTCTGCTGATGGCACGGCGTGCTCGCGCGTATAGCAACTTGCCTGTTGGGGATACCCATGGAATTTAGCACACTATTCTCACCTGCGACACATTCGATTTTCTGAAATCTCGTGAGAAGTCGATTGTTTGGTTAGGGGTGGTTTTCGGGCAGCGAAGAGTGTCAAAGACCGGTCCCTTACAATCAGGTGCACGCCGATATATCCTGTTCCGGCAGGTCTGAGGCGTCCGTCGCTCCTTCGCTGTGGAACCGAACTCTAACCAATGATGAAACCTTTTCCCGTGAGACAGTTCAGTTTGGTGGCAGTAGTTTGGCTGTTTGCGTTTGCGGCGGTGACTTCGTCAGCGGCGCAGCAACCGGCGCCAGAACAGGAAGACTCCAGGGCGATTCGTACCCGGGAATTTCTCGGCTTAGGCAGGATACCCGACGCCAAAATGGCCGCCGACGGCGCGAAGATTTTCGGGCCCACCTGCGGCTTCTGTCACGGAGTGGATGCTCGTGGTGGAAGCGCTCCCGATCTCTTAAGGTCCTCGGTGGTGTTGGACGACAACCAGGGCGAGCTCATCGGGCAGACGGTGCACGACGGCCGGCCAACGAAAGGGATGCCGGCTTTCCCCGCCTTAACCAATGATCAGCTGCGCGACATCGCGGAATTCCTCCATTTGCAGGTGGAGCTGGCGGCAAACCGCGGAACCTACAAAGCTCTGAACGTCGTGACCGGCGATGCCAAAGCAGGAGAGACTTATTTCAACGGCACAGGCAAATGCAATACCTGCCACTCAGTGACCGGCGACCTGGCCCATATCGGCTCCAAAATGAACCCGCCTGATCTGCAACAAACCTTCTTATACCCGGGAGCGAGGCAGCAGAAGCCGGTCACCGGGGTAACCGTGACCTTACCGGATGGCACCCGGATCATCGGGACTTTGAAGCATCTCGACGATTTCTATGTCTCGCTCTACGATGCGCAGAACAGCTATCATTCCATCCCTTTAGAGAAAGGTGTCACCGTGCAGGTCGAAGACAAACTGCTCTTCCATCGCCAGATGTTGGATAAGTACACCAATCAGCAAATGCACGACCTCACGGCCTACCTGGTGACCCTGAAGTGAAATCAATCTTTTGTTTCCTGCTTGCTCTGCTGCCGGCTGTATCCGTCGCGCAAGCACTTGATCCTCATAAACTGCTGCAAAAGGAACCCACCGACACCTGGCCAACCTACAACGGAGATTATTCCGGCCGGCGGTTCAGCCCTCTCACCCAGATTCAGGCTTCCAACGTCCATGGCTTAGCGTTGGCCTGGATGTTTCGCGTGAGGATCTCCGGGGACATGCGCGGCGTAGGAGAGCCCGAGATCAAGTCCACGCCTTTGATGGTCAATGGTTTTCTTTACTTCACCATCCCCGATCATGTGTACGCGTTGGATGCGCGCACCGGCGTGGAGCTGTGGCATTACGACTGGGCAGACAAGGGCGGACACCTGGTAGGGAATCGCGGCGTAGGCATGTACGGCAGCTGGTTATACTTTCTGGCGCCCGATGGTTGGTTCATTTCTCTGGATGCGAAGAACGGCAAAGAACGCTGGAGAAAAAAAGTAGCCGACGAGAAGATGCAGTACTTCACCACCGGTGCGCCCATGGTGGTTGGCAACCATGTAATTGTCGGCGTAGGCGGCGACGCGATCGACGTTCCCGGCTATCTGGAGGCCCGCGATCCTGCGACCGGCGAACTGCAGTGGCGCTGGAATAGCGAACCCGCCAAAGGGGAACCAGGATCAGAGACCTGGCCCGACGAAGCCTCGATGAGTCACGGCGGCGGCATGACGTGGCTTCCCGGCACCTATGACCCTGAGCTCAACCTGCTCTACTGGGGCACCGGCAATGCGAATCCCGTGATGGCGGGACAAGGAAGAAAAGGAGCCGATCTGTGGACCTGTTCGATTGTTGCGCTCAACCCGGACACCGGCAAATTGGTTTGGTATTTCCAGGGATCGCCCCACGATACTCACGACTGGGACAACACCGAGACACCCGTCTTGTTCGACGCCGAGGTGGACGGCAAGCCGCGCAAGCTACTGGCGCAGGCTGCGCGCAACGGTTATTTCTTCGTGCTCGATCGCACCAACGGAGCTCATATCGTCTCCAAACCTTTTGTTCCCTTGAATTGGTCCAAGGGTATCGACGCCAAGGGACAGCCCATCCCCGACCCGCAAGGGCAGCCAACAGTGGACGGCAACCTGCTGACCATTAATGGCGGTGGCGGAACCAATTGGATGCCTCCCAGCTACAGTCCGCAGACGGGTTTGTTCTATGTCAATGCGAACGTCGGTTATAGCCTGACCTACCTTACGGACACCAGCGAGCATCCGGAAGGATATGGAGGATCGGTTCGCGGTCTCTGGTCGCAACATGTGCTCGAAGCGATCGATCACCGGACCGGAGACGTCAAGTGGAGCCATGCGTACACAACCGCCGACGCCATGGCAGGAGGAGGTCAGGGCGGCCCGGGAATTCTGACCACCGCGGGCGACCTTCTATTTAGCGGTGACTACAATGGGAATCTGATCGCCTTCAAGGCCAGTGACGGCGACATATTGTGGCATTTCCCGATGTCGCGCTCACTGCAAAATGGGCCCGAGACTTACATGCTGGATGGGAAACAATATCTAGTCGCCGGCGGTGGCGACACTCTGTTCGCATTTAGGCTGAACTAGCCGCTACTTCTTATCTGTCTCTTTAAGAAACTCAATCAGGTAATCCTTCCAGACCGTGGCCTGCGTGTGCGTCCCGTGTCCGCGGGTCGCATCCGAAATCGGGATAAGGATGAACTTGGCGTGGGGCATCCTGGTAACCAGCTTCTGCGCGATACCGAGCTCGGGCGGATTGATGAAGTCATCGGCGGAGTTGATCCATAGCACGGGCGCAGTGATAGTGCCCAGCTTCGGCTCCGGATTGTAATTACGCGACGCATTGACGTAGTAAAGAAAATTGTTCGCGTCGGTATGCGCAATCATGGAGTCCAGCGTGCGATCGACGTAACCCTCTGCCAAGGCGCGGGTCGGAAAGCGCTTCTGCATCAGCAGCGGCGCGGAACCGGCGATGAGAATGAGATCATTTGCCCCCCGAAGGCCCTCGACCGGTTCCGTGGTGTAGTCGCCGTTCTTCCACGCAGGATCGTCGCGGATCACCTGCATAGCCATGTACCGCCACACGCGGTTGCGCCCCGCAAGCTCCACCGGCAGGCACGCAAAAGGAGCAAGCGCGTCAGAAAAATTCGGGTAAGTCTCGCCCCACACGAAAGACTGCATACATCCCATTGAGGTGCCGAGAATGAGACGCAGATGGTCAACGTGGAGACCATCAACCAGCATCGTGTGCTGGGAGGCAACCATGTC
>Ga0182024_10012231_pt1 | contig 17017 bp, 14 predicted proteins | sample P32metaG_FD_120480 | JGI IMG/M metagenome (GOLD analysis project Ga0182024, IMG submission 120480) | Permafrost microbial communities from Stordalen Mire, Sweden - P3-2 metaG (Illumina Assembly) | ecosystem: Environmental > Terrestrial > Soil > Wetlands > Permafrost | place: Sweden: Stordalen...
CGGCGAGGCAAAATCGAGATAGTCGATCGGCGTGTTCTCGACGAGCGTGATGTCGCGCGCGGGATCCATGCGCGTCGCCACCGCCCACATCACGTCCTTCCAGTTGCGGGCGTCGATGTCGTCGTCCACCACGATCACCCATTTCGTGTACATGAACTGACGCAGATACGACCACACCGCCATCATCACGCGCTTGGCATGGCCGGGATAGGTCTTCCGTATGCTGACGATCGCGATGCGGTAGGAGCAGCCCTCCGGCGGCAGCCAGAAATCGACGATTTCCGGGAATTGCTGCCGGAACAGCGGGATGAAGATTTCGTTCAGCGCTTCGCCAAGGACGGAGGGCTCGTCAGGCGGCCGCCCGGTATAGGTCGAAAGATAGACCGGGTCGCGGCGCATGGTGATCGCCGTGACCGTGAACACCGGAAACGACTCGACGGAATTGTAGTAGCCGGTGTGATCGCCATACGGGCCTTCGTCGCGATAATCGCTCAGCGACACCTCGCCTTCGAGCACGATCTCGGCTTCGGAGGGGACTTTCAGCGGCTGGCTGACGCAATCGGCGAGCTCGACGCGCGCGCCGCGCAGCAGTCCCGCGAACTGATATTCGGAGAGCGTGTCGGGCACCGGGGTGACCGCGGCGAGGATGGTGCCGGGATCGGCGCCGAGCACGGCCGCGGCGGGCAGCGGCGCCGCCTTCTCCTTCCCCCATCGGGCATGATGCTGCGCGCCGCCGCGATGCTTCAGCCAGCGCATCAGGGTCCGGTTCTTTCCCATCACTTGCATGCGGTAGATGCCGAGATTGAAATTGTCTTCCCGCGAGTCGCCCGGACCTTTGGTCACGACCAGAGGCCAGGTGATGAGCGGCGCGGGCTCGCCGGGCCAGCAGGTCTGCACGGGCAGGCGGCCGAGATCGATGGTGTCGCCGCGCAGCACGATCTCCTGGCAGGGCGGCGCGCCGACCGTCTTCGGCCGCATCGACATCGCCGTTTTGACGAGCGGCAGCAGCTCCATCGCCTCACCAAAGCTGCGCGGCGGCTCGGGCTGTCGCAACGTAGCGAGCATCTCGCCCACTTCGCGCAGCGATTTCGCGTCGCGGCGCTCGACGCCGCCCATGGTGACGCCCATCGCCACCCGCTTCACCGTGCCGAACAGATTGACGAGCACCGGAAATTCGCTGGGCGTTCCGTCCGCCTTTGTCACGTTCTCGAACAGAACCGCCGGCCCCTGCTCGGCAATCAGCCGCGTCTGGATCTCGGTCATCTCGAGCACCGACGACACCGGTTCGCGCACGCGGACGAGTTCGCGCCCGGCTTCGAGGTTCGCGATGAAATCGCGGAGCGAGCGGTACGTCAGTTTGTTACCGCCACAACAAATGTGACAATCCTGGAGTTCATCCGCCTTCGTTCACGACTCGCCATTTCCATGGCGCGGCGTGCCAGATGCCGTAGGTAAAGAAGATGGCCAGGCCGATGGCCGTCCACAGCACGAGCCGCACCCAGGTCGCATCCGACAGGCTGAACATCATCACCCCGCAGATGACGATTCCCGCGGGCGCCACGAACCACACGAAGGGGGTGCGGAAGGGACGCCGCGCGCGCGGCGTGGTCCGGCGCAGAATCAGGATGCCGCTGCACACCGCGACGAAGGCGAGCAATGTGCCGATCGACACCAGATCGGCAAGGATGTCGAGCGGCAGCACCGCCGCCGCCAGCGCCGCCGCCACGCCGATGATGATGGTGCCGATATAGGGCGTGTGAAAGCGCGGATGCACGGTCGAAAAGATCCTGCCGATGAAACCGTCGCGCGCCATCGAGTAGAAGACGCGGGATTGTCCGTACAACGAGACGAACACCACGGATGCGAGGCCGACCACCGCGCCCACATTGACCAGCGGCACGAGCCAGGAGAGCGCGGGAATCTTGCTCGTCGCGAAGGAAACCGGATTGGGAACGTCGAGGGTGCGCCAGTCGGTGATGCCGAGCAGCACGACCGCCATGAGAACATAAAGCACGGTGCAGATGCCGAGCGAGCCCAGGATTCCGATCGGCAGATCGCGGCGCGGATTTTTCGCTTCCTGCGCGGCGACGGAGACGGCTTCGAACCCGATATAGGCAAAGAAAATCATACCCGACGCGGCGAGGATGCCGCTGACGCCGAACTTGCCGAACGTGCCCTGGTTGGGCGGGATGAAGGGCGTGAGGTTGGCGAAGTGCACATGCGGCAGCCCGAACAGGATGACGAGCAGCACGATACTTGTCTTCACCAGCACCATGATGCCGTTGAAGGTCGCCGATTCGCGCACGCCGACGATGAGAAAAACGGTGAGCCCCGCAATCAGCACGACGGCAGGCAGATTGATGATCGCGCCCGTCCAGTGCATGTCGTGAAAGCTGGTCGCGCCGAGCGGTGCGCTGGCGAAGGCGGCGGGAAAATTGACCCCGAAATTCTGCAGCAGACTGACGAAATATCCCGACCATCCCACCGCAACCGTGGAGGCCGAGACGCCATATTCCAGCACCATGTTCCAGCCGATGAACCAGGCCATGAAGCGGCCCATGGTGGCGTAGGCATAGGTGTAGGAACTGCCCGATTCCGGAATCATCGAGGCGAATTCGGCGTAGCAGAGCCCCGCGAACAGGCATCCGAAGCCTGCGATGGCGAAGGACACAAGTACCGCCGGCCCCGCATGCTCGGCCGCGGCGGTGCCCGCGATGACGAATATGCCGGCACCGATGATCGAGCCGATGCCGATCAGGATCAGGTTGACGGGGCCGAGCGCGCGCTTCAGTTCCTGCGCTTCTGCGACGACCGAATCGGGCTGCGTGAGCTTGGTCAGATCGGACATGGCGACCGGCTCCCGTTCACCCGTCCGCCGCCGGCGCGTTCACCACCGTCCAGCGCGATGGTTTGGAGTGACGCACGCTGTAGGCGAAGAAGATTCCAAAGCCGATGATTGTCCACACGCCCAGACGAATCCAGGTGTCGATCGGCAGGAAAGCCATCATGAAGGCGCACATCGCAATGCCGAGCGGCGCCACGATCCACACCAGCGGCGTGCGGAACGGGCGGACGGCGCGCGGCGCACGCACGCGCAGGACCATGATGCCGAGACAGACGACGACGAAGGCGGCCAGCGTTCCGATCGAGACGAGTTCGCCCAGAATGTCGAGCGGCAGGATGCCGGCGAGGAGCGCCGCGAAGAAGCCGGTGATCAGCGAGCCGCGCCACGGCGTGCGGAAGCGGGGATGCACTTCGCTGAACAGCGGCGGGATCATCCCGTCGCGCGACATGGCGTAGAAGATGCGCGACTGTCCGAGCAGGAGCACCAGCACCACCGATGCCAGCCCGACGATGGCGCCGAAATTGACGAATTTCGCGAGCCACGCCGTGGCGGGCAGCGCCTCGACCGCCATCGACACCGGATGGGCGACGTTGAGCGTGGTGTAGGACGCGAGCCCCGTCAGCACATAACTCATCAGCATGTAGAGCACGGTGCAGAGAAGGAGCGAGCCCAGGATTCCGATCGGCATGTCGCGCTGGGGGTTGCGCGCCTCCTGCGCGGCAACCGACACGGCGTCGAACCCGATATAGGCGAAGAAGATCACGCCGGTGGCGCGGAAAACGCCGGTCCAGCCGAATTGTCCGAAGGTGCCGGTGTTGGGCGGAATGAAGGGCGTGTGGTTCGCGGCGACGACATAAGGCAATCCCGCGCCGATCACCAGGACCACGATGGCGAGCTTGATGGCCACCATCGCATTGTTGAAATTCGCCGACAGGTTCACGCCCAGAATGAGAAAGGTGGTGACCAGCACGATCAGGGCGACGGCAGGCAGGTTGAAATAGGAACCCGTCGCGGCAAACAGATGCAGGCCGTGCATCGAGAACGGCGCCGAAGCGAATTGCGCCGGGATGGGCAGACCCAGCCGGCTCATGAAATCGCCGAAATAGCCCGACCAGCCGACCGCGACGGTCGAGGCCGCGGCGAGATATTCGAGCACCAGGTTCCAGCCGATGAACCACGCGACTGTGCGGCCGAGCGTGGCATAGGAATAGGTGTAGGCGCTGCCCGCGACGGGGATCATCGACGCATATTCGGCATAGCAGAGGCCCGCGAACAGGCAGCCCACGCCCGCGATCGCGAAGGAGACGATGACGCCCGGACCCGCATAGGAGGCCGCGGCATGGCCCGTGATCACGAAGATGCCCGCGCCGATGATGGCGCCGATGCCCAGCGCGATCAGATGCAGCGGCCCGAGCGCCCGCTTGAGCTCGATTTCTCCCGGCTGTAGCACCACGGTTTGAGCCGCCGCCATGAATTCCCCCTTCGAAGCACGGCCCGCACTGTGGCACGCGGCGGCGGCTGCGCCAACCGGCGCGTTCTCGCCGCCGCAAAGCGCGGATCTCAACGTTGAAGTATGATCCGAGCGACGTGAATCGCTTGAGGCCGCTCCCGCCCTTCGGGCCAGCTCCCCGGCTTTGCACATACAAAGGTGCCAATCCGAACTCTGCACAAAAATTCGGGAATCCGGCGCGTTCTCGCCAGTTTGTAGACGATCTCCGCGAGACTGCCTTGTCTGTCGGACCGGCGTTCGTCTAACGGCACGAGCGGGACAAATCTACCAAGAGTTCGAATCTTGTCCGGTGCGCCTTTGGGCGTACCCCAAGGAGCGCGGTCAGAAGTGGAGCTTGAACGTGGCTGGGTATTGACATGCGTCGCGTGGGGAGAGCCTGTGGGGCTTCCCTCCGCCGGGCTGGCGGTGAACTGCTTGATAGAGGACTCCCGGATGTCCCGAAATCTGAACATCTTCAGCAAATGCATCCTAGGCTGCGGATTGGCACTGGCCGTGCTGATTCCACTCGGCAGTGCTCATGCCAAGGACTTCGGCGTACTCTATTCCTTCACTGGAAATGATGGCGCAAATCCCCAAGCTGTCCTTATCGCCGATGGCGCGGGCAATCTCTACGGCACGACGTATGAAGGCGGCAACGGCAATTGCTCCTCCTATGGCCATACCGGCTGCGGCACGGTCTTCAAGCTCGCACCGAACGGCACCGAAACCGTACTCTATTCCTTCACCGGGGGAAGTGATGGCTCCGATCCTACCGCCGGCCTGATCATGGACAAGAAGGGCAATCTCTACAGCACGACCTACAGCTATGGCGGAGCGGATGGCTTCGGCGTCGTCTTCAAGCTCGCACCGAACGGCACCGAAACCGTACTCTATTCCTTCACCGGAGGAAGTGATGGCTCCGGTCCTTATGCCGGCCTGATCATGGACAAGAAGCGCAATCTCTACAGCACGACCGTCGGCGGCGGCAGCACGAACTGCACCGGTGGCTGCGGCACTGTCTTTAAGCTTGCACCGAACGGCACCGAAACCGTACTCTATTCCTTCACCGGAGGAAGTGATGGCGCAAATCCCCAAGCTGTCCTTATCGCCGATGGCGCAGGCAATCTCTACAGCACGACCTATGCCGGCGGCGCGGATGGCGCCGGCGTCGTCTTCAAGCTCGCACCGAACGGCACCGAAACCGTACGCTATTCCTTCACCGGAGGAAGTGATGGCTCCGGTCCTACCGCCGGCCTGATCATGGACAAGAAGGGCAATCTCTACGGCACGACCAATGGCGGCGGCGCGGATGGCGCCGGCGTCGTTTTCAAGCTCGCACCGAACGGCACCGAATTCGTACTCTATTCCTTCACTGGAGGAAGTGATGGCTCCGGTCCTTACGCCGGCCTGATCATGGACAAAAAAGGCAATCTCTACGGCACGACCCATCTCGGAGGCGCGGATGGCTTCGGCGTCGTCTTCAAGCTCGCACCGAACGGCACCGAAACCGTACTCCATTCCTTCTCCACCAGAGGTGGCGATGGCCGCCATCCTTTAGCCAGCCTGATCATGGACAAGAAGGGAAATCTCTACAGCACGACCTTTGGCGGCGGCGCGGATAACGACGGCGTCGTCTTCAAGCTGAAGGAGTAAACCGGCGGCGTGCGTGAAGACCGCGGAAAGCTCCTTTACCTCACGCTGTCAGCCTCGAAATCGTACTATGAGACACGTTGTAGCTCCGCGCGATATCGCGCGCGGGCTCGCCGCGGTCGCGCCGCTTGAGCGCCTCGCGCTGTCGGTGCGCGGTGAGCTTCGGTTGGCGGTCCATCTTCACACCGCGCGACCGCACGGGCGCGGCCTTCCCGGTGCGCAGAAGCCTCGAGCCGCTGCGGCGTCTCGGCCGCCCGGTGACGATCCTTCACGCGTTGCTCGCTTGCTCTCGCAAACAGGAAGCATCCGGCGATTGGCACCACCGCTGCCGCCAGACTCCCAATTCACGCGCGTTCTGAACGGTTGGCGCGCGCACGATCAGTTTGTTATCCGATGATTCTCCAAATGATTCTTTAAAGGATGCGAGACGGGACGACCTGCCACTACGGGAGCGAATTGCCAGGGCATTCCCCTTAAGAAAGGTGCGCCAACGCAACTCACTGCTTCATAGCGGTGCCTGTCAGTAAACAGCCGCTCCCATCGAAACCGATACCGGAGAATGTAATGCATATTCTCCAGGCACCGGCTTTCAGGGCACCAGAAGTGTGTAGTTCACCTGCCAATCTTCCAGGACAAGGTTGGACCCGGGCTCGACATCGACCGACAACGTGTGGGTGCCGCTGGGGACCGACACGGTGAACAGCGCGCCCGCCGTTGTATAATAGCTGTTTGATGCCAGGCCGATGCTCGGGTTGTTGGCCGCCGGCATGCCGTCGACATACGCCGCGATTTGCCAACCATTGCCGTCCTGCTGTTGGCTGATCACTTCGACCATCGTGTCGAAATTGATTGTGCAGCCCGCGGAATTGGAGCACTTCACCTTTCTCACGGTATCAATGGGCGTATACGCGCCTCCCGGAAGGACTGTGCCAACCATCGTCCCCAAATCCGTGATGGTAAATTTGGGCACATGCTGAATCGGGCCACCCGCGGCAATTGCTCCCGGTATAGCGACGAGCGCGAACATGGACGATGCCATGACCGTAAGCACAAGTGACTTTTTCGGGAACGTACCAATTTTGCTGGTTTGGTTGGACATCTGCTCCTCCGTTTGGTTTCGACACCATAGATGATGGGCAATGTTGACCATTGCGGTCACCCGACGGCAAGAGTCAATGGCTGAGCCGGGACAAAACGATTGTAGCCGCAGATTCTTGTAGGATTACACCCAATGGAATTTGACGATTTGGCAAGCTTTTCAGGCATTCAGCTGAACCGTTCAGTACGACACGCTCGGCAGCCAAGGCGCTTGCCTCTCGCAAAAGCGTTTTGATTTTGGCGAAGAGCTGCACGATGGGATTGAGATCGGGCGAGGTATAAGGCGGCAGGGAACAGCAGTCGAGCGCCGGTTGCGCGAATGGCCTTTTCCACTGCCAGGAGGTGGCCAAATGGGGTTTCATGGAGAGTCAATCCCAGCGCGCACGGTAAACTTCTCCGCACGCATCCGGATTATCGCCCTGTTCTCATTTTCATCCTCTCCGCTGCGCCTTTGGGCGTACCCGAAGGAGCGCGCAAAGCGCGGGTGAGAGTGCGATTGCCGGATGCTCCCCGCTTGCGTAGCGGAGCGCAGCAACGCGCGAAGGATCGTCATCGCATGGGCCGGGACGCTTTCGCGGTCGGGGAGCGCCAGTGAGTAGAACCTGACCCGAAGGGGCGTGCACCGCTCGCCGCTGACCGCAGTCAGGAAGTAGAACTTGAACGTGGCTGGACGTTGACACGCGTCGTGCGGAGACGCCCTATGGGGCTTCCCTCCGTCAGGGCTGGCGGCGGACTGCTTGATAGAGGACTCCCGGATGTCCCGAAATCTGAACATCTTCAGCAAATGCATCCTGGGCTGTGGATTAGCGCTTGCCGTGCTTGCCCCGTTCGACAGCGCAGATGCGGGAAGCTTCAAGGTGCTTCATTCCTTCGCCGGCACGCCAACCGACGGTGGCAACCCCTTGGCAGGCCTGATCATGGACAAGTTAGGCAATCTCTACGGCACGACCCAAAACGGCGGCGCGGCTGGCGCCGGCGTCGTCTTCAAGCTCACACCGGACGGCACCGAAACCGTACTCCATTCCTTCACCGGAGGAAGTGATGGCACCAGTCCTTGTGCCGGACTGATCATGGACAGCTCGGGCAATCTCTACAGCACGACCTCGGACGGCGGCGCGGATGACGACGGCGTCGTCTTCAAGCTCGCGCCGAACGGCACCGAAACCGTACTCCATTCCTTCACCGGAGGAAGCGACGGTGCCCATCCCTACGCCGGCCTTATCGCCGATGGCTTGGGCAATCTCTACGGCACGACGGACGAAGGCGGCGCGGTTAACGTCGGCGTCGTCTTCAAGCTCGCCCCGGACGGCACCGAAACTGTACTGCATTCCTTCACCGGAGGAAGCGATGGCGAGTACCCCCTGGCCGGACTGACCATGGACAGCTCGGGCAATCTCTACAGCACGACCTCGAACGGCGGCGCGGATGGCAACGGCGTCGTCTTCAAGCTCGCACTGGACGGCACCGAAACCGTACTCTATACCTTCTGCCCCAACGGCGGCTATCCCTGCACCGATGGCCAGGCCCCCCTGGCTGGACTGATCATGGACAGCTCGGGCAATCTCTACAGCACGACCTACTATGGCGGCGCGCGTAACCGCGGCGTCGTGTTTAAGCTCGCACCGGACGGCACCGAAACCGTACTCCATTCCTTCACTGGAAGAAACGGTGGCGAGTCCCCCCAAGCCGGACTGATCATGGACAGCTCTGGCAATCTCTACAGCACGACCTACAGCGGCGGCCCGGATAACCGCGGCGTCGTGTTCAAGCTTGCACCGGACGGCACCGAAACCGTACTCCGTTCCTTCACCAGAAGAAGTGGTGGCAAGTACCCCCAGGCCGGACTGATCATGGACAAAAAGGGCAATCTCTACAGCACGGCCCTAGACGGCGGCGCGGATAACGACGGCGTCGTCTTCAGGCTAAAGGAGTAGAGCCGCGGCGGCGCTGGCGAGAACGGCGGGGTCAGAGTCAGAGTCATATTATCAATAGCGGCCAACGCACGAAATCCCTTGAAATTCAACTGACCCCGAATAGGGGAACGGGGCGTTGCCCTTGGGCGACACTTCACGGTACCATGCAGGAGCTTATGAGTGGGGGGACATCCAGGTGACAACGCCAAAGACCTCGCACGCGAGGGGTCTGCTGCTTATCGGCCTGCTCGCTGGCACGTTTGGGTCTTTTGCTTTCGCCACGGAGTCAAAATTCACGATATTCGATCCGACCGGGTCGATCGCAACATTTCCGGTGAGCATCAACAATTCTGGCGTGATCGCTGGGTATTATGAGGACGGCAACAACACGCCCCACGGATTTGCTCGCGCTGCGGATGGAACGATCACGCCTTTCGATCCCTCCGGATCTATTGGGACGTATGCCAGCAGCGTCAACGATGATGGCACGATCGCCGGCTACTACGGACTTGCAGGCCAGCAGAACTATATGGGGTTCGTGCGATCTTCCGATGGAACTATAACGACGTTCTCTGCTACCACGCGCGCATACGGAACGTTTGCGTACAGCATCAACAATAAGGGCTGGATTGCAGGAGATTGGCAGCGTCGGCGCGGTTGTTGCGCGTACGTGCGCAACCCAAAGGGCAAAATAACGTCATTCAAAGTTGCACAGGAAAAAGGCACCCTTACTGTAGCATGGGGCATCAATATCTCGGGTGCAGTCGCCGGAGATTATTTGGTCAGTCAAAATCAAGTGGACGGCTTTTTGAGACTCCCGGATGGGACGATCACTACATTCAGTCCCCCGGGAGCAATTAATACGCAAGCTCTCTCCATCAACGATTCAGACGAAGTTGTGGGGTACTACCTGGATACGCAAGGGAGCGAACACAGCTTTTTACGCACAGACGACGGAACGATCACCGAGTTCGATCCTCCGGGCGCGAGCGGCAGCGATGCTCACAGCATCAACGAAAAGGGAGAAACCACCGGGTCGTTCGAGGACAGCAGTTACGTGGCTCATGGTTACCTGCGAAAGACTGATGGAACATTCACGACCTTCGATCCAAAGACGTCCATCGGTACCTATGCGTTCGGCATCAACAATAAGGGAACGGTGGTTGGATCGTTCTACAGCACTCCCTACGTGTATCATGGATACGTTCGAAATCCCTGAATTCCGCCGGTAGCATCCCCGACCGGCAATTACGTCGTCTCATCGCCACGTCCGTTGGAAACTGCTTGCCTAATGCCTCTACAGTGCGCCTTTGGAGCGTACCCGAAGGAGCGCGCAAAGCGCGGGTGAGAGCGCGATTGCCGGATGCTCCCCGCTTGCGGAGGAGAGCGCAGCAACGCGCCATGGATCATCATCGCATGGGCCGGGACACTTTCACGGCTCGGGGAGCGCAAGCGAATAGAACCTGACCCGAAGGGACACGCACCGCTCGCCGTTGACCGCGGTCAGGAAGTGGAGCTTGAACGTGGCTAGACATTGACACCCGTCGCGTGGGGACGCCCTATGGGGCTTCCCTCCGTCGGGCCGGCGGCGAGGTGCTTGATAGAGGACTCCCGGATGTCCCGAGATCTGAACATCTTCAGCAAATGCATCCTGGGCTGCGGATTGGCGCTGGCGGTGTTGGTTCCACTCGGCAGCGCCCATGCCGGGGGATTCGTGCTCTATTCCTTCTGCTCCGTAGCCAATTGCACGGATGGCGCAAATCCCAAAGCTGGCCTTATCGCCGATGGCGCAGGCAATCTCTACAGCACGACCTATTTCGGCGGCGCGGATGGTTTCGCCGTCGTCTTCAAACTGGCACCGGACGGCACCGAAACCGTGCTCCATTCCTTCACCGGAGGAAGTGATGGCACCAGTCCTTGTGCCGGACTGATCATGGACAGCTCGGGCAATCTCTACAGCACGACCTCGGACGGCGGCGCGGATGGCGACGGCGTCGTCTTCAAGCTCGCACCGGACAGCACCGAAAAAGTACTCTATTCCTTCACCGGAGGAAGTGATGGCAGCCTTCCTGGCGCCGGCCTGATCATGGACAAGAAGGGCAATCTCTATGGCACGGCGGAGGAAGGCGGCGCGCATGGCGCCGGCGTCGTGTTCAAGCTCGCACCGAACGGCACCGTGACCGTACTCCATTCCTTCACCCGCCAAGGAAGTGATGGCGGGTACCCTCCGCCGGCCTGATCATGGACAAGAAGGACAATCTCTACAGTACGACCGCAGGCGGCGGCGCGGATGGCCAGGGCGTCGTCTTCAAGCTCGCACCGGACGGCACCGAAACCGTACTCTATTCCTTCACCGGAGGAAGTGATGGCGAGCACCCCCAGGCCGGCCTGATCATGGACAGTTCCGGCAATCTCTACAGCACGACCTATGGCGGCGGCGCGGATGGCGACGGCGTCGTCTTCAGGCTCGCACCGGACGGCACCGAAACCGTACTCCATTCCTTCACCGGAGGAAGTGATGGCGCCAATCCTTTCGCCGGCCTGATCATGGACAGTTCGGGCAATCTCTACAGCACGACCTCCGGCGGCGGCCCGGATGCCCGCGGCGTCGTGTTCAAACTCGCACCGGACGGCACCGAAACCGTACTCCATTCCTTCACCAGAAGAAGTGGTGGCGCGTTCCCCGAGGCCGGCCTGATCATGGATAGTTCGGGCAATCTCTACAGCACGACCGAAAGCGGCGGCGCGGATAAGGACGGCGTCGTCTTCAAGCTGAAGGAGTAAACCGGCGGCGTGCGTGAAGACCGCAGAAAGCTCCTTTACCTCACGCTGTCAGCCTCGAATCGTACTATGAGAAACGTTGTAGCTGCGGCCAATCTCGCGCACGGCTTCGCCCCTGTTGCGCCGCTTGAGCGCCTCAAGCCGCCGATGCGCGGTGAGCTTCGGTTTGCCGACCACGACCGGCCCCAGCCTGAAAGCAGGGATCGTGCAACGCATCATCGCGATGGGAGGAGTGTGTCGAAATGCCCCGAAAACCGAGCCAAACCAGTCTCTTGGGCGCGATTTACTCTGTACCTGTACGCGGCCAGCCTCGTCTATGGCATCCGGGCCTTCTAAGGGCTTCAGAAAAGCGCCATTGTCCGCCCCAATCCGGGGTCATCCGGGGCATGTCGGATCAGATGCAGCGTCCCATTTCGCGCCGGAAGAACTCTTACGGTCCACAAGTGAAACTCCGCTGCCGAGTGGAGGCGACGCGATTCGCCGCAAACTCTCCAATTTGGCCGCGCTTGGCCAGCCACCCGCAATTTCTGGTAGAATTCTCTATGCCGAAATATCGGAGAGGACAGCATCTATGAAGGCAATTCCAACTCCGCTGATCGCGTGTGCAGTATGCTGCGCTATCCACATCCCAATCACGGAGGTTCAAGCGCTGCCACTGTATTCTTTCCAGGGCGCCCCCTCCGACGGTGCCCTTCCCTCTGCCGCTCTGATCAACAACAGCGGCACGCTTTACGGGACCACCAGCAGCGGCGGCGCGCACGGCTACTTCGGCTATGGCACTATGTTCTCGCTCAACCTGAACAACAACACCGAGACGATGCTGTATTCCTTCTGCAGCCAGTTGAACTGCACGGACGGCAGTGATCCCGAAGGCAGCGTAACGGAGGTCGGCCAAAAGCTTTATGGCACGACCTATTGGGGCGGCACCAACAGCTTCGGCACGGTATTTTCGTTCAAACTGCCAAATGGCCCGGAAACGGTGCTGTATTCATTCTGCGGCCAGTCGAACTGCGCGGACGGCGAGCATCCCCGAGCCGGTGTGATCAGCTTCCACAACATGCTATATGGAACAACCCAATTTGGCGGAGGCAGCGCCGACTGCTGCGGCACACTGTTCTCGGTCAATCCGATGACGGGCGCCGAAACGGTGCTGCATACTTTCCAAGGCGCACCTGCCGACGGAGCCTATCCTTGGGCCGGAGTGATCGTCGGGGTCGGAGCGATCGTTAGCGGCTACCATAGGGGCGCCGACTACATGCTCTTTGGCACCACCGCCGGCGGCGGCGCCCACCAAAACGGAGGCACGGTATTCTCATTCGACTTGGAAACTAACGCCTACAGCACTCTGTACTCTTTCTGCGGCGTGTCAAATTGCGGCGACGGCGGTAGTCCCACGGGCGTGATCATAGTCGGCAGCCGGCTTTATGGCGCCACCAGCTATGGTGGCACCAACAACCTCGGCACGGTATTTTCGTTCAAACTGCCACATGGCCCGGAGACGGTGCTGTATTCATTCTGCAGCCAGTCGAACTGCGCGGACGGCAAGCAACCCTATGAATATGCGAGCCTTATAGATGTCAACGGCACGCTTTATGGGACAACCAACTACGGCGGTGCTTCCAACAAAGGTGCTGTTTACTCGCTCAACCTGAACGGTAACATCGAGACGGTGTTGCATTCCTTTGGCGGCGGCATGGACGGCGCCAATCCCTTCAGCGCCGTGCTGGATGTCGGCGGTACGCTGTATGGAACAACCTGGCAGGCCGGCACCGGCGCCGCAAAGTGCATAGCTGCGGGCGCCACTGGCTGCGGCACGGTGTTCTCCTGGCCCTAAGACAAAGAGGCGCGATCTTGCTGGATGAAGGAGGGGCCAGGATTAGAGTCGATTCACTTGGTGCCAGAGTGGTGCCAAGGAGCACAAATTGATTGCGGCGTCCTGGCGACCTTCAGTGCCTAAGTTACTGGTTTTCGGTATTATGGCGCAAACGCCACAAGAAAACGGACGGCCTGACGCCTAATTTTCCGGCATGTCCGACCATGCCATTGCAGCCCTTCGGAAGCGCCGCGCGGAAATCGTCGGCCAAGTCCATGATGCGGAGAAGCGGGTCACGAATCTGCGGGCCGCGCTCGCCAATCTGGACGCGGCCATTGCCATCCTGACGCCGGAGCATCCCGATTTAGATCAACGTGGCATCAACATCCGCATTCTTATCCCTTCGGGTTATTCAGGTTGAGGTCGCTTCCCCCTCCGGCCTTCACGCCGCCTCCTCCATGAGTGGGGGAGATGTCGCGCGGAGCGATGCGAGGCGAAGTGATTACCGCTGGGCGGCGGCTTTGGCGGCGGCGAGGGCTTGGTCGAACATTGCGGGCGTGAGGACACCGGTGTTGGTGTTGTAGCGCGAGCAATGATAGCTCGCGACGAGCGTCAGTCTCTCTCCCCTGTGCTCGCCGCCATGCACGAAGGGATGCGCGCGGAGCGGAATGTTCATGGCCCGGAGCACGCTCTCATGGGCGATGCGCCCGAGCGTGAGCAGCGCGCGCAAATTGGGCATCGCCGCGATCCGCGCCGAAAGGAACGGCCGGCAGTTCCTGATTTCCTCCGGCAGCGGCTTGTTCGCGGGCGGCACGCAGCGCACCGCGTTGGTGATGGCGCAATCCACGAGTTCGAATCCGTCATCCGCCCGCGCGCCGTAGTCGCCGCGCGCGAGGCCGTGGCGCAGCAGCGAGGAAAAAAGGAGATCGCCCGCGTAGTCGCCGGTGAAGGGCCGCCCGGTCCGGTTCGCGCCGTGAAGACCGGGCGCCAGGCCCACGATCAGGAGCCGGCCGTTCGCATCGCCGAAGCCCGGCACCGGATCGTTGTAATAGCCGGGATGCGCCTTGCGGTTGGCCTCGCGAAATTCGACGAGCCGCGGACAGAGCGGACAATCGCGCGGCGGCTCCGCAGCCACATCCCCTTCGTTCATGCCGGCGTTCGCGTGCGGCCCGCGCTGCCGTCAGGCGGTCTGCGCGAGTTGGGGCGTCTGCTGATGCGCGGCGGGCGCCGAACGCGGACCGCCTTCCCGCATCAGCATGGGCTTTAATTCCTCCAGCTCGATGAAATTGTCGGCCTGCCGGCGCAATTCGTCGGCGATCATGGGCGGCTGGGTGCGGATGGTGGACACCACGCTGACGCGGCGCCCCTTCTTCTGCACCGCTTCGACGAGGCGGCGGAAATCGCCGTCGCCGGAGAAGATGACGATATGGTCCACCATCTCCGACATCTCCATCACGTCGATGGCGAGTTCGATGTCCATATTGCCCTTGACGCGGCGGCGCCCCTGGCTGTCGGTGAATTCCTTCAGCGGCTTGGTCACCACCGAAAATCCGTTGTAGTCGAGCCAGTCGACCAGCGGTCGCAGCGGCGAGAATTCCTGGTCTTCCGCGACCGCCGTGTAATAGAAGGCGCGGACCAGCACGCCCTTGCGGGCGAACAGTTCGAGCATGCGCTTGTAGTCGATGTCGAAGGCGAGGCCCTTTGCCGCGCCGTAGAGATTGGCGCCGTCGACGAATAATGCGAGTTTTTCCTGGGGATAGAACAACATCCGAATTTCTCCTGTTACCAATGAGCGTGTGCGAGAATTCATTAGCCTTGTGCAAACCGTTCTAGGATATTCGCGCGCCGGTGCAAACATTTCCGGCTCGAGGTCGCATGATTTTGATCGCGCTCGGCGCCAATCTGCCATCGCCTGCGGGTCCGCCGGCCGCGACGCTTCGCGCGGCGTTGCAGGATCTGTCGCGAAGGAAAATTTCCGTGACTGCCATTTCCTCCTTTTATGAATCGCGCGCGTGGCCGGATCCGGGCGAGCCGCCTTTTGTCAATGCCGTGGCGCGGATCGAAACAGGATACGATCCGGCGGCGCTTCTGTCACGGCTGCAGGCCACGGAAATTTTCTTCGGCCGGACATCGGCGAAACGCAACGCGCCGCGCAGCCTCGACCTCGATATTCTGGATTATGACGGGCGGGTTGGACCGGGGCCGCCCACGCTGCCGCACCCGCGTCTGCAGGATCGCGGTTTCGTGCTGGTTCCCCTGGCGGAGATCGCGCCGGACTGGCGCCATCCCGTCACCGGCGCGGGCGTGAGCGCACTCCTTCGCGCGTTGCCTTCGGAGGCGCGCGAGATTACGAAACTTTCCTGATCCCCTGTTCGCAGGAGCCGGGATGGACTGGAAGATTTTCGGACCCTATGTGGTGCCGCTGCTGGTTGCGGCCATCCTGTTGCGCCGCGCGATGCGGGCGCAGAAGCCGCGCGCCGTGCGAATGCAGAGATTGTGGATATTTCCCGCGATTCTCGTCGTGGCGACGTTTCTGTCGCTGAAGCGGGAGCCTCCGCCCGGCATAGGAGTGATGGCGGCATTTCTGTTTGCCTGTCTGGCGGGCGGGGCGCTGGGCTGGTTCCGCGTCCACACGCTCGAGTTCATGGTCGATTCGGAAAGCGGCGCGGTCTCGACGCGCGCGACGCGGCTCGGCGCGCTGCTGATCGTCGGCCTCATCGCGCTGCGCTACGGCGCCGATCTCGCGTTCAAGGATCTCGGCCTGACCGCGGGCGCGAATGTGGTCCACGTGACCGACGCCATGCTCATCTTCTCGACCTCGATGTTCGTCGCGCGCAGCATTCACACCTGGATCCGCGCGCGCGCTCTCCGCGGCGCCCCGCCGCAACAAGCTATTCCCAACTCCAGCTCCAGCCCGATGAAATAAGGGGCTCAGGTCACCGAATGTGGCATAGGGGGTTCAGATTTTATGAGCTTCCGGGAAACGTCCGGCACCCAGGTTTTACGATCGCATATTGCTCCAGAGGCATGATCCAGCATTTAGAGCAGATTCCGCTGAAATTGAACCACAACTGTCATTCCCGGCGAGCCGCGCTCTTGCGCGGCGAGGGAAGGGAACCCAGGAGGTTGAGTCTGCCGGACCGCCGTCGTGTAAGCACGACCACCTGGGCCCTCTTCCCCCCGACTTCGCGGGGGCAGGCTCTCGCGCGGCGTTGCCGCGCTCGCCGAGGATGACAAGCTTTGTGTGATACAATGTGATCAAAATTCGGTCTAAATAGCTGCAGCTGCGGCGGCGCAGCGGTCATGGCACGCAGCCCCTGCCAGCTCTACCTTCAGATGATCGACACCATATTCGCCTTTACTTCCGATTCAAGAGGAAGGTGCAGAACGGAGGAATACAGGGACCGACTCAAGAGAAAGGTGCAGAA
>Ga0182024_10012232_pt1 | contig 17016 bp, 16 predicted proteins | sample P32metaG_FD_120480 | JGI IMG/M metagenome (GOLD analysis project Ga0182024, IMG submission 120480) | Permafrost microbial communities from Stordalen Mire, Sweden - P3-2 metaG (Illumina Assembly) | ecosystem: Environmental > Terrestrial > Soil > Wetlands > Permafrost | place: Sweden: Stordalen...
CATGGTGGAGAAACTGTTGCCCGCGATGAACGCGCAAAAGCAAGTAGGCGGAACCGAGCCGATGGCGAAGAGGAAAAACATGGCGGCCGCCACCGGGCCGCCGATTGCCTGAATGACGTCGGCGTAATCGAAACCCTGGCTAAGACCGGCGCCGTGCGCGCCCGCGATGGATGCGATGGGCAGGCCGCCGGCGACGATCACCGCCAAAACGATGCCCACGAAGCCGCCCATTTTGACGTCCGACTGGTTGCGCGAGTTCATGCCGAAATCCGCTCCGGCCGCTCCCGCCGTGGCGAAGAAGCCGATGACGATGGCGATCATGGTGGTGAAAGCCGCGAAGTTATCGGCGTGATCCGCGGGAATCTGATAATTGCCGATGCCGCCAACGGTCTGGAAGAACACGATCGCCAGCATGATCAGCGGAATGGCGTTCAGCAGCATGGAAACCTTCGCCACATACTGGATGCCCTTGGCGCCTACCCACGCCAGCGCGAAGCCCCATACTACGCCGGTGACGATGAACGGGGCGTTACCGGGCGTCGCATCCGCGCCCAGGCCGCGCAGGATAAATTCGCTGGCGACGGAGGTTGCCACCGCAAACCAGCCGATCTGCAGAAGGCCCATCAGCAGCCCCGGCATGACGTAGCCGCCCTTCGTGCCGAAAGTGGAGCTGCCCACTACGTAGAGCGGCAGACCTGTTTTCATTCCCAGCATGGCGGGCGCAAGGTAGTAGAGGAAGTGGCAGAGAAGGCCCGCCACGACCAATCCGGCGAAGCAGACCGCGAGGCTTCCATGCGCCAGCGTGCCTCCGGCCATGGAGCGGTAGAACGCGATCCACAAAAAGATTCCCGCGTAACTGGGCGCGGTGTTCGCATACCATGGGCCGCGTTTACCAATGGGGTTGGGTTTCGTTTTGGATATATAGTCCGGCAACATGGCCACTCCTTGAAGCGGCTAGTATACTACGGGCGGCGGCGTTATGCGCCGCGTGCTCTAGAACGGGCGCAACGGGCAACGGTTTCTGGAAAGGACGGTAAATTGGCCGGTAACTATCTGCAAGGCACGCGCAGTCGAGACAGAGCCGCGACGGTGGTGGAAAGTCTCCACCGCGCGAAAAGCCAACTTGATCCTGGGCCGAACGGGGCAGGCCCTTCTGGCAGGATGAATCCTTCGACCATTATGTGCGCGATGAAGCGGAACCGGACCGTATCGTTCACTATGTGGCATCCAACCCGGTAAGCGGCGGCCTGGTAGCGAATCACGCGAGTAGCATTGGTCGAGCGCGCGGTTGGCAGGCGAAAGCGCCTGCCCCACAATTGGCGCAAACCCTCGGGAAATGTAGAAACTCCAGGGGCCGGCTGAAAGCCGGCAGGACAGGCCGGGAGGCCTGTCCTACAGCTAGCGGGTTCCGCCCGCGACGCCGCGGTGCTTGCGGGTGAGAATGTCGCGGATGGCGTAGATCCGCCGGTCCTGGCTCTCGAAATATGTCCGCATCATCATCTCGCCGATCAGGCCGGTGCTGAACATCATCATGCCGGCCAGCAGCAGCAGCCCGGCCGCCATCATCAGCGGTCCGTGCTCCACCACGATGTCGTTGCCCAGCAGTTTCGAAATCGCAAGCCATGTCAGCGTACCGCCGCCGAGCGTGGTCCCGATCAATCCCAGCGAGCCGAAAAAATGCATGGGGCGCGTGAAGTATTTCAGCAGAAACCGGATGGTGAGGATATCGAACAGCACGCGGAAGGTGCGCCCGATGCCGTAGTGCGAATCGCCGGACGCGCGCGGCGTGCTGCGGATGGGCACCTCAGCCACGCGCGCGCCGTAGAAACTGGCCAGGGCGGGGATGAAGCGATGCAGCTCGCCGTAGAGGTTGACGTCTTTCAAAACCTCGGCGCGGTACGCCTTGAAAGTGGTGCCGAAATCGCGCAAGTCCATGCCCGACGCTTTCGCCATGAGCCAATTGGCGATGCGCGAAGGAATCTTGCGCATCAAGGCGTTGTCCACGCGGTCTTTGCGCCAGCCGCTCGAGATATCGAAGCCCTCGTCGATCTTGCGGAGCAGGGCGGGGATGTCCTCTGGCGCGTGTTGCAAGTCGCCATCCATGGCGACGATCACTTCGCCCTTGGATTCGTGGAAGCCGGCCGAGAGCGCGGCGGTTTGCCCGAAATTGCGGCGCAGCCGGATGACTTTAAGCCGCGCGTCGGTCTCCACCAGATTGGCTAACAGCTCGAAACTGCGGTCGGTGGAGGCGTCGTCGACGAAGATGATTTCGTAGGGACGCTGCATCTGCTCGAGCACGGACGTCAGGCGGTCGTACAGCGGCAGGATGGAGGGTTCCTCGTTATGGATCGGGATGACGATCGATAGCATGTGCGCGAAAATTCTAGTTTAACACCCCTAAACACGACGCCGAAAGTTGTTGCGGTAACGCCCTCGGAGGTGGCGCATGCCAGGCGGTCGAGCGAAGCTCGCCGCGTGCCGCTTCGCCGCACGACGGCGATGGCAAGCTGAAGCATACCCTACCAAACATTCGGTGCTGTGCTTCGCGGAACTGAGCGGTTCGGCATCAAGGCGGCGTTGGCTGGGATGGATGCCGGCGGCCTCACTCAGTCCGGGTATGCTGGATGCCTCGCCGGCGGGCGCTGGCAGCGACGCCCTTGGGACCCGCATCTACAATATCCTGGACTTTGGCGCGAAAGGGGATGGCAAAACGCTCGATACGCAGGCGGTACAAGCGGCGATTGACGCGGGCGGGAATGGGGCGCTTGGGTGGCGACGATTTTCGGCGGGTCATCGAACGCCGAGCGCTCGGAGCGGCTCGGAACACGGCAGGCCATGGGCCTACCCCACCTCGGTCAGGTGACTCTCTCGGCCTTAACGATAAACCTGTTGGGGGCCGAGCCGACGAAGTAGAACGGGTAACAGGTGACCAGCGTAAGCATCTCATTTCCGCCGGGGTCCAAAACGGCGACATTGGATGGACTCACTATCCTGGTGGAGACCACGCGATAGCGGAACTCGCCCAACACCGTGGTGAGCGTAATGATGTCGTTCCTTTGAATGTTTCGCAACGGCCGGAAAAACGTGTCGCGGTGTCCGGAAATACCCACGTTCCCCGGTTGGCCCGGAAGCGCCGTACCGGGAATATGGCCAACCGCGCGCCGGAGGGTGCGTCCATTGGTTCCCTCTATAACTATCGCCGAGAGGCCGAGCCGGGGAATTTCAAGGCGGCCAATCAGGCCGTGGGTCGAGGCTGGCAGCGGATTCTTTGGTGAAGCGGTGTATGCGATTGAAAGCGCTCCACTGTTCGCCGCTTGCCGGTCATGCAACATGTGATCGAGCAGCCGGCGCTCGCGGTTCTGGAACATCCAGGTATCCGCCAGAACGAAACCGCAATAGCCCAGCATCAAGACGGCGGCGGCGCCGAGAACCCACTGGCCCGGCCGCAGAATCCACCTCAGCGTCCCTTTTTTGAGTATGGGGGTCACTTCGTGGCCTCGCGCTTTGTAGGAGGCGGGTCGCCGGCGGCGATGTAGCCGGAGCGGGCGCGCACCACGAGCTTGCTACCTGCCGCCCCACTGGCGGCTACGCGAATCGTCCGGTAGGCGCCGGGTTTCTCAACGTTGCTGGAAACATATCCGATGGTGTATTGATTGCGAATGTCGCGCGCGATGCGTTCGCAAATCGATACCACGTCATCGAGTTCCTTCGGAAAGAAGGCTTCGCCCCCAGTTGCGCGGGCGAGACGGCGGAGTACATCCGGATTCCGGTCGACCTCCGCGTCGTCGAAGATGCCGATCGTGTACATGACAACGCTCGATTGCTCGGCCATCTTCAGCAGCCCGGCCAGGGTCTGCCTGCTGGCGTTGTCGCCGCCATCGCTGACAACGATCAGAGCCCCTTTATCCTTGCTGCCTGCCTGGAATCGCTCCAGCGCCTCGGCGGCCGCGTCGTAAAGCGCCGTCATTCCTATGGCGGGCGTCCTCGAGATCGCGTTTTCGAGCCCCTCGGCGCGATCGGCGAAGCCGATAGTGTCGGACAGGCCCAGAGTTACTTTCTCGTTGAAGTTGACGACGAACAGCCGGTCTTCCTGGTTGCTTGTCTGCACAAACGTCCGGGCTGCGGTGATCACTTCGGGGAGTTTCGTCCTCATGCTACCGCTGTGGTCGATCACCAGACCCACCGTAACGGGAATGTCTTCGTGCCGGAACAAGCGGATGGATTGCCGGACGCCGTCTTCGTAAAGCGCAAAATCCTGCTGTTGCAAATCGGATGCAAACCCGCCGTTCCGATTGCGCACCGTGGCGTGCAACACCACCAGATCGACGTTGACCGAGATTTTGTATGGCTCCGGCTCTTGAGCTTGGCGTGCATCAGCTTGGCGTGCATCGCTCGCGAGACAGATGAGGAGAAGCATCGCGAGCGCGAGACTGCTTGCCATCGTTCTCATGGTATCTCCTGTATTTGTGGGGCAGGCAATCGTGCCTGCAAGCCGCCTTTCAGGCGGCTCTTTCGGACCTTGCCCGCGAGTTCTCAGCACCCGGTTAGGCGCCGGCTGAAAGCCGGCGGCAGCCAGGATTGGCCGCCCCACAATTTGCGGCCACGTTACCCCGCCTGGATCTGGCGATACTCCGGCTGCCACATCGCGTCTTGCACTTGTTGCACGATGTCGTCGAGCTCCACTCCGGCCAATCCCTCAACCGCCGCGGCCTCCGCGACCGCCGCCGCGACCGTCATCGACACGCTACGCAAGTCGTCGATATGCGGCAGCAGAGACGCCCCGGGCTGGCGCACCGCGACCAAACTGGATACTGCGCTAGCCGCGGCCGCGACCATGCCGTCACTGATCTTGCGGGCCCGCGAAACGATGGCGCCCAGGCAGAGACCCGGGTACAGCATGGCATTATTCACCTGGCCGATGACATACGTGACCCCCTTGTGCGTCACTGGGGCGAACATGCTGCCGGTGGCAATCAAGCCCCGGCCGTCGGTCCAGGCGATCAAATTGGCCGGGTGGGCCTCGGCTCGGGGCGCGGGATTCGAGAGCGCAAAGATAATCGGCCGTTCCGTATGCGCCGCCATCTCTCTAACAATCGCTTCCGTGAAACTGCCCGACGTTGTCGACGCGCCGATCAGCATGGTCGGTTTCACCCGGCGCACCACCTCGGCCAAGCTTACGCCGCTTCCATGCTCGTCGTGCTTCCAGCCCCTGCTTTCGGCGGCCGCCCGGGCATACGGCGCCTGATAGTCGTGCAGCGGATCGAGCATGCCGGTGGTGAGCAACCCCTGCCGGTCTACAAACCAGAAGCGCTTGGCGGCGTCCTCTGTAGAAAGGCCTTCGCGCACCATGGCGTCGCGAATCTGGTCGGCGATGCCAACGCCCGCCGTGCCCGCCCCGAAGATGACCACGCGCTGATTGCGTAGCGGCGTCCCGCACACGCGGAGTGCGGAAATCGCCGCCGCCAGCGTAATGGCGCCGGTACCCTGCATATCGTCGTTGAAGGTGCAGATCCGGTCGCGGTACTTCTCGAGGATACGCCGCCCATTGCCCGGCGCGAAGTCCTCCCACTGCAATAGCGCCTTGGGAAACAGCTTGGTCGCGACTTTGACGTAAGTGTCTATGAAGGCGTCGTACCGCTCCCCGCGTATCCGGGCGTGGCGGTTGCCGACGTACATAGGGTCGCTCAGCAGACTCTCCCGGTTGGTGCCCACATCGAGCATCACCGGGATCACGCGCGTCGGGTCGATTCCACCGGCCGCCGTGTAGATCGCCAGTTTGCCGATGGACACTTCGATGCCGCCTACTCCCCAATCGCCGATTCCGAGGATCTGCTCGGCGTCGGTCGCAAGGATCAGATCAATATCGTCGGGACCGCATTTAAGGCTGGCGAACGCCTCTTCGATCGCTTCGGCATGATCGATCGAGAGGTAAAGACCCCGAGGGCGGCGGCACTCGTGATGGTACTGCTCCATCGCCAAGCCGACCGTCAAATCGTTGACAACGGGAATCATTTCGCGCAAGTGCTCCGAGAGCAACCGGTAAAACAGCACCTCGTTGCGATCGTGCAAGGCGGTGAGGTAGATGTTCTTGCTCAACGCATCGGTCAGGCGCTCGTACTGGATGTAAGCGCGCTCGACCTGAGCTTCCAGCGTGCTGATGTCCGGGGGCAGCAGGCCTGTGAGGCCCAAAGCTTTTCTTTCCCTTTCCGTGAAGGCTGTCCCTTTGTTCAACGCCGGTGAATTGAGCACGGCCAGCCCACGATCTTTGGTTTCGTGGAAGCCGTTGCCGTTCCGAGGCTTCGGTTTCGGCGCCAGTAGCGGGACAACTCTCTGTCGCATGCTGTTATCCTCATCATTCAGTTCCGACTGGAGCGGCGCGCCTATCGGGAGGCGCGCCGCGCGAGAGAGATCGAGGATGCTTGCTAAGCGCGTCTTTCGGCGATGCGGAAGGCGAACGCGCCACCGAGGGCCAGAAGACCGAGCAATGCGATCAGCGGCAGCGTGCTCGCCGTGGCTGGGAGGGTCCTGTCGGCAGCCTGCTGTTCAGGCTGCGCCGGCGGCGGAGTGACTACCTCGGAAAGCTGCACTTCCTCTCCACTCGGCTGGATGGCCATGATGGGCGCTGCCTTCAATTGCACTGCAACCGGCTCGTCCGCCGTCTTGATAGGCTCGGCGACTTCGGCGGGGATTGCGTCCGGCGTAAAGAGTACGGGGGTGTTGGTGGATTTGGCCAGTTCCATGGCCTTGGCCTTCGGATAGACGAATTCCTCGCCCCAATTCCTGCCGGGATAGAACCAGGCGCGCAACGCTTCGGGCTCGCCGGCCGGTCTTTCCCTAAATGTGATCACGGTCTTGTCAGTAGCTTTGAGTCGATAGTTCGGGATGGCCAGAATCGTGGCATAGACGGTCTTTTCGTCCTGGCTGAATATCTGCACGATGTGGCGATCGGACTCCGAATTCAGGATCTTGAACACATAAGTGCCGGCGGGCAATACGCTAAACCCGACAAGGTGAACGCCCGGAATTTCCACCGGGCCGCTAAAGGTGACCACAGTCTTCCTGTTCCAATCGTCCGCCTTGGCGCCCGGCGCCAGCACCGCGCCCATTAGCGCCATAAAACACACAGTCGTCGCTGATTTAAATAGCTTCATTATTTTTCTTCCTTTGCTCCAGATTTGCCGTTCGTTTAGGTTCGGCGGGATACAGATCTCGGCGGGCATCTCCGCGCACTTTACACAGACAGCATTTCAGGGGCCGTCAGCGCCGTATCGTTGTTTAAGGTCATATATGCCCGCATTTAGCCGCTTCACTTTTCAGGGATGGGATGTGGAACTGACCATGCGAGGTCATGTGATCGAATTTGGTCAATGTTGCCGGCGCCATGGGCTCGATTGTTGGCACATAGGACCGGAAGATTGCGCGGCGCGGGGCCCTTCCAGAGGGATATCTCAATCCAAAAAAATTGGTCCGACTCGTGCACAGGAACGGGAGAGTCGAGTACGCTTAGATCAGGAGGCAACACCATGCACGAGACACACCGGCAGGCCGCCGAGCGGCACGAACTGGCGGCGCGCGCCCATCGTACCGCCGCCGAACATCACGAAAAAGGGGATGGCGAAGCGGGACGCTGGCACTCGGAACGAGCGCTGGAGTACTCGGACCACGCTTACAAACTGGCTCAGGAAGCCCACACCAAGTCGGGGAAGATAGGGACTCTCTAAAATTATGTCCACTCGATATAATGACGGATCGCATTACGAGAACCACCAGCGGGCCGCCGAATTACACGATGTCGCCGCTCATGCCCATCGCGCTGCCGAGCAGCACGGACAAGAGGAGCATCTGACGGGGCACGAGCATTCGCGGCAAGCCCTCGAGCACTCTCAAGAAGCTCATCTGCATACCGAGGCGGCTACGGCCGGACATGGCATCGCCGCATTCGGACACAATGACATCGCAGCGCTCGCTTATGAGCTTTGGCGTGCTAGAGGGTGTCCGGACGGGTCGCCGCAAGAAGATTGGCACAATGCAATAAAAGAATTGCGATCCCGCCCTTACGCCCGCTAATCCGGCAACGCAGTTGTGGGGCGGGCAATCTTGCCTGCAGCCGCCTTTCCAGGCGGCTCTTTCGCGCGATGCGCGAGTCTTAGCACTCGACGAGCGCCGGCTGAAAGCCGGCGGCAGCCAGGAGTGGCTGCCCCACAACGCAGCCCGTCCGGCCAAGGTCATCAACTGCGCAAACAGTGCAGGGTGAAGGGCTGTGGGAAGAGACTTCGGTAACCGCGCAAGGCTGCGGGGATCCGGCCAAAAGGCCAAGGCTGGCCTCTTTCGCCCGATTACATGATTCCACGGAGAGTCTTAATTGAGCACCGCTGTTTGCGGGAGCCTAATCGACTAGTTGGCTGTCTCCGCGGGAACGGCGATTCTGTCGTAAACCGTCTTAAGAACGTCGCGATAGAGCACGATGCCGTGCCGGGAATAGCTCACATAACCTTGCTTCCGGAACCGGTTCATATACTGGGTGACGATTTCGCGCGAGGTGCCAACGTACCGTGACAGCATCTCGTGGGTAAGCGGCATCATCCGCACCGATCCGTCTTCCTCCTGCGTACCCAGCCGCTCTGAGAAACGCATGAGCGAACGGGCGAGCCGCCGTTCGATGGTGTCAAGCGAAAAGCTCTCGATCCGCCGGCTGAATTCGGCATTCCGCTGCGCGAGAACTTGCAACAATGCCACCGCAAGGCGCGGCCGCTTCATGACGAGCTCTTCCATGTCGGAAATAGCCCAGGTCATCAACGTTGCCCTTTCAAGGGCGGAAGCCTGCTCGGGGCGTTGCGGAACGTCGAGAAAAGCCGACTCGCCGAATAACTCGTCGGGCCGGACGATTTCGAGTAACACCTCACTGCCTTCCGCGGCTATCTGAGAGATCAGGACCTTGCCGCTGACTACCAGATAAATACTTTTCGAAACATGATCCGGACCGTAGATCGTCTGACCTTGGCTATACTCCGTCGTGCTGGAGATTGGTAAATGCGCCAATACGTCCTCGATCCGCGTTTGTAACCCAACCGATGCGCTGCCTGCTGCCATTGTCTTCTCCTCTTCTCTTCTAACCTACTTGATTCTTTTTACTTTGCCATCGCCATAACGGGGCCAGCTATCGAAGATGCCGATTGGCGGGCCAGGCGAAGAAACCGATCGTTCACATGGAATTCACGAGAGTTTCGCCGAGAGATTCCGCTCCCTCATGGTCACCCCGATCGACAGCCGCCTGGCACTCGATGCAACGCGGCGCCGATGGCACGGCCGAGAGGCGCTTTGGGCTGATCGCCGATTCGCAATCGATGCAGGTTCCAAAGCTGCCGTTGTGAATCCGCCGTAGCGCGCCTCTTACCTGGAGCAGAAGGCGGGACTCACGGTCCACGTTTCGGATCGCCAGATCCCGTTCCGACGCATACTGAATTTCATCCATTTGGTCGGCGCTCTTCTCGATGGCGATGCCATCCCGGTTTCGCAATACCCGATCCAGATCGGCCTCGCTTCGCTCGAGGATCTCTTGGAATCCGCCCATGTTGTTAGATGCTTTCTTCAATGCCATTTCCTTCGCCGTCTGAGCCGCCCTTAGCCTGCCGGGAACATGGCATTTTAGGGGCCATCGGCGCGCGATGGTTGAAAGATCATATTAAACCGTGCTTTGAGGTCTTCGGAGGGAAGCGATAGATAGGCGAATATGACCAAATAAGGTCACTGGCAGCGTTGCCCCGATTAGGCCGAAGGGCTAGAACTTCGGATTAGGCTGAGCTTTGTTCGGCGGCCCGGCGGAATGAAGGGAACAGCACTCCGGGGATTTCGAGAGAGTAGTAAAGCGGACTGCCCTGGAACAGCGAAAGACCGTCGCCACACTATCGGAACCGCCTTGACCAAATGCGGTCACGTGACACCGTGCGGTCACTCCCCCAACCGGATTACGCCTGGCTCCGCGCCTTTGCCTTAGGCACGCATAGCCTACACGGCGCGAAAGGAACGGACTCCTGAATGCCTCCTGTAGCACATGGCTCGTAGTGGGAGCCGAACCGGTTGCCTACGCGACCTTGCCCGCGGCATTCCAGGTGCGGCCATTGAAGGCCGATTGAAACAAGCGGGGATGCTCTAAGTGCGGCTGTAAGAGAACGGAAAACTCTGTGACGAGACTATTAACGCAACGCCGATCAATCCGCGAAGCCGGAAGAATACTGATGCTCGCAATCCTGGCGGCGATTCCGGTCGCAGGGATCGCTCAGACATCGGCAGGAATCGCTCAGCCCCCAGATCCGCTCGACTGGAAAGGCAAACTGCGGTTTCATGCCAAAGCCACTTATGGTCCGGCGGCCATCCTGGGCTTAGCCTTATACGCCGGATTCCTTCAGGAAACTAACTCCCCGAGAGAGTGGGGACAGGGCCGCGCCGCGTATGAAGAGCGGTTAGGCTCCGCGGCCGGCGCGTCCGGAATCCACGGGGCTCTCGCCTTTGGCTTGGATACGACACTGCACCAAGACCCGCGTTACTATCGATCGGACGCGACGGGATTCTGGCGCAGGACGGGGCATGCGCTCCGCGGAACGATACTCACGCGGACGGACTCGGGCGGCGAGACACTGTCGACCTGGCGTATAGGCAGCGCCTACGGCGCCTCTTTTCTTTCCAACCTGTGGTATCCGGCCCGTGTGGATAACGCGCACCTTGGATTCGCACAGGGCTCCATCAGGCTCGGGTTCGATCTGGTCGGCAATCTGGCATCGGAGTTCTGGCCGGATATCAAGAGAGACGTGTTGCGCCGGAAACCATGACTATTCGACGCCGCTCGAATCCTCCGTCCGCCGTTGCAATCGGGCTGTTGGTTTTGCTCTCGGCCCAAAGCGCCTCTTCGTATTCCGTTCTTACCCACGAAGCCATTATCGATTCCACCTGGGACAGTGCGATCAAGCCTCTGTTACTGAAGCGATTCCCCGATTCCACCAAGGATGACCTGACGCAGGCGCACGCCTACGCCTACGGCGGCAGCATCATTCAGGACTTAGGCTATTACCCCTTTGGCAGCAAGTTTTACAGCGATTTGACGCATTACGTCCGGAGCGGCGACTTCATCGTCAACCTGATTCGCGAGTCTCGGGATCTCGACGAATATGCATTCGCGCTGGGCGCGCTGGCGCACTACGCGTCCGACAACGACGGCCACCGCATGGCAACCAATCTTGCCGTGCCGCTGCTCTACCCGAAGCTGCGCTCGAAATTCGGAGACTCGGTAACGTACGCGGACGATCCCTTCTCGCACAGCAAGACGGAGTTCGGATTCGATGTGTTTCAGTCCGCAAAGAGCCGCTACGCGCCGGACGCCTACAAAAGCTTCATCGGTTTTCAAGTCGCAAAACCGGTGCTCGAGCGGGCCTTCCAGGACACTTATGGAATGAGGATCGAGCAGGTATTCTTCAACCTCGATCTCGCGATCGGATCGTACCGGCGGGCGGTGGGAACAATCCTTCCGGCCATGACCAGAGTCGCATGGCAGATCAAGAGTCAGGACATCAGGAAGGAAGCTCCCGGCATCACCCGCAAGAAGTTCCTCTACAATCTGTCCCGGTCCAGCTACGAAAAGAACTGGGGCGCCGCCTATGAGCGTCCGGGCATCCGGTCGAGAATGCTGGCGGGTTTCTTCCGCATCGTGCCGAAGGTAGGCCCATTCAAGGCGCTGGCGTTTAAGAGGCTGACGCCGGAGACTGAGAAGCTCTACATGGCCGGCTTCAACGCATCGATCGACCGATATCGCGCGTTGCTTGGCGGCGTGAGTGACGGCGGGCTTAAGCTGCCCAACGACAATATCGACGTGGGAGCAGTTACTAAGGCGGGCAAATACACGCTGACTGACGCGGCGTACGCGAAACTGCTGCACAAGCTGGATGGGCACTACACGGATATGCCGCAAGACCTCAGGAGCGATATCCTGGCTTTCTACGGGGACCTCAGCCAGCCTATTGCCACCAAGACCGACGCCAGCGATTGGGCAAGGCTGCAGAGGGAGCTCAATCGCCTGGAAGCCGTAAACGGGGACCTTTCAGCGGCTGGCTCCGTGGCGGCCGGCGCGTCTGTGCCGGTTGGCGCGCCTGTTGCCAAATGACCGGCAAAGCGCTGCTTTTCTCGGCGAACGCCGCGCAGGTTGCCATCCCGCCGCACATGGCGCCAGGCCGATTGACAATCGGCCGCAGGTTCCCAACCTGCCCCACAAGATCTTCGCGCGGCTGTCACTCAATTACGCGAGGCTTTTTAAACGCCTGTCAGGGAAGAAGCCGTATGTTCGGCTTCGTGTTGCCAATATGGAGGGCGGCCATAGTGAAGATAGAGCCGGTCTTCATACTCTCGAGTGACCGGCGTGGACTCGTCGTACTCCGGGCCGCTTTTGATAGCTTCACGGGAGAGGCCGGCGTAGACTTTAGAATCCGACCAGCTCACGCGCTCGATCCACGCGGGTGAAACCAGCACCTTCTTTCCCGGCCACCAATTCCGCGTTGACACCTCAACGTAACGGATGGCCCAGGCTTCTTCATCCACGACAAACCCGGCCACATGACCGATTTCGCCATCTACCGCCTCAATGTGATAGCCAGTGACGGCTTCGCTGCTGCGCAGATGCGAATCGGTCGACTCTCTCGTTATCCAATCCGGAATCGCTTGCATGAAAGCGGGAGCTGGCATAGCAAGGGCCGACGGGTAGAACGCCGGGCCCCACAGATAGGGACCGCCCCAATAAAAGGGGTACCCGTAATACTGGAGGTATGCGGCCTCGTGCTGCCGTGAGACCGGCAGCTGAGTGTCGATGTCGGGGCTGTTCTCAACCTGCTTCTTCGTCAGCGCCACATCCACTAGCTTGGCTTGCCAGTTCGTATTGACTACGGACATGGGCGAGATCAGCACTCGCCGGCCGCCAAGCCAGCCACCGGTGTCTACCGTAAGGTAGCGGATGGCCCATGTGTCATCGTCGAAATAGAACTGATCTACACTTCCAATCTCGCCGTCCGTAGCCCGGATCGCAAGACCTTTCAACTGCGACGTATTTCGTAACATTGTATTTGCCCTCCTGGGCAGTTGTTCCACTGCGTTCTCGGTTTCGATCATTCACACGCCGGCCCGGCCACCGGAGCCGCCGGATTGGGCCGGTCTGTGAGTTTGCAGTGCGGCTGCAACGCTTAGCCGGCTTAGCCCCGAAGAGGGCCGACCCGAACACAATCACCAGAAGCCTCCCCAAAAAAGCGCCGGTCTTCCCCAATACTTCATCCGGTCGCCGTTATTGTAGTAACCCACCGCGTGTTCATCCGTGTGCGTATCCTTGCCGACGATGGACAAGCTGCGCACGTCGAGTCCCGCGCCTGAAGCTTTTGACCGCTTCTTCCACTCCGGTATGCGTAGGTAAACAGCTACACTGCGTTTAGCTCAGATATTTCCTGTCTCCTTTGGTAGAGCATCGTTCAACCTCCCTTTAGAGCATGAGAAGGTCCTAACGTCTTCGGACGGAATATCACAATACGGCTAACGCGAACGCCCAAACGGACGGACGCGGCGCCCTCTGGCCGGTACTCAGGCTGGTAACTATCTGTGGCCGCATGACCGGATATCGTCGAAGGGGGAACCTCGTCCTTGCCGAAGGGGCGGGCGGCCAAGCCAATGCCGCTCGTTTTCCGAAGTCGTGGGGTGGGCCCATGGCCTGCCCTGTCCAGAGCCGCTCCGAGCGCTCCGGTGAGTCCCGCCCAAACAGTTTGTGCCCGGCGATGGATATATTTGGAGCAGCGAAACTCCAAGCATGCAATAGAAGGCATGGACGCGGATTTTGCTGTCGATCCAATGATGCATCGGACCCCGGTGCAGCCAATCGCCATCCTTCAATCCGCGGAAGACGCGCTCAATTTGCTGCTGGCCGGAATAACCGGCAACCACCTGATCGGCAGTCTAATCCATGCGATTGGTGAGCAGCGTGGTGCGGCCGAGACGTTCCGACCACAACTGCGTGAGCGCGGTGTGGTTCACATCGAATGTCAGACGCCAGCGACCCTGGCGCTGTTCCAGTTCGTAGTGAAGGACCTCGCGCGCCGGAAGCGCGCTCCGCCGAATGACCGGCCAGGAGGCCGGTCCCACATGGGTCACACCACTGCCCGCTAGCGCGCCGAAAACCGGTACACCGTCACCGTATGATAAGTATGCCCGGGCTTCAGCTCGGTCGACGGAAAGCTGGGCTTATTAGGCGAATCCGGGAAGTGCTGCGTCTCCAGACATAAGGCGCCGCGAAACCCGTAGACCTTGCCGCCCTTGCCGTGAATCTTCCCATCGAGGAAATTGCCCGTGTAGAACTGCACGCCCGGCTCGGTGGTCGAGACTTCCAAAACGCGTCCGCTCTTCGGCTCGTATACCTCGACGCACTTCGTCAATCCGCCCATGCCTTTATTGATCACGTAGTTGTGATCGTAGCCGCGGCCGTACTTCAGTTGCTGGTCCGGATCGTCGATGCGCGCGCCGATGGCGGTCGCCTTGTTGAAATCGAATGGCGTCCCTTGCACCGCTTTCAACTCGCCGGTGGGAATCAGCCCGGCATTCACCGGCGTAAAGCGGTCGGCGCCGATAGTCAACTGGTGCTGCAGAATGTCGCCCTCGCCCGCTCCGGCCAGATTGAAGTACGAATGGTTGGTCAGATTGACCACCGTATCCTTATCGGTAGTGGCGCTGTAGTCGATCCGCAACTCGTTCTTCTTAGTCAGCGTATAGATCACTTTCGCGGTCAACGTGCCGGGAAAGCCCATTTCGCCATCCTTGCTCACATAGGTCAGCAGGACGCTGGGTCCATCGGCATTCGGCGTCTCGGCGCCTTTCCACAGACGATGGTCGAAACCTCCCGGGCCGCCGTGGAGCGTGTTCTGCGGCTTGTCGCCCGGATCGTTCTTCGGCAAAGTGAATACCTGGCCGTCCAGGCGGAACTGGCCATTCCCGATGCGGTTGCCATAGCGGCCAATCAGCGCGCCGAAATGCTGGGTGTCGGCGAGGTAGCCGGCGAGCGTATCCATACCGAGCACCACGTCGGCCAGTTTGCCCGCACGGTCCGGCGCCATCAGCGATGTCACGATGCCACCATACGTAATGATATGGATTTCCATGCCATTCGCGTTGGTGAGCGTATAGAGATCCACCGCCGCGCCATCCGGCATCTGGCCGTAGGCCTGTTTCTTGACCAATGGGTTCCCTTTCTTCGGAGGAGCCTGCGCAAAACAGGCGAACGTCAGAGCTGACACGGCAAAGCCGGCGTACAAGGCGCGGAGAGTCATCACAGCTATGGTATTACCAACGGCTGCGTCTGTGCCATTCGCCGCCGCTCAAACCACCCAGGTCCACAACCACGGCAATGACCAGCAAGAGCAGATTGACGCCCTGTATGGCCATGTGGTTATTCACCTCCCACGCATACGCCAGCGTGGTGAGCGGTAGAAAAATGAACCCGAGCAGCGGGATAAGCAACCCATGATACGCTCGCGTGAGATAGTTCGAGAGCAGAAACAGCAGCACAAGTACGACCCTGGGAAAGGCGAGAACCACCAGCAGCAGGATGCAAGGCATAGGCGAAAGGCTCCGACAGAATGAATTGTCTCAAAGTTTCGCCAGTCCGCGCTGTATGCAGTTATACAGTTTTGCGGTTATGTTTTGCGGTTATATAAGTCCGGCCGGATGCCGCCGGACCTGCCCGTCTACTGCCGCGTGAAGGTGAGCGTTTCGGCCGCCTGCGTGGGGGCGACGTGGATCACCTCAATAACCGGCGTACGGCCGTCGCCGGACGTTTTCAAGCGGCGTTTCACCACCCAATCGTTGCCATGCCGCATTTCCGGCATCACCAGCATGCCGCCGTTATACCAGAACGCAACCTCCGCCGCCCCATGGTCCTCGATCTTGCACAATGCGGCGGCGGTGTTACAGGAAATCTCGGATATGGTGGCTTTTCGGTTGGTCTCGGTTACGGTTTCGGAAAGCTTCACCGACCCGGCCTGCCGATCGATAGCCGGCGTTTCCGAGTTGATTTTGGACTAGCGGGTAACGCCGTGCGACGGGTCGAGCACCCAGGCGCCGCCGAGTCTCCGGGTGATCCGCCGCCACAGCGGCGCACGGCGCGAACACTGAAAGAACCATGAACTTCCGCATCGATTTCCCCTCCTCAACTGTCTTCAGTGCAGGTGGAGACGGCAATGGCGAAACTACCGGCGATTCTGCATAAGGTTGAATAAAGTTGGGGCTTTAGGACGTGGCGCACGCGCTCCTGCGTGCAGCGTTCACACTCGTGTGACCGCGCTTCAGCCCGCGCCCACAGGAACGCGCCCCCATTCGCGCGGTGGGAGTCGCAATTTGCCGCCCGGCGAAAAACAGTGAAATTTCCTCCGGCCGGCACATCCGGCGGCTCACTATACTCGTAGAACCAGACATGAGGACACTGGCGACACTCTTGCAGCTTGCCTTGGTCTGGCTTGGGGTCTCTTTCTCGCTGACCGGCGCACGCGTTGAATCCCGCCTTCAGCTATGCGGAGTCGCAGGATGCCGAACGGTGGTGGGGCAATGACCAGGCCGCCGTTGACAATTGGTGCTACGAATTCGCAAATCGTACTACACTGAGAGACGTCATGCACATACCGGATGGATATCTTAGCCCGGCGACCTGCACGGCGCTCTACGCAAGCTCCGCGCCATTCTGGTATGTGGCAATGCAGCGTGTCAAGAAGACGCTGCACACGCGCCTGGTGCCCCTCTTGTCGCTCTTCGCGGCATTCTCGTTTGTGATCATGATGTTCAACCTTCCGCTGCCCGGCGGCACTACGGGCCACGCCGTGGGCATCGGGCTGGCGGCGGTGGTGCTGGGGCCTTGGGCGGCCATGCTGGCAGTATCGGTAGCGATAGTGATTCAAGCCCTGTTTTTCGGCGATGGCGGCATCACTGCCATCGGCGCTAACTGTTTCAACATGG
>Ga0182024_10012233_pt1 | contig 17015 bp, 14 predicted proteins | sample P32metaG_FD_120480 | JGI IMG/M metagenome (GOLD analysis project Ga0182024, IMG submission 120480) | Permafrost microbial communities from Stordalen Mire, Sweden - P3-2 metaG (Illumina Assembly) | ecosystem: Environmental > Terrestrial > Soil > Wetlands > Permafrost | place: Sweden: Stordalen...
AGCGAGTCGGCTGCCTGCCGCAGCAGGTCGTTTTGCGTCATGCTGAGCACGGCCACCGACTCGGCGACGTTGCCGTTGGCGGTGCGGATGTTGCCTTGGTTTTTATTCCACAGCGGAATGACGAAGACGGCGTTGACGAGCGCCTGGTTGTGGGTTTCCGAGGTGGTGTATTGATAGCCGCCGGTCCAGGAAATGTTCGGCGTCGGTTCGACTTCGGCCCGGCGGAGCAGCAACTGATTTCGCGCGATGTCGGTCCGGGCAATCTGCACCTGGGCGTTGCGTGCAATGGTTTGTTGGCGGACCGCCTCGTCGTTGAAATCGGGCAGGGTTACGCCCAGATCGCCCACCAGGCGTTCGATCGGCAATTGCGGCAGTCCGAGCAGTGCCGCCAACTGCATGCGACCGGCGCGAAGTATGGTCTCGGTGTTTTGCAGGCTGACCTGAACCCGGCGCAGATCGATCCGCAATAGCAGCATGTCGGTCTCGGTCCCCTGGCCGTTGGCTAATTTGTTTTGGGCGATCTCCACGGACCTTCGGGCGATGGCCGCCAGGTTGCGAAACATGATCACGCGCTCTTGATCGGCCAAGACCGCGAAGAATTGCTGCCGCACATCGGTCAGCAAATCGAATTGCCGGCGCGTGTAGGCCAGTTGGGCCTGACGGACGGCTTGCTCGGCCGCCGCGACGTCGAGCCGCAGTTTGCCGCCGCGCACCCATTCTTGCGTCAAGCCGCCGTTGAACAGCGTGTTGCTGCCCCCCAACTGTTGCGGGTTGCCGGTGTCGAACCGCGGGTTCGGATACAAGCCGGCTTGGATCGCCAGTCCGCGCGCTTCGTCGACGTCGGCCCGAGCCTGACGCAGCACCGGACTGTAGGTCATGGCCAGCCAGGTGGTATCGTCGAGCGACAGAATGCTGCCGGCCACCGGTGGCAGCAGTTCGACGCCCAGATCGATGTCTTGCGACATGTCGTTAGAGCCGGGTGCCGGGCGATAGGCATCGGGGACCGGTTCCGGCACGGGGACTTCTTCTTGTGCGCCGGCGCGGCCGGCCGCAGCCAACAACACCAGCAAACAGAGCGTGATGGCCGCGAGGCAACGACGCAAATGCTCCGCACCAGTCTGGGTGCGCCAGACAAAAATGCGATCGGGCGGCTTGGCAAACGTTGCGTTCATGGAATGCCGGTTTACGGTCGAAGGGAGAGGGCGGCTGGAGACTTTTGGACGTGATGAGATTGTGACGTGATCGCTGCGGGTCGATCGTGTTGGGCCGAAGCCGATGAGCGGGACGAGGGGGGGTGGTTGTCTTACGCGTGTCGGGCGTCTCACGGAAATTGTTCGAGTTGCAGCAAGCCGGCCACGTCGGCCCCGGCGGTGAGCCGTTCTTGCTGAGCGGAAATGTAGTCGAGGTTGGTTTCGAACAGTGTGCGCTGCGCGTTGAGCAGTTTAACCAGTTCGAATTCGCCCCCTTGGTAGCCGTTGAGCACCAACCGGGCCGATCGCTGGGCGTCGGGCAACACGCTGCGTTCGAGATTGATCACCATCCGCCGCGATGCGCGATAATGGCCCAAGGCCGCGGCCAATTGCCGCAACAAATCGTTGGCCAGGGCCGAACTTTGGGCTTCGCTGCCGCGAACGTTGGCGCTGACGGCCAGAATGTTTCCCTGGTTGCGATTCCACAGCGGGACATCGAAATAGGCCGCGATGATCGCTTGATTCCGCGTCTGGGCCACCGTGTATTGATACCCCCCCTGCCACTCCACGTTCGGAATCCAGTCGACTTGCGCGCGCCGCAGCCGGATCTGGTTGCGGGAGATATCCATCCGAGCGGCCAGCAAGGCCGAGTTCGTTCGGAGCAAGCGGGCCTGCGCGTCGGCGTCTTCGAACTCGGGGAGCGGCATGCTGAGCTCCCCGGTCACGCGGCCGATGAGCATGTCGGGCAACCCGATGGTGGCGGCCAAGCTGCGCTTGTTGGCTTCGAGCATGGTGCCAATGTTGGCCGCGTTGACCTCGATCCGCCGGAGTTGGATACGCAGCAAGAGAACGTCGGTTTCGGTCCCCTGTTCGCCGGCGTAGAGTTGCTGGCTGATATCGAGCGATTTCTGGCCGATGGCTTGAATGTTTTCGATCGTCTCATAGCGATACTGAGTTGCCAGCAGGGCAAAGAATTGCCGCCGCACCTCGGTCAACAGCTCAAAGCGCTGCTGCACCAGCCGAAGCTGCGCCTGGGTCAACGCCCGTTGGGCGATGCCAACGTCCAATTGCAATTTGCCGGCCGAAACCACCGGCTGGGTGATGCCGGTGTTGTATAAACTTTGCAGTCCACCAAGCTGATGCGGGTTGCCGCCGTCGTAGCGCGGATTCGGATAGAGTCCGGCTTGGACCATCCGTCCCTCGGCCTGCGCGACCCGCGCTTCGGCGCGCTGCAGGAGCGGGCTGTTCGTGAGCGCCATGCGGGTGGCATCCTCCAGGGTCAAGACGCGGCCGGGCAACGGCACGGTCTCCTGTCCCCAGGCACCAAGCGTTAAGGCAATCCACAGCAGTGGCAGGCTTCCGATGATGCCGCTTGCACGCGACATAGCGTTTCTCCGGAATGTGCGCAAACATCCGATGATGCGCATTATTCGGTTTATCGGTTCTATGCCGTCGGGCGGGCGAACCGCGATCCAGCCCTCGCTAGAGTCCCCGTGGCCGGAATAATCGGACTTTTGGGCCGCGGGAGCCAAATGGCTTGCCGCAGTCGCAATTGCTGGGCAATACCGGGCAGCGAGAGCGCCCCCTAGCGGGGTGTGCTGGCATCGGTGAGGCCAGCGACGCGCGCTGGCGCAGTCCCCCGGCTGCCTAGCGTGTTGAAAAATTGGGACAGGCACCTCGCGACCGCCGTTTCTCGCGGGTTTCGCTGGATGCGGCTCGGAGCCAGTCCCATTTTTCAACGGTCTACTATTGAGAAGCGAGCGGGACGGGTGTCTGACCGACGCGGTAAATTGCTCGCTCGGTGACGATCACGTGCATCGGCACGTCGTGATGGGCCGTCGGCAAGGTCGGAAAGATTTGACATTCAAATGCCAGGGCAATCCGGGGCGTTTGCCGCCGGGCGCCGGCGAGCAGTCGGTCGTAATAGCCCTGCCCGTGCCCCAGCCGGGCTCCGTCGCGGTCGAAGGCGACCCCGGGCACGATGACCAAATCGACCTGGTCGATCGGAATGCGCCGCTGGCTTTGGCAGCGTAATTCGGGCCGCGGCTCGAGAATTTGGTAGCTGCCGGCGGCAAGTTCGTCCATGCTCTTCAAGCGAAACAATTCGAGGCGGCCCGCGCTGCAATAGGGGACCACGACCTGTTTGCCGTCGGCGATCGCCGTGGGCAAAAAGTGCTGGGTGCGGACTTCGGCTCGAATGTCGACGTAAAACAGGATCGACCGAGCGGCCGCGTACTCGGGCAATTCGGCCAGCGCGCGGCAGATGATCCGGCTCAAATGGTCCTTGCCGGGCTGCGCGATCCGATTGGCGCGGGCGCACTCGCGAATCGATTGTTTGAATACGACGAGCGACAGATCAGGCTCTTCGGCCATCGCAATCTTCCAGAATTGCCCACGGTGCTCGGCAGCGCTACCTCGAGCCGCTCAGCGCACATAACGATAGCTGCCGCCGGTCTCTTTGGCGATGCTCTTCAGCAACTTCTCGGCGGTCCGGCTGGCAAAGCTGATCGTGTAAATCGGAATCGGCACGAGTGGTTCCGCTTGCGTCACTTCCCAAACGACCTGCGGATCGAACTTGCCGTCGGTGAGCAGATAGATCGCGTCGGGTTGGAGTTGGAGCGCCAGCAACAATCCGGGCAGAGGATTGGTTCCGCCACCGCATTCGACGTATTTGAGCCAATCGACCGTTCGGCTGATATTTTCTCGTGTGGCCGGCAGCAGTTTTTCGGTCGGCATGGGGAGCGCGCTATCGTTGAAGAAAATGACGAAGAATTGCTGGTTTTCCCGCAGATTTTCGATCGATTGGCGGAGCTCGTTGCGGGCGCGGAAAAAGCGGCGTCCGTTCATGCTACCGGAAATATCGACGACGAAAACCACTCGATCGCCGCTGGCTTCGAGACCGAAGAAGGAGTGGCCCGTACCCCCCGGACCTCCGCCGCCAGCAGGCGCGCCGGCCGCCCCGGCGTCCGGCTTTGCGTCTTTCGCAGCCCGATGGTCGTCCACTTCGTCGTCGGCGCCGAGCAATTCCATCCGATCGAGCGCGTTCGGCTCGGGCGGCAGCAGACCGGCAGGGTCGACCCCGACATGCTTGGGGGATGGAAATGGGAAGCGAGCACTGGGCGTTTGAGAGGCGTTCGCCTCCGAGGCAGCTTGGGCCCCCTGCTGCGGAGCGGTTGCGCCGGTGAGCGATCCATCAATGCCCGTGCCGTCGAGCGCGCCCAGTGCGGCAGGCAGGGTCAGACTGGCCTGCATCCGTTGGGGTGCCTCGACCGCCTGGTGTGCCTTGACGACGACGACCGCAAGCGTCGCCAACAGCAAGGCATGCGCGCCGGACGAAGCTGCCAGCGAGGCAATCGTGCGGCGGACGTGCGTGGCGGGTAAGCCGAAACGCGGCAATGAGAACATCAGCAAATCGATTTTTTGAGGCAAAAGACGAGCTGCGGGCGCGCAGCGTTTTGGCCAAGTGGGGCAGCAGGGCAATCAAGGGGAGTTGCGGGCCGCATCGGGGAGAAGGACGTGCCTCCCGTCCGGCGAGCGAAAGGAGACGCGGCCAGGGGACCGATCCTCTGTGCCGATCGCCTGCACCTATCGCCTGATCCTATCATCATCTAGAGCATGAGAAACGACAACTGTTGGGGCGTGCTGAGCTGCGTCTGCCACGGTTTTTGAGGGAATGGGGAGATCGATTTTGCGGCCAAGGAAAAAAATGGCTTGTTATTCGTACAGGCGTTTCATACAATCGTCTGAAATTCATCCCACCTTTCCGCCAACCCTTTGACTTGCCCTCCATGTCCACCCCGATTCGCCACACCATGGATTCGACCAAGGACCGCATTTTGGAGGCCGCTGGAAACGTGTTTGCCCAAAAGGGTTTTGAGGCAGGCACGGTCCGGGAAATCTGCCAGTTGGCGGATGTCAATCTGGCGGCAATCAACTACCACTTCGGCGACAAGCGGCGGTTGTATCTGGCCGCCATCAGTCACGCCTATTCGTCGCGGCAGGATGAGCTGGTGGCCGAATGGCCGGCCGGAACGCGGGCCGAAGATCGGCTGCGCGGCTGGGTGGGGGCGATGATGGAGCGGCTGCTGGGCGAAGATCGGCAGCCCTGGCACATGCAATTGATGATGCGTGAAGTCGCCAGTCCCGACGTGGCGTGCGAGGCCCTGGTCAAAGAATACATTCGCCCGCATTTCGAGATTCTGGCCGGCATTCTGAAAGAGCTGTTGCCGCCCGATGTTCCGGAAGAACGGGCCGCGATGTTAGTTTTCAGCCTGGTCGGTCAAGGTTTGTTCTACCGCTTCGCTCAGCCGATCATGCGGCTGTTGCTGGGAGAGCAAGCTTACGGAGCGTTGAGTCCGCAGGTGTTGGCCGATCATGTCACGGCGCTCATGCTCGCGGCGATCGGAGCCCGCCCGCACGTCGGCACGGAGGAGTGCGTGCCATGAACTGGGTCGCGCTCAAGATGCTGACCGGCAACAAAGGCAAATACATCGGCATCATCCTCGGTGTGGCTTTTGCCGCGCTGTTGATCTCTCAGCAGGCCTCGATCTTTTGCGGCATGATGCTGCTGACGACCAGCCAGATCAAGGACATCGACGGGGCCGACATCTGGGTCATGGATCCCAACGTGCGGTTTGTCGATGACGTCAAACCGATCTCGGAAAACGAACTCTATCGCGTTCGCGGCGTGGAGGGGGTGGGCTGGGCCGTGCGACTGTACAAGGGGCTGACCCGGGCACGCATGCGGACCGGCAAATTCCAGCAGGTGATCTTGATCGGTTTGGACGATGCCACGCTGGTCGGCGCGCCGCAGCCCGACAAAATCGTGATGGGCAAGATCGCCGATTTGCGCCGCCCCGATGCCATCTTCATCGATGAAGACGGATATGAACTCCTCTGGCCCGGGCAGCCGTTCGAGCTCGGGCGAACGTTCGAGATGAACGACCATTTGGCCACCGTGGTCGGAATCTTTCGCGCCCGGCGGACGTTTCAAACGATGCCGGTGATCTGCGCCCGATATAGCCAGTCGACCTTGTTCGTGCCGCGCCAACGCAAGGTGCTGACGTTCATTCTCGCCCAGCCGAGTCCCGGCTTCGATTCGGCCGACGTTTGCAAGCAGATCAAGGCCCAAACGGGCCTGGAGGCGCAAACGCGAGCGCAGTTCTGCTGGACGACGATGCGTTACTATCTGCGCGAGACCGGAATTCCCGCCAACTTCGGCATCACCGTGGCCTTGGGATTCATCATCGGCATGGCGATCGCCGGGCAGACGTTTTATCTGTTCACGGTCGAGAATCTCAAACAATTCGGCACGCTGAAAGCCATGGGGGCGAGCAACGCAACCTTGATTTCGATGATCGTTTTGCAAGCGGTCGTCGTGGCTTCGATCGGATACTGCTTGGGGGTCGGGGCGGCGGTCGGCACTGGGCATTTGATCGACACCCAATCGAAACTGGCCTTTTATATGCCTTGGCAAGTGATGGCCGTTACCGGCATCGCGGTGATGACGATCGCAATGTTGTCGAGCGTCGTCTCGGCCCGTAGAGTGTTGGTCCTCGAGCCGGCGATCGTTTTTCAGGGATCTTGAACCGACGTTTCTTTCCAGCCGCAAGCAATCGCGAACATCCATGACGAGCGGACCGAGCAAAACACCTGCTGTCTCCTGCCGTGGGGTCACGAAGAACTACGGCACGGGCAATTCCGAGGTAATGGCGCTGCGCGGCGTCGATCTCGACGTCTATCCCGGCGAGCTCACGCTGTTGGTCGGACCGAGCGGTTGCGGCAAGACCACGCTGTTGTCGGTTCTGGCGGGCATTCTCAATCCGACGGCGGGAGAGATGATCGTCTTGGGATCGCGTCCGGCCGAGATGCCCGATCACCGCAAGGTGAAGTTCCGCCGGCAAAATATCGGCTTCGTGTTTCAACAGTTCAATTTGTTGCCCTCGCTCTCGGCGGCCGAAAACGTCAGCGTGCCCTTGCTGTTGGCCGGCTGGTCGCACCGCAAGGCGATGCGCGTGGCGGTTCCACTGCTGGAACGGATGGAAATGGGAGGGCGACTGCTGAAGGCGCTTCCCGCCACGATGTCTGGCGGGCAGCAACAACGCGTGGCGATCGCCCGAGCGCTGTGCAATCATCCCCGGCTGCTGGTTTGCGACGAGCCGACCTCGGCGCTGGATGGCCAAACGGGACGGGCCATCATGGAGCTGTTGCGCGGCGAGGCCTTGGAGGGAGATCGGGCCGTGATCATTGTGACCCACGACAATCGCACGTTCGGGTTTGCCGACCGGATCGCGCAGATGGAAGATGGCCGGGTGGTCGAGGTTCACCGGCAGCAGGTTACGGCCGCGGCCGCGACCGGATTTCATGACACGTTTCAATTTACAGCGGCCCAATCGGCCGCGGTTTCGCCCAATATCAGCGTCTAATCCTCACCGTCTAGAGGCCTTTTGTCATGCTCACCCGAGTTCTCCTTCCCCTGGTCGCGGCTGGGCTGCTGATCTATTCCGTTGTGCACATGATGAACAGCGATCCGCTGACTCCCGACGCACAACCGACGGTCGAACCCTCGCACAATCCCTACGCCACCTCGGTGGCCGGGCCCGGCGTGGTCGAAGCCGCGGAGGAGAACATCGCCATCGGCTCGCCGGTGCCGGGCGTGGTGGTGGAAGTTTTTGCCAAGGTGGGCATGAAGCTGCAGCCAGGCTCGAAGCTGTTTCGACTGGACGACCGCCAACTGCAGGCCGATCTCAGTTTTCGCAAAGCGGCGGTCGAAGCGGCCAAGGCCGAACTCGAGCGGCTGGAGAATCAACCGCGGCCGGAAGAGGTGCGGATGAGCCAGGCCCTGCTCGACGAGGCGCAGGCCAACATGACCGATCAAAAGGATCAACTGGCCAGGATCAAGGATTTGCACGATCAGAAGTTTTCGACCCACATGGAATACGTTACCCGGCAGCAGGCCTATCAGATGACGAAGGCCAAATACGAGCACGCCCAGGCCGAGTTCGAGATGCGCAAGCAGGGGGCCTGGAAGTTCGACAAACTGGTCTCCAAGACCGCGGTCCAGCAGGCCGAGTCGCAAGTGCAACAAGTCGAGACCGAGATCGAGCGATTGACCATTTGTTCGCAGGCCGAGGGAGAGGTGTTGCAGGTGAATGTCCGGCCGGGCGAATTCGTCGGCACCCCGCCGGGCCAGCCGCTGGTGGTGGTGGGCGACGTCGGCAAGTTGCACGTTCGCGTCGACATCGACGAATACGACATTCCCCGGTTTCAGCCCGGTGCGCCGGCCAAAGCCTCGCTCAAAGGCCAGCCGAGACAACAGTTCGTGCTCACCTTCGTTCGCGTCGAGCCGTTTGTCGTTCCCAAGAAATCGCTGACCGGCGAGAACACCGAGCGGGTCGATACGCGCGTGCTGCCGGTGATCTATGAGCTGCACATGGCCGACCGGCAATTCTTCGTCGGGCAGCAGCTCGACGTCTATATCGAGGCCCAGCGGGGCGAGGAGGAGGGGGCTCAACCCACACAATCACCCCTCAATAATGCGCAGGATGAAGCGACTGTGGCGAAATAACGGCGCAAACCGCGGCCTATTTTCCATCCAGCGATCGCCGGACAAGGTCGCGGTCGAAATAGTTCACACTCATGCCGGCGTCGACGATGATCGTCTGGGCGTTGATGCCGGTCGAGCGGCGGCTGAGCAGGAAGGCGGCCACGTTGGCGACCTCGTCGGTCGAAACGGCCTGCTTTCTGAGCGTGGCCTGCTCGGCGTAGAGATAGGCGTCGACGTAGCCGGGGATTCCGGCCGAGGCCGACGTCTTTAAAAGGCCCGGCCCAACGGCGTTGAAGCGGACGCGGGAAAAGGCGCTGAAGGATTTGGCCAAAAAGACGAGCGACGAGTCGAGCGCGGCCTTGATGGGGGCCATGAAACCGTAGTTTTCACTGGCCATCCGCGTGGTCGAAATCGACAAGGCCACGACCGACGCGTCGGGGGCCAAATGGTCTTTGAAGGCTTGAGCCAGCGCGATCAGCGAATAACAGGAAATGTCGAGCGAGCGGAGAAACGCACTCTTGGGCGTCTCGTGAAACGGCGCCGGACCGGCCCCATAGTCGGCAAACGCAATCGAGTGGACGAGGCCATCGAGGCGCTCGTGGGCCGCCGCCACGCGGTCGCGCAGCGCGAAGATCTGGTCGGGATGTTCCACGTCGCAGACGTGAATCTCGGCCTCGGGCAGCAGCTTGGCCAGCGACGCCTGGCGGGCGGGCGAGCGGACCGAATAGATCACTTCGGCGCCGGCCTCGGCGAGCAGGCGGCCGATATGAAAGGCCACGCTCTTGCGGTTGGCGGTGCCCAGCACCAGGATTTTTTTGCCGGCGAGTTCGAGAAAGTCCATGGCGGTTGATCCCCCCGGGTCGTTAGAGCGAATGCCGCGAAGGGACTGTGGCCGCTACGGAACTAGCCCGAGACCGCCCAAGTAGGAACTCAGGCATCTGCGAGGCAATTGCGTCCTGTCCCCCTCGCTGGCGCGTCGGGTTAGTGAGTGGAGCGGCAGAAAAACGACGGGGCATGCGTTAGCTCGCTTCACGGGGCGCCAGGGTGCAGGCAAACTCCAGCCGAGCCGCCAGCTTGCCGCCGGAGGTGACCTTGCCGGTGAGAAAGAAGGCGTCGGCCAAGCGCTCGACGAGCTCGACTTCGATTTCGATCGTTTCGCCCGGCTTGATCATCCGCTTGAAACGGACGTCGTTCATCCGCGTGGCGACAGGCACCCTGGCGTCGCCGGTCGCCACGTGGCTCGACAGCAGCACGGCACCGGCCTGCATGGCCGCCTCGCACAGCAGTACGCCGGGCGTGATCGGAAATTTGGGATAATGGCCGGCGTAGAAATATTCGTCGCCGCGGAACGTCTTGCGGCACTTGATGTGGCGCTGGTCGCGCTCGACGATCTCATCGAGCAGCAAAAACGGCTCGCGGTGCGGAATCGCAGCTTGGATTTCGGCCAAAGTCATGTCGTGGCGGATTCGGCAGCTGGGGACCGGGCGGCCTTGAGGAGCAGGGCGTCGACGTCGTTGGCCACGATCACTCCATAGTTCATCGCGCCGAGCCAGCCCGACATGATGATGCCCACGCTGCCCGCATGGAACAAGCCGGTCACCTGGTCGGGCAAGGCGCGGCTGACGGCCAGGCCCTCGAACTTGGTGCCGAAGCTGGCTCCCTGCACGTGCTGGGTGTAGTGGCGGAAGGTGAGCGGGGTCGAGGCTTCGGCATGGTCGAGAATGTCGCGAATCTGCGGCACGTACTTCGACAGGGCAGCGATCGTGGTTTCGACCAGGTCGGCCTTGCTGGCCTCGTAATCTTCGGGCTTCAGATCGGCCCAATCGCGATAGTTGGCGTTGGTGCTCGACACGATCAGCGAACGATTGCTCCCCGGCCGCGTGCGTGGGTAATAGAATGAATAGGTGCGGCTGGTGATGTCGCGGCTCAACAGCCAATCGGTCTGGAAGGCGGGGGCCGTGGAACTGAAGAGCAGGTCGCCCAGGTTTTCGTCGAGTTCGACGCCGGGCTTCAGGGCCATGTAAACCTGGCAGCTCGAATTGTTGAGCCGCACGGCCTGGGCCTCGTCGACGAATTTGCGGTCGAAGTGCTCCTCGCCAACGAGATTGAAAATGGTCGATTTGAGATTGGAGTTCGACACGACGGCCGAGCATTCGATCGTGCGGCCGCCGACCTCGACGCCCGTCACGCGGCCGTTGCGAACCACGATCCGCTCGGCGCCCGAGCGGATGCGAACGTCGACGCCGGCGCGAATCAGCTCTTCGTGCATCAGGCGGATCAGTCGATCGGTGCCCCCTTGGAAGGTGAAAACCCCCTTGGACATGAAGTTCGAAAAGACGATGCCGTAGGAGATCGCCGGATCTTCCAGCGTCGAGCCGTTGGCGTAGGTGATCGGCTCCATCAGCAGCCGCACGACGTCGGCTCGGCCGGGAAAAAATCGCTCGAACAACTGGCCGACGGTGGTCGATTGGTCGTCGAAAAAGTTCATGTTCCGCGCGGCGTCGAAGAACGCCGTGACCGACGCCGCCGGCACGCCGAATTTTTCGACGAGCAGCCGCGTGAAATCCTGGCGATCGAACGACGTGGTGAGCGAGAACATCGGATTGTCGAAGCGGATGTTCTTCAGTTGCACGATCGAGTCGGCGATCTCGCTGGTCCAGTAGCGCCGGCAGCTTTTGACCATGCCGACCGGAAAGCCGTGCAGCGAAATGTCGAAGATGTGCCCGCCGGGGCGCTTGAACCAGGTGGCCATGCCGCCGAGCTTGTAGTGCTGCTCCAACAGCAACACGCTACGGCCGCTGCGGGCCAGGGTGACGGCGGCCGTCATGCCGGCCAGACCACTGCCGATGACGACGCAGTCGTAAGCGGATCGAGCACCTTGGAGAAAATCTTTGGGCATGGTGGGTGGGTTTACCGGATAGGATCTGCTGACCAGCGACCGGAGGTGTCGGGCGAGAGGGTCACGATTAGCGGCCCTCGCTTGCGCGTCGGGTTAGTGGGAAGGGACTTCGGTAGGCCGGTCTCTTGATTTACATTTTCTTGCGGAGCAAATGTCGGTTGACGATCGTAATTCCGCTGGTCATCGCGCCGATGATGCCGACCATGCCTTGGTCGGCGCCGCAGATGAACAGGTTTTTGAGGTGCGTGGTGCCGGTGTACTGTTTTTCGGGGGCGCCATAGATCGCGCCGTTTTCGTGACCGGTGAAACGGCGAATCGTACAGGGAGTGAAGGTGTCGCTGTCGATCACCGCCCGCCGGAAATCGGGCAGAAACCGCACGGCCGAGGCATTGAGCCGATCGTACCAGGTCGACTTTGCCTGGCGATATTCTTCTTCGCTGAGGTTCTGCCAGCGGTCGAAGTTGGCCAAAGCCGTGATCCGAATCTGACCTTCCTCGGCCGGTTCGTCGTACAAAAAGTTATTCGGCGAGCAGGTGACGCCGCTGCGAACATCGACCAGTTCGTCGGGCTTTTGCCAATGGAACTTTTCACTGTCGTTGAAGAAGACGACGGTTTGTTTGCACCCCAAGTCCTTCGGCGCGCAATTCAACGCCGACACCGTCTCGAAGAACGAGAGTTGGCCGGCCGGGCGCTTGACGGGCATCACCGCGCCGTCGCACATTCGCATCGTTTCGACCCAACCGGCCGACGACAACACGTCGTGAGCTGCCAGTTCCTGTCCGTCGTCGAGCTGCACCGAGCGAACCTCGCCGGCCGAAGTCGACAGCCGGCTGACGCCCGCGCGGAGCCGCAATTCTCCTCCCAGTTCGCGGAATTTGCGCACCAGGTGCTTGAGAATCGAGCGAATGCCGGCAAACGGCCGGGCCAGTCCTTCGAGAAAGATGCTGCGGAAGAGGACGGAAAAATGGACAAAATCCATGTCGTGCTCGCCCGGCGCGCCGTAAAACATCAGCGGGCAAAACAGCATTTCCACCAGCAGCGGATCGCGAATCGTTTCGGAAACGACCGCCCGAGCCGATTGGCCACCGAGCGGGCCTCCCAGGTCGTCGTAGCTCAGCAACTTGTCGACGAGGCGTTGGAAGTTATCGATTTCGGCCGGAAAGGCGCGGCGCACTTCGGAGCGAAAAAAATCGAAATCGTTCTGAAAGCCGAGCGTCACGTTGGGAAAGGCGATCGACGACCCGACCTGGGGAACCAGGGCGAAGTCTTCCCATCGCAAGCGGAGCTGTCGAAGCAGCTTGGCCAGCGGCCCTTTGGTCGAGCCCGGCGGAGCGAAATTGGTGACCGCGTGCAGGCCGACGTCGTAGTTGCGGCCGCGCAGACGATAGAAGGAATTGAGCCCGCCAATGGTGGTGTGGCGCTCGACGATGCAGACGCGCTGCTCGAAGTAGGCCAGCCGGATGCCGGCCGCGAGTCCCGAGAGCCCAGCGCCGATGATGATCGTGTCGTACATAACGGTCAGCGTCGATCAGTCGGACGGCGGTCGTATGAGCAAAGCGTCACAGCAATCACTTTTTTGCCGGTGTGATGTCGCGCATCAACGGCTCGAGATAGCGAACGGTGCTTTGCATCGAGGCCAATTCGATATAGTCGTCTTCGGGAATCTGCACCCGATAGCGCTTGCGCAATTCCATCACGATGTCCAAAAAGTCCATGCTATCGAGCTCGAGCTGCTCGCGCAGGGGGACATCGTCCTTCAGATCGCTCAGATCCTCATCGGGCGCAATATCGCTCAGAATATCGAGAATGACTTCTTTGATCTCCGCCGGACTCATGCCGTAACTTCTCCCGAATTGTTATCTCAAACCGTAACCGTCTCGCCGCGCGGGAACTAAACTCGCTTGACGATCACCACCGAATTAATCCCCAGCATGCCGAACGAGTTATTCAAAATATAGTCGACGCGGCCGACTTCGCGAGGCTGGTTGATCACCAGGCCGTTGAGCGCACACTGCGGATCGAGCCGATCGACGTTGATCGTCGGATGGCAGACGCCGTCGTCGAAAGCCAGCAGGTTTCCGGCCAGCTCCAGGGCACCGGCCGCCCCCATCGCATGGCCCAAATAGCTTTTGGCGTTGTTGAAAAACGTGGTCGGCGAGTCGGAAAAAACCTGGCGCAACGCCGCACACTCCTGGACGTCGCCGGCCCCGGTGCCGGTGGCGTGGGTGCTGACGATGTCGATCTGATCGGGCCGCACGCGCGCCCGGCGGAGCGCCTGCTGGACGCACTCGGCCTGTCGGTCGGCGTAGGGGAGGACGAAATCGTGGGCATCGCTGTTCATGGCGTAGCCAGCGACCTCGCCGTAGATTCTTGCGCCGCGGGCGCGGGCGTCGGCCATACGTTCCAGGACGAAGAGGCAGCCCCCCTCGGCCACGACGATACCGGTGCGGTCCATATCGAACGGCCGCGAGGCTTTGGTCGGGTCGGCGTGGCTGGCCAAAGCTCCCTGGCTTTTGAAGCTGGCAAAAATGCCGAAGGTGCGCACGCTTTCCGAAACTCCACCGGCCAGCGCGAAGTCGCATTCGCCCAGCCGCAGCATCTGAGCGCCTTGAATAATTCCGGCGTTGCCGGCGGCACAGGCGGCTCCGATGGTGTAGTGGGGGCCGGTGATTCCGAGATTGAGCGAGATTTCGCCCGCCGGATTGTTGGCCACGGTGCGGGGGTTGTGGTGGTGCGACCAGAACTTCGTGTCGTAGTCGAAACCTTTGAGCTCGAAAATCTCGTTTTCGGTTTCGACGTTGCCATGTTCGGTGACGCCGATGTAGATGCCGACCCGCGACTTGTCGATGTTTTCCCAGTCGAGGCCGGAATCGTCGACGGCCTGTTGGGCCGAATAGATGGCGATGCCGCCAGCCCGGGTGCCGCGGCGGACGTCTTTCTTCTTTTGATAGAGCAGTTCGTCGAAATTGCAGATGCCGGCGACGGTCTCGCCGACGTAACGGATCTCATAGCGTGAGACACCGCTGCGGCAGTCGAGCAGGTTTTGGCGGAATTCGGCCAGATTGTTCCCATTGGGCGCGGTCAGGCCGATCCCCGTGATGACAATCCGGTCGTGTTCCGCTCCGGCGGCAATCATGTCCAAACTTCCTTGCACGCGCGTTATCGCAAAGCGGTCTGGGGCAGGGTTCTTAGCCCCGGCCAGTGCTTCGCGCACGCCTGGCCCAGCGGCCGGCGTTAAACTCTTACGGATAAAACCGTTCAAGCTACCGGCTAGCACTGCTTCTTGCAAGCCGGCCAAGGGTTAACGTCGGCCCGGCAATGGTTTATAACCCGTGCCCCGGCCCCCCCCAGGAGGCTTGCTGGCCCATCATCGGGTGGGTGGTCGGGTCCTCCGATCGCGCGATTCCGGCCCCGAACAGCGTGTTGAAGAATTGGGTCAGGCGCGCTGGGCCGGCAGGTCGGTCGCACGTGTCGAGCGCAGCGACTCGGCCAGCCGGCGCATCCCTTCGGCCGTCGAAATCGTCGGCCGGTAGCCCAAGTCGTCGCGCGCGGCCGCGATGTTGTAATGGTGAGGCAGGGCCAATTGACTGGCCAGAAAGCGGGTCATTGGCGGCTCGCGAGCAATCCGCAGAGCACCATAGACCGCTTCGGCCGCGGCACCCAGCCGCCAGGCCGCGCCGAAGCTAATCGACCGCCGGACCGGCGCCACGCCGGCCAGCTCGAGCAATTCGCCGATCCAATCCCAGCAATTGACCGGTTCGCCCTGGCTGATGTAATAAGCCCGGCCTCGAGCCCGGCCGGCTTGCAAAGCATCGGCGGCCAGCAAATGGGCGGCAGCGGCGTTCTCGACATAGATCATATCGATTCGATTGGTGCCATCGCCGACGCGGCGGAGTCGGCCGGCGCGAGCGCGATCGAGCAGACGTGGAACCAAATGCTGATCGCGCGGACCCCAAATCAAATGCGGCCGCAGCGCGCACGTGGCCAGCCCCGGAACATCGGCAGCCAACACCGCCTGCTCGGCCAGAGCTTTGGAGTGGGGATAGTGGCAAAGCCAGCGCTGCGAGTAGGTCCCCGACTCGTCGACGCCACGCTGAGCGGTGCCGTCGAAGGTGACGCTGGGGCTCGAGGTGTAGACCAGACGGCCAACTCCCTGCGCGCGGCAAGCGGCAATGACGTTCTGGGTGCCTAGCGTGTTGGTGGCGTAGTAATGCCGCCAAGGCCCCCAAATTCCGGCGACGCCGGCGACGTGATAGACCACGTCGATCGCCGTGCAAGCCTGGCGGACGACGTCGCGGTCGCGGACGTCGCCGCGGACGACTTCCACGCCCAAGGCCGAGAGTTCGGGCGAGTCGCGCCGCAACAGCCCGCGCACCGAGTCTCCCCGCGCGATTAATTGCTCGGCAACGTAGCGGCCCAAAAAGCCGCCGGCGCCGGTAACCAACGTCCGCATGTGAAAAAATCCCTCAGAGAGTGCCGTCCGCGGCGTGGAAAGCATCAGCGTGAGCCCGGCAGACCCAACTTGGCGGCCGCCCAAACGGCCAACCGCTCGCGAAATATCTTGGCGTTGTGCCGAATGTCGACCGGCATCGATCGGTGCAGGAGAAACGTGTCGATCGAGCGCGTCAGCGGGCTGGCCAGGGCCAGCTCACGCAGTTCGGCCGACAGTGCGCGACACGCCGTCGGCGAGCCTGGGCGGCGGTCGGGCCAACATTCGACCACGATCACCGGCCGTTGCTGGCCGATGGGACCAACGCCGACCAGCGCCGAACGATAGACCGCCGGATGTTGATTGAAAATCTCCTCGCAAGGACTGGTGTACATCGGTCCCTCGGCCGATAGGACGCGATGGGCCACGCGGCCGCAAAACCAAAACCGCTCGCGATCGTCGAAATAGCCCGTGTCACCCATGCGGTGCCAAACGTCGGAACGGTCGGCGATTTTGGCCAGCGCATTCCACTCCCGCCGCGTGACATACTCGCGCGTCACCACGGGACCGGTAACGATCAGCTCGCCGATCTCGCCGTTGGGCAATGGCTCGACGTCGGCCAAGGTCGCGATCGGGCCATCGACAATGCGGATCACCAGCCAGCGAATACCAGGGAAACGCCGCCCGACACAGACGCCCGCTCCTAACCGGGTTTGTGCCTGCGTCTCCCCCAGAATCTCGCTGGCCGTGATCGAGGCGACGGGCAAGGCCTCGGTGGCGCCGTAGGGTGTGTGGATTTCGGCCCCCGCGGGCAGGCAGCTTTTCATCCGCGCCAGGACGTGGGCCGGCACGGGGGCTCCGGCCGAGATCACACGTTTGAGCGACTCGATCCGCTCGCCGGTCTGTTGGCAATCGAGCGCAACGCGATTCCAGATTGCCGGCGAGCCAAAC
>Ga0182024_10012234_pt1 | contig 17014 bp, 15 predicted proteins | sample P32metaG_FD_120480 | JGI IMG/M metagenome (GOLD analysis project Ga0182024, IMG submission 120480) | Permafrost microbial communities from Stordalen Mire, Sweden - P3-2 metaG (Illumina Assembly) | ecosystem: Environmental > Terrestrial > Soil > Wetlands > Permafrost | place: Sweden: Stordalen...
TCGCGCGCGCCATGGAGGGCCGCGGCTTTGCGGTGACGACCGCCGAGTCGGTGGCCGACGGCCTGCTGCAGGTCGAGCGCGCCGCCCCGGCCTTTGCGGTGGTCGACATGCGGCTCGGCGACGGCAACGGCCTCGACGTGATTTCCGCCATGAAGAAGCGCCGGCCGGAAGCGCGGGCCATCATCCTCACCGGCTACGGCAACATCGCCACCGCGGTGAACGCGGTGAAGCTCGGCGCCGTCGATTATCTGGCCAAGCCGGTCGACGCCGACGATGTCGCCGCAGCACTGCTGGCGCTGGACAACAAGAAGATCGAGCCGCCGGAAAACCCGATGTCGGCGGACCGCGTGCGCTGGGAGCACATTCAGCGCATCTATGAATTGTGCGGGCGCAACGTTTCGGAGACCGCGCGGCGTCTCAATATGCATCGCCGCACCTTGCAGCGCATTCTCGCCAAACGCGCACCCAAATAGCCGCGGCGCGGTTTCCATCCCGGCTGGCCCGGCTGCTGCGGCGGCGCAATTGTGTACGATTTTATCGAATATCTTAGCTCAAATTTCGTCGGCTTGGCTTACCAATTGACACACAAGGTCGGGATTACGCGCGGGGACCGGATGTTCAAGCAAGAATTAGACGAACCGGGTATTCGCCAGCTCGGCGCGCCCCGGCTCTTGGTCATCGACGACGACAACCTGCACCGCATGATCATCTGCCGGGCCGCCGCCAAGGTCGGCTATCTGCCGGCCGGGGCGGCGACCTACGACGAAGCCGCGAAGCTCGTACAGGAAATGGCGTTCGACTGCATCACGCTCGATCTGTCGCTTGGCGCGCATGCCGGCACCGAGATGCTGCACCACCTCGCGATGCTCGGCTGCACGGCGCCGATCATCATCGTCAGCGGTTGCGATCCTGTCACCTGCAAGGAAAGCGTCAAGGTCGCCGGCCGGCTCCACTTGAACATCTGGGAATGTTTCGCCAAGCCGGTCGATCTGGTGCTGCTGCGTGACTTCCTGGAGCGGCTCAAAGCCACCCGGGAGGTCGCGGCAGTCGCGGCCTGATCGGCACCGCAGAATCCTTTTGGGGAAAGCCGGTTGCCGGCTTTCCCGGATCACGCGCGAGCCTCTCAGATAGTTCCTCCGTAGGGCCCTTGCGGATCGGCCAGCGCCTGCAGGCGCAACGCCGCCGTATGCGCAAAGCGCAGCATCACGGTCTTGCGCGTCGCCGCCGGCAGCCGATGCTCGGGCGCTTCGCACACGATCGAGGCGCCAAAGGCATCCGCCACGATCAGCCCGGCATCGACCGGAAAAATCTCGCAGGGCACCGCGACGACGGTGGCGAAGAACAGCCGGTCGCAATGCAGCCGGTAATCCATCCATTTCTGATCGGCGCGGAAATCGGCGACCGAGGACTTGATCTCTACGATGATGATCTCGCCGTCGCCGCCAAGTGCGACCAGGTCGGCGCGCCGTCCCGACGGCAACGGCAATTCGCTGACCACGCAATAGCCGAGCGCGTGCAGATAGCGCGCGGTGCCGCGTGCGATCGCCAATGCGGTCGGCGATTGCCGGCCGTCGATGGGCGCCGGCGTCGCCAGCGTGGTGACGGTCATGCTCAGGATTCCGGGTAACGCCCGATCGGACAGCGGACGATATACGAGCTTGCGCACGCCACAGACCCCCCACGCAACAACGGACAGCCCGGCGACATCCCCGCTCGCGCGGGAACAAGTCTGGATTAGCCCTATATTGCCGTGCCGGCGCGGTCGGGAAAAGCCCCCGCCAGGGCCGCGCGGGAGGCTCCGAGTACGCCCCGTTCGGTGATCAGGCCGGTCACAAGCCGCGCCGGCGTGACGTCGAAGCCGTAATTCGCCACCGGCGAACCGTCGGGGACGATGCGCACCGTCTCGATGCGGCCGTCGGCGGTGCGCCCGGTCATGGTCGCGACTTCGTCGGGGCTGCGTTGCTCGATGGGGATTTCGGCGATGCCGTCGGCCACCGTGAAGTCGATGGTCGGCGACGGCAAGGCGACATAGAACGGCACGTTGTTGTCGCGCGCGGCGAGCGCTTTCAGATAGGTTCCGATCTTGTTGCAGACGTCGCCATTGGCGGTGACGCGGTCGGTACCGACGATGACCAGATCGACCTGGCCGTGCTGCATCAGATGGCCGCCGGTATTGTCGGCGATCACCGTGTGCGGCACGCCGTGATGGCCCAATTCCCAGGCGGTGAGCGAAGCGCCCTGGTTGCGCGGCCGCGTTTCGTCGGCGAAGACGTGAACCGGGATGCCCTGGTCGTGCGCCAGGTAGATCGGCGCCGTTGCGGTGCCGACGTCGACTGCCGCCAGCCAGCCGGCATTGCAATGGGTCAGCACGTTGACCCGCTCGCCCGGCTTCTTGCGGTGCGCGATGGCGGCGATGAGCGGCAGACCGTTGCGGCCGATTGCGGTGTTGATGGCGATGTCGCCTTCGGAGATTTCGGCGGCGCGACGGTAGGCGGCGGCGGTCCGTTCGTCGCGCGGCCGGTTGCGCACGGCGGCCAGCATTTCGTCGAGCGCCCATTTCAGGTTGATTGCCGTCGGCCGCGTGGCGAACAGTTTGGCGTAGGCCCGCTCGAGCGACTCGTCGGAGGCGTCGTCATGCAGCGCTAGCGCCACGCCGTAGGCGGCGGTGGCGCCGATCAGGGGCGCGCCGCGGATCAGCATGGCGGCAATCGCGTGAGCGACGTCGTCCAGCGTGGTCAGGCGCGCCGTCACCAGACGATGCGGCAACGCCGTCTGGTCGATCACGCCGACCGACCAGCCGTCCGGCTCGAGCCAGATGCTGCGCATCGCTTTGCCGTCGACTTTCATGACGGTTCCCTAGCAGATTCCAGCGCACTGTCGATCTGCAAATCGTCGCTTGTACTTGCCCGCGGCGCGCCGTTGCCGCAAGCTCGCGGGGCGACTTCGCTGGAGGAACAATTGGCGACGATCGACTACGAGGCCGAGTACAACAACCGCGCCCGGGTGCCGGAACACGAGGCGATTTTTCTCCGCTGGGCCGGCGAGGCCGAGTTGTATCGCGCCGACCGGCTCAAGGCCGGCGGCGCCGAGCTGGGCCTGTCGTACGGCGACACGCCGCGGCAATCGGTCGATGTGTTCTTGCCCGAGGCCGGCGCCGAGGCGCCGCTGGCGCTGTTCATCCACGGCGGCTGGTGGCGCTCGCTCGATCCCTCGATGTTCAGCCAGATGGCGCGCGGTCCGAATGCCCGCGGCGTCGCGGTGGCGGTGGTTGGCTACGATCTTTGCCCGAATGTGACGATCGCCGACATTGTCGAGCAGATGCGCCGGGCCTGCGCGTTTCTCTGGCAGCGCCTCGGCCGGCGCATTTTCGCTTGCGGGCATTCGGCCGGCGGCCACCTCGCCGCCTGCCTGGTCGCCACCGACTGGGCTGCGCTTTATCCCAAGGCGCCGGCCGATCTGGTGCCGGCCGGCTATGCGATCTCCGGCGTATTCGATCTCGCGCCGCTTCTCGATATCACCCCGAACCAGGACTTGCGGCTCGACGCCGAAACGGCGCGGCAACTATCGCCGGCGTTCTGGCCGCTGGCGCCCGGCCGGGGCTTCGAGGTCGCGGTCGGCGGCCTCGAATCGAGCGAGTTCAAGCGTCAAAGCCGGCTCATTGTCGACGCCTGGAAGAACACGACGACGGTACCGTATATGGAGATCCCCGGCACCAATCACTTCACCGTCATCGACGGGCTGGCTGACCCGCAGAGCGCCATGGCGGGGCGGGTCGCCGAATTGACGCTCCAGCTCAAGGCGTAGCGGCCGGATTTGAAAGCCCGTGCCCGGTCTTGACGGGCGGCGTTACTGCGCCGCCGCTTTCTTCAAGATCTCGTCCGGCGTCGACGAGACCACCTCGACATATTTCGGAACGAACTTGTGACCCTCGATATATTTGATGAACTCCGGCTTGATGTCGTTGGCCAGGATTTTGCGGATGCGCGCGTGCTCTTCGATGTCCGACCATTCGGCGATCAGGAAAAAACGCTGCGGGTCCTCGGTGTCGCGGCACAGCACGCCGTCCTTCACCTGCGCTGAAGATTTATGCATCGGGTTGCCGTCCGAATAGTCGAAAGCCTCGAACAGCCGGATGAACTCGTCTTCTTTGCCGGGCAGCACGCGAAAATCGTAGATGTGCAGGTAGTTGCCCCTGGTGGCGAGCGGTTCTTGCGCCATGGCGGTCTCCTTGTCGGGTCGCGATCCGGCGGCGAGCGTACGCCGGCAGGTTGCCGGTCGCAATTCGATTGCAACAGCGATGCGCCGAGCTATGCTGAAAGATGTTTGCTGCGGCCTTTGCGAGGGCGATCGGTATGACATCGAACGGCGGAGCCGAAACCAGCCCGCGCTATGCGTGGCCCGACGATCTCACCATGATCCCCGACTGGGTCTATACCGATCAGGCGGTGTACGAGCGGGAGGTCGAGCGGATCTTTCACGGCCGGACTTGGAACTGCGTAGCGCTCGAAGCCGAGATTCCCAATGCCGGCGATTTCATCCGCTCCCATGTCGGGCCGACGCCGGTCGTCGTGGCGCGCGCCAAGGATGACTCGATCAACGTTTTCGAGAACCGGTGTGTGCACCGCGCCTCGGAATTCTGCCGCGAGCTGAGCGGCACGGCCAACGAGTTCGTCTGTCCGTATCATCAGTGGACCTACGACCTCAAAGGCAACCTGATCGGGGTGCCGTTCCGCCGCGGCGTCGGCGGCAAAGGCGGCATGCCGGCCGACTTCAAGCCGCTGGAGCACAGCCTGCGCCGGCTCAAGGTGACCAGTCACCGCGGCGTGGTGTTTGCATCCTATGCGGACGATATCGAGTCGTTCGCCGACTATCTCGGCCCCGATGTGCTGCGCGAGTTCGAGGCGACCTTCGACGGCCGCAAGCTGAAAGTGCTCGGCCATTACCGCCATTCGCTGCCGGGCAACTGGAAGCTCTATCACGAGAACCTCAAGGACCCGTATCATGCCACGCTGTTACATACCTTCCTGGTGACGTTCGGGCTCCTGGTGGTAGGCAACCGCTCGCTGATGCTCACCGACGCGAGCGGGCGGCACGGCGTCATGGCGTCGGCGAAGTCGGACGCCAAGGCGATCTCCGGCGACGCCAAGAAGGAGATGCGGAGCTTCAAGGAAGGCCTCACGCTGCGCGACTCGCGCCTCATGGATTTCGTCGACGAGTTCGACAGCCCCTGGTCGGTGACCATGGCGACCATCTGGCCGAACCTGATCGTGCAGCGGGAAATGAATACGCTGGGCATTCGCCAGATCGTGCCGACCGGGCCGCACGAATTCATCATGAAGTGGACCATGTTCGGCTTCGAAGGCGACGACGAGGCCATGACGCGCCACCGCCTGCGCCAGGGCAACCTGATGGGGCCGGCCGGCTATCTCGGGCTGGAGGACAACGAGGCGATCAAGTTCGTGCAGGACGGCATGCAGCACGTGCCGTCCGGAACCCACCTCGTCAAGCTCGACCCGCAGACGCCAGCCGGCACTGCCGATACGCTGATTTCCGAGGCCGCCATTCGCGCCATGTACAAGCACTGGCGCCACGCGATGGACCTATAGGAATTCGCGATGCTCGATTCGCCCAATGCCATGGCCAACGACCGGCGCATCGAAGCGTTGCTGCTGCACCGCGAGCTCGAGGAATTCAACAACGCCTATGCGGCGGCGCTGGACGAGCAGCGGCTCAACGACTGGGCGGAGATGTTCACCGACGACGCGTTCTATGTGGTGATCTCGCGCGAGAACGCCGACCGCGGCATGCCGGTGGGCCTGATCTATTGCGAGAACAAGGCCATGATCCTGGATCGTGCCTTTGCCCACACCAAGACCGCGATGTTCGCGCCGCGCTATCTGCGCCACATCGTCGGTAACCTGCAGATGCTGGGCGAAGAGCCGAACGGCGACATCCGCGCCCGCGCCAATTATGTCGTCGTCCAGGTGTTGTTCGACCGGCCCGACGCCAAGCTGCACCAGGTCGGCGTCTATTACGACAAGTTCCGCCGCAGCGGCGATCAGCTCAAGCTCGCCGAGCGGCGCTGCGTCTACGACAATCTGCTGGTCGACAACGCGCTCTGCCTGCCGGTCTGAGTGCTTGGCTCCGAGCACGTGGCTCCGAACACGTGGCTCCGAACACGTGGCTCCGAGCACGTGACCCGGAGCAACCGCTCACGTCGCCTGAGACGAAATCTTCGCCGGGGCCTGCCCGGCCAGCAGCACGCAGGTTGACGCGGCAAAGATCAAGGCGAAGCCGACGATGTCGGGTGCGGTGGGCTTTTCGCCCAGGATCATCATCGAGGCGACGACGCCGATCACCGGGACGCTGAGCACGCCGAGCGATGCCGTGGCCGCGGGCAGGCGACGCGCGATGGCGAACCACAGCCCGTAGGCGATGCCGTTGCTGACCACGCCGACGAAGGCCGTCGCCACCAGCGCCCGCGGCTGCGCGGCGTGCAGATCGAGGCCGCCCTCGAACGCCAGCATGCAGGCGCTCAGCACGACGAAGGCGACGGTCACCTGCCAGCTGGTGACGCCCATGGGATCGGCGTCGATCCGCGCCCATTTCAGATAGATGGTTCCCGCCGCCCAGCTCACCGCGGCCCCCAGGGCGAACAGGATGCCGAGCGGCACGCCGGTCGCGGCCAACGGATAGATCAGAATGGCGAGCCCGGTGATGCACAGGCCGAGCGCCAGGCCCTGCACGCCGGTCGGCCGCTCGCCGAGCAGCGGCCACGCCAGCAGCACCGACCAGATCGGCAGCGTATAGGCGACGATGGTGACCCGCGACGTGGCGGTCGCGTTTTGCGCAAAGGCGCTCAGGACGCTGAAGCCGACGATGTTGAGGAGCGAAGCGACGATGACATGGGCCCAGGCCTTGGCGGTCGGGAGCCGCAGGCTGCGGCGCCTGGCGAGACAGACCAGATAGAGCGTCAGCGCGCCGCAACCGGCGCTCAAGGCGCGCATGCCAAACGGCGGAATCTGCTCCAGCCCGATTTTCATGATCGGCCAGGAGATGCCCCAGATGCAGCACAGCAGCACCAGCATCAGCTTCGCCCCCGGATCGGTGTCGGCCGGCGGCTTCGGCGCAGGCTCGGGATTCCTCATGGATTCCTCACGGGTTCCTCATGGCGCCTTCGGCCCGACCCGCAGGTACCAATCGAAAATCTGCTCGCCGGTCCAGAACAGGACGTCCGGCTTGCCGCGGAGGACCTCGATGACGCGGCGGAAGTATTTCACCCGGTGCGGCGCGCCCATGATGTAGGGGTGCACCACCAGCGCCATGATGCGCGCCGAATCGGCCGCGTCCGCATGGATCTGCTCGAACTGATCGAGCGCCCGCTCGCAATATTCCGACGCCTTGTGGTGCTGGATCAGCATCATGGCGACGTCGTTGCATTCCTGGGTGTAGGGCAGGTTGACGATCGGCTTGCTGCGGGTCTTCAGCCACACCGGCTGGTCGTCGAGCACCCAGTCGGCGACGTAGTCGTAGCCCTCCTCGACCAGCAGATCAGGCGTCTGCCAGGTTTCGGTCAGGCCGGGACCGAGCCAGCCGCGCGGCGGCTTGCCGGTGGCGTGGCGGATCGCCTCGCGGGTTCGGCGGATGTCGGCGCGCTCGTCCGCCACCTTCTGCATGTTGCGCTGGGTGAAACCGTGGCCGATGAATTCCCAGTCGCGCTCGACCGCGGCGCGCACGATCGGCGGATAGGCGCCGAGCGCCGAGCCGTTGATGGCGAGCACCGCCGGAACCGCGAACTCGTCCAGCACTTTGACGAACCGCCAGAAGCCGACCCGGTTGCCGTATTCGTGCCAGGCCCAGTTCGGCACATCGGGGCTGGGCGAACCGCCGGCCGGCGGTGTCAGCACGGTGCGCGGCATCGGCGCCGTGGGGTCCCATTCCTCGACGTTGACGATCACCCACACCGCCATGCGGGCGCCGTCCGGAAGATGAAGCGGCGCGCGCCCGACAATCGGCGAATAGGCGAGGCGGTCGGTCGGCAGCATCGGCCGCCGCGGTGGCTTTTTTCTTTGCGCCGGAGGTTTCTTTGCTCGCGATGCCATGGCGAATTTCCCTGTCGTTTGCTGCGATATATCAAGCGGCCGTCAGCGGCCGGGCCATTGCTTGCCGGTCGGCCGGCGGCGCACGACCAGCGGCCCGAGCACGGTCAGCGTCACCGCGCACAGGCACAGCGGCACAAAGGCCGTCCACGGCGTGCCCGTGGCATCCCACAGCGCGCCGCTGATGGTCGGGATGACGATCGCCGTGGTGTAGCTGATGGTGAACATGCCGGCCGCGGTGCGCGGCAGATCCGCCGGCGCGGCCAACAGCGGCGGCAGCGCCAGCGTCGCGATCAGCGTGATCGCGGTGGTGACGCCGATCAGCGCCGCACACACCATGATGGATAGTGTCGACGGCACGAACATCAGGCCGAGGAAGGACGCCAGCAGCATGGGGCCGAAGATCACGAACGGCCATGGCCGCCCCTGCATGCGCTCGGCCATGAACAGCAGGATCACCGGGGTGACGATCTGCGCGCCATTGAGCCACGCCAAGGCGGCGGCGAGCAGCGTCGGCTTGCCCGCGGCGGTGAGGAAATCACCGAGGAACGCATTGGTCGAAAAATACGCGCTGTTGTTGCTGCCGAGCGTGATGCCGAGAAGCCAGATCAGCGGATTTTTCCAGTCCGGCCACCACAGCCCGCCGATCGCGGTGGCGGCGCCATGACGACGCTCTTGCGGGCTCAGTAGAAAAAATAGCGGCGCGATCAGGATGGCCGGCACCGCCCACAGCACGAGATCGAGGCGCCAACTGCCGCCGGCCAGCGGCAACACCAGCGGGATGGTCAGGACGGTCGCGAACATCGCGCCCATCAACATGCCGCTGGAATAGGCGATGGTGCCGAGCGCGACGCGTTTCGGCAACCAGTCCCGCACCAACGTCGGCAGTCCCGGCTGCATGATGGCAACGCCGAAGCCGGTGGCGATCGCGGCCGCGTAGAGCGTCCACACGTCGACCGCCGCGCCGCGGGCGCCGCCGGCCAGCGCCGCGATCACCATGCCGAGGACGATCGCGGCCCGCGTGCCGATCCGCGCGATGAGCAGCGATCCCGGCACGGCGGCGAGCGCAAACACCGCCAGCGGCAGTCCGATCAGGAGCCCGACTTGCGTCTCCGACAGGTGCAGTTCCTCGTGCACCAGCGGGATCACCGGCGGCATGGCGAGAATCGTCATGCGCATGGCGACCCCGGCGAGCCAGAGCAGCGACATGAACTTGAGGAGGCGGCCGAACGAGAGATCGGCCTCGGTAGTCCCGGCAGGCGGCATGCGGAGGGCGACTTTCGGCGGCGACCCTGCATCAGCGTCGGTCATGGCGCAAGAAGCAGCGCCCAGCCCGCATCGTCGGCATGCGACGCCGGCTTGCGATGGTGGCTTGCGATGGTTCGGGAACAAAGATAGAACAATGAATCCAGGGAACAGCATGCAGAATCTCGCCGCCGCGGAGCGCATGCTTCGCACGACTTTCGGCTTCGAGGCCTTCCGGCCCGGACAGGACGAGATCGTCGCCGCCATCCTCGACGGCCGCGACGTGCTGGCGGTGATGCCGACCGGCAGCGGCAAATCGCTGTGCTACCAGTTGCCGGCGCTCGTTCGCGACGGGCTCACCGTCGTGGTGTCGCCGTTGATCGCGCTGATGCGCAACCAGGTGGCGCAATTGCGCGGCTACGGCGTCGCCGCGGCTGCGCTCAATTCGGCCAACGATGCCGCGGACAATCGCGCCGTGCTCGATCAGATCGCGCGCGAGACATTGCGTCTGGTCTATGTCGCGCCCGAGCGGCTGGTGAAGGCCGAGACGCTTAATCTGCTCAAGCGCGCCAAGGTTGCCCTGCTGGCCGTCGACGAGGCGCATTGCATCTCGCAATGGGGCCATGACTTCCGGCCCGAATATGCGGCGCTCGGCAAGGTGCAGACCGCGCTGGGCGGCGTGCAGACGGTGGCGTTCACCGCTACGGCCGATGCGGCAACCCGCAGCGATATTCTGGCAAAGCTGTTCAGCCGGGAGCCGGCGGTGTTCGTCCACGGCTTCGATCGGCCAAACCTGCGGCTGGCGATGCAAGCCAAAACCGGCAGCCGCAACCAGATCGAGGATTTCGTCAAGGCGCGTGCCGGGCAGAGCGGCATCGTCTATTGCGCTTCGCGCCGCAAGACCGAGAAGGTTGCCGACTATCTCCGACAGAGCGGCATCAAGGCATTGCCCTATCACGCCGGGATGGAATCGCTGGCGCGCTCGCGCAACCAGGACGCCTTCCTGCAGGAGGACGGCGTGGTCGTGGCGGCGACCGTGGCGTTCGGCATGGGCATCGACAAGCCCGATGTGCGCTTTGTGCTGCACGCCGACATGCCGGCCAATATCGAGAGCTATTATCAGGAGATCGGCCGCGCCGGCCGCGATGGCCTGCCGGCCGACACGCTCACCCTCTACGGCATGGGCGATATCCGGCTGCGCCGGCTGCAGATCGACGACAGCGAGGCCTCCGACGAACAGAAACGCGTCGACCGCCAACGCCTTAATGCGCTGGTGTCATTGTGCGAATCACCGCGCTGCCGCCGGCAGACATTGCTCGCCTATTTCGGCGAGACCGCGGAGCCCTGCGGGTATTGCGACTTCTGTTGCGACGGCGCCGAGGTGATCGACGGCACCATCGCGGCGCAGAAGGCGTTGTCCGCCATGGTGCGCACCGGCGAGCGCTTCGGCACCGAGCACCTCGCCAATGTGCTGATCGGTGAGAAATCGGAAGCGATCGAGAAATACGGCCACGATCGCCTGCCGACCTTCGGCGTCGGCAAGGACTTCGACAAGAAGGAATGGCGCGCGATCTTCCGCCAGCTCCACGGCGCCGGCATCGTTGCGCTCGATGTCACCGGTTACGGCACATGGCGCGTGACGGAAGCCGGCCGGCGCGTGCTCAAGGGAGCCGCCCCGGTCACGCTGCGCAAGGATACGCTCAAACCGGCCCGCAGGACCGGGCGCGGGGCGACCAATGCGGCGGCGCTGGCCGACGGCGCGGCGGGCGATACCGCATTGTTCGAGGCGCTGCGGCGGCGGCGATCCGAGCTTGCCCGGGCGGCGGGCGTCGCGGCCTATGTGGTGTTCGCCGACAAGACGCTGATCGATATGGCGCGGCGCCGGCCCGCGAACGTCGTCGAGATGGGCGCGGTGCACGGCGTCGGCGAAGCCAAGCTGCGGCGCTACGGCGAAGTCTTCCTCGACGTCATCCGCCAGCACGCGACGCACGGCGCTGCGGCGCCGTAGAGAGGCGCATCACCCGACCGCGTACGGGCGTTCATTTGGCGCCCCAGCAGAACATCTGCCGTTCCGCCGGCGCCAGCACCACGATCGCCGGATTGTAGGAATCGATCACGCTGTCCACGAAACCGCACTGCTCATGGTGCACCCAGACGTATCGGCCGGCATGCAGGCCGAAATAATCCTGCCAATAACCGCGAGTGAACGAATCGCCGATGACCACCACGGTCGGACCGTCGCGACCGGTTTCGACGAGATCGCCGCCGTCCTCGAATTGGGTTGCTATGGGCACGGCATCCGGCGGTTTCGGACCATAAGCGGACAGGTCGATGTCGGCGTCTTCGTCACTGACGTCATGCGAGATGGCCAGCAACCGCGCGAGGTCGCCGCCCTCGACCGGCACGAAGCCCTTCACGACGCGCGCCGGGTCGATCAGCCAGTCCGGTTTGCCCAGCGCGCCGACGACCGCGTCATAGGCGACCAGCGCACCGAATTTGTTCCAATGGGTGTCGGTACGCCGATAGGTCGGATAGATGACGCCGGCTGCGAGCAAGGCCGGCCGCAGATCGAGTGCCGGGACGCCGCGCGCGGCCAGGGCCTTCATCATCAGATCGTACTCCGACAGCGGCGGCGGTTGCGCTGCCCATGCCGGAAGGCGGCTGCGATTGATCGTCGAGCTGTTCGGCGGCATGGTCACCAGCAAGCGAGCGTTGCGAGCCGCGAGGTGTGAATTCAGCGCCGCGGCGCGATCGGCGAATTTGGCGATTGCCGTCTCGCGCAGCAGCTTGCCCGTCGCCTGCTCGATGGTGCCGTCACCGTTGAGAAACAGCCAATTGTCGCGGCCGACAATGACGCGCAGATCGCGCGGCAGATCGACGGCGTAGCGCAGCCGACCCTGCACACGGACCAGCTCGGCGCGAAGCCCGAAATGATCGCCGAGATAGCCGTCGAGATGGCGCGGCAGGGCGGCCCAGTCCTGCAATGTCTGCGGCCAAGTCGGCGCGGACCTGAACATCCGGGCTTCGCCTTCGGAAAACGGTGAACTCGGCTGCAATATCTCCACGGCCATCGGCGCTGCCAGCAGGCATAGGATGACGATCACCCAGGGACGCCGGTGGCGGGCGAGCAGGCCCGTTTCACAGCCGGAAGTCATTTTTGAACCGGCCATCAACGTCAGAACCGGAAATAGAGGAAGGGGCTGTATGCGCCGGCGGCGACGCTGAGCACCGACAAGGCAAAGAACAGCGCGATGATGCCGGTATCGGCCAGCCCGTAGACGAGGCGCGCCGCGCGCACCGGCAGCAGGCGCGTTGCGCCGGTGATGTCGAATCTGACCGTCGCCAGCAGCGCTCCCATCAGAAGCGCGATCATGGTGAGCGGATGCAGGACGATGTGCGTACTGATGCTCAGACCGCCCCAGCCCTTGAGGCCGGCGAGGCTGGCGAAAAATACCGATGCCTGCGCCAGGTCATCGGCCCGGAACCAGACCCAGCCGGCCATCACGGCCAGCAGCACGTAGAGGCGGGCAACCAGCGCCGGCGCGGCGGCGAGAACGCGGGCCAATCCCGCCCGTTCGGCGATGAGAAACAAGCCATGGTGCACGCCCCAGATCACGCAGGTCCATTTCGCACCGTGCCAAAGGCCGCAGAGGACAAAGACAAGACAAAGGTTGCGATAGGTTTCGGCGAGCGATCCGCGGCTGCCGCCGAGCGGAATGTACAGATAGTCGCGCAGCCACTGCGACAGGCTCATGTGCCAGCGGCGCCAGAAATCGGTCATCGACTGCGCGGTGTACGGCAGCCGGAAATTGCGCGGAAAGCCGAAGCCGAGCGCCAGGCCCAGCCCGATCGCCATGTTGGAATAGCCGGCGAAATCGAAATAGATCTGAATGGTGTAGGCGAAAAGGCCCAGCCATGCTTCGGCAAAACCCGGCTGGGCGGCTTTGTCGAACACGGCATCGGCGACGCGGGCCACCTCGTCGGCGATCAGGATCTTCTGGGCGAGGCCGATGATGAAGATGCGCATGCCGGCGGAAGCCCGCCCCAGCGTCATGCGACGCGCGACGAGTTGGCGGGCGATCGTGTGATAGCGCACGATGGGCCCGGCGACGAGCTGCGGAAACATCGCGATGTATACGGCGACCGAAAGAAAATTGCGGTTGGCCGCGACGGTGCCGCGATGGACGTCGATCAGGTATGAGATCGCGTGGAAGGTGAAGAATGAAATACCGAGCGGCAGCGCGATGCCGGGTCGCGACAGGTAGCTCGCACCGGCCAAGGCGTTCAACGTGTCTGCGGCAAAGTCCGCATACTTGAACACCCCGAGCAGCGCCAGGTTGGCCGCGACCCCGACGGCGATGGCGAGCCGCCGCTTGCCGCCCGCCGCCGTATCGATCGCCAGGGCAGCCCCGAAGTTCAGGGCGGTCTGCACGGCAAGCAGCAGCACGAAGCGCGGCTCGCCCCAGGCGTAGAACAGAAGCGACGCGAGCAGCAGCACCACATTCTTCGCCGTCACGCCGGGCGTCAGGCAATAGATGGCGAAGAATGCCGGCAGGAAATAGAACAGAAACGAGACCGACGGAAACAGCACGGCAATCTCCGACTATGCGCGCTGAGCGATCTTCAGCGCACTCGACCCGATCGCCGCGCCAAGCTGGCGCAATGCGAGAACATCGAGCGGAAACTCCAGCACGATGTGCACCAGACTGAACGCGAGCAGAACCGTAAAGCCGAACGCATAGTCATAGAAATACAGTGCAGTCGACGCGCCGCTCGCGATGGCCACGACGGCAAACCGCTTTGCCGTCATGGCATTCCAGCGGATCACCTCGGCTTTGATGAACCAGTTGAGGTAGTGGTAGCTGTAGATGAACGCCAACAAACTGGTCAGCCGGGTGTCGAGTTGCAAACCCGGTATTCGCAACAGCCGTCCCAGCGCCGGCGCGACGTTGGCGAAATAGTCGTGCCCGGCCTTTGCGAATGACGGGATCAGCGTCGTTGCGGTCGGCGGCGCGATCAGAACTAGTCCGATTGCTCCGAGATAAAGCGCGACCAGAAGCCACTGGAATTTTTCGCCCGACCGGTAGGCGCCGAGCGCCATGAATATGAGCGTGAACAGCGAAACGTGAACGAGCGTCGGCAGCAAAATTCCAAGCACCGCCATCGACATGCCGTTCGCCAGCATGGCCGCTGTCAGCGCGATGGCGGTGCTGAACACCAGCACGACCTGCATGGCGGTGCGGGTTGCGGCCAAGAGTACGGAAATCACAAAGGCGCCCCACATCACGAAGCCGAACCAGGACGCGTTGTCGATCAAGACCGCGATGACGGCGAGGATCGCCAGACCGACGGCGACACCTCGCTGGGGCAAGAAATACTTGCGGTCGTGCAGCCAGGAGATCTCGGTGGCGTAGTGCGCCGGTCCAAGGACGACGTAGGACAGCAGCAGAAGCTCGAATGGCACCAGGTAGGTCAAGCCGAGCGCCGACAGCATCAGCACGACGTGCGCTACATCCGTCATACGCATGGATAGAGACGGGTCCGTGCCATCCAGGTCGGAGGGTAGATCGGCGTCCGCGCCATGGCAACGGAGGGCTACCGTGCGCAGGCTGCTCGCGGCGGGCTCTCGCGGCGCCACTGCGCTGTGCTGCGCGCTGCACCGGCATCCACGGGACAACGGGACTTTTGCCGCCGTTCCGCCATGTTGCACCGCTTTCCGCGGTATGTTAGCAAACCGGCGATTTTCGCGGCTTCGCGGGGCAAGTCCGCAGCGGCCCGAAGCTCCAAGTCCCGCTTTAATCCCAAGGGCTTGCACCGACCCTCGGCGCCGGTTGCGAGCCTTGCGGAAAAGCTCCACAAGAACGCGACAACCGAGCCCGCGCAGCGAGCACTGATCTTGGCAGGCAAAGAAACCATCGTGTCGGGCATGGCCGGTCGCTACGCGACCGCGCTGTTCGATCTGGCGCGCGAGTCGGACGCCATCGATACGGTGAAGGCCGACCTCGGGCGCTTCGAGGCGCTGATGGCCGAGAGCCTCGATCTCACCCGCCTGGTGCGCAGCCCGGTATTTTCCGCCGACGAGCAATTGCAGGCGCTGGCGGCGGTGCTGGCGCGGGCCGACATCGGCGGCATCGCCGCCAAGTTCCTTCAGCTGGTGACGTCGAACCGTCGGCTGTTTGCGGTGCGCGATATGATCAAAGCCTATCGCGCGCTGGTCGCCGACCATAACGGCGAGGCCACGGCCGAGGTCACGGTGGCCGAGGCGCTCAAGGACGAACATCGCGACGCGCTGCGCGCCGCGCTCAAAGCGGTCAGCGGCAAGACCGTCGACCTCGACGTCAAGGTCGATCCCGCCGTCATCGGCGGGCTGGTGGTCAAGCTCGGCAGCCGCATGGTCGACACGTCGCTCCGCACCAAGCTCAATGCGATCAGGCACGCGATGAAAGAGGCTCGATAATGGATATCCGCGCCGCGGAAATTTCCGCCATCCTCAAGGAGCAGATCAAGAATTTCGGCCAGGAGGCCGAGGTTTCCGAAGTCGGCCAGGTGCTGTCGGTCGGCGACGGCATTGCCCGCGTCTACGGTCTCGACAATGTGCAGGCCGGCGAGATGGTGGAATTCGAGAGCGGCGTGCGCGGCATGGCGCTTAATCTCGAGAGCGACAACGTCGGCATCGTGATCTTCGGCACCGACCGCGAGATCAAGGAAGGCCAGACCGTCAAGCGCACCCGCGCCATCGTCGAGGTGCCGGTCGGCAAGGGCTTGTTGGGCCGCGTCGTCGACGCGCTCGGCGATCCGATCGACGGCAAGGGGCCGATCCCGGCCGACATGAAGTCGCGCGTCGACGTCAAGGCGCCGGGCATCATCCCGCGCAAGTCGGTGCATGAGCCGATGGCGACCGGACTGAAGGCGATCGACGCGCTGATCCCGATCGGTCGCGGCCAGCGCGAATTGATCATCGGCGACCGCCAGACCGGCAAGACCGCGATCGCGCTCGACACCATCCTGAACCAGAAGTCGCTGAACGCCTCGGACGACGAGAAGATCAAGCTCTATTGCGTCTACGTGGCGGTCGGCCAAAAGCGCTCCACCGTGGCGCAATTCGTCAAGGTGTTGGAGGAAAACGGCGCGCTGGATTATTCGATCGTGGTGGCGGCGACCGCTTCCGACCCGGCGCCGATGCAGTTTCTGGCGCCGTTTTCCGGCTGTGCCATGGGCGAATATTTCCGCGACAACGGCATGCACGCGGTCATCATCTACGACGATCTGTCCAAGCAGGCGGTGGCCTACCGGCAGATGTCGCTCTTGCTGCGCCGGCCGCCGGGCCGCGAGGCCTATCCGGGCGACGTGTTCTATCTGCATTCGCGGCTGCTCGAGCGCGCCGCCAAGATGAACGACGACCACAAGGGCGGCTCGCTCACCGCGCTGCCGATCATCGAGACCCAGGCCAACGACGTGTCGGCCTATATTCCGACCAACGTCATCTCGATCACCGACGGCCAGATCTTCCTCGAGACCGATTTGTTCTATCAGGGCATTCGCCCGGCGGTGAATGTCGGCCTCTCGGTGTCGCGCGTCGGCTCCGCGGCGCAGACCAAGGCGATGAAGAAGGTCGCCGGCCGCATCAAGGGCGAACTGGCGCAATACCGCGAAATGGCGGCGTTCGCGCA
>Ga0182024_10012235_pt1 | contig 17013 bp, 15 predicted proteins | sample P32metaG_FD_120480 | JGI IMG/M metagenome (GOLD analysis project Ga0182024, IMG submission 120480) | Permafrost microbial communities from Stordalen Mire, Sweden - P3-2 metaG (Illumina Assembly) | ecosystem: Environmental > Terrestrial > Soil > Wetlands > Permafrost | place: Sweden: Stordalen...
AGACAGGTTCGAGAATAATTGGTGAAATGAAAATCTCAAACGCTGCCACCACCGCACCGCCGAGAAAAAGGAAATATGGCCATCGCTTCGGAAATTTCCGCACAAGCCAAAAGAAAAGTCCGGCAATCGGAAGACTCATGATCATTCCCATACTCAACCCTTTCAGTTGATCCATGAACCAACCGACAACTGTTTGGTGAGAAAGATGGAAATGGTGCTCGATCCAAAAACCAGCGCCTAAGTGCCAGGGAAGGTTGGCCAACCAGAGCAGCAAAAAATATTGAACGTAGTAAATCACAAATTGGACGATTACGCGCTTGGTTTTACTTTCAGCAAAATCACGCATACGAGCAGACAATCTAATGGCGAGAAGAAACACCAATATGTCGTAAAGCGTGCCGACAAAAAACAAGGCGTAGCGAATATGCGAGTACGTGCGCATCTCCGGCGTCACTGTCGGCAGTGGCACGTCTTCAACATGAACGGTATTGCTGGACAAGGCGATGGTTGACAGCAAGAATGAGAGCAGTGCGGCGGCAATCCCTAACAGCACCAGATGTTTTATTCTCGGTAAAATAATCATTCAGACTCAGTTCTGGAAGCAAGATTCCAGTGCCACAGCGGCTTAGTCACCTGTTTTTGAGACGTTGTGGTCACTTTGCTTCTTTGTTGCGTCGTCTAGCTTCGTTTGCACCGCATCGTCGTGTTTGATTTTGAGAGCGGCTGCGTATTCGTATACAGCCCCGTCAAGATCTCCTGACTTCGATGCTTCGTCGCCGAGCTTCAGGCGGTCGTCAAAGGAGCTGGGATCTTTTCCTGATTTGCGAATAAGTCTGTCCAAATTGGCATAGTCGTCTTCGTCTGGGGCCAGGGTCAGGGCCTTATGCATCAGCTTCAAAGCTTTCTTGTCGTCAGTCTCGTACATTGCGGCATTGTGGTAAATGCGAGCAAGCCTGCTGCGAGAAGGTTGATAACTCGGGTCGCAATCGATGCTCTGCTCAAGCTTCTTGATTGCTTCTTCTTGCTTGCCAGCGTTCATAAGAGATCCGGCTTCGTCGTAAAGGTGAATGGCTTTCGGCTTCTGTACTTGCGCGCGCGGGTTGTAAGCTATTCCTATTTCCATCCAAACTCCGGGCTCCAGGGGCGGTGGCGGAGGTATGAACGGTTGGGCATCACGCACCGCAGCAATGGCGGCAGTATCGTAAGAGACATCTCCGCAGGATTTTTTGACTTCAATGTTTGAGGCCTTTCCCTCCTTACTGATCTGAAACACTACGAGAATCTCGCGATACACGGGACCGACTGGTGGATACCAGTGTTCCTTAACGGCACTTTGCACCTGGGCCACATACCGTTGGCCAACCGCCTCGTCGGTTGCAGCCACGGCTGCAGGCAATGGCAGGTTTGCCATTATCGCCGCCCATATAAACGGGAAAATCGGATTTCTAGAAGTGCGGATTTTGTGTTTCATCAGCGCTCCATTATACTAAGAATATGAAGCACGTTCGTAAATACCTATTGTCTACGACGGCGCTAGTTTGCATCTCCGCAACCAATTGTTGGCGCATCGTGCTTGGAAAACTATGCTGAGCTTTTGCGTAAAACGAAGCGGGACGGCGAAGCAGACAAACTGGACGCAAGAGCCAGGGCAATAAGGGCAAAGCCGCCATGAAAATCCAAAGCCGCGATGATCACAGGTCTAGCTCCCAGGTCTGGCCAACTAAGTGCTGGCCAAAACTTTGATGTGGTTCCGAGCGCACCAAACGAAAACCTTCTTTTTCGTATATTCTTGCCGCTGCCTGCAACACGTCATTTGTCCACAATACAAGTTTCTTATAGCCGACGGAGCGGGCAAAGCATTTGCACTCTTGAACCAAACGGCTTCCCAAGCCCATTCCCCTGGCTGAAGGTTCGACAAGCAGCAACCGAAGCTTTGCAACTTGATCGGATTCCCTAACTACAAACACCGACCCAACGATACCGTATTCAGTATCAGCAACCCAACAGCGCTCTCTGGCTGAATCGAAATTCTTGATGAACTGTGCCACTATATCTGCTACCAGAGCCTCGAATGTACAATCCCATTCGTACTCTTGGGCGTACAAAACGCCGTGTCTGTGCACAATCCAACCCATATCGCCTGGTCTGTGCTGCCGCAAGTTATAGGTAGGTTGTTCCATTGATTGCCTTGGAGCCTGCGAAAAAATCCTTTCAATCCGTTGCATAGATTGGATCAATTCTTGTCGCTCAAATCCGGGAAGATCAGCTATCAACGTCTTGATCTCAGCGCGAGCTTTCTGATTGAGAGGCTCGAACACAGTTCTGCCGCGGGCTGTCAGCGAAATCGCGGTCTGTCTGCCGTCATGTTTGTTGGCTGTGCGTTTGATCAATCCACTCTTGTAAAACTTGCTCAATATCCGGCTCAAATATCCTGCATCCAGATCCAACTCTCGACACAACTCACTTGCCGTAGAACTTCCATGGGCTAACTCATACATCACACGAACTTCGGTTAAAGAGTATGAGCTCTCTAACAACCCTTCATGCAAGACGCCAATCTTTCTTGTGTAGAACCGATTGAATTTGCGAATAGAATCTATGTGAGACACTGCTTAGCCACCTAAAGCCTGAATAGGAGGCTATGATCGCAAAATTAGTTGACTGAGTCAAGTATCATGCGGGCGCTATTTGAATGTTGGAATGAAATCCTCAGCGCGCTCAGGATCGGCAAATTTCAATTTGTCAGCCTTGTCGTTGTCTTTTTTAGCGAGATCAAACTTCCCCATCTTTTTATATGCAATGGCTCTGTTCTTGAAATTAGGCGCGTAGCCTGGTCTTATCTCTATGGCTTTGGTCAGATCTTCAACTCCTTCCTTGTAACGGCCTTGAGTGAAATAGTAAAAGGAACGATTCTGATAGCAGAACGCGCAAGATCTCGCTTCTCTCAGGATGTCGGTGCCTGAGGTTGGATGCGGTCCGCGATGTTTGTATGGCTTGACTGCGAGTGATTGGTTCCAATCTGCAAGAGCCCTTTTGTCGTCGTGCAAATCGGCATAGTGGGTACCACGATAATATAAGGCGACAAAGTCGCTTGGTACCTTTTTTCAATCGTTGAGTGTACCTGGCTATGAGGCTTGCGTATCGCCTAATCCGGTGTAGAAATTGTCTGGATCAAGTTTAGCGGAATTGATTTGAGTTTTTTCTTTGGTCTCAGCTGTCGCTTTGGTGCTGGGCTGAGCGACAGCATCAAATGCTCCAACTGAAAGTATCAGAGAAATGAAAAGGGTTTGCAGAATCAGTTTAGACATCTAAGAATTGAAAGTAGAATGTTGCTAACACATGTCCTCAAAGATGGGAGTGCAATATTGCATTATTCTCGCAACTGTCTTTACGATTCATTGACAAAGCGTCCCCGCCGTAATACAACAGGGTTATGTCGAACTCGTTCAGCTCTATCTCTGCCGCTTCCACCCTGCTACTTCTAGGCGGGCTGCTATTGGGCAGGCTAACTTAGAGCAGAGCATATTTACCGAAGACACAAATCTCCTGGGCTCTGTACAAAACAGAGCTCTTTTTGCATGAGGAAACAATCGCATGAACACCCAAGTCAAACACACCGATCGAGACGGCGATCGCAAGGCCGATCGCAAAGCCGATCGACATGTGAAAGTGTTTGATACCACTCTCAGAGACGGTCAGCAGTGCCCCGGCGCCGGTATGAGCTTCGAACACAATCTGGAATATGCTCGCCTGGCCTGTGAACTGAGAGTGGACGTGCTTGAAGCCGGCTTCCCCTCAGCAAGTGAAATGGACTTCAACATTGTCCACACGATTTGCGAGGAAGTGGCGCAAATGGAGTATAAGCCCATCATCGCCGGCTTGTGCCAGTTGCGGGAAGAGCAAGTGGTGCGCACGATTGAGTCGCTCCAGCCGCTGGTTAAATACAAGAAAGCGAGACTGCATACATATGTACCCGTCGATCCGCAGTTGATGCCGGCGTCAATTGGCAAGTTAGCCAATGACAAGGATCAAATCGTCGCTGATCTGTTCAGGTTGACAAAAATAGCGGTGGAAGCCGGTTTAGAAGTGCAATTCAGCCCGGAAGGATATTCCCGCATGGCTGAGAACTTTGACTTTGTCACCGATCTGATCAGAGCGGCGATCAAAGCGGGTGCTACTGTCATTAATTGCCCTGATACCATAGGTGGAGCCTCTGTTTTTGAGGGCGACGAATACTTCGTCAAAAAGATGAATGAGCATGCGTCCATCATCGCCTCTGAATTTCCGGATAAAGAGATTACCTGGTCTGTTCATTGCCACAACGACTTCGGCTTGGCCGTGCAGAACTCAATCAACGGCGTGGCAGACGGTCCCGCCCGCCAGATTGAAGGGTGCATCAACGGCATCGGCGAGCGTGCCGGAAACGCTGCCCTTGAGCAATGCATCATGATCATCAAGCACTTCAGCAAATCCGAAGAAGACTTCTACACGACCGTCCGCGCCGAAAAGTTGCAGGAGATTTCGGATTTCGTCAGCAAGCATATGCTGCCCCGACAACCACATTGGCCGGTGAGCGGCGACAATGCGGCGAAACATTCATCCGGAGGGCACACAAATGCCATCCTCAAGAACCCGATGGCCTATCAGCCGTTCGATCCAAGAGAGATTGGCAAAGACATCTCTTTCCTCTTTGGACCTCTCAGTGGTGGCAATCATGCCAAGTCGATCATCGAAGCATTCGGTTACATTTGCCAAGACTCGGAAAAAGCGGAGGTTGCTCAATTCATCAAAAACCAGTTCCCACAACGCCGCAAAGGCATTACGGATGGTGAACTGTTGGAAGCGTACATTCAGTATCGCCAACCCATAAATATAGATGGGATTGAATATTCGAAACAGTCGCAGCGATCGACCGTACGCTTCTTCGGAAAATTCTTTGATATGGAAGGGATTATCGAGGAAGAGAATGAAGGCAGAGACTCGGCCCTTGCCGCTATGAAGAAAGCGATTGAGAAAAAGTTTGGCGCAGTTCGCATTCTCAGCCACCGAAGTCACTCTGATTCAGCCGGGATCGATGCTTGCAGCGTCTCAGAGATTGAAGTCATCGATGAGCACGACAATCAATTTAAGGGCGCAGGTCGCGATCACGACATTGAGATTTCGGCAATTCGAGCGCTTGTCGACGCTGTCAATCGCGCCTATGTTTACCGATATTTTTCTCATAAACAAGCGGAAACCGAAGGCGCTGATGCTGATCCGTCAAACAAAAAGCCGGTTTTCGTGTAGTGAAGTAACGAGGTCAGGTGTAAATACGAAAATGCCCTTGACCAATTCGCTCCTTCAGCTATCCTGTAAATAAGAGGGCGAGTTTGGACGACCGCCCCAACACGTGAGTCAGTCGTGCAAAGAAACCTACTAGTAGTCGTAATTAACATTCTGGTGCTAAATCAGCACTCTCGATGCGGGCCGCCTACTACTTAGGTAACAATCACAGACTCTGTGCCCCGCATCCTTCCAAGAGAGATGCGGGTTTTTCGTTTAAGAAGTGTTTTTGGAGACTGAATGCAAAGCGACAGTATAAAGAAGGGAATTCATCGAGCACCAGCGCGCGCTATGTGGAAAGCGACCGGGCTTACTGATGAAGACTTAGCCAAGCCGCTTGTCGCCATCGCCAATACATGGACAGAAGCTGGTCCCTGCAACTTCCATCTGCGCACTCTTGCCGAGAGCATCAAAGAAGGCGTGCGCAAAGCTGGTGGCACTCCGATCGAGTTCAATACAATTGTCATATCTGATGGCATCTCCATGGGCACAGAGGGCATGAAGGCATCGCTTGTCTCGCGCGAAGTGATCGCCGATTCAATCGAGCTTACCGTGCGCGGGCACATGTTCGATGCAGTTGTGGGTGTGTCCGGCTGCGACAAGACAACGCCAGGCATGCTTATGGCACTGTCGCGATTGGACTTGCCGTCCTTAGTTTTGTACGGCGGATCGATCATGCCGGGACAATTTCACGGCAAGGATGTAACCATACAAGAAGTTTTTGAAGCCGTCGGCGCTTGCGTTGCCGGTCGCATGACCGAATCAGAGTTGACCGAGCTCGAAAATCAGGCCTGTCCGGCGGCGGGGGCATGTGGCGGGCAGTTCACTGCCAACACGATGTCTACCGCCGCAGCCTTTATAGGCATGTCTCCGATGGGAGTCAATGATATCGCCGCAACCGACCCGCGTAAGCTAGAAGCAGCGCACCGGTGCGGCGAACTTGTTATGACCCTGTTGCGCAATAACGTTCGCCCCAGTCAAATTATGACGCGCCCGGCCTTCGAGAACGCCATAACATCAGTGATGGCGACAGGCGGCTCAACCAACGCCGTTCTGCACCTTCTTGCTATGGCCCGCGAAGCAGGCGTCAAATTGGATCTTCAAGACTTCGACGACATCTCTGCTAAGACACCAATCATCGCTGATTTGCGACCAGGTGGTCAGTTTGTTGCTCCGGATCTTGAGACTGCAGGCGGTATGCGCTTGCTCTCGCAGCGTTTGATGGAAGCGAAGTTGCTTCATGACTGCCCGACTGTGAGCGGCAAATCCATGTTTGCGGAAGCAAACGAAGCGGTCGAGACCGTCGATCAAAAAGTGGTGCGGCGCAACGATCAGCCGTTGAAAACCACAGGTGGTATCGCTGTGCTACGCGGAACTTTGGCGCCGGAAGGTTGCGTGATCAAGCTTGCCGGCCATGAATTGAAGGGCTTCCAGGGTCCGGCAAAGTGTTTTGATTCGGAAGAAGCCACTTTTGCAGCCGTCAGATCTGGTGGTATCAAAGCTGGTGACGTGGTGGTGATCCGCTATGTGGGACCCAAAGGCGCTCCGGGAATGCCTGAGATGTTGCAAGTAACTGGAGCTCTCTCTGGTGCTGGTCTGAGTGAGTCAGTCGGTTTGATTACCGATGGTCGATTCAGCGGCGCCACCCACGGCATGGTCGTCGGTCACATTGCTCCAGAAGCTGCTTCAGGCGGACCGATAGCCTTGATTCACGACGGCGACATAATCACAATCGATGTGGCCACGCGCAAAATCGATGTGCAAGCGGATCTGGCGCCGCGGGCAGTGCAGTGGAAAGCTCCTGAGCTCAAATACAAAACGGGAGTCTTCGCCAAGTATGTACAAACAGTTTCTTCAGCTGCCCTTGGTGCCGTCACCGGCAGTTATTCCTGAAAGCAAAAGCAAAGCAATAAACGCAAAAGCAATACAAGCAAAACGCAATAAAACGAGGAGAAAAAAATGACTAAGATGTTCTGGGAAAGTGACGCCAACGCCGATGCTTTGAAAGGAAAAACCATTGCGGTTTTGGGCTATGGCAGCCAGGGTCGCGCCCACGCCATGAATCTGCGAGACAGCGGTTGCAATGTTGTGGTCGGGTTGCGCAAGGGCGGAAAGACCTGGACGCAAGCTGAAGGCGACGGTTTCGCGCCGCAAGAGCCCGGGCAAGCCGCCAAGCAAGCTGACATCGTCGTCATTCTCACTCCGGATATGGCGCAGCCAAAGCTGTATGCAGACTTCGTTGCTCCCAATCTCAAAGCTGGCGACACTGTTTTATTCGCTCATGGATTCAATATCCACTACAAAACAATCACTCCTGCTGCTGATGTAAATGTCGTCATGATTGCGCCCAAGAGCCCGGGTGCCCTGGTGCGCAGCCAATACGAAGCGGGGCGCGGCGTGCCTTGTTTGTTGGCAATTCATCAAGATTCCAACGGCAAAGCTTTCGAAACAACACTGGCCTACGCTCACGCGCTTGGCGGCACCAAAGCTGGTGTGCTGGAGACAACCTTTGCGGAAGAGACTGAGACGGATCTTTTCGGCGAGCAGGCAGTGCTGTGCGGTGGCGTTACGGAACTGATCGCCGCTGGCTTCGACACCCTGGTAAAAGCAGGATACCAACCCGAAGTGGCTTACTTCGAATGCTTGCACGAAGTGAAATTGATTGTCGACCTTATCTACGAAGGCGGCTTTGCTCGCATGCACCAGTTTGTCAGCGAGACAGCAAAGTACGGAGACTTGACCAGAGGTCCACGCATTGTCGACGATAAAACTCGCGCCACCATGAAAACGATATTGACTGAGATCCAGGACGGCACCTTCGCCAATGAATGGATTCAAGAAAACAAAGATGGTTGCCCGAACTACAAACGGTTGTTGGAGCAAGACCTGAACCATCCCGTGGAAGAAGTCGGCAAGAAGCTGCGCGCCAATATGTCCTGGATTGGAAAAGCCGACAAACAGAACAAAGAGCTCGCCGCAACTGGTGCAGGAAAGGCAAAACAATAACTAAGCAAGGCAAGGCAAGGCAAGGCAAGGCAAAGCAAAACAATAACTGATGAAAGGTGCTGAAATACTGATAAAAGCGTTGGAAGCCGAAGGCGTCGAGTACGTCTTCGGTTATCCCGGTGGCGCTATCATGCCTGTTTACGACGCTCTTGTCGGTAGCAAACTCAAACATGTGCTCGTTCGGCACGAGCAAGCCGCAGCTTTAGCAGCTGACGGTTACGCTCGTGCCTCGGGCAATGTCGGCGTTTGCATGGCCACTTCCGGACCCGGTGCCACCAATTTGCTCACCGGCATCGCCAATGCATATATGGATTCAGTGCCGATGGTGGCAATCACTGGTCAAGTGTCGACCACATTGATGGGCACCGATGCATTTCAGGAAGTGGATATCTTCGGCATGTCGATGTCAGTGGTGAAGCACAACTTCATCGTTCGCCACGTCAGCGAATTGGCCAAGACAATGCACGCGGCCTTCGAGTTAGCTCGTTCGGGAAGACCAGGCCCAGTGCTCGTCGACTTGCCAAAAGACGTGGCCGGGGCCGAATTAGAGAATGTGGAATTTACGCCGGGCGGCATGAAACCAATGCCACGACCGGAAGCGCGGCAGCTGCACATCGCTCACGATTTGATCCTTGCCAGCAAGCAGCCGCTTATCTACGCAGGTGGTGGCATCAGAATCGCCCGCGCTTCCAAGGAGTTGCGCGCCTTTGTCGAAGCTACAGGCATTCCCGTTGTCACCACATTGCAAGGGCTTGGTGCCATCCCTGCTAACCATCCGCTTAATCTCGGCATGTTAGGTATGCACGGCACCAAAACTTCCAATTACGCCGTGCAGCAATGTGATTTGCTCATCTGCGTCGGTGCTCGTTTTGACGATCGAGTGACCGGCAGACTGCAAGAGTTCGCTCCCCACGCCAAAGTTATACATATGGACGCTGATCCGGCCGAGATAGGCAAACTGCGCCAGGTCGCCTGCGCCATCATGGGTGATATCAAGGTAGGTTTGAATTTCTTGCATGTGCGCCCAGAGATAGAGTTTTGGGTGAAGCGTTGCCTGTCGAACAAAGAAAAATTCGCCTGGGATTACAACGCCCCTTTCGAATCCGTTTATGCTCCCAAGTTCATCAGACAGATGAGTGATGCCGCTCCCGAGAATACCTTCATCGCCTGCGATGTCGGGCAGCACCAGATGTGGGTGGCTCAACACTACCAATTCAATCAACCACACAACCATTTAACCTCAGGCGGTCTGGGAACGATGGGTTACGGACTTCCGGCAGCGATTGGCGCCAAATTAGCCTTTCCCGATGCCACTGTAATCACCGTATCTGGTGATGGATCCATCCTCATGAATATTCAGGAGTTGGCAACTCTGAAGCGGTACAACATTCCCGTCAAGATTGTCCTCTTCGACAACAAGGCACTGGGGATGGTGCGGCAGTGGCAAGAATTGTTCTTTGCCGAAAACTACAGTGAAGTCGATCTTTCCGATAATCCCGATTTCGTCAAAGTAGCCGAAGCATTTGGCATTCCCTCTTTCAAAGTTGAAAGGGACGATGAAATCCCCGCGGCAATCGAGAAGATGCTCGCCTGTGAAGGACCAGTTTTATTGCATGTGTTAATTGACCCCAAAGAAAATGTTTGGCCGCTTGTGCCACCAGGAAAATCGAACGAACAGATGATGGAGGCGAAGGTAGTATGAAGTTCACAGTAAGCATTCGTTTGAGCAATAGCGAAGGTGCTCTCGAAAGAGTGCTGGGGCGACTGCGGGCGCGCTCTTTTGACGTGTCCAGCATGTCGGCGGAGAGATCGGCTGACCGCTGTTTCGTCGACGCTCGTCTGACAATTGAGGGATTACGCGCACCAGAGCCATTGATTAAGCAGCTGGAAAAGCTGTACGACGTTATACAACTCAAAGTGCAATACACCGAAGGAGCGAATCATGGAAGGCAGCAGCAAACAGCAGGACAAAACGAATTTTGTCTTCCTGTATGACACAACCCTTCGTGATGGCACTCAACGCAAAGGCTTGAGTCTGTCGCTCGAAGACAAGTTGAAAATCGCCAATCTGTTGGATAAATTCGGCGTCTCCTATATCGAAGGGGGCTGGCCAGGCTCCAACCCCAAGGATATGGAGTTTTTCAAAAGACTGAAGGCCAATCCTCTCAAGCGCGCCACAGTGGTGGCATTTGGCAGCACCAGGCGAGTCGGTATCAAAGCGGAAGATGATTTCAATTTGCGTGCCCTTTTAGAGGCAGGCACAAGTGCAGTGGCCCTGGTCGGAAAGTCGTCCACTCTGCATGTCAGGGAAGTTCTCAACACGGAGCTGGAAGAGAACCTGCGCATGATCGCAGACAGCGTCAGTTTTATGAAGAAACACGGGAAAGAGGTAATTTTTGATGCAGAACATTTTTTTGATGGTTTTAAAGCAGATCCAGAATACGCTTTGGCCACAGTCAAAGCGGCAGCCGATGCCGGTGCCGATTGGGTCGTCTTGTGCGACACCAACGGTGGTTCGCTGGCTTCCTGGGTCTCTTGCGTCGTCAAAAGGGTTCTGGAGACAGTAACACCACGAGTCGGCGTGCACGTTCACAACGACGGCGAACTGGCAGTGGCCAACTCCATGGCTGCAGTTGAAGCCGGTGCCCGGCATGTGCAAGGCACCATCAACGGTTACGGCGAGCGTTGCGGAAACGCCAATCTCATATCGCTGGTGCCGAATCTGCAATTGAAGATGGGTTACGACTGCGTGCCCGCTCAAAGCATCAAAATGCTGACTGAGCTTTCCCGCACCGTCAGTGAAATAGCAAACTTGAACCCTGACGCCTGCGCACCATATGTGGGGGCGTCCGCTTTTGCTCACAAAGGCGGCTTGCACGTCGCTGCCGTGGAGAAGTTGACATCCAGTTACGAGCATATCGACCCGTCTACGGTAGGCAACACCCGTCAGATTGTCGTGTCGGAATTATCCGGCAGGGGCAATATCCGTATGCTCGCCACCGACCTCGGAATCAGAGTGGCAGGCAACGAGCAAGCTGTTCTGGAGCAAGTAAAGGAGATGGAAGGCAGAGGATTCCAATTTGAAAATGCGGAGGGAACGGTGGAATTAATGATGCGCCGCCGTGATCCTGAATACAGACAACCTTTTGAGAAGTTACATATGATGGTTGTGGTTTCGGATCGCGGCATGTCCGGCATGACTGCCGAGGCGATGGTCAAGTTGCGCGTCAACGACGAAATCATGCACACTTCAGCTGAAGGGCACGGACCGGTACACGCGCTGGATCAGGCTCTGCGCAAAGCACTTGTTCCTGCTTATCCGGCGCTTGCCCATGTGCGACTGGCCGATTACAAAGTGCGCATTCTCGATCCGGATCAGGCCACCGATGCCACCACGCGAGTGTTCCTAGAAGCCGCTTGTGATGAGGAGCGTTGGTCAACAGTTGGATGTTCTCAAAATATCATCGACGCCAGTTGCCAGGCACTTCTGGACTCCTTCGAGCTGTTCCTGGCGCGAGAAGAAGAACGCTCGCTAACACAAAACGAGGAGGTTGTTGCGTAACATGGGCAGTCAAACTAAGGATTCTCAGAGCTCGAAACCTGGCGCCACTGCTGCCGGTGCGCGAAATATCGTCGAGAAAATCTGGGACAGTCACGTTGTTTCGCAGTTAGATGGGCACCCGGCTGTGTTTGCCATCGACCTTATGCTCATTCACGAGGTCACTTCTGCTCAAGCGTTCCAGACTCTGGATGCGAAAGGGTTGAAGGCGTTTGATCCGCGCAAGCTTCTGGCGACCATCGACCATAGCATTCCGACCAGGCAAAATCGCTGGGAAATTTATGATGACGATGCCCGCGCTCAGGTGGAAGCGCTGCGACAAAACTGCAAAAATCACGACATTCCTCTTCTGGATTTCGACAAAGGTCAGGGCATCGTGCACGTCGTCGGACCTGAACTTGGAGTGACGCAACCGGGCATGACGATCGTTTGTGGTGACTCACATACATCCACCCATGGGGCTTTCGGTGCTCTTGCTTTCGGCATCGGCACATCGGAGGTCGGGCACGTTCTAGCCACTGGCTGTCTGTTGCAGTACAAACCGAAAACCATGAAAGTGGAGTTCAAAGGGAAATTCAGAAAGGGAGTATTCGCAAAGGATGCAATTTTGCGCCTGATTGCTGAGATTGGCATCGGTGGTGCCACTGGCCACGTCATTGAATATGTTGGCGAAGCGGTAAGCGCTATGACTATGGAAGAGCGAATGACCGTCTGTAACATGAGCATCGAATGTGGTGCCAGAGGCGGATTGATCGCTGCCGATGAGACCACCTTCAAGTACCTCCAAGGACGCCCTCATGCCCCCAAAGGAAGCGCATGGACTGCAGCAGTAGAGCGCTGGAAGGCAATAGCAAGTGACAAGGAAGCCAGGTATGATCGCCAAATTGTCATCAACCTGACGGAGCTTCGCCCGATGGTGACGTGGGGAACAAATCCAGGCCAGGGTTTGGAGATCGATGAAAGAATACCTCACATCAAATCCATTCCCGACGACCAAAAGATGGTCGCCAAGCGCGCGCTGGAATACACGGGACTGAAAGAGGGTGATACCGTCGTTGGTGTGCCTGTGGATTGGGCGTTTGTGGGCTCTTGCACCAACGGTCGCATTGAGGATTTACGGATCGCCGCTCACGTTTTGCAGGGCAAGAAAATTAGCCCATCTGTCACCTTCTACGTGGTGCCGGGATCGGAAGCGGTTATGGCACAGGCTCAAAAGGAAGGACTGGACAAGGTTTTCGAAGCCGCCGGAGCACAGTTTAGAATGCCTGGTTGCTCGATGTGTCTGGCTATGAATGATGACAAAGTGCCGGAAGGGATGCGCTGCATCAGCTCATCTAACCGCAACTTCGTCGGTCGCCAGGGACCCGGTAGTATTACACATCTTGCCTCGCCGGCGACAGTGGCAGCCAGCGCAATCGCCGGAAAAATCGCCTCTGCCGAAAGTTACTTCTAACCCGGGAGCGCTAACCCGGGCGCAGGCGTCCTGCCTGCACCAAACCCCCATTATCACTCTAGAATTCAAAAACAGCCCATTTTCTATCACTCTAGAGAGATAACACAGAACAACAACGAAAATCACACGACACCACTCCAATCAAAATCAAACAAACCAGTCCGGAGCGACCATGGAAAAATTCACCACCCTGAAATCGACGGTAATCCCACTTCCACTCAATGATGTGGACACCGATCTGATCATCCCTGCTCAATATTTGACCAGTATCAGTCGAGACGGATTTGGACAGAATCTCTTCCGCCGGCTGCGCGACAACGACCCAAACTTTCCTTTTAATCTGGACAAGTATAAAGGCGCCAATGTTCTGGTGGCGGGAGTGAATTTCGGTTGCGGCTCCTCCAGAGAACACGCCGTCTGGGCTCTGACTGGAGCTGGAATCAAAGTCGTGATCGCCAAGTCATTTGCCGATATCTTTTTCAACAACGCCGCCAAGAGCGGTTTACTGCTCATCACGCTGCCTGAGGCACAAGTAGAACGCCTTCTTGTTGAAGCGCAGGCAGGTGGTTTGGTTCTCACAGTGGATCTGGAGAACCAGACGGTGCAGCTTCCCAGCGGAGAAATCTTCTCTTTCGAATACGATTCCTTTCGCAAACATTGCATCATCAATGGGCTTGACGACATTGATTACATTTTGTCTTTCAAAGAGAAGTTGGAAGAGTTCCGCAAGAATCAAACACTGACAGTAGATTGTACGCAAGGCAGCAAGAAATGAAAAAGACGATAGCAGTTCTACCCGGAGACGGGATAGGCGAAGAAGTAATGGCGCAAGCGTTGCGTGTTCTGGAGGTGGTCCAGCAACGATTTGGACAGGAGTTCGAGCTCAAGAAAGGCTTGGCGGGTGGTGCGGCGTTCGATAAATTCGCTTCCCACATGCCGGAAGAAACTCTTGAGATTTGCCGATCTGCTGACGCCATTCTCTTTGGTTCAGTCGGTGGTCCGGTTGCAGATATGCATTTGCCGAAATGGAAAAACTGCGAGGCCAATTCGATTTTGAACCTGCGCAAGACTTTCAAATTCAATGCCAACTTTCGCCCTGTCAAAATTATCGGCGAACTCCAAGACATCTCGCCTCTGAAAGCTGAAGTGGTGCAAAGAGGCGTTGACATGCTGTTCGTCAGAGAACTGCTTGGCGACTGCTATTTCGGCGAGCACAAGACCTACTCCGAAAACGGCCAGCGCGTGGCAACAGATCAAATAATCTATAGCGAAGAGCAGGTGGCATCGGTGGCGCATGTCGCCTTCAAAGCGGCACGCTTGCGGCGCCATAAAGTGACCTCCGTGGATAAGGCGAACGTTCTGGATTCATCCAAACTCTGGCGCACTGTTGTCACCGAAGTGAGCAAGGAGTATCCCGACATAACTCTGGAGCACATGCTTGTCGACAATTGCGCCATGCAGCTGATTCGCGACCCTTCCCAATTTGATGTCGTGGTGACGACAAATATGTTCGGCGACATTCTGTCCGATGCCGCCGCCGTATTACCAGGCTCGCTTGGATTGTTGGCGTCGGCAAGCTTGAACAGCGAGGGGTTTGGTCTTTACGAGCCGCCCGGTGGATCGGCGCAAGACATCGCCGGCACCGGCACCGCCAACCCAATCGCTCAAATTCTCAGCGTTGCCCTCATGTTGCGCTACTCCTTCGCCATGGAGGAAGCTGCCAGAGCAATCGAACAGGCGGTTGAATCTGCGCTTAAGGATGGCTTCCGCACACGGGATATTTTCCGCCAGGGAGCGGACAGCGGCACAGAATTGGTGAACTGCGCGCAGATGGCTGACCAGATTCTGTCCAGATTAAAACAGCCGGTGCTTGTTTAATGACGATAGTTCGGTGGACAACCGTGGAAAGATACTAAAAGCGTATGTAAATTGCTCTCACCCGAGCGCAGGTGTCCCGCCTGCTTTCTTGCATCGCCAGTTGGAAAAGTTGTCACGCCTGAGAAGGCAGTGACAAGATTTGTTCATCGTAAAGAATGGTCAATAATTGAGGTTTTCAAATACTTAAGGAATTGTTAAAAGCATCACTCGTGGTACCATTTTTCAATCTCCTCTCTTGTCCCGAGAGCCAAGCGTATAACTGATCTCGGGAGTGCAGGCGTAATTGCTTCTCTAATCCCGTCAACGCAGGACCCTGCCTGCTTCGGATGATGCTCCGTTCCACTTTCTAGCAGCGGCTCTTCGCATCCGCAACCTATCAAAAACGAGGTCCGTGTTTAATGTATACAAAATCCGCAGATGAATATTACCGCTCCGAGCGAGAAACTTCGCGCGTAAACACGCATGGCGACCGCTACAAGAAGAACGAGCTAGGTCAAATCACCTCGTTCCGATACGGGCACAGCGATATTCTATTCACCTTCAATTACGCTGCCGACGGCAACGTAGCGGATATCGACAGCTCCAACGGTTGGAGTTGGACACGCATCCAGACTCCAGGATTCGACGGCTGGTTGGTGCGCAATTATTTTGAGCGCTGGTATGTCAGCTCGGAAGAGTGTGGCGAAGTGCATGTCACTGAATTCGGTGTTAAAGCGGCAGGCTCTGAACCAGGCAAGATGGAACTGCCAGAGCGCCCATAACGCTGACTCGAACTGGCACTTGGACTAATCGCCCTAATCGCCCATGCTCTACATCAGAACTCTTTCAAGAGGTCGCGCTGCTGGTCGGATACGTCGATCGTAGTACCGGTGGTTTCAGATGTGATGGCATTTGGCATGGCCACATCTTTGAGAAGTGCCTTCTCTTCCTGACTATCCATTACGGAATCCGTCCCTGTTTTCGTAGAAGCGGCAACTGACAGCTCGGTCTGCTGCTTCTCGGGAAAACGCTGCCCATCGATTCCAAACGACCCATCCATTAACGCCTTACTTAGTTTGCGCGTTAATCTGAACATCGCCAGGAACGCAATCAAAAAGGAACACACACCCCATGGCCCGATCCAACCTTCACCAGGAGATGCTGCCGAATATAAAGGCTGAGGCAAGATACCGAAACTCATAATCAAAGCAAGGAGTACTGGCAGATCGATAGGATACTTAGGTTGCTTAGCCTTCGAATTGCTCGATTTAATCGGTGATAATGGCATCAACAAAAACGCAATCGAAAACCAACTGAACATCCGTTGAGGCAGCTCTACGAGTGTTTTATACACTGCCCACGGTCCGGGATACAATGAATATTGCACGCGTTCCCAGGTGGGAAGCATCGGCAAAATCGGCGCAATCAGCAAAAGATATACTGTCGGTAAGATAAGCACTCCTAGCATAAGGAGCACTGCTCTTAGCGGACTGCCCTTAAATGCTCCGTTACTTTCAACTTTCATCGTTTGGTACAAGGAGATAAAGGTTATGAATATCGTCCACCAGGCCATCTGCTCAGCAACACGCTGAACGTTGGTCGGCGCAAAAATGACTGGAATCATCACCGCTGAGCAAATCAGCATAATCACGCCGATGGACTTGAGCTGGTCGCTCTGTTTTTCCGGCCTGGTCGCTGACATCTCTCTTAACCTCGGAACTTCGTATCAATCTAATTCTATTCCAAGCGGGTCAATATCTACAGCTAACCTCGCTTGGAGCTTGGCACCGAGAATGTTTTTGGGGTACTTGACGAA
>Ga0182024_10012236_pt1 | contig 17010 bp, 12 predicted proteins | sample P32metaG_FD_120480 | JGI IMG/M metagenome (GOLD analysis project Ga0182024, IMG submission 120480) | Permafrost microbial communities from Stordalen Mire, Sweden - P3-2 metaG (Illumina Assembly) | ecosystem: Environmental > Terrestrial > Soil > Wetlands > Permafrost | place: Sweden: Stordalen...
GCCGGGCGCGTAGAAGTCGGGCAGGATGGCGGTCTCGCCGCCGACGAGGGAGCAATCGGCCTCCAGGCAGGCATTGCTGATGCCTTCGATGAGCTGGCGCGTCAGGGTGGGGTCGTCCTTGGGCATGGCGAGGTAATCGAGGAACAGCAACGGCTCGCCGCCGGTACACAGGCAGTCGTTGACCGACATGGCGACGAGGTCGATGCCGACGGTATCGTGCTTGTTGGCGAGGGCCGCGACCTTGAGCTTGCTGCCGACTCCATCGGTGCAGCTGACGAGCACCGGATGCCGGTAGTTGCGCGCGAACAGGCGCGTGTTGAAGTCGAGGCTGAACAGGCTGGCGAAACCGCCGAAGCCGTCCAGGACGCGCGGCGTATGCGTTCGCTTGAGGAACGGCGCCATGGCGGAGAGGCTCTGTTCGTAAAGATCCAGATCCAGCCCGGCGTCGCGATAAGTCAGGTTGCCCATGGATTATTCAGTCAAATGTAGTCCTCACGCTCCGCGTGAGGACAGGGCGCAGCCCTTGTTAACCGTGGCGCTCCACAATGTGCACTATCTCTCGGGCGAGCGGAAAGTCATTATCATCCGATAAGGGACCGGGTTTCCAAGGGCTGCGCCCTGTCCTCACGCGGAGCGTGAGGACTGCTTTCATGGATAAAACGGACTGCGGTCCCAGATGTTGCGCGGCCTGAGATCAAACCCGGTCCACATGATCGACGTCGCACCGACCAGGTTGCCCTTGACCATCTCGCCGTCCTCCGAGCGTGGATCGTGATGGCCCGGGGTGCTCAGCCAGACGACGACGTCGGTATCGACGATTTCTTCCGCCTTGGCCACGTACTTCGGCACATTGACGTAGTGCATCTCATTGGGCCGATTGCGCGTCACCCAGAAGTCGTGCAGCGTGCAATCCTCGTTGCCGCCGCCATGATGCCGGGCGCTGCCCATGCGCGGGCAAACGATGTCGTAGGAGTATGGCTGACCGCGGGCGTTTTTCTTCTTCGTGTTGATGACGCTGAGCATGGTAAATTTCAGTGTCTCAAAATCCTCGAAACCTTCGCGGCCGTCGTTGAACAGGCGATGGACGGTCTTCGCCTTGGCCTTGCTGGCCGGGTCCTCTCCTCCCACCGGCTCAATGTGGTCCATCACCTGGACGGTGTTGTTGTCCGGTCCGGCCACGTTCATGTCCACGCGCCAGAGGCCGTTATGCATGTGCCCTTCGAATTCACGGCTTCCATAATTATGCCCCGAAGAGCCGACCCGGCACGAAAGCGTGCCGTCGTCGCAGAAGCTGAACTCGGTGAGATAGCGATAGTTCGCCGCGCTCAAGGCCCCCCAGAGGACGAGTTTCTGTCCGCGGCGAGCCGGCTTGCTGCCGCCATCCATCCACATCGGCCCGCGATCGCGGATCTCTTGCACCACGGTCGGCGGATTGCCGAGCACCTTGCCGAACGGCCCCGCCTCGGCCGCGGTCATGCGCACCATGCCGAAGTTGTAGGAAACGTCCCAGAAACGAGGACTCCCGCTGTTATAGGGCACGAACATCTCGCTCAGACGCACGTCGCCGACCACCTGCATCCACGGCTCCTGCGGCGCCTTCTTGAACCAGGCCTCCTTGATGTAGAGCCCATGGCCGGAACTTGTCGCCCATTGAACCTTCCAGGCCGTCTTGGCGACGTCGTTGCTCGGAAACGTCTGGATGACCTCGTTGGGCGCCGGCTTCGGCTTGGGTTCCTTCTGCTGCGCCGGGGCGTCGCCGAAGACGAACAGGCACAGGAGCATGCCGATGGCCAGGTAAGCGAGCGAGCGTTGGTAGCCCATGACAAAACCTCGTGGTTGGCAGATTCCCCTAACGTTTGGACGATTTTCCTGCCTGGGGGGTTATACCCAGTATATGGAAGTTTCTGCGACTCCATGTGCAGAATTGCCGCTAAGGTAAAGCCGCTTTACTTCCCGGAGGTAAAGCCGCTTTACTTCCCGGAGGTAAAGCCGCTTTACCTTAGGTGGAGATACTCGATCCACCGTACGCGGGAAAAATCGGTATTACGATTTTCTCGGTGTCGCGATCTCATGGACGCTCCAGTGCAAGCTCGACGTGAAACTCAGACCCACTGCCGTGAATTCCCCGTCAAGATTCGCATGAAGAACCTTGCTGGAGTCGCAATAATCCTTCGTGTTTGAAGTGCAAAACACTCGCTTCCTGGAAAATCCTGACGATTGCAATTGCCGGCAAACTTCGAGGTATTCTTCAACGATCACCGAGTCCTTGACCTCGCCGCCTTTTCGAGAAGGAGGGACGTACTTGCACGCACGTTCAAATGCCCGCCTATTGCACATTTCATCTGGGTCGATTCTAGACGCCGAGTCGAGCAATCGACTCGAGAGATCATGAAGCGCATCCGCCAATCGCGTACGTCCATATTCCGTGATGGCAAACGTTGGGGCAATACCGACGAGGCCGCAAGCAGCATGCAAGCGTGCGGAATCCAAGTCAAATTGAGCCAGCGACTTCCGGAGATTATCGGTTTCGGCCGGGGCATGAGTCTTCCACTCATCAGGGACAGGGGAAGCGACAATCAACGTGCATTGAACTGGGAGCACGCTGATGAGTCGCAGCAATTCCTGACCAGCACCGATACAACGGTCAAGCTTCTCTCCACGCATAGGTGCGCGAATAACGTCAACAATATTGCACGTGTCGATGAAAAGCACCGGCAGATCGGCTGCGACGATGTTGGCAACCACTTCGGCGATGGCTGACATGGAATTCAGGCGCTCCGCCGAGTGTTAAAAAAAGCGAGCAATTCGCGAGCATGTTGGTATTCTTCGACGAGCTTGTCGGCCGACTCTTCGGGCCAATCTTCGACTTCGGTAAACCAACGACTGAGCATGGTCGGTTCGAGCTTACTGTCCTCTTGATGTGCTGCAATCAGGAACTCTTTCCACGCATCTCGATCCGCTGGATGAATAGCACCGGGATACTTGTTGGCGGCTCGCGAAAATCGGCGAAGCTTGTCCGCCGTGGCTCGTGTCATCCAATTTTCCAGGTCTGCTTCAGCGTCACTTAGTTCGACGCTGACCCCAGTCTTAGCCGCAGCGGGACGCAAGAACCGCTCGGCAAATTCTTCGAGAATCGCATTGTATTGGTTAATCGATAATTGCCCTGTTTTTCGCGGTAGGATGTTGCTGACGCGTACCTCTTCTGTCCATTTTGCAAGATAAACCCAAGCAGATGCACGATGCGATTCCTCGGTGCAGGAAAAACAGTAGTAATGCATTTCGGCAGAGTGCTTTAGCTCGTTCATTTGTTTCTCGAGCAGAGGCTCTCTAGACCAACCTTGACCCAAGATTCGTTCAACCTGGGCCATGGTTTCTCTGAGGCCCTCGGGACTGCCACGTATCAAGAGATTACGAAACACCTTCATGATCAATCCTCGCAGCCGTTTTGTGTTCTCCAGTAATCGCTGGTTCCTACCGCTACCAGTTCGCCGCCCCGTCATATCGCCCAAACACATCTGCGAGTGCACTCACCACCTCGCCCACCGAACATCTCGCCCTGGCCGCCTCGAGCAAAATCGGCATCAGATTCTCCTTGGTGCCGGCGACGCGGCGAATCTCCGCCAACATCTTACGAACTACCGCCGAGTCGCGCTCGGCCTTGATCTTCTTCAAGGTGCCGAGCTGCTCATTTTCGACGGATTCATCGATCGTCAATGTGTCGATCGGCTTCTCCTCCGCTTCCTGAAACGCGTTGACGCCGACGATCAGCTTGTGTTTCTTATCCACCTCGCGCTGATAGACGAACGCGGCGTCGGCAATCTCGCGGCGGAAGAAACCCGCTTCCAGGGCCGCGATCATGCCGCCCTTTTGCTCGATACGCTCGAAATAATCACGGGCTTGCTGCTGCATGAGGCCGGTCAGCGACTCGACGAAGTAGCTGCCGCCCAGCGGATCGACCGTGTTGGTCACGCCGGTCTCATAGGCCAGGACTTGCTGCGTGCGCAACGCCAAAGTCACCGCATGTTCGGAGGGCAAGGCAAGCGTTTCATCCATGCTGTTGGTGTGCAGCGATTGGCAACCGCCCAGCACGGCCGCAAGCGCCTGGTAGGCGACGCGGATCAGGTTGACCTCGGGCTGCTTGTCCTGCAGCGAGCAGCCCGCCGTCTGGGCGTGAAAACGCAGCTTCCACGAGTTTTCCTTGCGGGCACCATATTTGTTGCGCAGCGCCTCAGCCCAGAGCACGCGGGCGGCCCGATACTTCGCCAACTCTTCGAAAACGTCGTTGTGGGCGTTGAAAAAAAAGCTGAGCCGCGGAGCGAAGGCGTCGATGTCCAGGCCGCGAGCCAGGCAGGTATCGACATAATGGAAGCCGTCAGCCAACGTGAAGGCTAGCTCCTGTTCCGCCGTCGAACCGGCCTCGCGGATGTGGTAGCCGCTGATCGAGACGGTGTTCCACTGCGGCACCTGCGTCGTGCAGAACTCGATCAGGTCGCACACGAGCCTCACCGAAGGCACCGGTGGAAAGACGATCTCGTTCTGGGCGTGAAATTCCTTCAAGATGTCGTTCTGAATGGTGCCGCGCAGTTCTTTCCAATCGACTCCCTGTTCCCGAGCCGTTTCCAGGAAGAAGGCCATGATGACGATGGCCGGGGCGTTGATCGTCATCGACACGGACACCTGGCTGAGGTCGATGCCGTCGAAAAGAGTTTTCATGTCATCCAGAGTATCGACAGCGACGCCAAGCCGGCCGACCTCGCCAAGCGAACGCGGATCGTCGGAGTCCAGGCCCATGAGCGTCGGCAGATCGAAGGCGGTACTCAGGCCGGTTTGGCCCTTGTCGAGCAGGAACTTGAAGCGCTGATTCGTCTGCTGGGCGGTGCCGAAGCCGGCGAACTGGCGCATGGTCCAGAGCCGGCTGCGGTACATCGAGGCATGCACGCCGCGTGTGAAGGGATACTGGCCGGGATAGCCGAGGTCGGTGTCGGGATCGAAGTTGCCCAGGGAATCCGGCGTGTACAGGGCGTCGATGGGCACACTGCTGACGGTGGTCGGCGGTTGCTCGCGCAGGGGGGCGGCGGCGTTTTCCTTTTCCCAGCGATCCTGTGCGGTGCGATCGGTGACGGTGGCCATGGGATTCTCCATTCGCGCGACGTAACCCGCGGGGTTCGGAGTACCTCACCCCGCGGCGTGGAATCACCGTTTAGCCGCTCGCCTCTGGCGAGCGCGGACGTGCTCTCGCGCTCGCCAGAGGCGAGCGGCTAAACGGTTTGCGTACATTCATCCTACCAGCCGCAGCGCTGGTTGCTTATACTTTACTGGGAGCTTGAAACCGGGAACAGGGAAAACACCATGTCGGATATGACCCCTCGCCAGATCGTCGCCGAACTCGACAAGTATATCGTGGGCCAGGACGCCGCCAAGCGCGCCGTGGCCATCGCCATTCGCAATCGCTGGCGGCGGCAGCAGTTGCCCGCGGAGATTCGCCAGGACGTCACGCCCAAGAACATCATCATGATCGGCCCCACCGGCGTCGGCAAAACCGAAATCGCCCGCCGGCTCGCCCAGCTCGTCAGCGCTCCCTTCATCAAAGTGGAGGCGACCAAGTACACCGAGGTCGGCTACGTGGGCCGCGACGTCGAAAGCATGATCCGCGACCTGACGGAAACCGCCATCGCCATGGTCAAGCAGGAGCAACGGGTCGTCGTCGAGACCAAGGCCAGGGAGCGCGTCACCGATCGCCTGCTCGATCTCTTGCTGCCCGGCTCCTCCTCCTGGGACGCCGACGCCCCGGCCGAGGAGCAGGAACGCCAGGTGCGCACGCGCGAAAAAATGAAGGCCCGCCTCGAAGCCGGCGAACTCGAAGACAAGATGGTCGAGCTGAACGTCGAACAGCGGGCGGTGCCGGTGCAGATCTTCTCCAACATGGGCATGGAGCAGATGGACGTCGATTTTCAGAGCATGTTCGAACGCATCATGCCCAAGCAGAATCAGCAACGGCAACTGCCCATCCGCGAGGCCCGCAAGGTGCTGCTCGAACAAGAAACCGAAGCCCTCATCGATCGCCAGACCGTCGCGGAAAAGGCGGTGAGTCGAGTCGAGAATCACGGCATCGTCTTCCTCGACGAGCTCGACAAGATTTGCGGCCCCCAATCGGGACAGGGCCCCGACGTCTCGCGCCAGGGCGTGCAGCGCGACCTGTTGCCGGTGGTGGAAGGCACCAGTGTCAACACGCGCTATGGGCCGGTGCGCACCGATCACATCCTGTTCATCGCGGCCGGGGCGTTTCATTTATCGAAGCCGTCGGACCTGATGCCGGAATTGCAGGGCCGATTTCCCATCCGCGTCGAGCTGACCGATCTCAAGCGCGAAGACTTCCTGCGCATCCTGACCGAGCCGAAACATTCGCTGACCCGGCAATACGCGGAACTCCTGGCCACGGAGGGCGTCAAGCTGGAGTTCACGACGGACGGCATCGAAGCGGTGGCGGACATCGCCTTCGAGGTCAACCGCACGTCGCAGAACATCGGTGCCCGCCGGCTGCACACGATTCTTGAGCGTGTTGTGGAGGACCTGAGTTTCGACGGCCCCGATTCGAGCAGCAAGCACGTGCGCGTCGATGACAAGTATGTTCGCAGCCGGTTGGATGAGATCATGCAGAAGGAAGATTTGAGCAAGTTTATCTTGTAATGCGGATTTCACGTCACCACAACCGGGTAATCGGATAGGAATCGAGCTTCGGATCGATGCTTGGTGATGAACCAGAGGAAAGAATGAGTATCGAGCAGCAACTTCACGGCATGTACTCCGTAAAGCCTTGCAGGTGCTCGTCGTCTTCGACCAGCAGAGTTATCATGCCCTTGCAGCGCCCAGCCTTCCGCGGCTTTCGCACAGCTGCCTGCTCGCCGACCAGTTTGGCAATAGGCCGCGCGTTCTCGGTAATCGTTACCTCTTCGCCCGGTGCCAAGTTGTGAATCAACTCTTTCAGGTTGGCCTGCGCTACTTCTACAGTGATTGCGGACATAGTTCTACTCTTTATGCGAATTCACGGCCGCGACATGCCGACAAAACTACCATCATGTTCGCGGGCCAGCGCCCAAAGAAAAGCGCCGACCTCCGGACTTTCGTAAAAGAACCCGATCGTATTGATGCGCACGCGTGGCCGCTTCGCGAGCGGCTGATTCCAGTCCTTCTTGAGGCTGTTGCGAATGTGCCGGCCCAGGATATCGGTGATTTGCGTGTCCGTCAGCTTGCTGCGATCCGCCGGCAAACCTTCGCCGGACGTGGGCAGGCCGTCGGAGAAGAAATAGACCGTATCCAGGCCGGCGCCGCGATAACGAAACGTTTCCTGAAAGGCCAGGTGCATGTTCGTGCCGCCCTTCGGTTTCACCGCCTTGATCGCCTCGACCGTCGCCTTGACGCTCGATACCGGGTCGTAGTCGATCCACTTGCCTTCAGTGCCCAGCACATAACGAATCTTGTCCGAGAAGAGCACCACCTGGTACTGCTTCAGGTCCGGCAGGCTCTGCATGACCTGGCCGACCGTGTTGGCGACTGTCGGCCATTTGTCGGGATCAAGCGTGTTTTCGTCCACCAGTTCCATGCTGCCCGACATATCGACGAGGAAGACGACCCGGTTGCCGGTCAGCGCGATGCCGGCAAATCGGCTGTCGGCGAGCTTGCGCATGTTCGCGGCCTGTTTGAGCAAGAGCAGCTTTTCTTCCATGAGCTTGGTGGCCAGGTCTTTGGAGATGTCGAGGTCCTTGCCGTTCGTGGTGAGCCGGCCGCTCAGGACGGCGTGGGCCTGGAGCAATTCCTGATATTGTTTGGCAATGGCGAGCAGCTCCTTGCGCGAACGATCGAGATCGCTTTCGAGGGTGCCGGAGCGGGCCAGTTGCAGCTTGCCCAGGATGCGCAGCTCGTCTAGCTGGGCCTCCAATTTGCGCCGGCCGATCTCGGCCAACTCGAGCAGGGCTTTCTGATCCTCCACCTTGCGGGCGGCGGTCGTTACTTCGCCTTTCCGGGCCAGCAAGTCTTTTTCAAGACCGGCCAGCAGGAGCTGTGCTTCCTTGATCTTCTTGCTCAAATCGAAATTCTGGCGAAGCTGCTCCGCCAGTTCGGCGGCGCTTTTCTTGGCATCGTCCTCGTTCTTCTTCGCCAGATCGGTATGCTTCTTCGAGAGATTGTCGAGATCGAGGAGCTTTTCGCTCAGGAGCGCCTCAAGCTGGGCCTTGGCCTTGAGTGCGTCGTCGTATTTCTTCTTCGTGGTCAGTGCCAGGTTCAGGTTGCTTTCCAGGTCCAGCGTCAAGCGAAGAATCTGCTTCGTCTTGTCTTCCAGGTCCAGATTGGCTTTTGCCAGGTTTTCGAGGGCCGAGCTGGCAGACAGGGTTTGTTCCTTGGCAAGGGCGGTTTGCTCCTCGGCTTCCTGGAAGTTGACCTGCCAGAGCAGGACGACGCAGCCCAGGGCGCAGCAGAGGACGTCCACCATGTAGATGCTGAAGATGGTCGGAATGCGATGGCGTGTTTGCATGGGATGTCCTCAAGTGTAGTCCTCACGCTCCGCGTGAGGAAAGGGCGCAGCCCTCAAAAGCCCACGTCCTTTGCCGGAATAAGAATGCCTTCGCTCGCCCAGAATCCAGCCGCCCCCGCGGGAAGTAAGTTGTCCGATAACGGCCGCGATTACAAGGGCTGCGCCCTATCCTCACGCGGAGCGTGAGGACTACGCTACGCCGTGAGCGGCGTCCTGTTATTACTCGCCTGTCCCAAAAACCGCGCGGCCGGGCCTTCGACACCCAAACGAACCCAGTCGCCGGGGCGCAGCACGACCGAGCCGTGCACCGGATAATCGTTGACCAGGGTGCCGTCCCGATGGCGATTGAAAAGAATGTAGGTTCGCTGATCCAAAACGATTTCGCAGTGCCGCGCATCGCTGCCGGCATGGCGTGAGTCGTCCACCACGAGATGGACGCCGTCCTGGCTGCCGAGAAATAGATTGTGCTCGTTGAGCAGAAAATCATGGCCCTGATGATGGAGGCGAGCGGGGCCAAGATCGACCGACGTGGGCCGGGGCAGCGGGGCGACCAGCTCCAGATGGCCCTTGAGATCGCCGCGCTGGAAATGCTGGCCCAATCCGTGAATGGCCCGGGCGGGCGCGTCTGGCCCAAGCACCATGACGCTGCCGGTATCCGTCTGGATGTCGCCCATCAGGTTGGCGCCGAAATCCTCGCCCTCGCCCTCAGCCAAAACCGGCTTCATCGTGTCGCGCCGGCTATCCACCAGATTGCGCAAAGCGGCGATCAGGCCGGGCAGTCGGCCCACCATCTGCGTCGTCAGCAGCACCGCTCGGCCGCCGGTACCATCCTGCGAAAACCCGGCTCGGGAGAAGTATTCGTCCTCACGGCGGAAATTCGACCAAAAGGCGTCCACTTCTTGCACGACCTGGCGAATGAGCCCGGCACAAAAGCCGACGATCTTCTCCGGTTGCAAGACCAGGTTCTGATACCACGCCGCCGCCTGAATGCCGAGCTGGACCATGCGATTCTTGTGGCAAGCATCGAGCAAACCGTCAAGTTGCTCGAACAACCCCTGCTCGGCCGACGGCGACGCCCGCGGATCGCGCCGGCTTTGCAGCACGCACAGGTCGGCCAAGGCGTTGAGCAAGCGTTCGCGCCAGGCCCGGAAGCCCAGGTGCGGCAGATGCTTCGCGTCCAGCACGTGGGCCTGACCATCGACGGCCCGCACCTGCACGATGGAAAGCGCGTGATCGTCAATGTACAGCACGATGACCGAGTCGCTCCAGGTCTGTTCAGCATAGCCCGCGAGAGCGCCGGCGAGCGGGATCGGCAGCGAACCGAGCACCGGCAATCGCAGCTTCGTCCCGTGTCCGCGTATGAGATCCGCCTGGGCCGGGTTCAGATAGCTCGGCAGTCCCAGAATCACGCCGGCGGATTTGCGGCACATCGGTTCGAGCCGTTTCCACACCAGGGCCATGGCCTCGTCGGCGTCGAGTTCATGCTTGCCGCCGCGCCATTGCCGGGGAATTGTGTCGCCGTCCGCCTTGCCGAGGTGGGGCAAAAATCCATGGCAGGTAAGATGCGGCTGCTTTCGGCTCAGGCGATGACCGGCCGAGCCGACTTCAATCGAGCCGTTGGCCAGGCTCAGGATCATGGGCAGGTCCTGGCCCGGCGGATCGAGCGGCACGGGTAAAGGGAAATCGGCCGCGGGTCCTTGCAAGGCCCGGATACGGCTGCCGTTCATGTCAATGCCGAGCATCATCGCGGCACCCCCTCGGTCTGGGAGGGCACGAACGGCGAGCTGATCGGACGACGGGCCTGAATCGCATGCGAATCGTCGAGCGGCTCGGGTTCATAGATGCGGTTGACGAGATTTTCCAGGCAATACTGCTGGCAATCGAGGACCAGTGCTTCCTCCTCGCGCTGCAGAGCGTGCAAGAAAAACATCACCAAAAGGCTCAGCCCCAGGGCGACCAGTGTGCAGTCGAAGGCGGTAGTCAGATGGCGGGTGGCATTGCGGGCCATTTCGCCGCCTTGTCCCGCGATGGTCATGCTGCCGGCCAGGCCGCGCACGGTGCCGAAGAAGCCGATGGCCGGGATCGCCCAGGCCAGGTAGTTGACCGTGGACATCGTCGTCACCTGGCGGGCATGCTCGATCTCCGCCTGGGCCTTGACCGTTTCGCCGACGTCCTGGCTCACCCGGCTCACGGCGTACTTGCCGAGGGCAACGCGAATCATGTTCGCCAGGATAAACGGCCCCTTGGCGCTGGCAATCTGATCGACCTTGCGCTGCAGCGGATAGGCGTCTTCCTGGAGGATGCGGGCGCCTTCCTCGGTCGGCAGCAGGTCGAGAGCGAAGGCGTTCTGCTGGCGTTTCACTTCCCAGAAACGGGTGGTGAGAATGAACATGGCCCAGATGAAGCAGCAATAGTTGAGGATTTGCTCGGGGCCAAGCAAAAGCTTCATCCAGCGCTGCTGCGTCCACGCGGCCGCGGCAACGGCATCGTCCGGATCGAGCATTTGCCAGAGCGGAAAGCAGATCAGCCCCACTAGCCCCACGGTCAGAATTAGCAGCGGGCCTTCGCGCATCGTTTTGTTCGTCGAGGTTGTCCCCATAATCAGCGCCTTTCTTCCTCTTAACCAGTTTGAGGGGATTCGGCTCAATTGTCAAGGACGCGGGCGGGCTCATTCTTGTTCGTCGTGGCGTCGCCGGCATTTGATCGCGGCGAGTAGCTTCTGGAGTTATGTGCCCTGAACCGGTAGAATCTCGTTGGATGGAATTATGCATGCGCCAGCATGGCGCGAGCGCGAAACCGCAAGCGGGGTCGATGATGAATTGCTGCAAGATAATGATCGCTGCCTTGATCGGGGTTGGTTTTCTGACTTCGCGGGCCGGCGCGGAGCCGACGCCGGAAGCGGTCGAGTTCTTCGAAAAGAAGATTCGGCCCATGCTCGTCGAACATTGCTACAAATGCCACTCCAGTGACGCCAAAAAGCTCAAGGGCGGCTTGCTCCTCGATAGCCCGGCCCATCTTCTCAAGGGCGGCGACAGCGGCAAACCGGCCGTCGTCGCGGGCCAGCCGGAAAAGAGCAAACTCATCGAGGCGATCGGCTACGAGAACGTCGATCTGCAAATGCCGCCGCGGGCCAAGCTGCCCGATGCCGTCATCGCCGACCTCACCGCCTGGGTCAAAATGGGCGCTCCCTGGGGCAAGGACCTCGGCCCAAAGAGCGGCGTTACGTCCGCCTTCGATCTGGCCAAGCGCAAGAAAGAACACTGGGCCTGGCAAGCGATTCAATCCCCCAAACCGCCCACGGTCAAGAATCAAGCCTGGCCGCTGTCGCCGGTCGATCATTTCATCCTGGCCAAGCTCGAGGAAAAGAGCCTGTCGCCCGCGCCGGCAGCCGATCCGCGCACTCTGATACGCCGGCTCTACTTCGACCTGGTGGGCTTGCCGCCGACTCCCGCGGACGTTGATGCGTTCTTGAAGGACCTGGGTGGGGACCGGTTTGAAACCGGTCCGAATCCCGACCGGTTACAAACCGGTCGCCACCAGGCCGCCATCGCCAGGCTGGTCGATCGCCTGCTCGATTCGCCGCAGTTCGGCGAACGCTGGGCCCGCCATTGGCTCGACCTGGTTCGCTACGCCGAATCGCGTGGCCATGAGTTCGACTACAACCTGCCCAACGCCTACCAATATCGCGATTACGTTATCCGGGCGCTGAATCGGGACGTGCCCTATAACCAGTTCGTGACCGAGCACATCGCCGGCGACCTGATGCCCAAGCCGCGCATGCATCCGACCGAGAAGTTCAACGAATCGATCCTCGGCACCGGCTTCTGGTTCCTCGGCGAACAGGTCCATTCGCCGGTGGACATCTGCGCGGACCGGGCCGATCGCCATGACAACATGCTCGATGTGATGTCGAAAACGTTTCTCGGCCTGACGGTTTCCTGCGCTCGCTGCCATGATCACAAGTTCGACGCCATTTCGACCAGGGATTATTACAGCCTCACGGGGTTTCTGGAGAGCAGCAGCTATCGGCTGGCCTGCTTCGATTCGCTGGAGCACAATCGCGGCCTCGCGGAGCCCGTGGCAAAGCTGCGCAAGCAGAGTCAGGACGCGATGCTGAAAGCTGCCGCGGCGTGCCTGGAAGCGGGGGCCATGGACACCGAAAAATACCTCCAGGCCGCCCGCGACCTATTGCTGAAGATCGCCAACCGGGACGATATTGTGGCCGCGCGAAAGCTGGACAGCGAACGGCTGGATCGCTGGGTACGCCATCTGCCTGCTGCAGCCAGGGACGCGAGCGATCCGCTGCACCTGTGGTGCAAGCTGGCACTTGATCCTGCTTCGACGGATGCCAAGATGCTGCGCGAGCGGGTGACGGCGCTGCGGTCGTCGCTCAAAGAAAGGAAAGCCGCCGAGCAGCGGGCCTGGAAATCGGCCGAGGTCGTCGTTGACTACAGCAAATCCACCGCCGCTGACTGGATCCAGGACGGCTTCGTCTTCGGACTGGCGCCGGTCCAGGCTGCCGAAATGCTGCTGAGCGGCAATCCCGCCAAGCCACAGGTAACCATCGTCGAGCGCGGCTCGGCTCGCACCGACCCGGCCTGGCAAAACGCCAAGCTCGCGGTGGACGGCGATGCCGAGCCGGGTTCAGTGAACAAGCAGGCCAGTGCCGGCCGCATGCTGCGCACCCCTAGTTTTCGTGTCAACCAGGACCGCGTCCATTGCCTGGTCCGCGGAACGGGCAGCGTTTTTGCCTGTGTCGAGGGCCATGTCATGATTGCCGGGCCGCTGCACGGCAACCTGGTGCAGCCCAGCAAAGCACCTTCCGGCTTCCATTGGATCACGATGAACGTGGCACGGTACAAGGGCAACCGGGCTCACGTCGAATTCACCCCAGCGCCGGGAGCGGACTTCGCCGTGGCCATGGTGGTACAGGGCGACCTTCCGCCTGAGCCCGCCGTGCATCCCGAGTTTCTCGGAGCGATCGAGGTCGGCCTGCAGCGGGGCGTGGACATCGACAAGATCTTCGTCTTGCCCGCCGACGCCCACGCGGACATGATTCGAGGCGCGCTGGACGGCATGCGCACCGGCAAGTTCCGCGGCGACGCGCATGCCGCACGCCATCTCGCCGTCTGGATGATGCAGCATGCCGAGCTGTTCGCGGACAGCAGTGCAGCATTCGCCGGCCGCCTGTCCGAAGCCGCCGCGCCGCTGCTCGCCGAGCAGAACAAGCTGGCTGCCCAGATTCAGCTGCGTTCACGCCTCGCCCCGGCCCTGCTCGACGGCAACGGCGTCGATGAAAACGTCTTCCTGCGCGGCTCGCACAAGACTCTCGGGGAAATCGCCCCGCGCCGGCTGCTCGAAGCCCTGGTCGGTTCCGACAAGACCATGGACTCTCCGGGCAGTGGCCGATTGCAGCTCGCTCAGCAGATGACCGATCCCGCCGTCACGCCGTTTGTGCCGCGCGTCATGGTCAATCGCATCTGGCACCATCTGTTCGGCCAGGGCATCGTCGCGTCGGTCGATAACTTCGGCGTTCTCGGCGAACGGCCCACCCATCCGGAACTGCTCGACCACCTCGCGAGCCAATTCGTCGAGGACGGCTGGTCGGTGAAGAAGATGATCCGCCGGATGGTGCTGTCGCGATCGTATCAGATGTCGTCCCGGCCCGATCCCATGGCTGAGAAAGCCGATCCACGTAATTTGCTGCTCCAGCACATGCGCATTCGCCGGCTGGAGGGCGAGGCGATTCGCGATGCCATCTTGCAGGTTGCCGGCAGTCTCGACGCGAAGATGTATGGCCCCTCGGTGCCGGTTAACCTGACGCAATTTCAGGAGGGTCGAGGCCGCACGGCGAGCGGACCGCTCGATGGCAACGGCCGCCGCAGCCTGTATCTGAGCGTTCGCCGCAACTTCCTGTCATCGTTTCTGCTCGCCTTCGACACGCCGATCCCGTTTTCGACCGTCGGCCGGCGATCGGTGTCCAACGTGCCGGCCCAGGCCCTGATCCTGCTCAACGATCCGTTCGTCCACCAGCAAGCGGGCAAATGGGCCAAGCAGACCATCACGCAGGAGAAGATGCCGCGCGAGCGCATCACGGCCATGTACCAGACCGCGTTTGCGCGGTTGCCGAGCCAGTCGGAGATGGACGCGTGCACGGAGTTTCTGGAGCGGCAGGGGCGGCTTGGCGAGGTGAGCGAGCTGGCGCTTTGGAGCGATTTGGCGCACGTGTTGATCAATGCCAAGGAGTTTATCTACGTGAATTGACGATTTGGCGAGCGGGGGGCGTAAGCCCCCTGGGTTTACATTCATTCAACCAGGGGCAATCGTATGTCCGCCATATTACTGGAAGAGCCTGTCGTCCTGGGCCCGGAATCGGCCGGCTTGCTCATGACGGCGAAAGAGTTCGACAGCATCACGGAGTACGACGAGTGCTACCGCTATGAACTCGTGAACGGAGTTGTCATCGTGTCGCCAATTCCCTTGCCCGAAGAAAGACATCCCAACGATTTGCTTGCTCACGCACTTCTCACTTATCAGGAAACGCATCCCCAGGGAAAGACGCTAGATCTGACTCTGGCTCAGCAATACGTGCGCATCGGATCTCGCCGCCGTATTGCCGATCGGGTGATCTGGGTGGGCCTGAGGCGAACGCCGAATCTTCGGAAGGACGTGCCGACCATTGCCGTCGAGTTCGTTTCCGGCACAAAGCGGGATCGGCAACGTGATTATGTGGACAAGCGGCGTGAATATCGCAAGGCCGGCATTCCTGAGTATTGGATTTTTGACCGATTCAAGCGCACTCTCACCGTCATTCAGAACAGGGCTCGCTCCTCGACGCAAAAAGTTATCAAGGAGCGGCAGAGTTATGAATCGCCGCTTCTGCCTGGATTTCGCGTACCATTGCGGAGACTGCTGGAAGCGGCCGATCGATTTGCGAAGGTGGATTGAGTTATTGGCGAGCCGAACTCCGTAAGGAGTCGGTTGAAGCGCGGACTAACCCGGCCGCTTACGCGGCTCGCCTCGCCAGAAGAATCGAATTCTAGAGGAAACCTATGCACTGCCAACGCTTTCTCACCCCGCTGACTCGCCGCGACATGCTGCTCAACTGCGCCAACGGCTTCGGCGCCGTCGCCCTGGCCGCGCTGCTCGCCGAACAAGGCCATGGCGTTCAGCAGTCCGGCGACACGCGCACGCCGACGCGCCATCACGCCCCCAAGGTGCGCAACGTCATCTTTCTCTACATGGACGGGGCCCCGTCGCAGGTCGATACTTTCGACTATAAGCCGCTGCTGGAGCGTTACCATGGCCGGGACCCGCACACGGTCTTGCAGGTCGAGCCGACGCAGTTCAACAATATCGGCCGGGTGATGCAGTCGCCGTGGAAGTTTCAGCGGCGTGGCCAAAGCGGGCTGTGGGTCAGCGATCTGTTTCCGAATCTCGTGCGGCAGATCGATGAGCTGTGCGTCGTCCGTTCGATGGTTTCCAAGTTCCCCGAGCACACCAGCGCCAATTACTTCCTGCACACGGGTTCGGGCAACCAGGGCCGGCCGAGCATGGGCGCCTGGCTCAGCTACGGCCTGGGCAGCGAAAATCGCAATCTGCCGGCCTTCGTCGTCCTGAACGGCGGGCTGATTCCGCCCGGCGGGCTGGACAACTTCAACAGCGGCTTTCTCCCGGCCGCGTATCAGGGCTCGATCTTTCGCCCCGCCGATCCGCCGGTGGCGAACATTCGCCGGCTCGAACCGACCGAGCAGCATCAGCGCAGCAAGCTGGACCTGCTGCGCCGGCTGGACGAAGGCATGCTCCAGCGCACCGGCCGGGCCGACGCCATTGAATCGGCCATCGCCAACTGCGAGACGGCCTTTCGCATGCAGGCCGCGGTGCCGGAACTGATGGACATCTCCAGCGAAACGCCCCTGACGCGCCGGCTCTACGGGCTCGACGCCGTCTACGCCCCGACGCGTATCTTCGCCACGGAATGCCTCATCGCCCGCCGGCTGGTGGAGCGTGGCGTGCGTTTCGTCGAGCTGACCTGCCCCAACGTCGGCGCCGATCGCTGGGACCAGCATGGCGGTTTGCGCGTTGGACATGAAAACAACGCTCGCGCGGTCGATCAGCCGATCACGGGTTTGTTGACCGACCTCAAGGCTCGGGGTTTGCTGGACGAGACGCTGGTGATCTGGGCCGGCGAGTTTGGCCGTACGCCGTTCGCTCAGGGCTCGGATGGCCGGGACCATAACCCGTTCGGCTTCACCATCTGGATGGCAGGCGGCGGCGTCAAGAAGGGCTTCGCTTACGGCGAAACCGACGAGTTCGGCTACAAGGCGGTGCAGGGCAAAGTCGAGATCCACGATCTGCATGCGACCATGCTGCACCTTCTCGGGGTCGATCATCTGCGCATGACGTTTCGGTTTGGTGGGCGGGACATGCGGCTGACGGATGTGTTTGGCGAAGTGGTGCACGATATTCTGACGTAGGGTGGA
>Ga0182024_10012237_pt1 | contig 17010 bp, 10 predicted proteins | sample P32metaG_FD_120480 | JGI IMG/M metagenome (GOLD analysis project Ga0182024, IMG submission 120480) | Permafrost microbial communities from Stordalen Mire, Sweden - P3-2 metaG (Illumina Assembly) | ecosystem: Environmental > Terrestrial > Soil > Wetlands > Permafrost | place: Sweden: Stordalen...
AGGGCGTGCCGGTTAGCGCGCCCCTTTTTCGCCTCCGTCTTCACTTCATTTACAGCAAATCGTTTGAGACTCGTGCTTAGCTGCTTAAATCGACGCGACCTCAAGGGCTGAAGCCCGCGCCAATTTGAACGCTTTACGCGGCGCTGAAGCGCCGCTCTTCCACGTCACAGTTCCACGTCACACTTCCACGTCACAGTTCCACGCCGCAGCCGCTGCAACCATTCAGAATTAGCGATGGCCGCCTCCGCCAGAGTGTCCGCCACCAGAGGAATGACTCGATGAACTGTGGGAGCTGCCACTGTAGCTGCCGGAAGAGCGAGGCTGCGCGATGGGCTGGCGCATATTGAGCTGCGGACGCGAGGAACTGCCGCCGCGCTCGTAGCTGCCCGACGACGTGCGCGATCCGCTCGAACTCGGTGCCGTTCGGCTCCAGTAACTGCCACTCTCGCCGCGAGCGGAAGAAGCGGAGTTCGAAGTCGTACCGCGGTTTTCGGATGCGCTGCTATGCGAGGGCTGATTGAACGAGCTCCAGCCTCCGCGCGAAGTTGAGGACGACGCACCAGCCGTCGAATGGCTGGATTCGCTCGTTGCACCACGCGACTCGCTTCCGCGAGACTCCGCAGCGCTCGATTCCATGGCAGCCGAGCCGCGCGCGCCCGCGGTGACGGATGAGACATGATTCTGCTGCATGGACGATTGCAGATGCGAAGTCTGCTGAGAAAACGACTCGGGCCGCGATGCGCTTTGCGTTCCGGCAAAATGCTGCGACGCAGTGTTATGGATGGTGGAGGGCGCGGCGGCGCGTCCACTGGCCGATAAGCTGGCGTGCGATGGCATCACCGGCATGTTGCCGGTCATCATGTGAGCCGAACTTAACTGCGCGTGGGTCGCGGCGACCGCAGTGGTGTGGCCTGCTCCGAAGCGGTTCGCTGCCACAGTGGACGCTCCGGCGCTGATGTGCGCATCGTTGATGTGGGCAACGTTCGAGTAGAGCACGCCGCCGTGCAGGGGCGCGAAGCCTCCGAAGCGGCCGCCAAAGCGATCAAAGCCGGCGTAGCCGAAGCGCCCGCCGTATCCGCCCCACCAGGGATGGAACCAGTCACAGGGACCGAGCGGAAGCCAGCCGAAGCCTCCCCAACCGAAGCCTACGCCGAATCCGAAACCACCTCCGAAGCCAAAGAACGAAACATAAGCCGGCGCCCAGAACGGACGATAGAAGCCCGCACCCCAAACCGGTCCCGGCCACCAGCCCCAGGCTCCGCCGTACGACATCCAGCGACCGTAGTGATAAGGCGCCCAGCCCCAAGGTTCGTTGCCGACCCAGGTCCAACCGTAGTAGGGCTCCCAGACCCAGTTGCCATCGCGGTACGGAGCCCAGCCTTCGGGTTCGTTCGGCACCCAGATCTGTCCGTAGTCAGGAACGTTTTCCCAGCGGCCGTTGGCGTCGAGATCTTCCGATCCGGTGTAATAACGGTTGGTGTGCTGCCAGGCGCGCGCGGTGTGGATCATGCGGTCGCGCTCGCTGTTCCATGTGTCCCAGTCGTCGCGATCGGGAGCGGGGAAAATTTTGTATTGCGCTTCTTCGAGTGAGCCGTGGACGGTTGCCAGGTCTCCGGCCTTGAGGTCGGCAATTCCCTTCGGCGTGGAGATTTGCGCTTCGCCTTTGCGCACGATAATCACCGAATCGCCATCGGGGCGAACTTCGATGCGCAGAATGACGTCTTTGTGAGCCGGATGAATGGCAACGTTGGGGGTGTCGATCTCGGGCTCAGCCTCGCTCTCATTGAAGACGCTGTAATTGGCGAGTCCCTGGCCAAGCTGAATCTGGATGTGATCTTTGGTGAAGTTTGCAATGTTGGCCTGCGCACCGGGGCCGAGTCGAAGGATGTTGGCGAAATCGAGTTGAACTTCAGCGCGGGCGTTCGGCCCGGTGGAAATCTTGTCGCCGTTGAGCAGAGGCTGATTGAGGATTGCAGCCGACCAGTCAGAGGAATCGCCACGTTGGGTGGACACGTCGCCGTGAATCATGCTGATGCGGCCTACGCCCTGATTGGTCTGCGCTGGGGCTTCGCCTGAGGGGCCGTTGGGCTGACCTTCCGGCATGGGCGGCTGTGCATTCGGCGCTTGCTGCCCGGCGGGAGGTCGCTGATCCAGCGGTGGCGGTTGATTGGGCTGCGGATATTGCCGGCCCATTTCCATGGGAGCGCTGGGCTGCTCCGAGGGGCCAGCGCCTTCCTCGGTGGTTTGTGCGTGAAGGCTTGCGGCAAAAGAGGCGCAGAGAGCCACCGTGAACACTACTGCGAAAGTGGATAGGAATTTATTCTTCATGATCCGCCTCGGGATTTCCCAAACGGCCTACCAAACCAGACATTTAAGAATTGATTCGGTATTGTGAAAGCAAATGGCGTGCCAAAAGGTGGTTGGTCTCGACCCGCTGTAAGTCTTGTAGTTTCAATGGCGAGGAAGTGGATTTTGAGCGTTGTAAGAGGATAGAGTATTGGGCGGTGGCTGTGATCAGCCAAGGTGGTGGTTTTCGGCCAATCGATATGATCCGTGAAGGATTATCTGCTCGGTTGAGATGATGGATTGCCAGGGTGGGGGTTCGGTCGAAGGCTCACGAAATACGAAAGCCCCGATAGTCAGTCGGGGCTTGGAAGTACCGGACACTGTCCTTCACACTCCATAAGGATAACTCCGGCGGAAATGTTGTCAAGCAGTTTATATAGTCGAGTGACCGGCGGAGAGTGAGGGACTCGAACCCTAGTGGCTGACTAAGCCACTCGACTGTGTGAAACACAGTGTCCAGTACCCACTGGCAACACTCTCCAGACGTTGACTTTCGAAATGATTGTAGTTGCGGCATGAAGCACGAGAGCAGTGATTTCTCACTTACCAGTGTGGGAGAGGACCGTTTCGGGAATTTGAGGCTATGCCTTTTTCCTGGGCTACCCTTCTTTCTCCCCTTCATCCGTGATGCCAATTTTTGATAACCGATAACGCAGGGCGTTGCGCGAGAGGCCGAGGAGACGCGCGGCCTGGCTTTTATTTCCATTGGCACGGCGCAGAGCTTCGCGAATCATTTCGTCTTCCCAGTGCTCTAGAGTCATGCCTTCGGGGAGAAATCCAGCGGCGCCATTGGCGGCTTTCACGGGGCGCTGATCGAGATGAATATCGGCAACCTCGAGCACCGTGCCCTTGGCCAGGGCGCAGGCGCGCTCGATGATGTTTTGCAGTTCGCGCACGTTGCCCGGCCAGTGGTAGTTCACCAGAATCTGCATGGCCTCCCGCGAAATGCTTTGCACCGGTTTGCCGGAATCTCCGGCGAAGCGCGAGATGAAAAGGTTTACTAAATCCGGAATATCTTCTTTCCGCTGGCGCAGCGGCGCAATGTCGATGGGAACAACGTTCAAGCGGTAGTAAAGATCTTCGCGAAAGGTTCCCTGCTCAAGAGCCTCTCGCAAATCGCGGTTAGTGGCGGCGATCAGGCGCACATCGACCTTCACGGTTTTCGTTCCACCCAGGCGCTCGAATTCACGCTCCTGCAACACACGCAGCAGCTTTACTTGCGTGAGCGGTGGCACGTCGCCGATTTCGTCGAGAAACAGCGTGCCTTTATCCGCCAGTTCGAACTTGCCGGGTTTGCTGGTGTTCGCGCCAGTGAACGCGCCTTTCTCGTAGCCGAACAATTCGCTCTCTAGAAGATTTTCCGGAATCGCGGTGCTGTTGATTTTGATAAACGGCCCGGAAGCGCGGCGAGATTTTTCGTGAATGGCGCGAGCTATCAAATCTTTGCCTACGCCGCTTTCGCCGCCGAGAAGCACCGTTGAATTGGTAGAGGCCACGCGATCGACGGTGGCAAGAACCTCCTGCATCTTGGGGCTGCGGGCGACGACATTAGGATGGCTGTAGCGCTTGCCGAGCGCTTCGCGCAGCGAACGGTTTTCCTCGCGCAGGTTGCTGACGTCGAGTTCCTTCCGAATGACCATGCGCATTTCGCTCAGCGAAAACGGCTTCAAGACGTAATCGCTGGCTCCGGCCTTCATGGCTTCGACCGCGGTTTCGACCGAGCCGAAGGCGGTCATCACAACCACAGGCAGAGCGGCATTCTGGCGCTTGATGGCTTGCAGGAATTCGAGGCCGTTCATTCCGGGCAGTTTGAGATCGGTTAGGACGAGATCAACGCGGTTTTCGCGCAGGAGTTTTGCTCCGGTTTCGGCATCTCCGGCCGAAAGCGTGCTGAAACCATCTTCGGCAAGATTCAACTCGAGTAGCCGCCGCATTTTGGCTTCGTCTTCGACGATCAGGATGGTTGGCATTAGCTCTAGTTGCTAAGATGCGAACTCGGGCACGAGGTCTTCGTCTGTCGGAAAAAAGATTATGAAACGTGCGCCGGATTGAGTGCCTTCGTCACCGCCGCTCTCCACGCGAATCGTACCGTGGTGGCCGTCGATGATGCGCGATACGATGGAAAGCCCAAGCCCAACTCCGGTTTTCTTAGTGGTGACAAACGGATTGAAAATTTGTTCGCGAAATTCTTTTGAAACTCCCGGTCCAGTATCTTCGATACGCACTTCTACGCCGTCGCGGTTCGTGGCATTGGAACGCGTCACCGACACTCGCAAGAGTCCGCCGCTGCTCATTGCATCATAAGCATTTTGAATCAGATTCACGAAGGCTTGCTCGGACAGACCTTCATCGAGCGGAACCAGGGGCAGGTCGGGGTGATAGTGACGTTCCACTTGGACGATTGGATCATCCGGCTTGCGCGCCATTAAAACGGCGTGGAGGGCGCGATCGAGCACGGCGGTAATCTCCTGCGGAGACCGATCTGGCTGCAGCGGGCGGGCGAAATCAAGGAATCGCGTGACCAGCGCGCTGAGGCGATTGGTCTCGGTGAAAATATAACCGGCGAGTTCGGCGGAGAGAGGATTGGAATCCCCGAGCTTTTGTTGCAGCATTTCAGCGGAACCCTTGATTACGCCGAGTGGATTGCGGATCTCGTGGGCGAGTCCGGCGGACATTTGCCCAAGGGCGGCAAGGCGCTCGGAGCGGCGCGCTTCTTCCTGCGCCTGCTCGAGTCGGCGATTGGTCTCGGCCAACGTCTCGGCCAACTCCTGATAGCGCTTGATCTGGCGGCGATTCTCGACGACAAAGCGGTTTACTACCATGGCCGCCAAAAAGAAAAACAGAATACGGATGGCGAGCAGGCCGTAACCTTCTTCCCCAATTTCATATTCCTGCAGCGCCGGATAAAGATACGAACAGTAGGCCGCCGAAGCCAGCGCTGTCCAAAATAGCGTAAGCCAGGGGCCAAAATATTCCGCGGCGGTGACGATCGGAACGTAAAAGATGGGGTAGTAACTGCTGTTGATTCCGATTTCGCCGGTGTGGTCGATGAGCAGAGTAGCCAGTGCGATTTTGAGCAGAACGATATAGGAGGCGCCGCGACGCGGAGATCGCGCCAGAAACCAGCCTTCGCTAACCTGCACAATACCGATGGCAAGCAGGGTAAGCTGTTTATGAATTTCGGCGACCGGCGGAAGAAGGGCAAGCCCAACGAGAAACAAAAGCCAGAGAAAATCCATCCAGTTGATGGCTGGGCGTTTTGACTCGCTATTCATGAGCGGAATTTCCGGTTCGCCACTCATAGCTTGACCGGCCAAAACGAATGCGCCAGCAACGGGTTTGTCACCCAGTATCCTGGCGATGGCTGCTCTATTTTCCTAGTGCAACGGCGATCTTGCAGGTTCGACGGCATGCGATCTTTATCAGAGCGCATCCGGACGTTATGCGTCAAATATCATTTCTTGGGGACGCTTTCCACATGCGGAGCAGCGGTTGAGGTATGCGGTTGCGCATGCTGCGCGGAGGCGGCGGGCGCTGGCTTCGGTTGCCAGTTGCTGGGCTTCGGCGCCGGCGCTTTCACTTGCTGTTGGCTCACTGGTTGCACGGCAGGAGGAACTGGTTTGGCCGTTAGACGCGACCCTTTATTCGATTGCGAAACAGCGGCCGCCTGGGGATTGAATATAGCGGGCTCGGTTTGAATGGGCTCAGGAGTTCCCTGCGCTTCCCATACTCGCGCCGCGGATTTCGGAGTGGCGCTCGCGTTCGACTCTCCGACGGAATGAACGCGGTCTTGCGATCGCGAGGTGTGCGCCGGGACCGGAATGGTAGCTTGCGGGACTGGAACGGGGCGACCGGGTGCTTGCTGCCGTACCAACGAAGCCTGGTTCAAGTGCCCGCCAGCCTGCGCCTGCGGCTGATCGAACGATCGCGGCATGGGAGCAGGAGTGCGAAGCGCAACCACCTGACGGTTGGTCACCGCGGCGGGCGGTTTGGCCGCTATAGTTTTGCCCGCGCCGATGACGCTAGCGCGACCTGGATCTACTGCGACAGCATTCGAAACCGGCGCGGCGGCGAGTTCCCTTGCAGGAACCGATACGACGTTTCCCGCCACCGGTCGAGCGTTCACGAAGGTATCTTGCGAAACCACCGTTACGCCGCCGCTCACGCCGCGGTTGGCGTAGGTAATGTTGGCGGAAGCGTTTCGATTCACCACGACTGTGTTGTAGATGTCGGTGATTCGCGTGACATTCACCGTGGTGTTCGTTGTGTTGACTCGGTTTACATAATTGCGGCTTACGCGATAGCCGGGAATAAATACTTCTCCTGGAGCCAGCGGGAGCCATCCCACACCAGCGCCAAACGAGAAGGAAAAGTTAGATCGAGGGCCACCGCCCACCCACGCCACTAAAGCCGGAGCATAGAGAGGGCGGACCGCCTTCGGGCCCGGAACCCATAACCATCCGTTCGCACCGAATGCCCAGCGCCCGTAATGAAAAGGAGCGAAACCCCAGGGTTCGTCAGCCACCCAAGTCCATCCCCATGGACCGACCCAGGCCCAGCGGCCGAAGCGGTAGGGCGCCCATCCCGCAACCAGCACGCTCGGCTGCCAGCATGGGCCATAGCCTGCAACATAACTCCAGTTGCCGTAGGCGTCGAGGTCTTCGTAGCCGGTCATGTCGCGCGAAACGTAGTTTGCAGAATCGGATTGATCTTCGTCGCGGTCGCGCTGCGAGGCCCAGTTATCAAAGCCGTCGCCCGCAGGAACCTGGCTGAGATCGTAGTTGGTGTGGCCGTTGTTAATTGGATCGCCGCCACTGAAGGCGGCGTGCTGTCCAGCCACGACGGTATAGGAAGATCCGCCGCCGGTGGCCTGGCCACGGCCGCGCCACACCATGACGTCGGTGCGGCTGCCATCTGCCGCAACATCGAACCGGTAGTCGCCTGGCTGCATCACAACAAAGGCTACAGTTGGAGTGTCGATCTCGTACGAGTCGTCGCCATCGACGTGGCGAACCTTGACGATTAGCGAACCTTGCACCAGACGGATTTGAGCGGCGTGGTCGCTGACTTCCAGCAACGTAATTCCGGTTTGCTGGCCAAGACGGAGCGCCGTCGATCCGATGTGAATTTCGGCGCGGGAATTCGCGTCGGCCCAAAGATTGTCGCCGCTAACTAGCGGACGATTCGGAACCGCGCCGACCCAATCGGTTTCACCGCCGGGCTGAAAGGAAACCGAGCCATCCATAAAACTGAGGCGGGCGATACGACCCGGAGGATCCGGGGCGTTGGGATCTTGCGCATCTTGGGGCATCTGCGGAGTTTGCGCATCGGACGCGTATTGCGCGTCCTGCGCGTTGACGGCAATCGGCGACTGCATGAAGGCCAGGGCCGTCAAAATTACTGCCCACTTCCACCTCTGCGTACGTGTCTGCATATTTCTCCCTCGCGGTGCACTGGGAAAACAGCGCCTTGATCGCGATCCTATCCATCGCGCGCAGATTCCAAAGAATCAAGTGAGTTTAACCATTACGAGACGGGAGGTTTAGATTACGAGAGTCACCCGGCCAGAAGGAACCTAGGACGGGGAGTTTTGAACTAAAGCGAAGTTCAGGAGGAGGAATCGTCAGTGCGAGGCGGGCTTGAGAGCGATTTCATCCAATGCAAGATTTAACTCAAGCACGTTCACGCGAGACTCACCCAACACTCCGAACTGTCGCGGCTCGGTATGCTGGCGGATGGCTTCGCGAATAATGTCGCCGTTTACGCCACGTTGCTTCGCAATGCGTGGCACCTGGAATTCTGCGGCTTCAGGAGAAATGTGGGGATCGAGTCCTGAGGCGGATGAGGTCAACAAATCCATGGGTATGGGTGCGGACGGATTCTCCGCCTGCAAACGATCAGCGTCCGACTGCACGCGCGCGATCAGCGATTGATTGGTGGGGCCAAGATTCGACCCACCGGAGTTAGCGGCGTCGTAGCCGGTTCCTGCATTCGACGGGCGCGAATGGAAATATCCCGGCGAAGAAAACGATTGGCCGATCAGGCGCGAACCGACGATGCGGCCATTGTGGCTGATCAACTGCCCATTCGCTTGCTTAGGAAAAAGAACTTGCGCCAGGCCCGTGACTACCAGCGGAAACGCGACGCCGAATAATACGGTTGTTACCAGCGTCATTAAGATAGAGGTGATGAGATTCTTTTTCATAACGCCTTCTATGCCAGCCCTGCGCGCACGATGAGCAAGTCGATCAACTTAATGCCAATGAATGGAACGATGACTCCGCCCAGCCCGTAAACCAGCAAATTGCGCCGCAGCAAAACCGCGGCGCCCTGGGGAACGTATTTCACACCGCGAAGCGCGAGTGGAATCAAGGCCACGATAATTAGGGCGTTGAATATGACGGCCGACAAAATCGCGGATTGCGGCGTGGCCAGGTGCATCACATTGAGCGCCTGCAGAACCGGAAAGGTGCCGGCGAACATGGCGGGGATGATGGCGAAATACTTCGCGACGTCGTTCGAGATCGAGAATGTGGTGAGCGCGCCGCGCGTCATCAACAACTGCTTGCCAATTTCAACGATCTCGATGAGCTTGGTGGGATTGGAATCGAGGTCGACCATGTTGCCGGCTTCCTTTGCCGCCTGCGTTCCGGTGTTCATGGCGACGCCGACATCGGCCTGGGCTAGCGCTGGAGCGTCGTTGGTGCCATCGCCGGTCATGGCGACAAGTTTTCCCTGGCTCTGCTCGCGGCGAATTAAGTCGAGCTTGTCTTTCGGTGTGGCCTGCGCGAGAAAATCATCGACACCGGCTTCGGTTGCGATCGCGGCGGCGGTGAGCGGATTGTCACCCGTGATCATCACCGTCTTAATTCCCATGGCGCGCAGCTGGTCGAAACGCTGGCGCATTCCGCCCTTCACGATGTCCTTGAGGTGAATCACGCCAAGCGCACGGCCGTTTTCAGCGACTACGAGCGGCGTGCCTCCCGAGCGGGAAATCGCTTCCACCGCGCTGCGCACTTCGGCGGGGAGCGCGCCTCCCTGCTCTTCGAGATATTTGGCGATGGCGTCAGTTGCGCCCTTGCGGATGGCTCTTCCATTCAAGTTCACGCCCGACATGCGGGTGTTGGCGCTGAAGGGTATGAATTCGGCGTCGCCCGAACTGAGATCGCGTCCGCGAAGCCCGTACTTCTCTTTCGCAAGCACGACAATCGAGCGGCCTTCGGGAGTTTCGTCGGCCAGCGAGGATAGCTGCGCCGAGTCGGCCATCATAGCTTCGGTGACTCCGGGAGCCGCGATGAATTCGGTGGCCTCGCGGTTTCCCAGGGTGATGGTTCCGGTTTTATCGAGAAGAAGCGTGTTCACATCACCGGCGGCTTCGACCGCACGCCCGGACATGGCAAGCACGTTGTGCTGCACCAGCCGGTCCATGCCCGCAATTCCGATGGCGGAAAGCAATCCACCAATCGTTGTGGGGATTAGGCATACGAGGAGAGAAACCAGAACGAAGACAGTCTGCGGCGCGTTTGCGTAGATGGCGAAGGGTTGCAGCGTAACCACGGCTAGCAGGAAAACAATGGTGAGGCCAGCGAGCAGAATGTTCAGGGCAATTTCGTTGGGCGTCTTCTGGCGTTCGGCGCCTTCGACCAGCGCGATCATGCGATCGAGAAAAGTTTCGCCGGGGTTGGAAGTGATTTTTATTTTTACCCAGTCGGAGAGCACGCGCGTACCTCCGGTAACGGCGGAGCGGTCGCCGCCAGCCTCGCGAATTACAGGCGCGGATTCTCCCGTGATTGCGGATTCGTCAACCGAAGCGACGCCTTCGACGATCTCGCCATCGCCGGGAACGAATTCACCCGCCTCGACCAAGCATAGATCTCCACAGCGCAGTTTAGAGCCGGGGACGGTTTCGGTTTTTCCATCGGCGAGAAGGCGGTTGGCCATGGTCTCGGATTTGGCGCGGCGCAGAGCGTCGGCTTGCGCCTTGCCGCGGCCTTCCGCCATGGCTTCCGCAAAATTGGCGAATAATACGGTGAACCAAAGCCAGAGCGTGATCTGAAGGTTGAATCCGAAGCCGGGGCGGCCGCGCATTCGGTCGAGGATGAGCAGAACCGTAGTGACGACGCTTCCCACTTCGACGACAAACATCACGGGATTGCGCATCATGGTGGCGGGATGCAGCTTGACGATGGAGTCCCATGCGGCGCGGCGCACGATTTTGATGTCCCACAAACTGCGCTTTGATTTCTTGCTAGCCATAAGTTTTTAAAAATTCAAACAACCTCAGGAGCTGAGGCCCTTATCGTCTAAGGTCCTTAGCGGCACGGCTGAAGCCGTGCCCTTCCCGATCTTTGCCCTTCGCGAACTTTTACCTTCCCGACTGAGCCTCCGCACTTCCCGGATGTCTGCCCTGCCGACTTTCGTTTCTCGCGCACATCGCCTTCATTACTCAGAACGTCTTTCCAGCCTGCATGAGCAGGTGTTCAAGAATTGGGCCCAGGCTAAGTGCCGGAAAAAATGTGAGCGCGCCGACGATTACGACCACGCCGATTAGCAGCACCGTGAACAAAGGGCCGGTCACGGGAAAAGTTCCCAACGTCGCGGGAGACTGTTTCTTCCCCGCCAGATTGCCCGCGATGGCCAACATCGGCAGGATCATCATGAAGCGGCCGAGCAGCATGGCGATTCCGAGCGACGAGTTGTACCAAAGCGTATTTCCGCTGAGGCCGTTGAACGCCGAGCCGTTGTTGGCCACAGCGGAAGTAAAGGCGTAAAGAACTTCGCTGAAGCCGTGCGGGCCGGCATTGCCCATGGCGGAGGTGCCGAAGCTGTACATCACCGAAATGGCGGTGAAGACCAGAATGACGAGCGGAAAAATCAGAATCACCAGCATCGCCATCTTCACGTCGTAGGCTTCGATTTTCTTCCCGAGATATTCGGGCGTGCGGCCAACCATGAGTCCGGCAATGAAAACGGAAAGGATGACGAAGACCAGCATCCCATACATGCCGGCGCCGACGCCGCCGAAGATTACTTCGCTGAGCATGAGATTGATCTGTGGAACCATGCCGCCCAGCGGCGTGAAGGAGTCGTGCATGGAGTTGACCGCGCCGCAACTGGTATCAGTAGTAACGGTTGCGAAAAGCGCGGAGTTCGCCACGCCAAAGCGAACTTCTTTGCCTTCGAGATTGCCTGTGGGCTGCGCGACGGAAGAGGAATGCTGCGAGCCATGCGCGGCAGCCGTTAGCAAGGGATTTCCACGTGCCTCAGCCCAATATGCCGTGGTCACGCCTGCGAGAAACAGTAACGCCATCGCCGACCATACCGCCCATCCATGACGCGGGGAGCCGGTCATTTTTCCCAGCGTGAAGGTAAAGGCGGAAGGAATGGCGAGGATGCAGAACATCTCCAGAAAATTTGTGAAGGGGGTGGGATTTTCGAAGGGATGCGCGCTGTTGGCGTTAAAGAAGCCGCCGCCGTTGGTTCCCAGTTCTTTGATGATCTCCTGCGATGCCGTAGGACCTTGAGCGATGACTTGCTGCGTGATCGTCTGCATCACGGGTTTACCATCGGGCCCGTTCACCGGCTTGCCGTCGGAGCCGAGTTGCGGCGTCTGATAGGGATCGACTAACTGCACCGTGTCATACGGCTTGAGATTTTGCACCACGCCCTGGGAAACCAGCAGCAGCGCGCCAATCAGGCAGAGCGGAGTGAGAATCCACAATGTGCCGCGAACCAGGTCGACCCAGAAGTTGCCGAGGGTCTTGTGCTCGCGGCGCGCGATGCCGCGGATGAAAGCAATCGCCAGCGCCATACCCGCCGCCGCGGAAACCCAGTTGTGATACGCCAGACCCACCATTTGCGTGAGATAACTCATGGTGGTTTCGGGCGTGTAGTTCTGCCAGTTAGTGTTCGTAGTGAAGGAAGCCGCGGTGTTGAACGCCAGCGCCGGAGGAACCGCGCCGAGCTTTTGCGGATTCCACGGCAGCCACGCCCACTGCTGAACTCTCTGCAGAACATAAAGCAGGATCATGGAAACGCCGCTGAATAAAATCAGCGCAAGCGCGTACTCCTTCCAATCCATTTCGTGAGCTTCGTCTACGCCGGTGAGCTTGTAGAGGATGCGTTCAACCGGGCGCATTACCGGATCGAGCCAGGTTCGCTCGCGGCCGAAAACCCGGGCCATGAACGCGCCCAACGGCTTGGTGACGAGGAAGACGATTAGAAGAAAAAGCAGGATTTGCAGCCATCCATTTGCCGTCATCAAAATTTCTCCGGCCGCAGCATGGCATAGACGAGATACACCAGCAGCCCCGCGCAAATGATCAGCATGATGATAGGTTCAGCAGTCATATTCAGCAATCACCGGCCCCTAGCGGATTCGCTCGCAAAAGCGCACATAAGCGAGCGAGATCGCAAAAAATAAAATCGTGACAATTAGAAAGATAGCGTCTTGCATAATCTCGTCTCCAGTGCTCTCGAACACGCTCTCGAAACAAAGCGGGCTCTACCAGGCGCCTTCCTTGCGTCCCCACCACCAAACCAAGCCCAGGATCGCAGTGTTCTGATCCTTGCGCAGAATGCCCTGCACATCCGAAAGGAACGTTGGCTGATTCGAGTAATCGCGCCGCCACTCGTAGCGCATGAGAAATCCGTCGGCCACTTTGTAGTCGAAGGTCACGGTATTTTCTTTCAGTGCTTGATCGATTCCGCTGAACAGGCCCTCAGGATCCGACATGTACTCGACGCGCGTAGCAATGGCGAACTTGGAGCTCAGCTGATATTGCGCGTACGCTGCGCCGCCATCCACGTGGGAAGGAGCGGATGACATGCCGGGAGCGGCGTTTCTCCACAACCGCTGGATGAAATAGTCACCTTCGAGGGCGAAGGTGAGCCTGGGAGTTGCCTGCCAGGTCACGTAGCTGTCGAATATGTGCGTGAGTCCGTTGGGCGCGGGATTGATGGCCGCAAAGCTTAGGCCGGCTTGCACGGGAATGGGGCTGGTGGACGCGACCAAAACCCGGTCGGGATGCTCTTGTCCCAGATAGTAATTGAAGGTCCACGCAATGGATTTCTTAGGCTTGGCGGTAAAACCGAAAAGTTCGTCTTTGAATCCGTTGGTGGCCTCGACCTGATTGGTGCCGTTGACGATCCAATAATTCAGCGCGAAACGATCGTTCACAGGATACGTGACGCGTGCACCCATGTGGTAGAAGGGCAAAAAATTAAACCAAAACGCGCGCGAATAATTCATCTGATCTTTGGTGTAATTGCCTTCGATGCCGATGGAACTTCCCCACTTGCCGAAGTCCACGGTCAGCCCTTTGCCCACGGGTGCGACGTAGGTTCCATAAGCCTGAAAAATATTTCGATAGATTTCCGGCCGTGGCTCGTTTGCAGGATTGCCCTGCAAGGTATCGGTCGCCTGCCCGAATTGCAAATCGAGCCGGCCGCCCCAGCGGCGTCCGGCTGCTACGTCGGGTGCATGTTCGAGGACGAGATCGGCCTGATTCAAGCTGAACTCGTTGCTGAGCACGTCGTAGGCACGAAGCAAGTTCACTCGTCCGACGGGATCGTTAAAATTGTATTCGTAGTAGGTATCGAGGGCCAGGTTGATCGTGGTGCCGCGCAGGAAGTCGAGAGCCTTGCGGTCTTCGGCGCTGATCGCATTCTCTGACTGCAGCGGCGAGGCTGGGGCGGAAATGGCAACTGGCGCGGCGACTGGCACCACGACCGCCGGCGACACCGATGCAAGCGCGTTTAGCGCGACCGGCGTAACGGTACGTAAAGAACGCGCCTGTAGTTCGCTGACGATTTGTTTTAGTTCCGTCACTTCCGCCTCAAGTTGCTGCACTCTTCGGTTCAGATCCTGCGTTTCCGGTTCAGACTTTGACTGGGCCTGAGCCCAGGCGAACATCGGGAATAGTAAGCTTCCAGTTAGTAAAGCAATCTGCAATCGCATGACCGGCGCCTTTCGAGTATCCGCAACAGCCGCGCACTCTCGTGAATAAAACCAGCCCACCGATCATATTTGTAACCTTAAAACTTGACCATGATATCGATGTCGAAGAACTGCTCATCCCGCCGCAGATCGGGAAACCACACGGAGCTGCCCTGAGAGCCGCATGTGGATTGCGCGGCTCCAAGGGATAGTTGCATCGACGAGTTTCCGTCGTTGCAGGCGAAGAACTGCGGATATCCGTTGTTGGTGTAAGGCACTCCACCCGACCCCGGCGGAGTGACTCCGCCGGATCCCGACCAGTAGGGCACGCTGGCGTGGCGATAATCGTATTCCCAGCGGAAGGTGATGTACTGGCTGGGCATGTAGTCGAAGGTGACCGACGAATCCCAGGCCTTGAATGGGTCCGAGGGATTCCCAGTAAAGTAGGGTGCATTGATCGCCGCCGACGCCGCCGTTTCTCCGTTGATGGGAGGGGCCAGGACCAGATAGCGTCCGGGATTGTTGATCTGGCCTCCGCCAAGCGTCAATGCGAACCGGTCTTTCTTGAACCACATGCGGTTGTAGAGCATGTAGCCGAGAAAGCTCTGTTTGGGATCGATGCCCGCGGTGAAGTAATCTCCGCCGACGGACTTCTTATCTTTTTTGTCGCCCAGACAGCTCACGCCTTGCAGATAGACGCCTGCTGAAGTTGTTCCGCTGGGGCCGAATTCGCAGCCCATATCGCCGGTGAAAGTAAATGCCATCTTGTCGAGAGTTTTCCCCGGGCGGTCGAAATATTTGATCTCGATGCTGTCGTCGGTGTGGATACGGCCGCGGTTCGGAATGTAGAGGTCGTCATGGCCCAGGCCGTAATTGTTGGAGACGACGTTTACCCAAGGCCGCGGTGTCCACTTGATCTGCCCGCCTACGCCTTTCCTGGAGTTCGCCGAGCCGTACGACTGCCATCCATTGATCAACCACGGCTCGATCTTTAAATGCGGGTTGGGAAAAATCTGAACTCTCAAACCATTAAAGAACCAGGGCGTGTTGGAAGAAACATACGAAGGCTGATAGGCCCAGTTATCGAAGTTGTAGTAGCTGAACAGGCCAATGTACGACATGAAGATTCCCGCATCGATGTTGATTCCGTTCAACGCATTGATGTGGTAACCGCCATACGCCTCCGCCAGGTAGCGATAGGCGGTGTCGAGATCCCACTGGCCCTTGGCAGTGCTGGGGTCGTTGCGGGGCGTGGTTTCGGAATACATGCCGAACTGGGTCATCAGGCGGGCGCGAACGTTGTCATAATGGAAGTCGCCGCCAACCCCGAGCTGTTCCAACTGCATCTCGTTGGAACGAAATATTTCACTCGACCCGCCGATTGAGTTGTCCACAGGCTTATTGAAATCGTAAGTGTAGGAAACGTCGGCTCGGATTTCCGGCGTGAAGAACTTCGAATCGAACGCCGGCTCCTTGGTCCGCGGGTTGCCGTTTAGCCAGGTCCAGTCCCAATCAGAAAACGGATCGATCTTCGGCTTCTTTGCCGGTGCGGATTCAGACGGCGCAGCGGAAGTGGCCGCCACAACCGTCGGCTGCACGGGTGCAACCGCCGCAGGCGGCTTGCTAACATTCGTCTCTGTTGCTGGCGGAGGGGTCGGTTGTTTGCCAGCCGTCGGCGTCGCTTCGACGTTGGCAGGCGTTGCTCCCTTGCGCAGTTCCACCTCCGCCCGCAGGCGCTCCACTTCCTCCCGCAAGGCTTTCAATTCATCCCGCATTTGCTGTCTTTCAGTTTGTTCATCCGAACCAGAGGCGGCGCTGGTGGTAGTCGGCGCGGCTGGGCTGGATTGAGCGCCAACCCACCCTGCCTGTAACACTACGAACATCGAGAGCAATAAGACCTGAAGCGCCATGTTTCGCATGAACTGGATTCTCCAATAGATCAACGTAGCAATCGCTGGGTTCGGACTCGGAGCTGTAGCCGTCATCTCCCACATATCCGCCGAAGCCATGATCGCTTTCTCTTTTCAGGTCACAGCGAACCGGAACGATCCAGCAACAAGTCGATGGCGCACTGTCGCGAAGCAGGGCGATCAGGAACCACACCATGAATGATGTTCCCGACAAAGCGATGGCTGCGACTAAAATTGCCACCCACATTGCTTCCGCTCCAGTACTCCACGCGCGAGCGCAAACATCTCAGTAAAACGCTTCAGGCGTAAGAGTTGTTTAAAGGATTCGTAAGGAATTCGTAAGGGCCAATATCCCAGGGAATCTTGGCCGATCTCTCCGATTTTGGGACCGGATCAGCAGCCCCACTCGGCTTCGCCGGGCTGGGCGAAATATTGGCGTGACGGCGCCTTCTCGGGGGCCAGCGATTCCAGTTCGAGCAGCGCCAGCCGCGCAGCCGCCACCAGGCGGCTTTTTTCCTGCTGTGGGACTTCTTTCCACACTCCGCGTCCTTCGCTTCCGTTGCCCGAAATTTCCGGCGTGAGTGCCTGGTGATAGTGATGGAAAAGCTCTGCCAACCGTTCCGGCGCTACTTCGTTAATCCACATGGCCCTTAATCTCCTTGTCCCGCGTTGTGGTGCGGGATGCTTTTCAGCTCCACGACTATTGGACACGAAAGCGCGGAAATTCCGAATAAAGGGTTCATAAAATGTTCGTAAAGACCGGTGCGCGGAAGTAACTGGGAACCGTCTCGTAGACCTCGAACGGTCGGACAGGAA
>Ga0182024_10012238_pt1 | contig 17010 bp, 22 predicted proteins | sample P32metaG_FD_120480 | JGI IMG/M metagenome (GOLD analysis project Ga0182024, IMG submission 120480) | Permafrost microbial communities from Stordalen Mire, Sweden - P3-2 metaG (Illumina Assembly) | ecosystem: Environmental > Terrestrial > Soil > Wetlands > Permafrost | place: Sweden: Stordalen...
CACGGCACACTCGCCGCTCATGCGAGCATCTCCCGCTACATTCGATAACCCGCATCCGCTGGTCGCGGAGCGAAGGTTTGCGGAACTCAACGGTGCAATGACCGAGCGGCCATTGGACAGCGTAGGCATATCCGCATTCGACCATGCGGCTGTGCCGGTGCGCCGCGATCAGAGCGTCGTTGAAGTTGTCGAAAAGTACTTGGTCGGTCATGTCATTCTCTCCCTTGCTCGGCTCGCCGTCGACCCAGGCGCCGCTCATGCGACCCTTCGTGGTAGGGCTGGACAGCGATCAATCAGCCGACTATTGCGGTAGACGTCGTCACCATAACCAAGCCGGCGCAGTTCATTGATGGTCGCGCGGATCGTGCGATGGCTGCCACCGGCCGAACAGTAGCTGATGACAGGATCGCCAAGGTGGGCATCGCCATCATCGCATGCGAACGCACGGAAGTATCCGGCGCGCTTGTTGTGCAAATCTTCCCAAATTTGAATGACCATGTTCACTACTCCTAATAGGCAGTTGATGCTATCAACATACGCTCTGTTTTAGGCGTTGTCAAGCCATATCGCGCACCGTTGTTACCATTGTTCCCATATATGGAATATTGTGTCAATGATACACATGCGTTGCGTTGTTACAATTGGCAACTATGTCGTGTCTGTGTGGTTGTTGATGAGGATGTTGATGAGGATGGTAGGGTACCCATGCCGGGGTGGGTTGTCGGAGGGTTGCTCTGAGGTTGGTCACAGGAACGTAAGCTGTCGAGGCAGGTTTTCAGCCATTATGTTACATTTCATTAACGACCGCCCGCCCCTTGAAACAGGCGCAAAAAGCGTTACATGCTCCAAAATGAAGACCGCAACCCTCACCCTGACCCAAAATCTGCAGTTCGGTCCAGCCATGACCGCGCTCCCGCCAATGCGCCGCGCCTTCGTCGTGGCCTGGAACAATGCCGGCCACAGGAACGCCGCGGACTGCGCGCGCGCCGCCGGCTACTCGATTGACCGCGACCGCCAGACGGCCTATGACGCCCTCCATGATCCACGCGTCCAGGCGGCTATCGTCGAAGACCTGCGCGCCCGGTTCACCGGCATGGCCGGCTGGGCGATGGAGAAGCTCGCCGGCATCGCCGAGAACGACGGCCACACCAAGCAATACGACGCGCTGAAGACCATCCTCGTTCACGGCGGCGTCGTGGAGAAGCAGATCATTTCCCACGAGCACAATCTCGCTCCCGGCTTCGAGGAACGCATGGAGCGCATGCGGGAGCTGGTGCTCAGCATGGGCGACAAGGCCCCGGCCGACATCCGCGCATTGGTGCTTGACAATACCGCCGCCGATGCTGATTATGCGGAAGTCAGCCCGGAGGATTTTTGATGCCACGCACCGAGACCTTGCCGCAGTTCGTCGGCAACTTCCAGGATCGCAAGCTGTATGAGCTCAAGCTCCTCCACGCCAAGTGCAAGCTGATCTCGGAGTTCATCGCCGACGACCCGGAGTTCCGCAAGGCGCCCAAGGAAGTCAAGCAGGCCTGGCGCGGCAAGCGCGACATGATGATCCAGACCTTGATCCAGCTCCACGCCAGCATCTACGGCAATCGGAAGCGGGTCCAGGTGGTCGACGAGATCGCCCGCGTCATGGATCGGGAACACGATGGCTGAGCCCCCCTCGCAAGTGTGGGATAACCCATTAGGGTATATACCTTTCCTGGTCGAGAAACTGCGGGACTGCGGAGCCCCGGACACGGCCGATGACCTGTACGTCGCGTCGGTCGCCTACCAGAAGGCCCCGGTCGGTGATGACGACGAGGAGCTGCGGATCGTCGCCATGCTTGCCTGCGAGGCCCGGCGGCTGATCCAGAAGAACGGAGGGCACGGTTATGACGCCTGAGGAGCTCAAGCGGGTTGAGGAGTGGGCGGAGGCGCAGCGGCTCAAGGACGAGTTGGAGACCTGGGACAAGTTCCATCTGTTCAAGCCGTACGAGCCGCAGGTCAACTTCTTCTGCCTGACCGCGACGAAGCGAGAGACGACCTTCCTCGCCGGCAACAAGACTGGCAAGAGCGAGAGTGGCGCCTACATGACGACGTGCCACCTCACCGGCATCTACCCGAAGGATTGGCCCGGCAAGCGGTTCGTGCGGCCGCCGCGCATGTGGGTCGGGAGCCCGACGTCGAATTCCACTCGCGACGTTTGCCAGGACAAGCTCTGCGGCCCCCACGGCGTCGTGTCGCTCTTTGGCTCGGGCATGATCCCGAAGCACCTGATCATCGACAAGACCCTGAGCCACGGCGTCAGTGACGCGTTCGACACCCTGCAGGTCAGGCATGCCAGCGGCGGCGTGTCGCTCCTCGGCTTCAAGACCTACGCGCAGGGCCGGGATGTCTGGCAGGGCGACGTGCTCGACGCGGTGTGGCTCGACGAGGAGCCGCCGTCGGACATCTATGGCGAGGCGCTAACCCGGCTCAACGGCCCCGGCATCCTCTACACGACCTGCACCCCGCTGGAGGGGGTGACCGAGTTCATCGCGATGTTCTACCCCGAGCCGACCACGGCCTACCGCGGCATCGCGATGATGGGCCTGGAAGACGCCAAGCACTTCACCCCGGAGGAGATCGAGCAGCGGGTCGCCGGCATGGAGCCGCATCTGCGCGAGGCCCGCATGTCGGGACGGCCCGTGGTCGCCACCGGCCAGGTCTTCACCGCGACCGAGGAAATGATCAAGATGCAGACACCACCTGGATTTTGGAGGGCAATGTGATCGAGCACGCGCTCCTCTCCACCACGATCGAGGCCCGGCGCCGGGAGCAGACCGCCTCGGTTGGCGTCATGGGCTGGCGCTTCCTGTGGGGCATCGACTTCGGTTTCTCCCATCCCTTCGCGGCGGCGCTATGCGCGGTCGACGACGACACCGAGGTCTTCTACGTGCTGCGGACCCTGCGCATCAAGGGCGGCGTGCCGATCATCCATGCCGCGGCGATGCGCGATGTCGCCTGCAACGTCCCGATCGCCTGGCCGCACGACGGCACGCAGACACAGAAGGGCGACGGCGAGGAGCTGGTCGAGCTCTACCGCAAGCAGACCCTCAACATGCTGCGCGACCACGCGACGCACGTCACCGGCGGCATCGGGGTCGAGCTCGGGCTCGCCGAGATGGACAACGCCATGCTCCGCGGCAAATTCAAGGTTCTCGACACCTGCGACACCTTCTTCGACGAGTTTCGCTCCTACCGCCGGATCAAGGAGAAGGACGGCTCCGCGGTCAAGATACTCAAGGTCAAGGACGACGTGCTCGACGCCGTGCGCTACTGCTGGATGATGCGCCGCTACGCCAAGCGGGTCGCCCTCGGCAACAAGCGGATCGACCCCGGCCGCCGGCCTCAGATCGCCGAAGGCGCGGATGAGGAACATTTCGGCTATTGACTTTGTGTCGGGGCGTTTACATATCCGGGACTGCCCAGGCGAACTTGACACAATGGCCGCAGCTCCAAATCAGACAGGAAGCACGCTGAACAGCCCGGTGTCGAGTTCGCTCGGCTATGGGCAGGACTTGGCTGACCAGGTCGCGGCGCAAGCCGAGGAGCGGCGCAAGAAGGCTTTGTCCCTCTCGGGAACCTCGGCGCCCGGCACGGGCCCTGTAAGCGGCATGCTGGGCATGTCCTGATGGCCGGCATACCGTTCGTCGTCGACCCGAACCCGCGTGTCGCGTCGGAGCACGACCAAGAAACCGCGATGCACTCGAAGCTGGCGTTCATGCAGAACGCCTCGTGGCGCAACATGTTCGCCCAGCAATGGGAGGAAGTCGCCGCGACGATCTTCCCCGAGCAGCGCAACACCTTCTACTTCGGCGCTTACAATTTCCCCGGCCTCAAGAAGACCGATTGGCAGGTCGACAGCTCCGGTATGCTGGCGCTGTGGCGCTTCTCCGCGATTTGCGACAGCCTGCTGACGCCGGCGAACATGCAGTGGCACTCTCTCTGCGCCAGCAACCCCGACGTGATGAAGGATCGCGCGACCGCGCTGTGGTTCGAGAACGTGACCCGCACCCTGTTCAAGCAACGCTACGCGCCGACCGCGAACTTCGCCGGCCAGAACTACGCGAACTTCATGCAGCTCGGCGCCTTCGGCACGACCGGCCTGTTCATCGACGGGTTTGAAGACCCGGTGACCAAGGCCATCAAGGGGTTCCGCTACAAGTCCGAGCCGCTCGGCAGCCTGTTCATCGCCGAGAACCACCAGGGCCTCGTGACCGAAATGTTCCGCTGGCTGCGGATGACGGCGAAGCAGATTTACACGCGCTGGGGGCCCGACAAGTTCCCGGTCTCGCTGATCGCCTCGCTGCAGGAGAACAGCCCGCTCGTTCACAATGTCGTGCACCACGTCTACATGCGCGGCGACTACGACCCGCAATTGATCCTCCATCCGAAAGGCAAGCCATGGGCAAGCGTGTACGTCTACATGGACGCCGGGACGCTGCTAGAGGAAGATGGCTACTACACGTTCCCCCTCGCCTGCGGCCGCTACTCGCAAGCGCCTGGTGAAGTGTATGGGCGTGGCCCGGCGATGATGGTGCTGCCCTCGCTCAAGACCCTCAACGCGCAGAAGCGCACCTTCCTCAAGGTCGGGCATCGCGAGGCCGATCCGGTCCTGCTGATCGCCGATGACGGTCTCCTCGACGGCGTGAGCCTGATGCCAGGCAAGGTCGTCAAGGGCGGCATCGACCCGAAGACCGGCCGGCCGATGGTTGGCACGCTGCCCAGCGGCAAAATCCAGACCACGCTCGAAATGATGCAGGAGGAGCGCGGCATCATCGACGACGCCTTCCTCGTCAATCTGTTCAAGGTGCTGGAGGAGAACCCCAACATGTCGGCGACCGCCGTCGTCGAGCTGGCGAACCAGAAGGGCATCTTGATGGCCCCGACGATGGGCCGCCAGCAGTCCGAGTACTTGGGCTCGCTCGTCGTGCGTGAAATCGACGAGGGAATGCGGCAGGGCATGTTTGACGCGATGCCGCCGGCGCTCAAGGAAGCGGAGGGTGAATACGAGGTTGTTTACACAACGCCCATGTCGCGGACGCTGCGCGCTCAAGAGGTGTCCGGCTTCATGCGCTCGGTCGAAATGGCCAAGGAAGTTGCCATCGCTTCGGGCGACAACTCCGTCCTCGATCCGTTCGACTTCCCGTCCGCCATCCCGGCCATAGCCGAGATACAATCGGTGCCGCCGAGCTGGATGTCGACCCCGCGGCAAATGGCGCAGAAGCAGAAGGCGCGGGCGCAGCAGCAGGCCATCGCGCAGAAAATCCAGGCCGCCAGTGGCCAGGCCGCGCTGCAGAACGCGCAGACCAAGGCGACGCAGGCGGGTGCAGGCGGCGCAGGTGGTGCTGGCGCGCAGACCCCGCCGGGCGTCTTCCAGCCCATCAACTTGCAGCAGCCCGGTCAATGACCTATGAGCAGCTTCGAGCGCGGACCCTGCTCTACGTCGAGCAGCGGGCGGCGGCGTACCGACAGGGCATCACCGCGCTGGCTCGGCGCAAGGAACCGATGCCTGGCATCGCCGACGCGGCGCTCGCCGATCTCGCCCGGTTCTGCCGAGCCCACGGCACCTGCTTCGGCGAGACCGACCGAGACACCTACGTCCTGATCGGCCGCAAGCAGGTCTTCGACCGCATCACCGAACACTTGCACCTTTCCCCGGAGCGCCTACTTGAGCTCTATTCAGGGCACACGCCGCCCACTATCGAGGACGAGTGACGATGACAGTTTCCACCAATCCTGCCGTCCCTGGCGGCACGCCGACCCCCACCCCCACGCCGACCCCCACCCCCACGCCAGCGGCGGCGACCTGGTTCTCCACCCCGGAAGTTGCCAACGACGCCGAGTTCATGGCGCACCTGACGGCTCGCGGCTACGACAAGCTCGATGCCCCCGCCGCCGCGCTTGCCGCTGCTCGGGATCAGCGCGCCGCGCAGAAGCTCGTCGGTGTCCCCGCGGATCAGCTCTTGAAGCTGGGCGACTTCAATGATACCGAGGCGGCGAAGGTCGCCTGGCGCAAGCTAGGCACACCGGCCGATCCCAAGGAATACACCTTCGAGGGGATCGATCTCGGCGACCCGGAGCGCACCACCAAGTTCACCGACACCTTCCGCAACGCGGCGGCCAAGCACAACATCCCGAAGACGATGGCCGAGGCGCTAGCGAAGGAAGCCTTCGATCTTATCCAGGGGCAGAAGCTCGCCGATACCGCGGCGTCGTCCGCGGCCCTCGTCACCGAGCGCGCCAAGCTAGAAGCGAGCTGGGGTCCGGCCGACGGAGAGACGTTCAAGGCTAACATGATGATGGCCGACCGCGCCGCCGCCACCCTCGGCATCGACGCCGAAGCGATGACGGCGCTGTCGGGCGCCGTCGGCGGCACCAAGGTCGCTCAAATGTTCCGCGACCTGGCGGTGAAGCTCGGCGAGGCCCGGTACGTGGGCGACCCGCACAACCCGCAGAGCGGCGTGATGACCAAGGACGCCGCCATCGCGCGTCGCCTCGATCTCGCCGGCATCGACGGCAACGGCCGCATGGTCCCCGGCAAGGGCGACAAGGAATGGATCGGCAAGCTGATGGCCAAGGGTGCCGCGGAGACCCGCGAGTACGCCGACCTGAACCGGATCATCCACTCGTAGGGGAAAATACCCATATTCCATCAGGCGGGTTGGATAATTATGTATCCAGCTCGCTTGAAAGGAACTACGATGCCCTACGCCCTTGCCCTCGTCGCCGCCCTTCTCCTGACTTCCACCGCGGCCTACGCCGACAGGGATCATCGCGACCGCGGCCACGAGCGCCATGTCTGGCACCGGGGCGAGCGCGGCTACAATCCAGGGTACGGAGCGCCCTACTACGGCGCGCCCTACTACGGCACCCCCGGCGTCGGCGTCCAGTTGCCGGGTGTCGGTGTCCAGCTTCGATAGGAGCCAGCAATGGACCTGATCTGCAAAGTCCTGTTCATCGTCTGCATGTTCCTGTGGCTGCTGACGGCGATGCCTTTTCCCCAAGCCGCGCCCTACGCGCCGGCCCGGACCCTGCTCGCATGGTTCTCGGTGCTGTTCCTCGGGCTCCTGTTCTTCATGGGCGCGAGTATCGGCTTCGCTCGATAGGAGACTGCAATGGGCTTAGTAATCCTCGTCATCCTCGTCCTTTTGCTGTTCGGCGGCGGTGGCTTCGGCTACCACAACTATGGCATGAGCGGCGGCGTCGGCATCGGCGGTTTGCTGTTGCTGGTGCTGATCCTGTTCCTTGTGTTCGGGTACGGCCGATTGTAGACGGACCCCTTGACGCCTCCGCAACCGATCCCCATCTGACTTATCCAGTCGAGGGAGCGCCCCAAAGAACCGCGCAACCCCAAAGCAGACCCGCGGCCGTCAGGCAGCCGGAAAGCTGGAGGGAAACTCGGGGAAACGGGGGTTCAGCCAGGGTTCTTCCCCGTACGGGGACAACCGCCCAGGCAGCAACCTCGACTGGCGTACTACCGGCCCCCAAAGCCGCGCGATACCGCGAAAGCGCCGCGCATCAAGCGAAGGATACGGCCAGCAATCGGAACAACCCATTATTGGGATGCTGGTCATGGCAAACGAAGGTCTATACACCATCCAAACGATGGCGTTCACCGCGAACATCGCGCTGAACCTGCAGCAACAGGTCTCGATGGTCCGCGGCAAGGTCACCGAAGGCAATTATGTCGGCAAGCAGGCGTCGGTCATCGACTACCTGGCTCCCGTCGCCATGCAGACCCCAGCGGGTCGCAACGCGATGGTCAATGTGCAGGACAACAGCTACACGCGCCGGTTCATTTCGCCGGTGCAGAAAGAACTGGTCCAGCGCCTCGACACCTTTGACAAGCTCCTGACGACCGAAGACCCGACGAGCTCGCTGGTTCGCGGCACCTCCGCGGCCCTGGCCCGCGAGTGGGATGATCGCATCATCGCCGGCGCCTTTGGCACGGTCACGATCGGTTCGACCACGGACGGCACCGTAACGACCACGGAGACGTGGGCCTCGGCGCAGAGCGGCCTCACCGGCTCGACGACCGGCCTCACGATCGAAGACGAGTTCGGCAACGGCACGACCACGATTGGCCTCACCGTCGAGAAACTGATCGAGGCGCGGCGCCTGTTCCGCCACTACCACGTCACCCAGCCGGAAATGATGCCTGGTGAGCTGAGCGTGGCCATCGCCTCGCAGCAAGAGGCCGATTTGATGAAGCAGGTCGAGGTTACGTCGACCGAATTCACCGCGAAGCGCATCCTGGACAAGGGGTCGATCGACGGCGAGCAGTTCCTCGGCTGGAACTTCTTCATCTCCGAGCGGCTTGGCACCGTGGCCGATGTCACCTCGTCCAACGGCAACATGCGCAACTGCATCGCCTTCGTCCGCACCGGCATGCACCTTGGCATTTGGCTCGACAGCGAGAACATCATCACTCGGGAGAGCTTGATCTCGGGAGCCCCGTGGCAGCTTCACACGATGGCAAGCTCGGGTGCGACGCGCCTGGAGCCGGGTCGCGTGCTCCAGATCAATTGCGGCAACGATACCGCGGGCGCCGACAACATCTAACCTGGGTGTGGGGTTGGGCTACGGCCCTCCCCTCCCCCTAGAGGAACACGACTATGGCCACTGAAACCCTCAAGGCAACTGCCCTCACGAACCTCGACGCCACGCCGCCCTTGGTGATGGGTCCGTCGACCGGCGGGCCGGGTGTGGTGCGGACGATCGACGGCACCGTCACGCCGGCCTCCGGCAAGACCGTGGGCTCGCTCTACAAGCTGATCCGGTTGAACTCCAACGTCCGGCTGAAAGAGCTCAAGCTCAAGCTCGACGCCACGATGACCACGTTCGACTGCGACATCGGGTTCTACTACTCGGACAGCACGCAGGACAACACCCCGGTCGCCGACCAGGGCGCCGCGGTCAACGGCACCACCGGTAGCCAGTATTTCGGCATCAACGTCGCGCTCGCCGCGCTGACCACCTCGACCGACCTTATGTCGCAGTCCGCGACAGGCGTCGGCGTCAACACGGTCGCCGCGAATTTCGACAAGGAACTGTGGGAGATTTGCGGTTTGGCGACCGACCCGCACTGCCCGTTCGACATCACGTTGACTAGCACAACGACCGCCAACTCGGGCTCGTCTCCGGTCTACATGAAGGCCACGTACATCGCGGGGTAGAGCCGATGCGGTATTTGTTCGTCGCGATCCCCGCGCACTACCGGCCCACGCAGAAGGGTGTGCAGCCGGTGAAGATGGAAGCCGAGAGCCCGAAAGAGTTCCCCGGCTTCGCCCTGGCCAACCCGGCGGTCCTCTACACGATCACCGACCTGGATGACCCGGACGTGAAGCTCGGCGGCGCGCGGCTCCTGTCACGGCTTGCGGGCAAGGCTACCGCCGACTACGCTTACGAGGCGAACCGGCGCGCCCAGGTCAAGGTTCAGGTCGACGCTCAGACGAAGCGCGACGCGCGCGTCAAGGCGGACTTCAAGACGGCGCAGCTCAACCACGAGAAGGGCTGCCCGTATCGGTTGCTGAAAGAGCACGAGCGGTTCGTTTGCACTTGCGGCTACCAACCCGAGGAGACGGTAAGTGGCTGACCATTTCTACAGCATAGCCGGCCGCGACCAGGGCCGGGAGCGCAAGACGCACAACATCGTCGTCGGCACCACGTCGACCGGCGGGAACCCGATCGAGGTGCGCATCACCACGGGCAATATCTCGCGCAAGCAGGCGTATGACTTCCTTGAGTGGATGTCTGATCTCATTGCCCACTCCGAAGGCAACCAGGTCATCGTCGCCGGTACGTTGATCCTCTGATGGCCCGCATCGCCGTCTCCCTTTCCTGCGTCGCGAACACGCCCGGCCGAGAGCAGTTCTCCGGCATCGGCGGCACGGCCGATCCGCTTGGTGGCGCCACCTATGCGTCGACCCTGGCGACCCTCCTCGCCGATGGCGCGAGCCCGACCCAGGCGCACGTCACCGCGTTCGTCGCGCAGACCACCGCGCCACCGACGCATGCCGATGTCGTCGTCTCCATCAACACGGCCACCGTTCCCTCGATCCCAGCGTTGCAGGCGGCGTTCGCGCAGTTGCTTCTGTTGTGCCAGGGACGTGGCGACTTCACGCAGTAGGAGCCGATCATGCGCGCACGCGACGGCTTCTCGTTCTCCAACGTCGGTACCGGCTCGACCGCGCAGAAGTATCTGCTCGGCGGCCTCTATGCGTTCACCTATGCCGGCACCGGCACGGGCACCGCGACGCTACAGGTTCTTGGTCCTGACGGCGCGACATGGATTACGGCGGTTACTGCCTTCGCGGCGACCACCGGCTTCGTGACCGTGTACCTGCCAGCCGGCTACTACCGCGTCACGATCGCAACCTTTACCGCGAATTATTTCAGTGTAGTCCGCGTCCCGTTCGAATAGGAGGCCTCCATGACGCTGGCCTTCTCTCTGCCGGTCGACATCGCCAACGTCGGCCTCGCCGCGCTGGGCGTCAATCAGATCACCGCTGCGGACTTCGCCGTGCCTGTCACCAAGGGGGGCCGCGAAGCGTCGCGCCAATACGACAAGCTGCGCGTCGCCGAGCTGCGGCGCAACTGCTGGAGCTTCGCCACCCGGCGCGCGATGCTGCGCCCGATCGACACCGGCACCGTCATATGGGCACCTCCGACTTACAATGCGGCCGCGGCTTACGTCGTCGGCCAGGTCTCCGTGTACAATGGCGATTGGTATCAAGCGCAAGAGGGCGTGCAGGTCGGCGACATCCCCAACACTGCCGCGACCTGGCTGCGCTACTTCGGCCCGGCGACGGCTGACCCGTTCTTTCTGCCGCCAGGCTCCACGTCGGGTGGCGGAGGTGGCTACTTCCCCGGTGACATCGTGGTCGTGCCGGAAGCCTATGGAAGCGGTAACACCTACCTTGCCAACACCATCGTCGATAGCGCCGGCGTCCTTTATGTCTCCTTGGTGGGCGCCAATATCGGCCACACTCCTGCCACGTCACCGACCTATTGGGCGCCCTACGTTGGCCCGAGCTCCGGGTCAGCAACGCCGTCGATCGGCCCGTTCGTCTACTCGGCGTTCGGTGCCGGGGTCGTCGTCTACCTGTCTCTGGTCTCAAACAACCAGGTGTTCCCCGGCGCTAATTCGAGTTGGTGCCCGGTCTACGGCTCTGTCCTTCCGCTGCAAATCCTCTACCCGATCGGCACCGGCCCGGCGTCCGACTTCTCTACACCGAATGTGTTCCGCAAGCCGAACGGGTTCTTGCGCCAGGCGCCGACCGACCCCAAGGCCGGGATCAGTCCGTGGGTTGGTGGCCCCGTTTACAATAAGGAGGAGGACTATCTGTTCGAGGGCAACTACATCATCAGCAAGAAATCAGGCCCGATTATGATCCGCTTCATCGCGGATGTCATTGACGTAACCTCTATGGACCCTATGTTTTGTGAGGGTTTGGGACAGCGGATGGGCTGGGCCATGTGCGAGGCAGTCACTCAAGCGGCCGACAAGAAGCAGTCCTGCCTGGCCGCGTACATGCTGGTCATGGCGGAGGCGCGCGCCGTCAACGGGATTGAGACCGGCGACGAGGAGCCCTACGAAGACGAGTATGTGCTGGTCCGCCTCTGATGCCCCGTAGCAGCTACCAGCAGAACGCCTTTCTCGGCGGCGAATTCAACCCGCTCTCGCAGGGCCGCTCCGAACTGCCGATCTACAAGCAGGCGATGAACCTGTCGCTCAACGGCTACCCGGTCGAGGAAGGCGCCTGGCTGCGCCGCTCGGGGTTCGAGTTTTTGATCCCGACCCGGAACCGCACCTATGCCTGGATGATCCCGTTCCAGGCTTCGTCCGATTGCTCGTTCGTGCTGTTGTTCACCGACGACAACCTGCAGTTCCTCACGCAGTCGTCGCTGATCTTCGACAACACCGTCTCGACCATCACCGCCATGGACACGTCGATAGGCGAGGTCACCTTCACCCCGGCGCAGTCCGATTGGGTCGACGGCGACCAGGTGATGCTCGTCTTCCCCGACGGAACGAGTTCGCTCTCCCCGTATCCGATCGACCTTGAGCTCGGGCTGCGCAACCGGATGCTGACGATCAAGCTCGCGATCGACAGCACGCACCTCCTCTTTGCCGACGATCTCGGCGATAGCCTCGGCGGCGACGGCACGGTGCATATGCCGATCCCGTCGGGCGCGCTTGTCGGCGCGCAGATCATGCGGGTGCTCAACCTGGCGACGACCTACAGCGGCGTGCAGACCTTGCAGAACCTCCGCGGTGTCCAGATCGAGTACGACCAGGTTATCCTGTCGTCGACCGAGCCGCCGAACGTCGTCGAGATCACCACGCCGGGCAGCGCCAGCGCCGATCCGGTCTTCACGTTCAGCTCGCTTGGCCTGGTCGATGGCCCCTACCTTGATCCCTCGGGCGACACCGGCACCGTGTCGGCGCTCAGCGGTACCGCCAACTTCACGGCCTCGACCACGACCCCGTTCGCCGCCACCGATGTCGGCCGGCACCTTCGGCTGTTCTCGCAGCCTGCGCTGTGGGCTGGCGGCACAACTTACGCTGCTGGCGATCTCGTCACGGACAGCACGGGAGCCTGGTGGACTTCGTTGGTTTCCAGCAACACCGGCAACACGCCTGGCCAGCCGGTTACGATCAACAGCGTGCAGCAGCTCGCTTGGGCGCCGAACCTGACTGCCGGATCGTGGGCCTGGGGCGTCATCGCGACCTACGTCTCGTCGAGCGAGGTTAGCTTCACCTACGACACGACGATCCCGAACATGGTGTTGCAGGCGGCGAACGGCGACACGATCACCACCTTCCAGCTCGGCGTCTTCACCAGCACGCCGTACACCGGGACGAACGCCGCGGCCGCCGCCGCCTGGCCGACCTGCGGCTTGTGGGACCAGGGGCGCCTGATCCTCGGTGGCGCGGTGCAGAACCGCTTTGACACGACGATCTCGAACGGCGAAGCCAACGGTATCGCTACCTTCTCGCCGACCGACCCGTGGGGCAACGTGCTCGACAGCAGCGGCATGTCGGAAGTCTTCAACGCCGAGACCCTCAACTTCATCCAGTGGATGAAGCCGGAGGAAGCCGGCTGGCTGATGGGTACCCTCAACGGCGAGTTCCTGGTGTTCTCGTCGGCGACCAACGACGCGATTACCCCGACCAACATCGGTAGCCGTCGGGCCTCAAAGTTGGGTGCAGGTAACATTGAGCCGGTTAGCGTGGCGATGACGACCGTGTTCGTCCAGAAGTTCGGGCGCCGGGTCATCGAGTATTTCGCCGACGCCTTCTCAGGCAAGTTCAGCGGCCGGCACCTCAATGAGTACGCGGAGCACCTGACCAGCTCGGGCGTGGCGCAGATCGCCTACCAGGAGGAGACGACGCCGATCATATGGGCGCGCATGAACAACGGGCTTCTCGCGAGCTGCACCTACCGGCGCTTCACTCGGTTTGTATCCGAGCCGCCGAACATCCAGGGCTGGGCGCGCCACCTCCACGGCCGCCAGCGTTCCTTCACCGCCATCTGCACGCTGCCGGGCAAGGGTGGCCTGCTCGACCGGCTGTTTACCGTCACCAACGACCCGTCGAGCATCCAGGTGCCGGCGCCGGTCAACTACTTCGTCGAGATATTACAGCCTGGGTTCGATGTAAACCAGACGGTGCTCGCGGGCTGGTTCTGCGATGAGGCTCCCGGCCCCGGCCCCGGCAACTCGGGCGATGATTGCGGCGGCGGCCAGGCGTCCATCTTCGTGCCCACCGGCGGCACGATCGGCACCGACACCTCGGCCGCGGACGCGGTAACGAACATGGAAAATGTCCCGCCGTTCAGCGGCGGCTTGCCGGCCGAGGGCACCAACATGACGGGGCTCAACATCAATGCCCTGGTCTCGACGTTCTTCGATGGCAACACGATGCTCTACGGGCTGCCACCGGAGAGCGACACGACCGAGTTGTCGCTGAGCTGCTGGATTGTGTCAACGGACTTCCCCGGCGCCGGCGCGCTGTTCTCCAGCCCAGCGTTGACCTATGACCAAACCAACTCTCACACGGCTAATGTCAGCGCCGTGGTATCCGGTGCTCAGCTTGCCATCTGCGGTAGCGGCGCCGACCCGTATCCAAAGAGCCTCGCGGCTTTCCCCGACGACGGCGGGATTATCAATGGGTGCGGTCAGACCTGGGCGCACATTATGGTCTCGGTCAAGTCGAACGGCGACGGCACTTGCACCGGCACCATGTACTGCAACGAGACACAAATCTATGCCTCGCAGAGCGAGGGCGATATGGTCAGCCACGGTGACGCCTTCCAGTTCACGTCGCTCCCCGGTGGGCCGGAGGAGCCTGGCCTGTGCGTGTGGAACATCGGCGGTTCCTTCGTTGTCGACACGCCCTACGACATCCAGTATCAGTCGAACCCGCCGGTGGCGTCGCCGGGGTTGACGCTGCCGACCCTGCAAGAAATCCTGACATCGATCTTCAATGGTCTCCCGACCGGGAATTATTACACCTTGGGCAGCGGCGACGTTGCCGACGCGGATGTTACGTTCTCTTTGCAAGGCAACAACCTGCTTGCTATACCGAACTACATAAACTACATTAAGAGTGTTAAGGCGCGAGAGGCGGCCCAAGCCAATCAGCCGGTCGACAAGGTTGTCGGTGGCAACGGCGGCCTCCCGAACGATCCTGACCAGAGCGGCTACGTCGGGTCGGTCGACCAACTGCTTATCTGGCCGGGGAAGTTCATCGATTGGACGAGCTCGACGAACCGCGGATACCTTCACTGGTACGATACCGTGGCCGATGACTACAAGCCGGTAAGCGTTGGTCCGAATGGCGGCACCCGCCTCGGCGCACCGGCAATCTTCCTGGCGGGGCCGCCGTCCGTGTTCAATCTCAACCGCGCGACGGGGAAGCGACTGACCGTGACTGGTGATGACCTGCAGGTCAGTGACTACCCGCCGCCGAGTGCAAGCTGATGGCCGCAACGGATGTCGTCTTCTCGGGGCTTTACCACGCGGTCGGCTTCACCGTGTCGGTATCCGTGTGCGGGCTCGACTGCGGCGATTACGCCGTGTCGATCTTCGGCGAGATTACCGTGCCGGCGAACAGCGACCCGGATGGCAACTTCAACGGCGGTTACCTGGCGCAGTTCGATGTCGGCCCCTACGACAAACTGACCTACGGCGACCAGACGACGCGTATCGATTTGGGTGACGGCGTTGGCGGGTGGGAGACGATCTATGTCCCCGTGGTTATCGGTTTTACTTATCCATCCTGGGGTATGCCTCTACGTCCTATGGCGGAGGATCAGGTCAAATCTCCGGCGGGTCCGGCGCTGGGCAAGACGCGTCGCACGCATTGGCTGGCGGCGCTCCTGCTGAACACGCAGGGGATCAGCTTCGGCACGGATGGCGCCGTGTATGATCCGGCTCCCCTGGCCGACCCGGCGGGCAATGTATTCCCGAAGAACACGCTGTTCTCCGGCGTCTGGCAGCAACCGCTGGACAACGACCCGAGCTTTAACAGCATGGTCGCCTGGCAAGTGACGCGGCCCTACGCCTGCACGGTGGTCTCCATTGAAGGCTTCCTTGAGACGAGTGAACGCTGATGGCTGGCAACAACATCTTCCCTGATGTCATCACCCCGAGCTCTACCGTAGCAGCGACGCCTGCCAATGTGTCGAGCCTGTTCGGGGCGATCAACACGGCGGTCACGGCTGACGCCGGCGCAGCCTCGCAGGCCGATCTTGCCGCGGGCGATACAGCGTTGTCCACGGGCGATACCGCGCTTGCCGCTGGCGACACGGCAGAAGCCGGCGCCTACGGGACGGCGGAGGGCATTGCGAACGCGAACGCCCGGCTAGCGACGATCAGCGGCCAGGTCGAGCAGGCGCAGCAGGGCATCCAGATACGACAGACGCTCGGGTCGCAACGCGCCGCGGTCGCTGGCGGGGGCTTCCAGTCGGCGGGTTCCGCGGTCGACCTGCTGGCCTCCAGCACACGGCAGGGTCTCTTGGAACAACAGATCACCGGCGTCAATTCCCAGCTCCAGGCTGGCGGCTTCGAGCAGCAGGGGGCGGCGGCGGCGGCGGAGGGTGTGGCGGCGACTACAGCGGCGGCCGGGCAGACCGCTCAAGCCGCGAACGAGCAGGACGTGGCGGCGGCAGCGGCGGCGACCGGAGCGTCGGATGCGGCAGTTGGCGCGGTGAGCAAGACGAACGCGATCAACGAGAGTGCCGCGTTAGGGCTCAGCATCCCCGGTCTCGCGAACCTTTCCGGCACCAACATACCGACAGTGAACCCGGTGACGGCCACGACGACCAACGCGGCTCCGGGGTTGCCGGGATCAGGCTCGGCTCCGCCGGGCCAAGCCAACTACATCGCGCACGGGATATAGCCGATGGCCAATATCGTCGAGTATTTCGCCAAGGGCAAGATCACCCCGGATGACAAGGGCTTCTCCGCGCAGGAGAACGCGGCCCGCCGTATTGGCTCGCTCGCCGAGCAAGGTGCGCGCTCTGCCGAGCAAGTGGCTCAGGGAAAAGCGCAGGAGGCGTCCGGCACTCGGGAACTCGGCCAGAACATCGCGGACCTGTGGGACGAGGCGAAGTTCGGCATCCAAGAAAATCGCGGCGGGGGCGCGGGTATCCGGGCGCGAGGTGGGGATGACAACGCCAGTCGCGGCGGCCGTGAGCCCATGATGGACAACTCGACCGTGAACAACAACGGCCAGCGCGTGCCTTATACCGGCCCGGTTGCTGGCGGGGATACAGGGCGGCAGCGTGGCCGGAACGTGGCGGCGCAGGGGGATATCTCTGGCATCGACCCGAAGACCGGCCGGCCGGTTGCTGGCATCGACCCGAAGACCGGGTATCCGGTTGCTGGCATCGACCCGAAGACCGGGTATCCGGTTGCTGGCATCGACCCGAAGACCGGGTATCCGGTTGCTGGCATCGACCCGAAGAC
>Ga0182024_10012239_pt1 | contig 17009 bp, 17 predicted proteins | sample P32metaG_FD_120480 | JGI IMG/M metagenome (GOLD analysis project Ga0182024, IMG submission 120480) | Permafrost microbial communities from Stordalen Mire, Sweden - P3-2 metaG (Illumina Assembly) | ecosystem: Environmental > Terrestrial > Soil > Wetlands > Permafrost | place: Sweden: Stordalen...
CAGTAACGGCGGCACCGTCTCCCAGTCGTCAGGCTATCAACCCGCCGGATCGAGTATAACCCTCACCGCGACCCCCTCGGCAGGATTTGTTTTCTCAGGTTGGCAGGGAGCCTGCGCGGGCACCGGCTCCTGTCAGCTCACCATGACTCAACCGATGAGCGTCACTGCGCAGTTCGCCGCCACCGGGCAGTCGCGCCGCTTTGCGCCAAAACCAAAACCATGAAGATCATTATTACTGCGTCCTGTTGTGCACTTTTATTTGCCGGCTCGCTCAGCGCACAACCACAGTGGCAGTGGTTGAATCAGTTCGCATTCAACGTCGGGGGCGGAATCGACGAACCGTTTCTCACCACCAAAACAAATCTGTCCCTTGGCTGGAACGCCCAGGGAGGCGTCGGTTATAACTTCACGCGCCATCTCACCATCATGGCCGAAATCGAGTACGATCAGTTCCACATTACCAATAAAGCACTCAACACTCTGGGAACTCCGCAGGGATACCCCGGCGGCCATCTTAAAAACGAATCGATCACCATCGATCCGGTGTGGCACTTCCACCCCAAAGGGGTCTGGGATGTCTACGCCATCGGCGGAGGCGGAGCTTTTTCTCGCACGCAGAGTCTGATCAGACCGACCATCGCGACCGCAACCGGTACAAATCCGTTCTTCGGCTTCAACACCCCCGGCTATCCATCGAGCCAGACGGCGTTGGATTACACAGTACATAAACCAGGTTTAGATGTTGGGTTCGGTATGTCCATTAAAGTGGCCTGGAATTTCAAGCTCTATGCCGAGGCGAAATACAACCGAGTGTTCGCAGGCTCTCTAGGACACATGGATTACATGCCAGTCAGCATCGGCGTCCGCTGGTAGCTTTACTCAAGGGGCACAAGAACACTGAGCCTGTGATTGGCCGCGCGAGCTTTTTGCGGCCATGAGCCATCTTTTAGCAGCCTTCTCTCCAGAGTGCGTTTGAGTCCGAGCGAAAGGGTGTAATATACCCATCGGGAGGCATTCAATGGCGCTGGTAGTCCACCATCCGATGCAATACAACAACAAGAACAAGAGAGGGAACGGCCAATGTGCTGGACTTCCTCAAGACATCTTGGGACTCGCACGCTGCCCAAACACTTGGCGATGGAAACGTGGCGCCCACGTAGTGGAGACGAAGGGCCTGACTCCGGGCACGGTTATTGCAACCTTCAACAGCAATGGTGACTACCACTTCGTGAAAGGCAACCACCTGGCCCACACAGCCTTGTATGTGAGCCATGACGACGTCGGGATTGTCGTCATCCATCAGCACAAGGATATTGATACCATCAAGCGACACAAATACTACAGAGGAGCCAGCGCATCGTACGTGCAGAATGCAGACAACTATTATGTCGTTGAGCTAAAATAAAGGGCCCGCCGGCGTCTGGCCTTTCGCCGAATCGAATACAACGACGCGAGCGAACACAGTGGCCAGTCTGCCGCTGTGTCATCCCTACTTCGAAAAATAACTCCGCACCGGCACCGGCGCCGCCGACTTCTTGATCGCCTCCCACAGAATCGCGTTCAACTCATCGTCATCCGCCAGATCCGCATCGCTAAAATCGATCCTCGCCGACCGCCCTGCCGTCGCCGACCTCACCGGATTCTTCTCCGTCAGCGAAATCCTCGGCTTCTCCGCCTCGTACGGAGCCATGCTTGGAGCGCTCGCAAACGCCATTGCGATCGGCCTCGCCCCCGCATCGAAATGCGTCAAAGGCCGCAATCCCAGAATCAACTCCATCGTCCGCAGCACCGACGATTGGTTGTACATCGAACTATCGATGATCCCTCTCCGCGTGTAAGGCGACAGCGCGAACATCGGCGACCGGTGCGAATCCACGTGATCCGGCCCGTTCTGGGCGTCGTCCTCGATCACAAAAATCGCCGTCTTCGCCCAGAACCTGCTCTTCGACACAGCCTCCACCACGAGACCGAGCGCATAATCGTTATCGGCAAATGAGGACAAAGGCGCAACGTGACCCGCCGCCGTGCCCGAAGTATGGTCGTTCCCCAGCCGCATGATGATAAATCGCGGCATGTTCCCCGATGCCTCGAATTCCTTCAACTCGCCGAGGAAAACCTTCGCCCGCTCAACGTCCGGATAATCGAGATCGAACCCCCTGTAACGCGTGTTCGTAATCGACGCAAGCGATGGATCGCGCACACCCGTAATCTGCACTCCATCCGCCCCCGCTTCTTTTTTGTTGTTCGCCTGATGCCCGTAATTCCGCGTCGAAAGCCCCGCCGAAACCGCGTTCGACCAAATATATCCAGCCGGTGGAGAATTCGCCGGCTCCCCGCCCTCGTAGTCGTAAAAGTTGCGCCGCTTCGCGTAGCTCGATGGCCAGAACTTCTGCGTATAGTCCGGCGCGATCCCCGCCGTCGCCCAGTTATGCCCGTCCGCGCTCACATCCGCGTTGACGTAAAAATTGTCGAACAGCACAAACTCACGCGCCAGCTTGTAATGATTCGGCGCGCTATTCTCATCGAACAGATCGAGCGTCGGATCGCTGTTGCCCTTCCCGAGCTTCCCCAGCACCTGATCGTACGTGCGATTTTCTTTGATGATGTAAATCACATGCTCGATCGGCGAAGGTCTGCCCGGCTTCGAATAAATCACGTTATCGTCGGCAAACTCCGCCACGTCGAGTTTCGAATCGTTATAGGGAGAAAGCGCCATCGTGGATTTCGTATACTGCGCCAGCGCCTCCCCGGTCAGAGGTGCGATCACCGACATCGTCCCTGTCTGCAAATTGCCCACATACTCGCGCCGGGGATCGCCTCCGCCTTCAATCGCCGGTGCGCCGAACGGTCCCGGAGCCTTCGGGTTCGGAAAGCTCTTCAACCCGCGCCCATTCAGCACCAGAATCGTGCCGTCCTTTAAAACGCGCGCCGCCGTCGGATACCAGCCCGTCGGAATAAAGCCCATCAGCCGGCTCCGCTGCCCGGAAATATCGGTCACCGCCACCGCATTCGCGTCGGAACATACCGTGAACAGAGCTTTCTGATCCGCTGAAACCGCCAACGCCGTCGGCGTCATGCCCAGCGGATGCCTTGGCGTCAGCGCGACATTCAACGTCTCCGTCACTTTCATTTCTTTGTCGTCTTCCACTCTCACCACGAAGACAGTGTTCGTATTCGCCGCCGCGACGAACAGCCGCAAAGTCTTCTCTTCCTTCTTAGGTTTCTTCGTGTTCTCCTCGGCCTCTTCCTCTTCCGGAGTCCGATTGCTCAGAATCATGTCCGTCGGATGTGGACCCACGTGCAGCCGCTGAACCTCCGTGCCTGACGACACGTTATATTCCGTAACGGTCGCATCCGCCCAGCTTGAAACAAAAAATGTCTTCCCATCGGGATGAAACAAAATCCGATACGGCCGCCTTCCCGTCTTGTACCGGTCGCTGACCTTCCCCGTCCGCACATTGATCGCCAGCACCGAGTCGTGATACAAATCCGCCGCGAACATCAACTGCCCATCCGCCGATACCGCCACATCGCCGATAAAGTCCCGCACATTATGCGGAGCGTCCGGCGCGATCTCAAACTCCCGCGTCGGACTCAACTCCCCTTCGCTCGAAAACGAAAACTCAAATACCCGATACCGCGACCCTCCCCCGACATACGCGAATTTTCCATCCGGCGAAAATGTCAATCCAAGCCATCCGTCCGCGACCTTCACCCGCGACAATTCTTTTTTCGAAGCCGCATCGATCACGCTGATGCTCGGCGGTTTGTAGCCTCCGTTCAGCACCAGCACGAATCGCCCATTGGGCGAGATCGCCGACGACATCGGCAGCGTGTCGAGAGGCACCTGCTCACCCACCGGCGCGATTTTCCAGCCGTTCGGCAGCAGCACTGTTCCATCCCCCTGCCTCCCGACCGTTTCCCTCCCCGCCGGCTGCGATCCCAGTAGAACCGCGAAAATCAACACAAACAGAAAACCGTAAATTTGTTTCATTGGGAAAACCTCTGCGCGATGGGAAATCTTCGCCCGATCCCAAAAGCCTTCGTTGTCACCTTCAAGCCGGGCGCGGCCTGCTGGCGCTTATACTCATTCCGGTCGACCTTATTCACAATATCCTGAACCAGCGCAAACGGCAGCGAATGCGCCTCCGCAATCTGCTTTGGCGTTTTGTACTGCTCGACGTAGTCTTCTAAAATCCGGTCGAGCACTTCGTAAGGCGGCAGCGAATCGGTATCTTTTTGATCCGCCTTCAGTTCCGCCGACGGAGGCTTGGTAAAAACGCTCTCCGGAATCGCCCCGTTGTGCCTCTGATTCGCGATCCGTGACAGCGCATAAACCATCGTTTTCGGTACATCGCTGATCACGGCGAGTCCCCCGCACATATCGCCATACAACGTGCAGTAACCCACCGCTAATTCGCTCTTATTGCCGGTCGTCAGGACCAGCGCCCCACTTTTATTCGATAAAGCCATCAGCGTAACGCCCCGCAGCCGCGATTGCAGGTTCTCTTCAGTCACATCCGGACCCTTGCCGTGAAACGCCGGTTCCAGTACCTGCGTTAAATGACCATAAGTGGACGAAATCGATATGGTTTCGAACCTTATTTCGAGCTTATTTGCCATCTCTCGCGCATCCAACACGCTATAGTCCGATGAGAACGGACCCGGCATCGCCACGCCCGTCACGTTCTCTTTTCCCACCGCCTCCACCGCAATCACCGCCGTCAGCGCCGAATCGATGCCGCCGCTCAATCCGATCAAGACCTTTGAAAATCCGCACTTGCGAATATAATCGCGCGTCCCCAGCACCAGTGCCTGATAAACAGCTTCGCACTCGTCCGTGAAATCTTCGTGAAGATCGCCGGTCATCACCAGGTCCTCTTCAAACGATCGTGCCGACGCCACAATTTCTCCACTCCCGTTCATCGCAAAACTCGACCCGTCGAACACCAGTTGATCGTTGCCGCCAACTTGATTCACATAAACAACCGGCTTCGAATATCGTTTCGCCGCCGCGCGATAAATGGCGCGCCGCACTTCGCGTTTGCCCATATTAAACGGTGACGCGTTGATGCAGATCATGATCTCCGCGCCCGCGCCAAACAGTTCTTCCACCGGATCGCGCTGATAGAGCCGATGCTTCCAATACCGCTTATCGTTCCACGCATCCTCGCAGATCGTCAGCGCCATCGGCTGACCGCGCAGCGTGAACAGATCCTCGCGCTCGCCGGGCCGGAAATAACGAGCCTCATCGAACACATCGTAATTCGGCAGCAGCATCTTGCTCTGTCGAAAAACGATCTGCCCCCGTTCGAGCACCGCCGCGCTATTCAGCGCTCTCTTCCCCGTATCGGCCTGCGATCGCGCAACATATCCGCAGATGACGCTCAAATCAAGGTCCGACGTCTCGCGCGCCAGTCGTTCCAATTCCCGCTCGCTCGCTTCAAGGAAACTTGGCTTCTCCACCAGATCCCGCGGAGGATAGCCGGTCAGCGATAGCTCGGGAAACACCACCGCTTCGGCGCCGCGTCCAGCCGCATCCCGCGCGGCCCGCGCCATCCGATTCACGTTACCCGAAAGATCCCCAACCGTGGGATTAATCTGCGCCAGAGCGATGCGCATTGGAATCTTATATTGTAGCGAGTATGCCGCTCGACCCCGACATCGCCATGCTCGTCACCGAGATCGATGCCAATCTCAGCCACGCCGAATCGATTACGCAGGGCCTGAATCGCGAACAGTTCCAATGGCGTCCCGAGCCCGGCCGCTGGTCGATTGGCGAATGTTTCGCGCACCTCAACGTCACCAACTGCTTCGCTCTGGGAGCCATCGAAACCGGCATCGCCAAAGGTCGCGGCAAAAAGGGCGAGGGCCCGTTTCAATACGGTTTTGTCGTGCGCAAATTCATCGCAAGCCAGGAGCCTCCGGTCAAGAAAAAATTCAAAGCTCCAAAAGCGTTCCTCCCTCCCGCCGATATCGACCCCGACGCGACGCTCGCCGAATATCGCCGCATCTCCAGCGAATTGAAGCGCCTGACGAGAAGCGCCGACGGCTTGCACCTCGCTCGCGTGAAAATCGAAATGCCCGCGCTGCCCCCGCTCTTGCGGGTGTTCGTGAAAATGCCTCTGGGCGGCCAACTCCTGCTAACGACGACCCATGATCGCCGTCACCTGTGGCAAGCCGAGCAGGTCCGCAACGATCCAGTTTTTCCGGCGTGAAACGGCCACGGCTCCGAACATCACTAGTACTATGGCTCTCATTACGAGAACCATAGGAGTACAAAAAATGACACCAAAACAACAGCTCGAATTTAAGGCTCCCTCGCATAAGGCGGGGGCCGCCGTCCCGGGGGCCATGGTATCGCCGACGCCGCTCATCGGTACCTGGACCAACACCAATCACGCCACTAATGACATCGTGAAGATCATCATCGTCGCGTCCGGCACCGGCATCGCGGTGGAGGCATTTGGAGCGTGTGTTCCCGCCCCCTGCGTGTGGGGCTCCGTGCCCGCCATTGCTTACGCCGCGAATGTAAGCGCCACGCCGGCGGTCGCCTTCACCGCCCAATATAAGTTCAGTTTCTCAGTGGTGACCCTGACGGGCCACCTCCAGGGAAAGTTTCTCGACCTCGAGGCGTTCACCGAATTCACCGATGGCAGCGGAAGGTCCAATATCTATACCACGGACCAAATGGCTAAGTGAGTTTTGCTGGCTGAAGACCTCCGGTCTGGTGGGGCAGGTTCCCGACAGTTGGCAACCTGCCCGACTTCTATTTAGTTTTGTGGGCTTGTACCAGTTCGGCGGCTAGGATGGTCGCGACGATTTGCACGTTCGGTTCGGCTAGCATCTCCGCGGGGGCTTCGTACGACGCGAAGCCTTGGGGGGCGATGTCGCGCCATTCCAGGCGCGCTTGCCCCAGATGCTTCGAATCGGATTGGCCCTTTGGGCTGAGGTGCAGAATCTTTCCGAACCAGGGGCGGGGGCGATATTGACGAAGCGCTTCCGCCACAAAATCCTGCGACGGACGCGGTTTCCTTGAGAACAGAGTGCGGCCGATGGCGGCTAAACGGGAGCGGGTTGGCGAATAGAATCGAGCCGACGCGTCGAACATCGCGACGAACAGCACTTTTTCGCCTTCCTCTTCCAGTAAACGCGCCATTTCCAGGGCAACCAGGCCGTCGACTCGCCAGCCCGCCAGGGCGTAAGGCCCTTGCGGACGATAGCGGCGCAGGATACGGACGCACTCGGCGGCAATGTGCTCAATCGTATGCGGGAGAGGCAGATGTTCCAGGCTCGGAGGGGTAATGCCGACGACGGGATTGGTTGGATCCAGATGATTTCCAAGCCGGCGGTAAGCCGGGCCCGGCGCGATCAGCACTACCGGAACGCCCTGGTCACGACTTTTCCACGATAGAGGCGGCGCGTCGGTAGTCCAAGGCGGAACGATGTCGGCTTCAAGAGTAAAAATGCCGGCTTCGAAGTGTCTGAGGACATTGGCAATAGGAATGCCCAGGCTACGGGCCGCTTCCCGGGCAGGGTGCGTTCCGGAATGCAGAAGAAGCAATTTAGGATCGGTTTCCAGCAGCAAGGCCTGATATTCTTCACGGGAGGTTCGGGCGGGTAGCGGCGCAAAACTTGCGCCGGCCAGCTTTACTGTCATCGCGACCGTGGTTGCGTCGGGACCGTCGGGGAGGACGCTTGCGACACATGCGCCACGTTGAATACCGAGCTTTTTCAATCGTTTCAAGGTGACATGAAGGTGTTCTTCGAGGCGCGACGAACTGAGGTCGCCGCGTCCAGGGGCGGTAATGGCGCGAACGGAAGTCACTCCCTCAATTGTGGGGATTTGGGACAATTGGATTAATGCTCTCCACTAAGAAACCTTTGCCTGGGAGAATGTTTCTCGGTTATTTGCGGGAAATGGAAATAATGGGGCGAAAGCCGGGACAGACCACCCTGTCCACTCGGCCCGGAGTGCTGAGCGCTTTCGGGTGAGATAGTGGCGCCTTGGCGAGGAAAAAGGCGTGGAGGTTGGATTAGCCGGCGATTGGGCCATCGCTCGACGAGAGCGCGGCGATCATCGATTCCTTCAATCGCTCGGCCGCCTCCACCGCGGAGTTGAGTGCGATACGGTACACGATGATGGCGACTACGGCATCGAAGGCGAGGACGCCAAAAAATGCGACCTCGCTATCGAAGGCCCAGCGCGCGAGATAGGCGAGTCCGGCGGGGATTGAGGCTACAGGGTAAATTACGAACAGCATCGCCTGGACGCGGCCGGCGGCTCCGGTGCGGAACGACGTTGCGGGGTTGACGGCGCGCGCCTGGTGGATCGACAGCAGATTTCCGGCGCCTAATAAAAAGATCGTCAGGACGCCGGCGACGGAGTACGCCTCAGCCAGGCGCACGGGATTCAAAGGCATCCCGAGGCTGGCGCAGACGATGGTTACTGCGGAGATCTCGATCAGGATGAAGAATACGGCGCTGAGATTTTTTCCGATCAGGACGCGGGAGAAGGGAACCGGGGCCAGGAAATAAAATTGCGCAGCGGAGCGGTCGAAGCCGAATGAATTCCAGAAGCAGACTTCGCTTAGCAGCAACAGCGAATAGACGCTCACTACGGTGAGATAGTTGGTGCCGAGCGCCGATTTTGCCAACCCGCTGCGGCCGAGCGCGAGCGGAAGCCAGATCACCAGGCCGAAGGTGAATCCCATCAGGAAGACCAGGCGGAAGCGCGGGGAGCGCACTAGAAACCGTATCTCTTTTTCGATCAGCGCCGCGAGGGGATCGCGGAATACCAGCGAGGGCAGGCGAAAGAACTTCTCTCCCAGGCCCTCGCGCTGCGTCGACGGTATCCAGGTTGCCGAAGCTGCCTGCGCATCGAAGGAGAGCGACGTCCTGAACTGCCAGTAGCCGAAGACTGCAGCGGCGAACGCCCAGGAGACGAGAATCGCTAGCGACTGCTCGATCGATTTTCGCTCGATCAGGTTTGCGGTCGCGCTCCAGGGCCAGCCGACCCAGGAATCTCCGAACAGCGCGCGGATGCCTTTGTTCCCGACGGGTCCGCGGACCATCAGCAATTGAGGGAGGCCGGCGCACAGGACCAACAGCAGAAACGCTACTTCGCGAATCCGCTTGTGGGCGAGGATTCGAGCGACGAGATCGCGCAAGCCCACGGCGAGAAATAAATTGAAAAGGATATAGGGCGCGAGAAACAGGCAGGTCCACTTCGGCACTGCGGGATTCAGCAGGAGACCGATGGCGAGCCCGAGCAGGAGGAGCAGCATTTCGACGGCCGAGGTGACTCGCAACATGACTTCGATCGAGAACAGGTGCGACGCGGGGATGGGATAGACGTACAGCTTTTTGAGCTCGAGCGATGCGCCGGTGGCGGCCATTAACAGAGGCATCACCTGCCAGTAGAGGAACACCAGCAGGAATACGCCGGTGAGCACGGCCTTGAGCATGCCGAGATTCGCTGGATTAGAGGCGAGGCGCGCGGTGGCGATCGCGGCGAGCGTCCAGAAGCCATACCATCCGGCTCCGATGACCGCGGTCCAGGCGACGCCTCCGCGCGGATAAAAATTGAGCAGCGTCCGCCACTGCGCCCAGAGAATTGCGCGAGCCTGGTTCACAGCCAGTCCAGCGTTTCGGAGGTGCGGCCCATGCCGACGGCGCGCACGAAGGCGTCTTCCAAGGTCTCCGATGCGCCGCGAAGCTCGTCCATGGAACCTTCGACGACCACTTTCCCTTCATTGATAATGGCCACGTGGTCGCAGAGGCGCTCCACTACTTCGAGCACGTGCGAGGTTAGAAAAATCGTGGCGCCGTGGCGAACCTGTTCGAGGAGGATATCTTTCATGAGGCGGGCGCCTACCGCATCGACGCCTTCAAACGGCTCGTCCATGAGGAAGAGTTTGGGGCGGTGGATGAGAGCGGCGGCCATCGCAGCGCGCTTGCGCATGCCCTTGGAATATTCGTTGATGAGCTTTTTCGGGCTGCCGTCGAGCTCGAACAGCTCGAGCAGCTCGATCGATCGCGCGCGTGCGACCTTCTGTTCCAAGCCGTACATGCGGCCGACGAATTCGACGAACTCGCCGCCGGTGAGATGGTCGAACAGCAGCGACTCGTCGGGAACGAGTCCGATCAGCTTCTTGATTTCGAGACCCTGCTCAGGCATCGCCATGCCGAGCAACCGGATGGTGCCCGAGGTGGGCGGGGCGAGGCCCATTAGCATTTTAATGGTCGTGGTTTTTCCCGCGCCGTTTGGTCCAAGGAAGCCAAAAAAGCTGCCTTGCGGGACGGTCAGGCTGAGTCCATCGACGGCGGCCTTGTTTCCATAGACCTTGCGGAGATTCTGGACCTCGACTGCGGGGGGGAGCTCGGGCATGCGCACCCTCTATGGTACCGGACTGGTTTTAGTACGTGCAGGACACGGATTGATATGCCTCGGCCGAGACGGGAATCGCAACAGGAATTGCGGCCTTCCAGCCCTCGAGCAAAGTGGAAAGGAGCTGCTCCACTTCGGCGAGCGGCGGATCGATTTGCTGGGCGTTCGCCGCGAGGAGTTGCTTCTGCATGTAGGAGTACAGATCGCGAAGCGGGCGGCTGATCTCTTTATATTGCGGATCGAGTGATTCGGTAAGTTCCCGCAGAATCGCCGAGACGCGCATGATCTCGCGCGAGCGTTGCAGAATCTCACAGGCCCTCAAATGGCGCCGGGCAGCGCCGGTGGCTTCGATCGCACCGCGATAGAGCATGCAGACCAGTTTAACGGGGTCGGCACTGAATACTTCTGTTTCCAGATATCTGTCGAAATTTGAATAAGGCTGGTTCGAATAAGCCATTTAAGATCCGCGTTTACCTTCCATTGCTCTCTTCGGCCATTTTCAGCAGTTCTTGGGTCGGAATTTGCTGAACCACTTCGCCGGTCTTTTTATTCACGACTCGGACGACCGCGATTCTCGCGGCGCGATCGATGATGAAGGTGGTTTCGTTTTCCTGGCCGAAAAGCTCGGCGGCGTTCACCGCTTTTACCGCCTGAATAAGAGCTTTCTGCTCCTGTGTGGGTTGCCTCGATTCGGCCGCCTGCGTCCCCGCGTTGAGGTGAGACGCTAAGCTACTGATCGACGAGATGTTCATATCGCCTCCTGAAGAGCAGTTGACAACTGCTCCCAAACAGCTCATCGGCAGGGGGCGGAGCAATTAGAGACTAAATTGCCTAAGCGAGGTTGAGGACTTTTCCGACCGAGTTCGTGTCGAGCTCGATTTTCTTCTGGAGCATGGTGATCGCGTAAATCAACTGCTCAGGACGCGGAGGGCAACCGGGGACGTAGACGTCGATCGGGATGACCTGATTTACGGGCACCAGCGCGTAATTCGAGAAAACGCCGGTGGACGTTGCACAGGCGCCCATCGAAATGACCCACTTCGGCTCCGGCATCTGCTCGTAAAGTCGGCGGATGACGGGGGCCATTTTGTTCGACACGCGGCCGGCGATGATCATGAGGTCGCTCTGGCGGGGCGATCCGCGCATCACTTCAGCGCCGAAACGAGAGATGTCGTAGCGGGAGCCGATCATCGACATCATTTCAATGGCGCAGCAGGCCAAGCCGAAGCTCATCGGCCAGATGGAATTCTTGCGCGCCCAATTAATCGCCATGCTGACGGTGGTGGTGACGATGGATTCGCCAAATTCATCGTCCTCCGGCTCCTGATCGACACGGGCGAACAGCTCGGGGGGTTGGCTGAGATGAAATTTGGTGTCTGGAGCGTCCACGATCCTATTATCTCACGTGAGTGAGTAGGGTAGGTCCCCGACTATCCCGGACCTGCCCTGCCCGGTTCACAGTACGCGCCGAGCCTTTATTTTTATGGGTGCGCCACCATCGTTCTTCATCACCTTGGGTGGGCCGCAGGCCCATAGGCACTCCCTGCGGTGCCCAAGAAATAACTGGACCTCTCCCAAAAACACCTTTAGTATTGAAATCGATGGCAACTAAGAAAAAGAAACCGGCCCAGCCGGCAGACGAAGGATTTCTAACGACCGCGGCTCAGGCCATCGGCTCGACATTGGGCCAGCTAGCCAAGAAGGCAGGTGTCGCGCCCGCGCCCACTAAGCCGGCACCGAAGAAAGCCGCCGCCAAAAAGAAGACCGCGAAGAAGAAGAAATAGTCTTACTCGCTCCGCAGCGTGTCCGCCGGATTCAACCGCGCAATCCGCGACGCCGGGATCAGGCTTGCCAGCGCCGTCGCCAACAGCAGTCCTAACCCGACCCCGGCCAGCGTGAGAGGATCTCCAGGCTGCACTCCCCAGAGAAAGCTTTTCAGAAACCGCTCGAATCCGAGAGCCGCCGCAGTTCCCACCGCGACCCCGCACAAAACCCAGATCAGGCCGGGACGCAGCGCAACCTGAATCGCACTGCCGACGCTCGATCCCAACGCCATTCGAATCCCGAGTTCCTTGGTTCGCTCCGTAACCAGATTCGAGATGAGTCCATAAATTCCCATCGCGGACAGCACCATGGCCAGCGCGGCAATCGTTCCCGCCAGTACGGCCAGGAACCTCTCGAACGTAAGCGCGTCCGTCTTCAGATCGCTGATCGATTGAAACGCAGCCATCGGCAGCAGTGGGTCGGCGGAGCGCGTCGCGTCCTCGATCGCCTTCACCATCTGCGCACCATCAAGCGAACTGCGCACCACCCATTTGGGAGAGAACCAGGTATGGATCATCTCCAATCCCGCGTCGAACTGAGTTGCGGGCGTATAAACCATCGGAATCCGGGCAATCGGTCCGAAGTCTCCCCATCCGGCCCGCTTGTCCAGCACATCACCCACAATACCGACGATGACGAGCGGGTCGCCTCCGAACTTGAGCGGCTGGCCCAAGGGTTCGCCACTTTTGATGTATCGCTTCACGAAGGCCTGATTGACGATCGCTACCCGAGCTGAATCGGCGCCATCGGCCCGGCTAAACACGCGGCCCTGTATCAGAGGAATGCGCAGCGCCGTGAAGAACTCGGGCGTGACATACGTCATGTTGGTGTTATCGAAGCGATCGCTGCCGGGGATCCGGAAGCCTGTATTCAAGGCCCGTTCATATGGCAGCGTCAGGCTGACCGCGGCCGACTCGATGCCCGGCGTATCGTGTAACCGCGCGATCACCTTGTCGTAAAACTCATTCATCTTAGGAGAAGTTTTGTAGCGCGCGTCGGCCATCGAGAACCTCGCGACCATGACGTGGTTTGGATCGAAGCCAGGGTTGAGATTCCATAGATGGAGGAACGTATGGAGGAACAGTCCGGCGCCAAACAACAGAGGAACCGTGAGCGCCACCTGCCCTCCGACCAGCGCGCCCAGCGAGAGGAATCGCTTGCGTCCCGCGACGCCCCGGCTGCCCGATTGCGCGGATCGAAGGTCGACTCGCGCCGCCTGCCACGCCGGAGCGAGGCCAAACGAGATGCCTGCAATCAGGGTCAACGCGAGTGTCCCTGCGAGGACGCGCCAGTCGAGCTCCACGGTTTCCAGGAACGGAAATGTCAATGCGCCGTACTCCCGTAGTGCCGCGAGCGCGCCCCATCCGACGAGAAAACCAGCCAGTCCACCGAGCAAACCCAAAGCCGTGCTCTCGATCAGTAACTGGCGGACGATTCGCGAAAACGGAGCACCCAAAGCAAGCCGGGTGGCAATTTCTCCAATCCGCCCCGATGCCCGCGCCAGCAGCATGCCCCCCACATTGACGCAGCCCAGAACAAATACGAACCCAACCGCGGCCCAAAGCAGCATCAGCGGCTGACGCAGATCGCTGGTCATCCCTTCCAGCATCGGGACCGCGTCGAGGCGCACGTTGGCATCCTTCCTGTAGGCACCAGACTTCTTCAGATCCGGGACCAGCGAAGCGAGCTGCGCCGACACCTGCTGCCAACTCGCCCCCTTCTTAAGGCGGGCAACCAGATGGTAGTTACTACCGCCGCCCTCGCCCTTGGTCGAAGGACGAATGGGAGTCCACAGATCGACCTTGGCGTCGGTGCGGAACCCGGCCGGCATGACGCCAACCACGGTGTACGGCTCGCCGCGCAGGACCACGCTTCGCCCCACGACGCCCGGATCGTCGTGGAAATACCTGTGCCACAAGGCGTGGCTGAGGATCACGACGGGTGCTCCGCCGGCGCGATCCTCATCGGGAGTAAATTCGCGGCCGATCATCGGATGAACGCCCAGAATGCCGAAGAATCCGGTCGATACGCGCTGCTGCTGCACATAAACCCCGTTGCCTTCCACGCCCAGGTTGATCCCGGTCACGCCGTAGGAAAACACCGCGGCATCGAGCGAGGAGACGCGGTCGCGGACGGCTTCCCAGGTCCGACCGTCGTGGGAGTTGTACGAGTCGGACACCCCCTCCTTCTCAAAAACGCGGACCAACTGTGCCAGCCGATCAGGCTCAGGATATGGAAGGGGCCGAACCATAGCGCCATTTACGACAGCGAGAACCGCGGTGTTTGCGCCGATGCAGAGAGCGAGAATCGCGATCACAGTCAGCGAAAAGCCCCAATTCTGGCGTATCAGGCGGAACGCGTAACGCAAGTCGTGCATTTCGATACCTCGATTACAAATAAGACGGCAGATTTAGGATACTGTTCCCGGAAGTTTTGGTTACGCGTCCCGCTGAGAGGTTAGTTGACACTGGAGACACCTCATGCTATAGTGGTAAACACCATAGCAAGAAACCTTGCTGGCCTGGAAACCTAGTACTTTAAGGAATTTTACTGACGAACGATGTGACCAGGAGACGTCGAAATGGGCGAAGACCGCAGGCCAAAATTCATCGCCGACGCTGACTTCAACGAGAAGGTAATCAGAGCGGCGCGCCGGCGCGAACCAGCGATTGATTTTCTGGATGCTTCGGACGGCGGTACCCGCGGATTGTCCGATCCTGAAGTGCTTGCGCTCGCCGCCGCGAGCGGGCGAATCGTCGTTTCGAGCGATCGGAAAACAATGCCGGGGCACTTCTGGAGGTTTGTCGAAACGCACCAGAGCGCGGGCGTCATCATTGTTCCGCAGTCGATTCAAATATCGAGAGCGATTGAGGAACTCATCGTGATCTGGAAGGAAGCTAGCAATGAAGAACTTCGGAATCGCATCCGCTGGCTGAGAAGGAGGAGCTAAGGGCGACGAGCAACGGCGGCATCTCTGGCGGCATCCAGTTTTGCGTAAAACGCAGGATCTTTTGCTCGAGCCTCCTCATAAAGCCTGTCATACTCAATCTCGCCCTGCCGCAGATATTCGTCGATCATTGCTCGATTCGCAAGATAGTAGGCGAGTGAGCCAAAAATCTGTTCGAGGTTGAGCGCCTGGTAGGAATCCTGTATTCCTTCCGGCGATTCGCCTTTCAGAAACGCGTAAACCACCGAGTCCAGTGACACCCGCGTCCCCACAACGTAATACCCGCCGTTGCGCTGCTCGACGTACTCCATGACATAAAGTATACCGTGTTACACTTGAGTTTTTGGTTTCCCCCCGGCAAACCGAATCATCATCCCTGGAGGAGTTTTTAATAGTGGCAGAAAAGATGCGGCATATTTTTACGTCCGAATCGGTGACGGAGGGTCACCCGGACAAGATGGCGGATCAGATCTCGGACGCTGTGCTCGACGCAGTGCTCGCCGAGGACCCGACGGGCCGAGTGGCCTGCGAGGTTCTCGTCACAACCGGAATCTGTGTGGTCTCCGGTGAGATCACTACAAAGACTTATGTGGATGTCCCGAAGCTGGCGCGCCAGGTGATCGCCGACATCGGCTATACCGATGCCGACATGGGTTTCGACGCCAAAACCTGCGGCGTGTTGAACACGATCCAGAGCCAGTCCCCCGATATCGCGATGGGTGTCGACACCGGCGGCGCCGGCGACCAGGGACTGATGTTCGGCTTCGCCTGCAATGAAACCCCGGAGCTGATGCCGCTTCCCGTGATGCTGGCACATAAACTCGTCCGCCGGTTGAGCGAAGTCCGGCGCGCCGGTATTCTCAAATTCCTTCGTCCCGACGGCAAAAGCCAGGTCAGCGTCGAATATATCGACGGGAAGCCCACCCGCATCGACGCCGTCGTCGTCTCGACGCAGCATGACGACGACGTATCCACCGATACCCTGCGCGCCGAAGTGAGGAAGCACATCATCGATCCCATTCTTCCCAAGCACATGATCGATGCCAACACCAAGTTCCACATCAATCCCACCGGCCGTTTTGTAATCGGCGGACCTCATGGCGACACCGGTCTCACCGGCCGCAAGATCATCGTCGACACTTACGGCGGCATGGGCCGTCACGGCGGCGGCGCCTTCTCCGGCAAGGACCCGACCAAGGTGGATCGCTCCGCCTGCTACATGGCCCGTTACGTAGCGAAGAACATCGTAGCCTCCGGTCTCGCCGACCGCTGCGAAGTCCAGCTAGCCTACGCAATCGGCGTGGCCGAGCCCGTCTCCGTTATGGTCGACACGTTCGGCACCGGCAAAATCGAAGAGGATCGCCTGGTCGAACTGGTCCGCGCTAATTTCTCGCTGACCCCGAAGGGCATGATCGATTCGCTCAAACTGCGCCGTCCCATTTATCGCCTGACGGCCGCATTCGGGCACTTCGGCCGCACGGAGGACACCTTCACCTGGGAAGCAACGGATAAAGCGGCTGTACTGAAGGAAGCCGGCATGGCCACCGCCGCGGCCAGCAAATAATTTCAAATCGGAGAATAAAATGAGCACAGCAACAACCACCGTCCCTTGTGACGTAAAAGATCTTTCGCTCGCCGAAGCGGGTAAACGCCGCATCGAATGGGCGGGGCAATCGATGCCGGTTCTGGCCACGATTCGCAAACAGTTCATCAAGACCCAACCCCTCGCCGGAATCCGCGTGGCGGCTTGCCTGCACGTCACCACCGAGACGGCCAACCTGATGATCGCGCTCCGCGACGGCGGCGCCATCATCACTTTGTGCGCGTCCAACCCCCTTTCCACCCAGG
>Ga0182024_10012240_pt1 | contig 17008 bp, 9 predicted proteins | sample P32metaG_FD_120480 | JGI IMG/M metagenome (GOLD analysis project Ga0182024, IMG submission 120480) | Permafrost microbial communities from Stordalen Mire, Sweden - P3-2 metaG (Illumina Assembly) | ecosystem: Environmental > Terrestrial > Soil > Wetlands > Permafrost | place: Sweden: Stordalen...
ACATGAATCTCGAAGTTGATAAACAGCGATTGACTTCGGAGATTGAGGAACTGGCCTTGATTTCCGATGCGGAAGCGCCTGCGGTAACGAGGATTGTTTTCACCCCCACTGATCTAAGGGCGCGAGCCTGGTTTCTGGAGCGCTGTAAAGAAGCGGGTCTGGCGGTCCGTCAGGACGCTATCGGAAATATTTTCGCGCGATGGAAGGGACAAGATCCCCATGCCGCCGCAGTGGCTACCGGCTCGCACTTCGACGCAATTCCAAATGCTGGAAAGTATGACGGCGTGGTCGGCGTGCTCGGCGGACTCGAGGCCATCCGAGCCCTGCAGCAAAGCGGGTTCAATCCAAAACGCTCGATTGAGCTGATTCTTTTTACGTCCGAAGAACCGACGCGCTTTGGCATCGGCTGTCTCGGTAGCCGTTTGCTTTCGGGGAGTTTGCCGGCCGATGCAGCAAAAAAGCTGACGGACAAAGACGGTGCGTCCATTGAGCAAGTTCGGCGCACCGCGGGATTCCAAGGAGAACTCGAAACGGTAAAGTTACCTGCTGGACATTACACGGCGTTTGTTGAATTGCACATCGAGCAAGGGCCGCTTTTGGAACAGAAACAAGTTCCACTCGGGATCGTCCGCAAAATTGCCGCGCCATCCAGCTTCCGAATTTTTGTCGAAGGAGCGGGCGGACACGCAGGAGGAGTGCTGATGACGGATCGCCATGATGCGCTTTGCGCAGGCTCGGAATTAATTCTCGCGATTGAACAACAGGCCAAAACCAGCGGATCCACGGACACAGTGGCGACGGTAGGTATTTGCGAAGTGTTTCCCGGCGCGGTCAACAGCATTCCCAGCCGCGTGCATCTCACCGTGGACATTCGCGATACCGATTTACGTCGGCGCGACTCGCTCATCGCCACCGTTGATGCGTCCTGTCACGCGATTGCCGCAAAACGCGGCGTCACCATTCAACAGGAATTACTGAATGCGGACGCTCCAGCGGATTGCGCGCCGAGTATTGTCGAAACGCTTTCTGAATCGTGCAGAAAACATGGGCTGCCTTTTACAAACATGGTCAGCCGCGCGTATCACGATTCGTTATTCATGTCCCGTATTGCCCCGACAGCAATGTTGTTCATACCCTGCCGCAACGGCTACAGTCACCGGCCCGATGAATATGCTTCTCCTGAAGACATTGCACGCGGGACGCTGGTTATCGCGGAGACTCTGCGGAGTCTGGCAAGCTAATCGCAATTAAGCGACGTTTCTCTTCGCCAAAAAAGCCGCCAGTGTGAAAACATTTCGTAGCAACAAAACTCAAACTTCCTGCGACACGCGAATTTTCGCGTAACGCGGTTTCAACACCGAATAAATGAACTTGCAGCGCTGGTCATACGGCAGGAAAGCGCTCTTCATCGCATTGATCGTAATAATTTCAAAATCATTTAAGGTCAGGCCGAAGGTTGTGGCGGCAGCTTCGAATTCCTTGGTCATGGTGGTGTCGCTCATCAACCTGTTATCGGTGTTCAAGGTCACGCGAAATTTTTCCTGGTAAAGAATCTTGAAGGGATGTTCCGCCAGGGTTCGCGCGGCTCCGGTGTGGACATTGCTGATGAGACAGATTTCCAGTGGGATTCGTTTATCCAGAACATACTGCGCGAGATCACCCAGCTTCACGGCCTTTCCGTCGGCCACGGCGATGTCATCGATGAGTCTTGTTCCGTGTCCGATGCGGTGGGCGCCGCAATATTGGATGGCCTGCCAGATGGATTCCTTTCCGAAGCCTTCGCCGGCGTGAATGGTGATGTTGAAATTCTGGCGCTGAATATAGTGGAAAGCTTCGACGTGCTTCTTGGGAGGATATCCGCCTTCCTCGCCCGCCAGATCGAATCCGACTACGCCACGCTCGCGAAAGTCCACCGCTAATTCCGCCATTTCGAGCGAGACGTCCATATTGCGCATGGCGCAGATAATCAATCCCGAAACGATGCCGAAATCTTTGCGGCCGCGCTCCAAGCCTTTCAACACCGCGGACACAATTTGCTGGTGACTCAATCCTTTGCGGGTATGAAATACTGGCGCAAAGCGAGTCTCGAAATAAACAACTCCATCCTGGCTTAAATCTTCCGCCTGTTCATAGGCAATGCGTTCGAGCGCTTCTTCCGTCTGCATCACTGCAATAGTGTGCGCGAAACCCTCCAGATATTTGGGCAGGCTGCCCTGATTGGCGCCTTGAAAAAACCATTGCGACAACTCTTCAGCATTTCCGTTCGGCAGCTCCAGGTAATTCACGTCGCGCGCAAGCTCGATGATGGTTCTTGGGCGCAGCACGCCATCGAGATGCTCATGCAGCAAAACTTTAGGAAGACTTTTCAGCACTTCTCTGTGCAACTTCATGCGAGACTCCGATTCTTGACTGGACAACAGGTTTTACCAAAAATAGCACATCGCCAGGAAGCAGAGTTCGCGCGCTGCCCACACCCCGCTTGCGTCCACAACACCAAGAGCCGTATCGTAGCCGCCACCATTACGAATTCCAGTTCACGAAATCAAGGCGAGACGAGCCGAATGGCTGAACCGTCGCAGATACCTTCATACGGATTACGCGTCGCGGCGCTTTCGCCCATGGAAACGCTCGCGCAATCCATTTCCACCATTGCGCCAACGACCACACCGGTGGCAACAATCCCGCTGGTCTGCGCGCTGGCGGGAAACGGCACATGGCTGGCGTACGTGCTGGCTACTCTAGCCGTTTTGCTCGTCGCGGCATGCATTGCAAAATTTGCGCTCTATTCGTCCTCTCCCGGCTCGCTTTACACCTACACCGCAAAAATTATGCCGCCCGCGGTCGCCGCGGCATCTGCGTGGAGTTTGTTGCTCGCCTACATTGCTACGGGAGCCAGTGTCATCGGGGGCTTCTACCATTACGGCAATCTTTTGTTGCGCGATGCCACTGGCCGCGGAACTTCTGCCGTTTTCCTGGCTTTGCTGGCCACCGGCATCTCCATCTGGATTGCCTGGCGTGACGTGAAAATCTCCGCGCGCGTAATGTTGTGGATCGAAGCCGTTTCCGTCTCGCTCATTCTCATCCTAATCATACTAGTGCTCACTCATGCGGATTTTCATATCGATCGAGAACAATTGCATCTTCGTGGAATGACTGGCAGCGGTCTGCGTTTGGGCTTGGTGCTCGCCTTATTCAGTTTTGTGGGATTCGAAAGCGCCACGACGCTTGGGGCCGAGGCCAGCAATCCACTCAAGACGATCCCCCGCGCCGTAATCCAAAGCGCGGCCCTCTCGGGAGCCATTTTCATTTTGTGTGCTTACACCGAAGTAATGGGATTTCGCCTTGCCGGACAAGATCTGGGAACCGATCAGGCCCCCATGCGCGTGTTGGCTGGGATTGCTGGAATTCCTGTTCTCGGATTGTTGATCGACATTGGGGCGTTAGTCAGCATGTTCGCGGCGACACTGGGATGCATTACCGCTGCCGCACGCGTGCTGTTGCTCATGTCCCACAATGGCCTTGCGCATGATGGCCTGCGTGCAACCCATCGCCGCAACGAAACCCCAGGCCGAGCGCTCCTGGTCACCGGAATTGCCGCAGTCGTTCCCGTCGCGGTGCTTGCGGCACGGGGCTCCAGCGGATTGGATGTTTACGGTTGGATGGGATCGCTTGCCACTTACGGTTTCATCGTGGCTTACGCGTTAGGTTGTCTAGCTTTGCCGAGTTACTTACGTTCGCACGGAAAATATACCGCCGGTGCACACGTCCTTTCCTGGTTTGCGTGTGTAGCCATGATCCTGGCACTGATCGGGAATATTTATCCCGTCCCGGAGGGCCCGTATGGCAAACTCCCCTACATCTACCTGGGATATCTCGTTGCAGGAATGCTGTGGTTTTTCCTGCGCCGAAGTCAAAATAAGTTAGCTGTGGTGTAGACGCAATCTGTTGGCGCGTGGGGCTGCCGCAGACGAACTCCAATTAAAAAATACAATCGTGAGCATCGGAAGTTTGCGTTTACCTTGTACGTCCAAATGAAATAGTTTCCTCGGAACCAGTTGAACAACACGGGGTCCGGCGGGAGCCATTCAAACTCCTTCAGAGAATATTGGCAGGTTCAGGAATGTTCTTGCCGTGGCGCGTGTATCGGCATTTTTCGGTATGTCTCGGAGGAATTTAGAATGCGTAAGATCGCAGTCAAGACTTCTTTTTCTTATTTGTTGCTCTGCCTTTGTGGTTGCATATTTCTTCTTCTACCCACAGCTACTCTCTCACAGCAGACTCTCGGCGGGGTCACTGGCACGGTAACGGACGCTTCGGGTGCCTCAATCGCGGATACGCAGGTCACGCTTGTTGCCGACGCGACCAAGCTAACGCGCTCGCAAACCACAAACAGTAGCGGCGCCTACGATTTCGTGAGCCTGCCGATTGGCGCGTACTCGCTTACGTTTACGCATGATGGATTCGAAACGCTGGTCGTGCCTTCCATCGTAGTGCAAGCCGATCGCACTGCAACTTTGAACGCTAGTTTGAAAGTAGGCGCGGTGGGCTCGACGGTCACCGTGGAAGCTTCGCCGTTGTTGAATGCCCAGGACACCACCAACGGCTACATTCTCGAAAAGGATGAAATTTCTTCTGTCCCCCTGGCTACCGGCAGCTTCACCAGCCTCGCGATTCTTTCACCAGGTGTGAACGCGGAACTTCCCAGCGGCACCGGTGCCAATAGTGGTCTCGGCAACCAGCCCATCTGGGCCAACGGTCAACGCGATACCAGTAACAGTTTTTTACTGAATGGCGTCGACGCCAGCAATCTCTTCAACGGTAAAAGCACCAGCCAGGTGGCTTCCGCGCGCGTGGTTAACAATACCGGCGTCAGCGGCGCGGCCAGCTCCAGTGCGGCGGTGATACAGAGCACCGCGTCTCCTTATCTGGCTATCGGACAGGCGCTGCCAACCCCCGCGCCGGAAACCATCCAGGAATTGCGCGTCAACACCAGCATGTATGACGCTCAACAAGGTTCCACCAGCGGTGCGCATATCGACATGAGCACGGCGTCCGGCACCAACTCCATGCATGGCAGCGCCTACGTCCATCGCGGAACAAATTGGCTGAACGCCGCTCCGTTCTTTTTTAAGGCCGATCCTAATATTCCCGCCGACCAAAAAAATCCCGAACTCCATCGCTACACCGCTGGCGGAACGGTGGGCGGCCCGATCATCAAGGACAAACTGTTTTACTTTTTGGGCTACCAGCACACCCATGTTTCCGATCAGGAGATCGGCCTGTCCCGCATTACCGTGCCTTATAACCTGACTAACGACCGTAGTGCCGCAGGCTTGGCGAATGTCGTGAACACCGTAACACCCACCGCAGGTTGTCCGGTGCCGCCGTGCAACAATTTTCCGTCCACCGTAAATCCTGTTGTGGGCACCGCTCCCGGCGATATCAGCCCGGTAGCCTTCGCTCTACTAAATTACAAATTACCCAACGGTCAGTACATGATCCCTTCCGCGGACGGCAACACACCGACGGTGAATTTTCCGGAGAACGCCGTTGTCCCCGGCACCGCGTTTTTTACCGCCGACCAGGCCGTCGCCGATGTCGACTGGAATGCCACCGCAAAAGATACGGTAGCCTTCAAATATTACTTCCAGCATGATCCGACGGTTGCGCCTTACGCGTACTCCAGCGTGGCGGGATTTACCCAGCATCTCGACGCCGGCAGCCAGGTGCTGTCTATCAGCAACACCCAAACTTTGCGTCCCAACTTAAGCGTTACCGAAGTTTTGGGTTTTGCTCGGGAAAAAGTTTACAGTACCGTTTCGCAGCCCTTTACTCCGTCGCAATTGGGCATAAATACCTTCGGCTCAAATTTCTTCCCGGGCATTACCATCGTGGACGATTTTGGCAACACTGCGCCCTACAACACGGGCTGCCCCAACAGTAATCCCAGTTGTGCCTCTCCCACGCCGATCGCCAATGCCGCGCTTAACATCGGCCAAGGTGCCGCGTCCCAAGGCGCGTACACAGGCGTATTTCAGAATCGCATTATGCCCTCGGCAAATGCTGTCTGGACGCGCGGAAAACATACCATCACTTTCGGCGGAAGCTACGCGTACACGCAGTTGAACACCCGTGACCGGCGCACCAATCAGGGAATCATTGGCAGCGCGGACTTCTCGCAATTTCTACAAGGTCTCGTTACGCCTTACACTTCCGACGGGTTCGTCACCACCTCATATCTGCAAGGGGACGCCAACCGTTATCTACGGGCTAACCAATCGGGTCTTTACCTGCAGGATCGCTTTCAGATCCGTCCCAATCTGAGCGTGACGCTCGGCGTGCGCTACGACTACAACGGCGGCTTCACGGAGAAATACGGCCGCATTTATAATTTCGAGCCTTCGCTGTATTCCTACGACGACGCTTCCGGCACGGTCACATCCACGGGATTCGTCGTGGCGGGCAACAATCCCAAATTCCCTACCAAAGGCGTAAGCAACAGCACGCTAACCGGCCGCCAGTGGGGAGTCGCTCCGCGTCTCGGCATCGCGTGGAGTCCGGAAATGTTTCACAACAAGGTTGTCGTTCGGGCCGGCACCGGTCTTTATTACGACCGCGGAGAATTGTTCACCTATCTGTCGCCGGGATTTGCCGCGGGGGTGATAACTGGAGGACCTTTCGGCGTCAATCAGGCTCCGCCCTTCGTGAATTCACAGGTTTGTACTTCCACCATCAGCCCCTACCAGGGATTTATTCCTACCTGTGATCCCGCTTCACCCACAGGCGGTTCTCTTTCCGCGCCGTGGGGCAGCAGCCTGCAACCCCCTCCTTCGGGCAATCCCGCGGACATCATCAACTATCTTCCATCCGCGGCCGCCATACAGAACGGCGCGCAGGTTTTTCCTTTTGCGGTTTACGATCGCAAAAATAAATTGCCTTACAGCATCAACAACACTCTGGACATACAGTGGCAGCCTCGCAACGATCTCCTCGTGCAGATCGGTTACGTCGGAAATCTTGGCCGGCACCTGGTAATTCCGGTTCCATTTAATCAGGCGCAAGTTGCTTCACCTTCGCATCCGATTCACGGACAGGTTTACAGTTATGGTTACACTGTCGTCGATTCCACTTTCACTCCCATCGCACTTCCGCCCGTTCCTGGCAGCACCACGTCACCCGGAAATTATTTGACCAACTATGAAGGCGGCAACATCGACCTGCGCGTTCCTTACGTCGGCTATTCTTCGGAATCAGAAAGCTACAAAGCCGCCGGCATTTCCGCATATAACGCGCTGCAAACGCACATCGAAAAACGCATGAGCCACGGTGTCCGCATGGGCTTCTCATACACCTATTCGCACGCCACCGACGAACAGAGCGCTCTGGGCCTGTTTTACAACGGCAACAACCCGTTAAATTTGCGCGAGGCTTATGGCTCTTCGGATTTTGACCGCACGCATGTCTTCAATTTTAGTTTCGTGTTTGAAATTCCCAAGGCCGCGCAGGACAGCTCGCGGGTCGGCAAATTCACGAATGGCTGGGCGTTGGAAGGCATTGGCGTTTACCAGAGCGGCCAGCCCTTCAGCGTTATCGATTACAGCGGCGCCATCGGCAGCCTTTACTACGGCGTTTCAGATGGAATCACCAATCCCATCGTGCCCCTCGCCCCTGGCTGTACTCCTCAATCGGCGCTTACCGGACAAATTGGAGTGAACGGCCCAGCGCTCAAAGCTTCTTGTTTTACGATTCCGATTCTGCAGCCGGGCGCGCTGAATGGCGCGATTCCCAGCAATGATCCTTACGAGACCACGTTCACAACCGGGCAGCGCAATATTTTTCGGCAATCCTGGCAGAAGCGCCTGGACGTCTCTCTCGTTAAAATGACCAAGCTGACCGAGCGCGCGTCGCTGCAATTTAGCTTTGACGTTTTCAACGTCACTAACACTCCGAGCTTTGACATCCCCATCGATGACGTCAACCAGAACCAGTATTACAATGGATTTCCGACCCAAGGCACCACACCGCTGCCGTCGGCCTGCGGAACGCCCAACCAAACCAGCGGCTTTTACAATTGCCCGTTCGGGTTAGGCAACGTTAACAAGACCATTGGAAGCGCGCGGCAAATTCAAATGTCGCTCGCCGTGAAATTCTGAACCACGGCTGCAGTCCACATATAAGAACAAAATGGTGGTCTCGTCGATTCGTATAGGAGACCGCCGTTGTGCTGCTAATTTGTTCGTTGATTTTTCGGCGAACAGCTTCATTCCCGGCCGATGTCTTCATTCCAAACCGCGGGATGCTCCGAAATATATTTCTGCAGCATCGAAAAACATTCCTCGGAGTCCAGATCAATCACCGTCACACCAAGCGACCGCAGCCAATCGATTCCGCCCTGAAAAGTTTTGCTCTCGCCCACCACGACAGTTCCGAATCCAAATTGTCGAACCAGTCCGCTGCAATACCAGCACGGAGCCAGCGTGGTTACCATGATCAGCTTGCGGTAGCTGGCTTGCCGGCCGGCATTCCGAAACGCGTCCGTTTCGCCGTGCATGGAAGGATCATTCTGCTGCACACGCCTGTTATGCCCCTTGCCGATCACCCGGCCATCGGCATCGAAAATCGCGGTGCCGATCGGTATTCCCCCTTCCTGCAACCCTTGCCGCGCCTCGCTCAATGCGACCTTAAGCATCGCGGCATAGTCGAGTTGTACGCTCATGGAATCTCCCGGGATTGCTGAATCCAATTTCAGAAAGCTCAACAAAAACTGAGTTTCCGGTGTGTGCCTGCTGGTTATTCGCTTCTTTGTTGAGGTCCTCTAGCTTCGCAAAATCCAGTCGGCGGTTTTGGACGCCAGCCGGTCGAGCGCCACAACCGACATCTCGAGGTGCTCTTCACGCGTGTCTTCGATTTTATTGTGGCTGATTCCGCCTAGCGATTGCACAAACATCATGACCGCCGGGATGCCCGCGCGGGAAACCTCAGCAGCATCGTGCAGCGGGCCGGACGGCATGCGATGGGATGTGCCCGACACTTCGCGGACTGCCTGCTCGCAAAGTTCAATGAGAGCCGGGTTGAAAGGAACCGGCTCGATGCTCCAGATGCGCGACCACTCCACGGTACATTTTTCCTCTTCGGCGAAACGCCGGCTGGCGTCCTGAGCTTCCTGCAACATCTGCGCCAGAATGAGCGCATCAAGATCGCGTTGATCCAGCGTAGCTTCGCAGCGGCCCACCACGGCCGTCACGATGCCCGGAAATGTTTTGAGGCTTCCCATGGTGCACACGGCGTCTGGATGCTTGCGTGCGATATTGCGAATTTCCAGCGCGAGTTTTGCGGCGGCCGCGAGCGCATCTCGGCGCGCGTTCATCGGCGTGGAGCCAGAGTGCGCTTCCTGTCCGTGAAAAGTGATGCTGTGGCGTTCTACTCCTTTGGTCCCTAGAACAACGCCCAGCGGAAGATTAAGTTTCTCTAGCACCGGCCCTTGTTCTATGTGCAGCTCAAGATATGCGGCGGCATTCTGGCGTTCTTTCTCGGCTTCGACGAAACGATCAATTTCAACGCCACAACGTCGCAGCGCGTCTTCCATTTTTGTTCCGTCGCGGTCGGTGCGCACGCGATCAGCGGAAATGGAATGCGTACCCGCGAACGCCGACGATCCCAACAGGCTGCGTCCGAAGCGCGCGCCCTCTTCATCGGCCCAGTCCACCAGGCGTATTGTGACCGGCGGCCGCCCGTTGAATTCCGAAGTAAAACGGCGAAGCACCTCGAGCGCGGCAACAACATTCAGCGCACCGTCGAGCCAGCCTCCGTTGGGAACTGAATCTAGGTGCCCTCCGAGAATCAGCGATTTTTTTGATTCGCCCGCTAAGGTCGCCCAATTATTTCCGGCAGCATCGTAATGATGTTCAACAGGGAGCTCGGCAAGTTTTTTCGCGAACCACTCGCGGGCGCGCAACCACGTATCGGTCCAGGCCACACGTTGCGCTCCGTTTTCGTCGCCGGTCAACGAACGAAGTCCTTTCAGTTCGGCGATGGTGCGTTTGGGATCAAGAGGCATCGTGTTTACGCTCAGAAATATGCGGGCTCACGTTTCAACAAACGCCCCCGCCCGCGTTCGCCCACAAATTCCCCGTCCCGCACCTGCACCTTGCCTCGCACGGTAACCACGGAAGGCCGCCCTTCGATCGGCATCCCTTCGAACCCGTTGTAGTCATTATTGACGTGTTGCGTTCTGGCGCTGACGATGCCGCGATAGTTCGTGTCGAAGACCACCAGATCCGCGTCGCTTCCAACTTCGATCGTACCTTTGCGCGGAAACAACCCGAAAAGTTTTGCCGCGCGAGTGCTGGCAACATTTACGAAGCGATCCAGATCGATGCGGCCTTTCTGCACTCCAAAAGAATAAAGAAGATTGACGCGGTCTTCGATGCCCGGAATGCCGTTGGGAATATTTGTGAAAGCATCCGTACCCAGGAGTTTCTGTTCGACGTCAAATGGACAATGGTCGGTGCCCACCGTATCCACGAGGCCGCGTGAGAGCGCGTTCCACAGGACATCCTGATTGTGTTTAGCCCGTAGCGGCGGCGACATCACGTGTTTCATGCCTTCAACACCGGGGCGTTCCGCGAATGATTTATCCAGCAGCAAATGCGGAAGAACCGCTTCGACGCTCAGGTGCACGCCGCGTTCTTTAGCAGCCAGAGCGGCATTGAGAGCTCTTTCGCAGGAAAGGTGCACCACGTAGCCGGTGGCTCCGGTATTTTCAAGAAAAGTTGCAAACCGCCCGGTGCCTTCGGCTTCGACAGACTCCGGACGGCTGGGCTCGTGCCATTCCGGCCCGGTCTTGCCTTCGGCAATCAGTTGCGCCTGCAGCCGCGTGACCAGTTCGGCGTTTTCGCAGTGCGCAGTAACGATCACGCCGAGCTTCTTGGCCAGCGTCAGTGTCTGATACATTTCCCCGTCATTGACGCCGAAGAAATTTTTGTACGCGAGAAAAATTTTGAACGAAGAAGTGCCGTCAGCCACAATTTCGCGAAGCTGCGATTCCGTTTCTTCGCCGAATTTCGTGACCGACATGTGAAACGCGTAATCGCAAGCGCTTTTCCCGTTGGCCTTGGACTTCCACAGTTCATAGCCGGCCAAGGCGTCGTCGGTGCGGTTCGGACAGCACATTTCGATATACGTGGTCGTCCCGCCGATCAGCGCCGCGATGCTAGCCGTTTCATGCGTGTCCTTGGCAAAAGTAGCCATAAACGGAAGATAGATATGAACGTGCGGATCGATGAAGCCGGGAAAAACAAATTTGCCGGTGGCGTCGATGATTTCCGTGCCGGGCGGCACTTCGAGATTTTTGCCGATCCGCGTGACCGTTTCGTTTTCCGCGTAAATATCGCCTTTTACACGGGAGCCGACAGTAACAATCTCCCCATTTCGGATCAGCAGGCCCATCGCTTACTCCTTCCGCAATTTTAGTGGATGCGGATGCCCATCTTTTGGCGATAGCGCTCCATCTGATCCCAATCTTCCGCTACTGCAGGTTGCTTCGCGGTCAGTTCATCCCAGGTGACGGAGGGTTGTTCGGGCGCCACTTCCACCATCTGGATGCAATTTTCCACTGGGCAAATATTGAAACACAGACGGCAGCCCACGCAATCATGTTCGCGAACAACGACGCTTGGCCGCGTCGAGACCGCGTCGATCCTGCCGTTAGACGCTGGATCATAAGCGGCCGGAATAGTTACGTGTCCGTGTTTATCAATCAGGTCGATGCACTGGTGAGCTGCGTCATTACACGCCACGTAGCACAAGTCGCAGCGAATACACTTCTGCTGATCTATGCGCGCCACTGCCTTGAAAGAAAGATCAAAATCCTTAAAGTCCGAGACCTGCCGCAGACTGTGGCCGATCACGTCAGGAATCGTCGCGAACTCTTTGGCGTCCATCCAGTTGGACAATCCGTCGCACAGATCCTCGATGATGCGGAAGCCGTAGTGCATGACAGCAGTGCAGACCTGCAAGCTACTTGCGCCGAGAAGTAGAAATTCAGCGGCATCTCTCCATGTAGAGATACCGCCCATCCCAGAAATCGGCAGGCCGGATCCATGGACTACAGAATCGCGACCCAGCGCCGCAAGCATATTCAGCGCGATCGGTTTAACTGCCGGCCCGGCATAACCGCCGTGACCTCCTCTACCAGCGACGCTCGGCGTTATATCCAACGTCTCCAAATCCACACCCATGATGGAGTTGATGGTGTTGATCAAAGAGATGGCGTTGGCCCCGGCAGCAACCGCGGCGCGCGCCGGCATGACAATGTCAGAAATGTTTGGAGTCAATTTTACGATCACCGGAATTTTCGCAACGTCCATCACCCAACCGGTAATCTCTTCGCAATATTCCGGCACTTGGCCGACAGCGCTGCCCATGCCGCGCTCGCTCATCCCGTGCGGGCAGCCATAGTTCAGCTCAATACCGTCAGCACCAGTATCCTGAATGCGGCGAATCACCTCATGCCAGGCCTCCGGCTTGGATTCCACCATCGCGGACACGATCACCGCGCGATCTGGCCAGGCCCGTTTTGCCTCGGCAATTTCCCGAAGATTCACCCCCATCGGTCGATCGGAAATAAGTTCTACGTTATTGATGGCCAGCATTTTTTCAGTGCCGTAGCGCCAGCTTCCATAGCGATTGGAAACATTCAGAACTGGTGCGCCAATGGTTTTCCAGACCGCGCCACCCCAGCCCGCTTCGAACGCGCGGTGAATTTGCGCTCCAGAATTGGTCGGAGGCGCGGACGCCAGCCAGAACGGATTAGGTGAACGAATCCCGGCAAAGTTGGTTCTGAGGTCAGCCATGATTTATCAACCTTTTGTAGATCGAGCGAGCGGCAAGCTTACCATCCTGCACCGCCATCACTGTGGAAGCCGACCCGCGTGCACGAATGCAATCGCCCCCGGCAAAAATCCCCGGAGCGCTGGTTTCGAAATTGGAATCGACGCGAATAAAGCCCTTATCGGTTTTCAGGTCGAGACGCGACGCCAGTGACAATTTGTTCTGGCCGATGGCTTTAACGATCTGGTCGGCTGGCAAGACCGTATTCGAACCGGGGATCTCTTTGGGAGCAGCGCGCCCGGACGCATCAGGCTCGCCTAAAGCTATGCGAACACACTCGACGCCTCTCACCACGCCATTTTCGTGATGAACTTTGACAGGTTGCGCCAGAAACGAAACGGTAACTCCTTCGAGTTTTACGAAAGCATATTCATGCGGGTAGGCGGTCATTTCTTTTTCGGTGCGGCGATACAGTATGGTCACGCGTTCAGCGCCAAGGCGCCGGGCCACGGTGGCGCAGTCAATCGCGGTGTTACCGGCGCCGATGACGATTACGTCGCGGCCGACGTCCAATTGTAAAGGCTCAAGTTTGCTGCGTTCGATATATTCGAGTCCATCGACTATGTACTCTTCTCCAGGAATTCCCAGCTGGGGAGAATTGCCCAGACCCACGCCGATGAACACAGCGTCAAAGTTCTTCTGCAGTTCGGTAATAGGAGGATTGACGCCCACATCCTTGCCGACTTCAAGTTTGGCACCTAGACGTTGGATCATTTCCGCTTCGGCAAGCGCAACTTCCACTGGTTCGCGCAGCACGATGATGCCGTAAGTGGAGAGGCCACCCGGCAGCTCACGCTTTTCGTACAGCGTTACGGAAACGCCCAGCTTGGCGAGTTCACCGGCGCAAGATAAGCCCGCAGGCCCAGCGCCCACCACAGCTACTTTTTTGCCAATAGGTTTTGCAGCGCGGAAAACATCAATCTTCCGCCCATACACATAATCCATCGCGTACCGCTGCAGCCGCCCAATGGCGATCGGTTTGTGTTCCGAGCCCAGCACGCAAGCGCCTTCGCACAATTCCTGAACCGGGCACACGCGCGCGCACGTAGCCCCCAGTAAATTGGACTCCAGAATGGTGCGGGCCGAACCCGGTAAATTACCGGTCGAAATTTTCTTGATGAATTTGGGAATGTCGATGTGTGTGGGACAAGCGTGCGTACAGGGCGCATCGAAGCACATCAAACAGCGCGCCGATTCCGTAACCGCTTCTTGCTCGCTGAGGGGAGGAAGTAGTTCCTGAAGCGCAGAACCGGCAACACTCACTGAGGGAATTTCGCTCAACAAGCCTCCAGAGCACATTCATACCATACATGCGGCGAGCGAAAAGAAAGAACTATTACCACGAAGAACAGCTCAAGCGAGATTAAAGTCTTGCGTCAATTCGTGCGCAATTGAAGCAGTCATCGCGGTCATTGCGCGCCGTGTGGCTGTGTTTCCCTCTTGTGCATTCGCAATCCGGCCTTCACCAGCATCGGCGCAATCTCTGGATTAGACATGAACCACTTCCAAATCAGCCCAGTCCGATAATTCTCAATCATTACCACGATAGGAGCCTGGTTCAGTCCCATGTAAATGGGCGCTACCCAGTGCTCATGCGCGTCAAACGCATCGCGCGGTCCATAGATGCCCCAGAGCCAGCTGCCTTCATCGCGATAAAAATGCTTCAGGGCGGCCATGGATGCTTCCGGAGTGTATGGAAACGAAGACAATGCCCCTGTCGGTGCCATAATCCCGCGATCATCGTGTTCATTCGGGGCGGCGGGATTATAACCTTGCGGCCCGTCGCTAGCTGTCAATCCCCAGGACTCCGCCGAGTATCCCTCGAAATGTTTCGGATTGGCGATGCAGTAAGCCCGATTGATCAGCGCTGTATTGCGGTTATTCTCAAAATAGTTCGTGAAGCGATCGGTCGCCGCGTGCGGATCAAACCCCATATAAGAATAGTGCGTGAAAAAAAGCGGACCGCCGCTTCCCCAGCCCACGTCCAGTTTGATTCCAAAATAAGTTTTCCCGTTGGCGTAACGCGATCCCGGACGCGGATCGTCGATGTATGAGCCGATGGCCGCCTCCTTTTGGTTCGCCCAACCGGTGTAATACAAATCAGGAGAAACAGCGTGTGTGGGTGAAGCGATCGCCAGCAAATACACGATCATCGTTTCATTGAAGCCGGTCAACCGGTTGCTGATGTGCCATACAAAGTCCGGCGACCAATGCCAGTACAGCGCTTCCCCTTGCGAGCTTTTCTTGTACCAATCCCACTCGACTTCTTCCCACAATTTAGTGATGCGTGAGAAAAGATCGGCTCCCCGCGAATCTCTTTCGCCCGCATTGCCATCCTTTTGGTGCCCGTGATCATTAGCGAAATACTGCCGGGCAGTTAGTAATCCTTCCATCAGGAAGGCAGTCTCGACCAAGTCTCCGGCGTCATCGAACATGTCAAAAACCGCCAAGGTCTGGCCGGTGTGACCGTCCATAAAATGAGACCAAACGCCGTGGTAGCGGGGAGCTTTTTCCAGAAAGGTGACGATCTTCAGCAATCGCTCCAGCCCCTCTTCGCGGGATATAAATCCACGCTCCACGCCCACGATCAACGCCATAATTCCAAATCCGCTGGCCCCGGTAGTCACGATGCGCTCATCGCCCGGGATATTTTCAAGCGTTGTGCCGGAATCCGGGTGCGCGCCTTCCCAATAATAGAAAAACGCCTCCTCTTGAGTCATCGTCAACAATTCATCGTCGGTAAAAAGATGATCAGCCGTGCGGGTGGCAGCGCTGACCACTTCAGACGCGGGCGACTCGCGATAACCGGCGTCCGAGGCCGTCACCCGGTAGTAGTACCTCTTCCCTCCGAGTCCCACAAAATCCGTGTAACGCGTAATCCCACGCACTTGCATACCAATCGGCTGAAAATTTCTTCCGTCTTCGGAACGATAGATGATGTAGCGTTCCAATTCAGCTGACGGCAAGACTGGGCGAGCCCCGGTTCCACCTTGTGTGCCGCTGGCCTGTGGGTCAGCAACCTGGGCGTTGGCTTGAGCGGCGTCCCAATGGAGATCGATGTGCCGCTCATAGCCTCTTGCGGAAAGATTTCTTGGGGATACCCGCGGGGCGACATCCATAGGTTGGACAACCTTGCCAGCCACAGCTGCGCGCATCGGCTCTGCTGCTGCATCGGCGGAATCAATGCGAATTTCGTCGATGAGCAACGTATGCTTCGCGCCATCGGCCACATTCTGCGAAAAAACGATAATTCTCAAGTTTTGTGCAGAGAAATCGTGAATCGAAGCGGTCACGAATCGTGACAGCGGAATCTTTACCTGCACCCAGCGCCCGGCAGGTAGGTCTTCCGCAAACTCGCCGAATGGCAATGGGCCTGAGAAATTTCTCCCTACATCTTCTAACCGCACCAGAGGCAGATCGCCCGCAACAATCCCTTCCTGTGAGTAACACCAGAAAAAAAGCGTGTCGCCTTGGAACTGAATCCGGCGGTTACGAAAATTAACCACCCTAATTTCAGCATCCCATCCGCCGTTAGCGGCTGACTGCCAAGACAGCTGCAGCGCGTTTGGCGGGGTAATGAAAATTTTCGTGTTGACCGGCAGATGGCCCTGAACCAATTCCACTGTGCTAGGCGCTGACGATTTGCCAGAGCTATAAAAATAAGCGTCTGGCATTAAGCTATTGTCGAAAAAGGAGTGCTCATAGTACTGCGTATCGCCAAGCACTGCGGGGGCGGCGCAAAGCAACCCGGCGAATCCTGGCACGATCAAACGCGCGATTCTCAAAAACCTACGGATCCGCGCAGCCACATGTCCCATTTCGAACACCGGATTTATTGTCCCGATGATAGCCTCACCCGTGGCATTTTGTCCCTGACCGGAGAAGTATGCCAGACGCCTAATTAACCGGCGCCGAAATCCTCCAAGATCAATCCTAGGCATAGCAATATCAGTATTATCATTTATTGACGCCAAAAAAATCGATGACTATACTGCTAAACAATAGAAGTTAGGCAGTTTACTTGTCGAGGGCGTTGTAAATTCTGAATAGGAGCACCACATGCCCTTTGGCAAGTTCGTTCTTCGCATTGCGTTTTTTCTCGCCTGCTTAACCGTAA
>Ga0182024_10012241_pt1 | contig 17008 bp, 14 predicted proteins | sample P32metaG_FD_120480 | JGI IMG/M metagenome (GOLD analysis project Ga0182024, IMG submission 120480) | Permafrost microbial communities from Stordalen Mire, Sweden - P3-2 metaG (Illumina Assembly) | ecosystem: Environmental > Terrestrial > Soil > Wetlands > Permafrost | place: Sweden: Stordalen...
CGAGTACCACAGCAGCGCGAAGGTGAAGATGGAGCGGCGGCCGAAGCGGTCGGACAGCCAACTGAAGGCAAGCGTGCCGACGAACAATCCGGCAAACAGCGCGGCGACGAAGCTGGCAAAACCGTGCAGGTCGAACAGGCCCTGGGTCGTCGGCTTGAAGATGCCGGCCTGGAACAGGCCGAGCGCCACATAAGCGGTGAAGAACAGGTCGTAGAACTCGAACCAGCCGCCGAGCGACAAGAGCGTGACCAGCCTGCGCGTATGGCGCGACGGCGGTAGCCGATCGAGCCGCGCCGCCACTGTAACTGTGGTATCCGTCGCCATGTGTCCCCCCGATATAGCTCCGGAGACGTCTCCCCCGAGATGCGTCCCCCTAGGCCCGCTTGCCCGCAATAGTATACGACCTTGGCCGCAAGTCAGCCTCGCCCGGTGATCATGCCCATGGATGTTTTCGAAGCCGTCGATTCCCGCATCTCGTGCCGCTGGTTCCTCGACAAGCCGGTCGATCACACGATCGTCCGCGATCTGATCGCCGGTGCCGCGCGCGCCGCGTCGGGCGGCAATCTGCAGCCGTGGCAGGTCTATGCGCTGACCGGCGCGCCGCTCGCCGATCTCAAGCGGCGGGTCGCCGCCGCCATCGCTGGCCGCGATCCGCGCCACGACGACACCGAGTATCCGATCTATCCGAAGACCATGTGGGAGCCCTACCGGTCGCGCCGCGAGGAGCATGGCGTGCAGCTCTACGGCGCGCTCGGCATCGACCGCGACGCCGCCGCGGCACGGCTCGCCCAGCACAAGCATAATTACGCGTTCTTCAACGCGCCGGTGGCGCTGTTCATCGCCATCGAGCGCAAGCTCGGACCCGGCCAATGGGCCGACCTCGGCAGCTATATCCACACCCTGATGTATCTGGCGCGCGGCTACGGGCTCGACACCTGCGCCCAGGAATCCTGGGCGCGCATGTACCGCATCGTCGGCGCGTTCGTCGCCATGCCGCCGGAGCAGATGCTGTTCTGCGCGCTCGCCATCGGCTACGGCGATCACGCCCATCCGGCGAACAGCTTCCGCTCGCCGCGGGCCGCGCCCGGGGCGTTCTGCAGGTTCTTCGGGTTCGAGTGAGCGCGTCATTGCAAGCGTAGGGGCACCCCTCGTGGGTGCCCGCGGTGCAGCGGCGGGGATCGGCGGCGGGCGGCCACGAGGGCCGCCCCTACGATTCATAAAGATCGGCCGGCAGGCGCTGCCGCGCCTCGCGTTCGGGAGCGCCGATATTGTGCGGCGTCGCGTCGAGGATGGCCGCACGCGCCTGCCCCTGCATCCGGCGTGGCACGCGCTCGAGCGCGCATCGCAGGCAGGCATTGGCATCGCCGTCGCACGTGCGCTGTCGCCGGCAGGCCTTGCGCCGGCAGGTCCGCCATAGCGCGAAGGCGTTGCAATAGCGCCGCTGCTGCAGCTCCGTTTCGATCGCCACTCGCCGCGCGTGTTGCACCGGGCTCAGCTTCGGTTTGCGCTTGAGCCCCGCCTTCGCCATGGCGGACAGCACGCGAAGCTCGGCATCTTTCATGGCACACTCCGGCGTTCTCGCGGCGCATTGTTTTGCGTCCGAGCTGTGTGGGAGGCGAGTGGCGAATGGCGAGTAGCGAATGTGAAGAGGGGTGGTGCCTCTGTTTTGCTATTCGCAACGCTCTATCGCAATTCGCCACTCCCTATTCGCTATTCGCCAACCAAAGGATGCGGAACGCCGGCAGACGCAGACCAGTATCCTCCGCACCTTGCGGCGCGGCACGCGCCGCTTGCGGGCGCGCACGCCTGCCGGCGTTCCACCGCGGCTCTTGCCAAAGGGACTCACGCATCCCTTTAGCTCAGCTTCGGGCCAGGCTTCCCGGGACTTGGCGCCGAAAGCGGCGGGGGATTGCCCCGCCGGCGCCGGCCCCGGTTACAGCGATGCACCTCGCGTGCCGGTCATGGTGCCGGCGGGCTTGATGCCCGAAGCCGCCCGGGAGCGGTTTGCAACGCCGCCCGCGGGCACCGCCCTCGCTCCAATGGTCCGGCATGCCTCCGGGCCACGTCCTGTACATGAGCGAGGAGCGGGATGTAGCCATATCGGTGACAAATGTCAAGGGATTGTCGCTTAATGGGAGACGAAAATGACGAAAGTCCAGGTGACGAAACCGGGGCGGATCGGCGGAGCATCATCCGCCGTTCCATCGCCGCAACGCGGCGGATGAGGCCTTCGGCTGATGTGCGATCTTGCACACAGGGTGTTATGTGCGATCTTGTGCACACAGGGCGGCCTGTGCGATCTTGTACACAGGGCGTCCAATTTTGCACACGGGGTGTGCAAAAAGGAACAGACGCGGCCAGGCTATCCGATCACTCTCGTCACGTTCAGTACTTCTCCGGCGCCCCGCAGGTGAAGTACCCGAGGTCCCGGACCCTGTCCCCACCCGGCTTGATGCTGCCTAGCGTATCGTATGCGTCCGCGTAGAGAGCCTCGCCACACGGGGCTCTTTCTTTTCCAATTGCCTGTGATTTTTTCCCATCGCTCGAGAGCCTATACCAACCGACGGCAGCCGGCTGTGCATAATTGCACGTCGCGTTGTGAACGGTTTGCGGTCTCGATTTTGACGGATAGTTTCGCGCGTTTTTTGCCGAGCGTCCGGGTGGATATGATAATATCCTGAAATATTTAGCAGAGAGCCTGACGGCGTCGGTCATCAGCGTGCGGGAGTAGGGAATTACCGCGAAACACGATTGCCTGTCCAATATTGAACAGCGCGCCTGTGCAATTTTATGCTCGGATAAGGGACCCTACGTATGGACCTTACGATGGGCGTACCGGCCACCCCGGCAAAGACATCGCGACGATTCAGCGCTGCGCACTTTCTTCAGACCGCGGCCACGGGGCGGATCATTTCCACATATCCGGCGGGAGAAATATTATACCTGCAGGGCGATGACGCAGATTCCGTTTTCTATATCAGACGGGGCAAAGTCAAAGTGACCGTCTTGTCCATGCAGGGCAAGGAAGCCGTCATCGCGGTCCTCAAAGCCGACGAATTCCTCGGCGAGGGCTGCCTGATCGGGCAGCCGCAGCGCCTGTCGACGGCGGTTGCCATGACGGAATGCGATGCGATGCGAATCGGCAAGACCGAGATGTTGCGGGTTCTTCACGACGAGCCCGCATTTTCAGATATGTTTGTTTTGCATATTTTGGCGCGAAGCGCCCGGGTCGAAGAAGATCTGATCGATCAACTCTTCAACTCGACTGAGAAACGGCTTGCCCGGATCCTGCTGTTGTTGGCCAATTTCGGCAAGGAAAGCCGGCCAGAGCCAATCATCAAAGGCGTCAGTCAGGTCATGCTGGCTGAAATGGTCGGCACCACCCGGTCCCACGTCAACCGCTTTATGACCAAATTTCGGGATCTCGGGTTCATTACCTACAATGGCAGACTCGAAGTCCATCCCTCGCTGTTGAGCGTGATCCTCAACGATCGGCCCTCCACCGCACGGTCGTCGTCCTTGGTGAGACCATTGCGCCGCGTCGCTCGGGACGCCATCGGCAAGACCATCCGACGTGCGTGATCGCTGCCTCCACGACATGTCCGGTATTGGCCGTTCGCGGCATTATGCGGCGCGAGCGAATTGTCTGTTGTCAGGGCAGCGGTGACCGCCGCGCCGCTCGGCCGGCAGTTTTGCATCGCGCAATCGGGTGCCAAGCGGAATTAGCGCGCGACATCGCGGCTGTGCAGCGTTCGCCGCCCGAGTCAGCGAGGCGCTTGGCGGCATCCCGCCAACCCGCCGGCGGCGTTCCCGGATGCCCGCTCTTGCTGGGCAAGCGGACCTCGGCTAAACGCGCTTCTGGGCTGAGCCAGCGACGACTTGGCGGCAAGAAGCCTGAGTTGGAATAACCACTATAGAAATGCATTCTTCCAGGAAGGACACATGAGCTTTTCCCCATACAGCATGACAGTGCGGCTGGCGGCTGGCGCCGGCGCCGCCATTTTGTTGTTGGCGCTGGCGGGTGCCGCGGCGCAGGCGCAGGACCAGACCTATGTGATGAAGATCACCACGCCGACCCTGAATGCGGCGCTCGATCAGTATGCCAATGTCTACGCTGCCGCCGTCGCGAAGGATTCCGGCGGCCGCATCAAGCCTGAGGTTTATCCGGCGAGCCGGCTGGGCTCGATCCCGCGACAGATCGAGGGCACGCAGTTCGGCGCGATTCAGTGCGCGATCATTCCGCCGGAGTTTTTTGTCGGCGTCGATGAGCGTTTCGAGGTGTTGGCGGCTCCGGGCCTGGTCAGTTCGGTGACCCAAGGTCAGCGGATTGCCGCCGACTCTGAGGTGCTCAAGCTCATTCTCGGGCTTGGCGCCCAGAAGGGACTGCGCGGTGCCGCACTGGGTCTGGCCGAACCAGCCGAGGTCATTGCGAAAAATCCGATCCGGCATCTGGCCGATTTCAAAGGCAAGAAACTGCGGATCTTTGCTTCGGATTTTCAGGCGGATGCCTTCAAGCGGCTGGGCGCCACGCCGGTAGCCATGTCGCCCAGCGACGTGCTCGCGGCGCTCCAGCAAGGGTCGCTCGATGGCTCGGTTGCCGGCGTCGAGCTGCTCAGCGGCTTGCACTTTTATGACGCCGCGAAATACATAACCATGACCAACCACTCCGCCATATTCTTTGTCGTCGAGATCAGCAAGAAATGGTATGATTCGCTTCCGGCGGATTTGCAGCAGATTGTCGACCAGGACGCCGCCAGTGTATCTGCCGCGTTCAATCCGCGTGCGCTCGAGATTCTCACGGCGGCGCGGAAAACGTGGACAGATGCCGGCGGCGAATTGATCGAGTTGCCGGACGACGAACGGTCGGAAATGCTCAAAACGCTTTCAAGCGTCGGCGCCGACGTCTCGAAGGACAAGCCGGCTCTCAGCGCGGCCTACCAGGCGGTGAGCGAAGCGGCGCAGCGGTCGCAATGAGAAGCCAGCAAGGCTGACTGAAGGTCCGGTTTTCGCCTAAAGGCCGTCATCCCCGGAACGGCGCGCTCCAGCATTTTGCTTGAGCATGGTCTTTACGGAAAACCGGTTTGCACCCCCGGATCAAGTCCGAGGGCAAGCTTTTTCCGGGTCATGCAGTCGTATTCTCCGATGGTGGATGCGCCGAATCAGTCAGTCTTGAGGCCGGCGCTTTCAACGACTTTGGCCCAACTGGCAGAGACATCTTTCAGCTTGGCCGCAAACTCCGCCGGCCCGCCGCCGATCGGCTGTAAGCCGAGCGCATCGAGGCGATCTTTTGTGTCCTGATCCGCGAGCGCTTTGGCGGTTTCGCTGCTCACTAGATCGACGATGCTTTTCGGGGTACCGGCCGGCGCCATCAAGCCGAGGACGAATTCGGCGTCGTAATCGACGAGACCGGATTCAGCGAGCGTGGGCACGTTCGGGAACGCCGGCCATCGTTTTGGGCTTTCGACAGCGATGGCGCGCAACGATCCATCCTTCAGATTGGGAGCAACCGAGCCAATCGTTATGAGAAGAATCTGGGTGTGGCCCGCCATGGTCGAGGTGATGGCGGGTGCCCCGCCCTGAAATGGAACCTGGGTAATGTCCAGGTGATAGGTGAGGTTGAACAATCGCTCGCCGGCGAGGTGCGGCGTCGTGCCAAATCCGGGCGTCGCGTACGAATACTTGCCCGGATTGGCTTTTATCAGGGCGATCAACTCGGCAATCGTCTTTGCCGGAACCGACGGATTGACCATGATCGCCTCTGGCGCGGTGGCGACCAAACTGATCGGTGCGAAACCGTGGGATGCGTCATAGGGGATGTGCTGTTTGATCAAAGGTTGAACGACGAAGTCCTGGTTCATCCAAAGCAGCGTATAGCCATCGGCGGCGGCTGTTCCCACAGCATGAGCTCCGAGAGAGCCGGCGGCACCTGGCACGTTTTCGATGTAGAAATTCCCACCGAGTGCGGTGCTGAGCTTGGCCGCGACCAGACGGGCGGGCACGTCGGTCGGGCCGCCGGCCGGGTACGGCACGATCATCTTGACCGGACGCGAAGGATAACGCTCCTGGCTCACACTGCCGTGGGTCGACAACGGTATTGCGAGCAGCGACGTCGCCAGCACCGAAAAAAGCCCGATCGATATTTTCATGGCTGTCTCCTCCAAGGGAAGTCGACGTTCCCGACGAATGGTGACAACCATGACGCTAGCAAACCTGCTCATGGGCGTATATTTTGATTATCGGATGTTGTCATAGCCGAACGGGTATGACCAATGCCCTGGAGCGACCGCGTCGGTTCTCGCCTCAAACTGCGCGACCTCCGCGTTTTCATGGCGGTCGCAAACGCCGGCACCATGGGGCGCGCGGCTATCGATCTCGCGGTCTCGCAACCGGTGATCTCCAAGGCGATTGCCGATCTCGAGGACGCGCTGGGCGTGCGGCTGTTCGATCGCAGCCGGCGCGGCGTCGAGCTGACCGGCCACGGTCAATCTCTTCGCGACTCCGGCATCGCCGTCTTCGACGAGCTGCAGCAGAGCGTCAGAAGGCTGGAAGCCCTGACCGATCCTACCGCCGGCGAGATTCGTATTGGCACCACCGTGCCGCTTGCCACCGGATTGGTGTCGGCAGCGCTCGCCCTGATGGCCATTCGATATCCGAAAATGACGTTCCACGTCGTGGAGGCGGACTTGAATACGCTGCGCACGCGCGACCTGCGCGCGCGCAACATCGACTTCGCCGTCGCTCGCCTCCTGGAACCGCTCAATGAGGACGAGTTCGCCGTCGAAGTGCTGTTCAATGACCCCTATGTTGTGGTCGTGGGCCGCGACAGCAAATGGGCGAGACGGCGGAACGTGCGGCTTGTCGATCTGGTGAACGAACGTTGGGTTCTGCCGCCGATAGAGGCTATTCTTGCGCTCCTCCGTGGAGCATTCGATGCCGCCGGCCTGAAACTGCCGCGCCCCGACGTCCTGACCTTGTCCATACAAGTCCACGGCAACCTGCTGGCGACGGGAAAGTTTGTGACTGCGCTGGCAAACTCAACGCTCGGCTGGGGCGCGGACCATCTGCCATTCAAGGCTCTGCCGATTGACATGCCGACGACACTTGCACCCGTTGCCATTGTCACCCTCAGGGGGCGAACACTAAGCCCTGCGGCAAAGCTCTTCCTCGACTGCTTGCGCGAACTTGTAGCGAAACGCGAAAAGAGAAAGCGCTGATGAAGGGTATTGAATAGCCCTGCGCCAAAGATATTTCCGACTTTGCATTGCACACGATACACATTGCTCTGGCGCATCCCCGTATGCCGCCTATCAGCCCGAAACCGAAGCGCCGAGAGGTCTCCGGTTTAGTCGCTGGCGGGTGGAAAGCAGACACAACCAGGACGTCGTAGACGTGCAGCGATTGACGCGAAACGGACGCCCGCCACGATCAAATGACGCAGGGCGAAAGGTTCACCTCTTTGCCATTGCAGGGTCGCTACCGAGCCGCGCTTTTGATTCGTCCCCTAATTGTCGTTGAGGTTTTGGACCTGCCAGGTCGGTCCGACATTGCTGATGCCGACCGACGACGACACCGTCGCGCCGTTCATCAGCCACACCGCGAGATCGCCGGCGGCATCGAGCAACAGAATATCGCTCTTGCCGTCGCCGTTGTAGTCGCCGATCTGGGCGACGCTCCAATTGCCGGCGAGCGTGCCGACGCTCCCGGCCGACGTGACCTGCGTGCCGTTGGTGAACCAGATCGACAGCGCGCCGGAATTGGTGTCGCGCCACAGAATGTCGATAGCGCCGTCGCTGTTGAAATCGCCGACGCCTTGCACCACGAAATTGCTCGTCACATTGCCGAGACCGTGGGAACTCGTCACCTGGCCGTTCTGCACGCCCCACAGCGCGATGTCGCCGGCGCTGTCGCGCCACAGAATGCCGCCGCTGGTGTCGCCCTCGATGGTCCAGTTGCTGGGAAGGGCGCCGAAGCTCGTGGTCGAAACGACGGTCGCGCCGTTCATGAACCAGACCGCCACGGTGCCGGTGGTGCTGTCGCGCCAGAGCAGGTCGCCCTTGCCGTCGCCGTTGAGATCGCCGGTGCCGTAGAGCGTCCAATTGCTGGTCAAGTTGCCGACCGCGGCTGCGGAGGAAACCGCGGTGCCGTTCATGAACCACATCGAGACATTGCCGGCGCTGTCGCGCCACAGCGCGTCGGCTTTGCCGTCGCCGTCGAAATCATGCTGGCCGATGATCGAAAAGCTTGACGGCACGGTGCCCAACCCCGCCGTCTGCAAGACGGCGCCGCCGTTCATCAGCCATACCGCAAGGTTGCCGCTGGTGTTCTCCCAGAAAATGTCGCTATAGCCGTCGCCGTTGAAGTCGTGGGTGTCGACGGTCGCCGCCAAGCGCCCGATATTGTTGGCGGTTTGCTCGGTGAACCACAACGCGCCGTCCGGCCCCTTGGTGATGTATTGCGGAAAACTGCCGCTTGCGGGTATCGGAAATTCCGCGACAACACCGGCGGTCGTAATACGCCCGATCTTGTTGGCGCTTTCTTCGGTGAACCACAGCGCGCCCTGCGGTCCCGACGTGATGCCATAGGGGCCGCTGCTGGCCGTGGGAACCGGGAATTCCGTGATCACACCGCCGGTTGTGATCCGCCCGATCTTATTGCCCTGTAAGGCGAACCACAGCGCGCCGTCCGGACCCGCGGTGATGCCGGTCGGACCGTTACTGGAGGAAATCGGAAATCCCGTGATCACGCCGGCAGTCGTGATGCGGTCGATCTGGTTGGAGGTATAGACGGTGAACCACAGCGCGCCGTCCGGACCCGCGGTGATGCCATAGGGACCGATACCGCCCATGGGAAGCGGGAATTCGGTGACGACACCGGCGGTCGTGATCCGCCCGATATTGTTGCCGCCCTGTTCGGTGAACCACAACGCGCCATCCGACCCCGCCGCAATGGCGATGGGGCGGCTGACGGCGGTGGGAGTGGCGTATTCGGCGATGGCGCCCGCCGTCGTGATCCGCCCGATTTTGTTGGCGTTGAATTCCGTGAACCAAAGCGCGCCGTCCGAGCCCTGCGTGATGCTATTGGGAAGGCTGCCGCTGGTGGGGATCGGGAACTCGCTGATCACACCGGCGGTCGTGATGCGGCCGATCTTGCCGCTGTAATATTCCGTGAACCACAGCGCGCCGTCCGGACCCACCGCAATGCCGTCGGGATTACTGCCGGACGTTGGAACCGAAAATTCGGTGAAGCTCTGTGCGGCGGCACTGCCCGACCAGCCAACTGCAATGATCGCGGCGACCAGCAGGCACCTGGTTTTTTGCGACGAGTCCGCACGCTGGAGCCCCTCACGGAAAAACTGCATTAGATGATACCCCCGGTTTTCAATGGAGCAGTCTGCCTTCGAATCGAAATGCTGATGCCGGGTGGCCCCGACAAAACACGTCCGCTGATTTTCGGAATACTCGCTGCCAGTTCCCCCTCGGGGAACTTCAACTCGTACCGGAGGCAGCGCTCAAAGAAGACTACGCGACTTCCGGCACGTTCGGAAGGGGAACGTTTCACGATCAGAATTTGCAACGCGAGAGTCTGATATTGGCCCTTCGCGACGCCTCAGTGGCGCCGCGCGACCCTCATCTGCGCGATGCTGTCCGGCCGCGAGCGCCGGCGAAGGAGTTCCATTCATCCCCAAAGCTTTTCTGAAAGAAGATTTCCGATCACTTTTCATCTCTTTTTGACACAGCTTATTGCATCGCCAGATTTAATGACGATGTAAAGTTCCGACCCCGTGCGTTGGCGCATTCAAACCGCAACGCCGTTGGCAATCCATTTCGTTGGACGAGCGTTCAGGGCGTCGCGCTCCGTGTCACAATCAGCAAACGCCCGTTCAGGAGGAGTTCCCTATGGATACGAACAAGACGACCACCGCGAAATCCGCTGGATTCCAAAACACAAGCGAACCGCAAGCCTTTGGCGAGATGGCGCAAAAAGGCGCCGCCCAAGCCAAACAGACCTACGAGAGAATGAGCGTGGCTACGACCGAAGCGGCAGATCTGATGAAAGCCAGCTGTTCCACCGCGCTGAAAGGCGCGCAAGACTACAATAACAAGGTCATGGAAATCGCTCACGCCAATACCAACGCCGCATTCGACTTTGTCCAGCAGCTGTACGGAATGAAGTCCCCGTCCGACTTCATGGAACTCGCGACCGAGCATGCACGCAAGCAAACCGCCACGCTTACCGAGCAGACCAAAGAGCTTGCAGCGCTCGCCCAGAAGGTCGCGCTGGCGACGACGGAGCCGTTAAAGGCGGGAGTCGCAAAAGCGTTCAACCAAGCCGCCTGAACTCGGCTGTCCTGAACTGCGGTTCCATTCGAGTTCGCCCCCGTCGACATTTCATGTATCTGGGACGAACGTGGTCGGGGCACCAAGAGGGCAGTAAGGAATTAATGCCAGAGCGGGCCGCTACGGAAGTCCGTCAGCGGCCGCTTTTGCGTTGAGCGATGGCCCATTATAGCGCGAGCAATTCTGTGCGGACGGAGAAACACAAGTCGCGCAGACGTTAAGTGTCGCCATCCTTGGCATGCTGCGTCCAGACACCATTTTTCAGCACATAGACCCAAGCGGCGCCGTTAAACGCGTTGTCGTCAGGCCCGCCTACGATCACCGTCGACGACGCGATTGACCCAGAAGCGACACCGCCGGCCGCTTCAATCACCCTTGCTTGAAGTCGCACTCGCAACCTCGTGTGTGTTAATCTAACATCGCAACAGGGCGAGCGCGATGGTCGAAACATGATGTCATTACCGGCGGAACTGGATCGCAGCAACGTCGTCGACATCGATCTCGGCAGCGCCGAGTTCAAGGCGAACGCGCACCGCCACATGGCTGAATGGGCGCGACGGCGCCCATTCTATGTGCTCGGCAATGGCCCGCCGCAGGTGGTAGTCGGCCGCTACGCCGACGTGCATCGCGTGTTTTCCGATACCGAGATTTTCAAGTCCGAGATGCCGCGCGGGGCCGGCTGGGAGCAGTTCAACAAGATCATGTTCGCGCAGTTCGTCACGCAGATGGACGACGCGCAGCATGCCCGTGTCCGCCGCCTGTTGATACCGGCATTCTCGTCGCGGCGGATTGCGCAACTCCAGGAGAGCATCACCCGGGTCATCGAGGGCATGCTCGACCGCATCGAGGCAAACGGCCCCGAATTCGACGGCATGCAGGACTACGGGGCGCATCTCGTCGTCGATGCCTTGCTGGATGCCATGGTGAATATGGACCAGCGCCGCAAGGCGATTTTCGTCGCGTTCCACGACGTGATTCCGGGCACCACCTACGTCAAGCCGGGCGAGTCGTGGTCACCGGAACTGCGGCGCGCCTTCGATTGCGCCATGGAGGAAGTCAGGGCCATCATCGAAGAGCGGCGCGTGAGCCCGCGCCCCGACTTCATCAGCGATCTCGTCAACGCCCGCGATCAAGGCGACAAGCTTAGTGACAGCGAGCTGTTCGACCAGATTTTCGGCATCTGCGGCGCCTCGCTGTCGGCAACGAGCCGTGCGGCCGGCGGCGCCCTCTACCTGCTCTACACGCACCCGGAGCAGTTGGAGGAGTTGATCCGCAACCCGGCGCTCATTCCCGACGCGCTCGAGGAATGCCTTCGTCTGGCCAGCAACGGCTATTTCACCTTCCCGCGCATTGCCGCTCGCGACACCGAGGTCGGCGGCACGCGCATCTTCAAGGGCATGGTGGTACGGCCGTCGCCGCTCGCGCCGAACTACGATCCTGACGTGTTTCCCGACCCGACGCGCTTCGACATTCATCGCAAGCCGAAGCGGATTCTATCCTTCGGTGCGGGCCCGCATCATTGCATCGGCAACATCCTCGGCCGCGCTACCCTCACCATCGCAATCCGCTGCCTGTTGGCGCGCTTTCCCAAGGCACAGCTCATCGATCCGGGCTTCACGCCGGTCTATGGCGGGGCGGTCGGCGAATTACGTTTGCAACGCCTGCCGATGAAAACCCGCTGAAGTCGCGCGACCTCGCGCTTTGATTTTTCCGACGATATTGCCAATCGGCGCCGGTGTCGTGCCGCAATACGGCTGGTCGCGTCGGGTCTTGGCCCTTCTGAGCCGCGCCGGTCGCCCGCCTTCGTGTCCGCTGTTGGAGCTCCAGGCGGACCGTGGATCGATGGGTCGGCATTCGCCACATCGGATCCCGCCGCGGCGGCAGTTTCAGGATTTGCGCTCGGCGCTCGGCCCGGAATGCGCCGTTGCCCAGTAGCCGGGACTCGACTTGGTCGCGGCCAGGCGGCGGGCGTCCTCGTAGCCCGGCGCCATGGCGGACGAGGTACCCGCCAGTACCTCGTGATGCTCGATATCGAGAAGACGCAGCCAACTCTGTTGACCGAGCGTCAGGCCAATCATGCAGCCGAGTTCGACCAGCTCGGGCTCGCTGAATTGCCGATGCAGCCGCTGCCAAAATGCGTCGTCGGTCTCGATGCGCCAGACGATGGCTTCGGCATACGCAAGGGCGGCTTTTTGCCGTTCATCATAGCGGATCGATTTTTCGAAGTTCAGAAGATCGAGGACGTGGTCCTCGATCACGGCGCCGCCGCGAGCCGCCTTGATCGACCGTTGATTGCCGCAATACTCGCACACCACGGAACGCGAGACGTAAAGACGGCACAACTCCTTGATCGCGTGATCCAGAACCCCAGTGCGGAAAATGTTGTGCCAGGACTCGGCAAAAAACCAGAAGCAGGACGGAACGTGAGCCCGAATGGCCGAGCTTTCCGGCCGGGGCGTCCCTTCGCGGCGGCAGCGCTCCATCTCGGCGCGCATTCTGGCGTCCATCATCTCCGGCGGAACGTAGCTGATCCTTGGCCTGGCCATTGCTATGCACCTTTCCTCTTGAGGGCTCCTCGTTGAGGCAGGTCCGCGTCGTGCTACCCGCCTGCTGCATGAAATGAGGTCTCAGGCGCCGTCCCGCGCGCATGGCGCCCGCTGTCAGACGGCTTTGCGAGCGGCGCCCGACCGATTGGTTGCAGGAAGCCGATCCCGCCGATCTTGCAGCCGCTGGCCGTCCACGAAGCCAAGACGCTTCGAAATATCCGAGGCAGTGCGGGCGAGGACAGCCACCGCGCTGCCGTTCCAGCCGGTGATTTTCGCTTCCGATCGCGCCACCACGCAGAGGACCGCAACGAGCTTGTTGGCGAAGTCGAATACCGGCGCGGCGACGGCGTCGATCCCCGGAATGATCGCGCTCGGCGCGCGGGCCACGCGCCTGAGGCGAATTTCATCGGCCAGGTCTGCGATCTCGTCGGCCGCGGGCAGCACTATGCCGCCGGCTTGTGCGGCGTTTCGTTCCGCGGTCACAAGGGGCATGACATCCGCCGCCGGCAAATGCGCGAGGAACGTCCGGCCGATCGCGGTGGTCAGAATCGGCAGCCGCGATCCGATGCGGATATTCATGGTGAGCCAATGGTCGCTTTCCTGCATGGCAACCAGGACCGGGCCGGCCTCGCTCCAGACCGCCGCTGTCACCGTCTGGTTGATTTCGTCGCGCAACGACGGCAACGCCTTGCACACCTCGGCGACCGGATTGACGCCGCGCAATGCGGCAAGACCGACGGCGATGGCCTGCGGCCCGAGCTGATACAAACCGGTCTCCGCCTCTTGGCAGACCAGCCCGGCGTTTCGCAGGCTGCGCAGATAACGGTGCACCTTGGCCCGGGCGAGGCCGGTATCCGCGGCCAGGGTTTTCAGCGGCACGCTGCGGCCGGCCGTCGCGAGTGCATTGAGGATGCGGGCGGCGATGGCGACCGATTGAACGCCGCCGCGCTCCTGCTTGGCAGCCGCCTTGGCTGACGCATGGCGCGTTTTCTTCATGACCACGTTGCCCTGCCTTGAGACCCTCGAACGTGCCTTGACGGCATGCTATTCTGCAATAAGGTACGCGTTACGCAATAATTCACAAGCCCACGGCCGCAATTCATAAGGCCGAATAATTCACAAGGCCGGGCCGCGAAACATGCGGGAGGTTCCACTCATGACGGACAAAATTTCCGTTGCGCCGAAGGGCATGGGGCTCAACGACTTCGTCGCGATGCAGGAAGGCTACTTTCGCGATGCCGGCCTCGATGTCGAATTCGACATGAAGACCTTTCGGGGTACCCAGAGCAGCTGGAAGGATCTGAAATATTTCGACCGCCCGCAGGACCGGCCGTTTGCGGAAGGCCGCACGGTCATCCAGAGCGCCTGCGCCTGGGGCAGCATCTGCAATGCCAGCGCCGGCATGGGGAAGTTCGTTCCCGACTGCTACGGCATCTCGCCGTGGGCGATCTTCGTGCGGCCGGATTCGCCGATCAGCCGCCCCGAAGACCTCAAGGACGTCCCGATCGCGGTTGGTATGCGCGCCGGCAGTCACTTCAACGTTCCCTACCGGTTGGAGAGGTATCTGCCGCTGGAGAACATCAAGCCGGTGAATGTCGGCGGCTTCGGCGCGCGCCTGTCCGCATTGCTCGACGGCGAGGTGGAAGCCGCAAGCCTGTTGCCGCCCCAAATCGACATGGCCAGACAACTCGGTTTGCGCGCCGTCATCGAGGACACGTTCCACACCATCTGGTGGGTGCCCGACGATATGCCGGGCCATGTCCTGGCCAAATATCTCAGGTCCCTCGACCGCGCCGAAGACGCGCTCAATGCCGATCTCGGCAGATTTCTTGCGCTCTGGAAGCTCTCGATCCCCGCCGAGTTTGCGGACCGTCCGTGGGATTTCGCCAAGTTCAGCCGCGGCGAGCGCTTTATTTACGAGCCCGTGCCGAAGCGGGAGTTCGACGACGTGCTGCAGCAGGTCGAGCGCTGGGGGCTCGATCAGCATCTCAAGGAACGGCAATTCGAGAAGCTCGTTCCGGCGGCCGCGCGCTGAGACGACACCGGCGGCATGGCTCCGCGTCGGCGCGGGCCAGCGCCGCGGCAGCTTTTGCCTAAACCTTCGCCCGTTCGGCGATGAGCATGGATTGCAAAACCTGTTCGGAAATGTCTTTCACCGCGCCCGGAGAGTGCGACAGGAAAAGCGTATTGGTCTTATCCATTTCGCCGATGGATTTGATGGTATCGAAATATTGCGTCACGAGCACCAGCTGCATGACTTCCGACGTCGATGTCCCGGCGACGACTTTCTGGAATTGCTCGATCGAACCCTGCAGTCCGTCGATAATGGCCCTCCTCTGATTGGCAATGCCTTGCCCTTGCAGAGCCTTGCTGGCCGCTTCGGCTTCAGCCCTTTTTACCACCAGAATTTTCTCGGCCTCTCCCCTGGCCGTTGCGGCGACCTGTTCGCGTTGCGCGGCATTGATATCATTCATGGCGGCTTTCACTTTGGCATCGGGAACAATATCGGTCACCAGCACATTGACGATTTCATAGCCGAACCCGGCCATATCGGCATCCAGTTCCTGCTTCACGGCAGCCGCGATTCCCGATTGGCTCGCAAATACTTCATCGAGCGTCATGCCGGGAACATGCCCGAGAATGACCTGTTCGACATAAGACTGAATCTGCGCCGCCGGATTGGACAGTTTGTAAAATGCATCGAAGGCCTTTTCGGGCCGTACGCGATTCTGGACTGAAATGGGGATCGTGACGAATACGTTGTCTTTGGTCTTGGTTTCCATCGTCAACGTGATCTGATTGACACGCAAGCTGATCCGGCTGGCGACGCTGTCGATGAACGGCCACTTCCAATTCAAGCCGGGATCGGCGACCCGGAGAAACTTGCCAAATCGAGTGATGATCGCGACCTGCGCGGTGTTGACCGTAAAAAAGCTTCCCAGAATTGTGGAGAGCACCAGGAAGGATAAAACGGTGAATGTACCCCAGCCAAGAATGACCATGATGTGAAGCTTCCTTTTTCCCGGCGCCGCTGCGGCGGTTGCGGTCGCTGCCGATCGTCATCGAGCGATCGCCATCGTCGACTGTAGTCGATGTTAGCACACATGCCGATGACAAACGGGGGATATGGTACGCAGGTCACGGCCGGTCGCGCCGTCGGCACGCTCGCCAGCAACTGGAGCGTCGCGCAGATCGGCGACGACAACGGCGACGGCGCGAGCGACATTCTCTTGATCGACAGCGCCGGCGACCTGGCGGTGTGGTTGATGAACGGATCGACGGTCGCGGCGTCGCTCGCCGTCGGCAACGTCGGCACGACCTGGAAGGTGCAGAATACCAACGCCAATTAGGCGGCGGAATACGGCCGAATGAGACCTCTCGCCGGGCGGACTACGCCTTCGGCTCATCGCCTGCGAGCTACTCCGCCTTGATGCCGGCCGACCGGATCACTTTGCCCCACTTCTGCGTATCGGCGGCGAGGAATCTGCCGTAGTCGGCGGCCGATCCGGTCAGCGCGATGCCGCCGAGTTCGCCGAGCCGGGCCGCGATCTTGGGATCGGCGAGGCCGGCGTTGATCGCGGTGTTGAGGGTATCGACAATCGCAGCCGGCGTATCCTTCGGCGCGGCGACGCCGAACGCCGAGCTCGCTTCGTATCCGGGCACAAAGTCGCCGACGGTCGGCAGGTCCGGCAGTGTCGGCGAACGCGACGCCGTGGTGACCGCCAGCGGCCGCAGCTTGTCGGCGCGGATATAGGCGATCGACGCCACCATGGTGGCGAAGCCGACCTGGACCTGCCCGCCGATCAGATCGATCATCGCCGGCCCGTCGCCGCGATAATGCACCGTGACCAGATCGACGCCAGCCATCACGTTGAAGAGCTCACCGGCCATGTGGCTGGTCGTTCCGATACCCGCCGAGGCGAAGCTCAACGCGCCCGGATGGCTCTTGGCGAAGGCGATGAATTCGGGAACCGTCCTGACCGGAAGCGATGGATTGACTTCCAGGACATTCGGCACGCGGACAACGCCCGCGACCGGGACGGTGTCACGCATGAAATTGAAATTGAGCTTGTCGTAGAGGCTCATATTGATGGTGTTCGCCGGTGCCACCATGAGCAGCGTATA
>Ga0182024_10012242_pt1 | contig 17006 bp, 15 predicted proteins | sample P32metaG_FD_120480 | JGI IMG/M metagenome (GOLD analysis project Ga0182024, IMG submission 120480) | Permafrost microbial communities from Stordalen Mire, Sweden - P3-2 metaG (Illumina Assembly) | ecosystem: Environmental > Terrestrial > Soil > Wetlands > Permafrost | place: Sweden: Stordalen...
CGTAGCGAACTTCCACTTTTCGCGCTTGGTTCGGGGTGTAGTCGAGGTCACATTCCGGATCAGGATTTTCGTAGTTGATCGTCGGCGGAATTATTTGATCGCGGAGTGCAAGCACGCTGATACCAGCCTCGAGCCCGCCCGCGCCGCCAAGCAAATGTCCCGTCATCGACTTGGTCGAGCTGATCGGAACTTTCTTCGCGCGCTCGCCGAACACATGCTTGAGCGCGGTGGTTTCGATGGCATCGCCAATCGGGGTGGACGTGCCGTGCGCATTCACGTAACCGACGGCATCCGGCGACACTTTTGCATCCTTGAGCGCCGCCATGGAAACCCGGTACCCGCCGTCGCCTTGTTCAGCCGGCTGCGTAATGTGGTACGCGTCCCCGGACATTCCATAGCCGACGATTTCGGCAAGAATTTTCGCGCCGCGGCGTTGGGCAAATTCGAGGGATTCCAGAATCAGCACGCCCGATCCTTCTCCGACCACGAAACCGTCTCGGTCCGCGTCAAAAGGACGGCTGGCGCGCTCGGGCTCATCGTTGCGCGTGGAAAGAGCTCGCATCGCGGCGAATCCGCCGATGCCCATCGGTGTGACTGCCGCCTCCGAACCGCCCGCGATCATCACTTCCGCGGCACAGCGCTGGATGATCTTGTAGGCATCGCCGATAGCGTGCGCCGATGCGGAGCAAGCCGTCGCCGTAGCTGAATTCGGGCCTTTTGCTCCGTACCGGATGGAGACGTGTCCGGAGGCGAGATTGATAATAGCGGCAGGGATGAAAAAGGGAGAAATCTTGCCGGGTCCGCCGTGCAGGTATTTCGAGTGCTCGCGCTCGATCACATCGAATCCGCCAATGCCCGACGCGATATAGACGCCCGTCGAATCGGCGATATCCGGCGTGACTTTGAGCTCAGCCATCCGCATCCCAAAATCCGAAGCAGCAAGGGCCAGTTGAATGAAGCGGGCCATTTTTTTGAGTTCTTTCTTCTCTACCCACTGCAGCGGATCGAAATCGCGGACTTCACCGGCGATGCGGCAATCAAAACCCGCAGGGTCGAAGTGCGTTACCGGGCCAATACCGCTCTTCCCGGCCAGTAAGTTGCGCCAGACTTCGTCCGTGCCAATTCCGCAGCCACAAATCAACCCAACGCCTGTAACGACAACTCGGCGGTTCACCGGCTAATCTCCTGTTTCGGAATGGGACTCCGCGGGACTACTTCGTTGCCTTGGCGTGTTTTTCGATATACTCGATGGCGTCTTTCACCGTGGCAATCTTCTCTGCATCTTCATCCGGGATTTCGATTCCAAATGATTCTTCGAAGGCCATGACCAGCTCGACCGTGTCGAGCGAGTCGGCACCCAAGTCATCCACAAATGAAGCGGTTGAAGTCACTTCGCCTTCATCGACACCGAGCTGCTCGACAATAATCTGTTTCACGCGTTCTTCGACGCTGGCCATTCTGATTGTTCCTCCGATATCAGCGATCTTGCGCCTTGAGGCACGCAGGCGGGGTTGCTCCCCCGTATTTAACCTGCCCATTCTATGCGCGGCCCTTTGCCGGGTCAACCATTGCGATGCCAATGCCACGAAAATTCTCGTCGACGAAAAAGAGGGGAAGCGGCCCTGATTTGCGAAATTTATTGCTTCGATGCACCACTATTCGCTACGCCTGAGGAAGCGCCCGCGGCAGGCGGCCGTGTTCCTACGCCGATTTCCATCGCGGTGTTTTTTGCAAACATCACATCGCGTCCACGGGCTACGAAGTGCGTGTAAACAGACATCCCCGCTCCATAGGCGCCCATTGAGTAGCCAAATGCCCGCGATTGAACGGCCGCGCCGAGCGCCATGCCAACAAGTTTAAAACCGCCTGCACCACCCACAACGCGATTGGATGTGTTTCCCGCTGGGTTTGCCACCTTGGCGTCCTCATCTCCACCCGCCGATACCATGGCCATTCCGAGGGAAATCGCCGTCTGCAAGTAGCGCGTCTTCGGCGTGGTTGCTTGCGCGCCTCCCTCGGAATCAAGCTTCAAGTTGTCCACCCTCCCTGCCTCTACGCCTTGCAGGTCCGCCTCAACTTTCTGTTCGACACCATCGGGCAGGATTAACTCATGAAACACAAACCGAAGCTGCCCATTGCGGCTCAGGCGGCGAGCGGGCTGGACCTGCACTACGGAACCCTTCATGCGGCTTCCTTGAGGAAGAATCAGCCGGTCTCCGTCGAACAGGGGTTGGGTGATCAAGGCTTCGACCTCGTCACCTTTCCTAGCGGTCGCCGAACTCAAAGCAGTAATGAGTCGCGCGTGCACCATGCTGCCGTCCGGAGGAGGCGCACCGATCGAGGAAGCCAGATTCGGTGTGAGTGGTTCTCCGCCGAAATCGAGAGCATTTTGTAATTCAGCGAAATAAGTGGTGCCGGCGTCGATATATTGCGGATGAATCGGGAGTTGCGCGATCGCGTATCTTTCAATCCGATGTATCTTCCCGGGTTCCTGCACCTGCTTCATTGCGTTATCCCATGCTTGTCGAGCTTGCTGCTTCGCTTCTTTGACTTTCTCCGACGCGGCATCCTTAATGTCCGACTTTTGGTTTTTTGCATCTGCCGCCGATATGAATTGAACGACTTGTCCTGAGCCCGGAGTGACGTTCGTTCGAATCGCGATTTGCTTCCCGTCCGGCAGCGCAAGTTCGTTGAACGAGACCTGGATTTTCCGTACAGGAGTAAAGTTAGCATCCAGGGCCGACGTCACGCGCTTCAGCGCGGAGACACCTTCGATCCTCGTGACCTCGCCCTCCACTTCAGTTCCCACCGGGATCACAAGTTTGTCGAATGCATAGACGGGTTCGACAATGTGTCCACGGACCGGCTGACCTTTCTTCCGGATCCGAACTTCCTTATCGAGAACTACCTGAAGAGGCGTCCCCGCGGGAACTGCGAGAGCGATGCTCGGAATTTCCGACGATTGGCTCGCGGCGTTCCCTGCTTGTGCACCAGGAACCGTATCGCCGGTGCCGGCAGGACGATGAGTCATATCTTGCGCATTCGCGCACGTAGTGTGCGCAATTATCGTCAATCCCACGCAAAGTCCCAGTCTGACGAAGAATGGCGGCGACCCGTTTCGCCTGCCAAGGATTGAGTAATTCAGATCGTGCGAGCGGTGTCTAAATTTCATTGAAGGGGCCTTTAAAAGCATACCCATACATTGAAAGGAGATGCGACGCGGCAGGCGGGCGTTGCACCTAGCGGGCGAAAGGCTCGCTCTCGCATCAGTACAGCGCAGATTCACTGGCAATGCAACCGAACAAACTTCCGAATACCGTATCGAGCAAAGCGACTAGGCCTTGCCCTCGTTTCCAGGCAGCGGTTCCAAAGGCATCCGGCCGCTGACCGGCGACTCCTTCGCGGACTTATGGCTTCGGGGAGGAGAAACAATCATCGGAAGTATCATCGAGACCGTGAGCATACCCGCAATTAAGTAAAGCGCTTGATTGTAACCACCAGTTGCCTGCCGCAAATACGCAAACAGCAACGGCCCAAAAGCGGCGGCAAACGCCCACGGAAACAACATCAGCCCGAAGATTGGTCCTACGTTCCGGGGACCAAAATAATCCGCGGCGAAGGCCGGCGTTATGCCATACGCGCCTCCGTAGCACATCAGGACGATGAATGTGACCACGGTAAGGACCGTCGCGGAGGTGATGTTGTGGAATGTCCAGAAGAGGACCGCCTGCACGAAATACATGGTGAAGAATGCCGTTTTTCTCGTTGTTAGATCCGAAAACCAGGCCCAGAAGATGCGCCCCACTCCATTTCCGACGCTGATAACTCCTACCAAACTCGCCGCCGTCACAGCGCTCACTTTCCCCAACTCCTGAAACATAGGCGCAGCCTGAGAGACCACGGACAAGCCTGCCATCGTGTTCAGCGACATGAGCGCGCAGAGGACCCACCACTGCCATGTCTTCAACGATTCGCTCAGCGTGTAGTCGCGATCAGAGCGCTGCGAGATTTGGGAGGCAGTTGGAGTCCAACCAGGGAGCGTCCAGCCTTCCGGCGGGTTTTGCATGAAAGAACCGGACCCGATGGCCACAATCGCGAAGGCGATACCCAGATACGCAAAAGTGGGCATAACCCCCACGGCTTGCATCAGACGGCCAGCGATGGGCGCCGAGATCAGCGAGCCGGCGCCAAATCCTCCCACGGCAATTCCGGTGATCAATCCCCTGCGATCAGGGAACCACTTCACGAGAACAGCTACGGGGACGATGTAGCCGATTCCCAGCCCCGTTCCTCCGATTACGCCATACGTCAGGTACAGCCACCACAGCTTATGCGCCGAAAAGCTGGCCAGAAAGACTCCCCCGCCCCACAGGACGCCGGCCGTCATCGCGACAATTTTCGGTCCCTTGCGATTTACCCAGATGCCACCCAAAAAAGAAGTGATTCCCAGGAAGAAAAAGGCCAGTGTGAACGTGATAGAAACCTGGGAGATGGTCCAGCCGAATTCTTTGACCAGCGGAATGCGAAAAACGCTCCATGCGTACGCGGATCCCAAGGCCATCTGCAGCGTGAAGCCCGCCAAGGCAATCCACCAACGATTCAGTGTGCGCATAAATCTCCCCGCGACCCGTCTAATTCAGAAAGAACAGTTAAGTGCTACGCCCGGAAGGGACCCGGCTTTCTCCGGGAATCCTACGCAACCTTGTGAGCGGCGTCAACTGGCCGGCCGCCGCGCATCGGTTGCCGTCAATGGACCGTCAATAGCCCATCAGCTTCGCGGTTTCATGTGACTCCGGGGAAAAACGCCGGTTCGAAGTCTTCCAGATGCCAACGCGGTCACGCGACAATATTCCAGATTCCAGAGATTTGTGCCGGTCCAGTTTTAACATTTGCGGATGAACACTCGCAGGATCCCAGCGGTCTAAAACTTCCAGAGAGCAGCCGAGGATTCCAGAAACGCGATTCATTACCGACGCAGGATCCGCGACTAGTTCCTCATATCGAAACCAAAGATCGCACAGGGATAAATTGCGCCAAATCAGGCGGTAGGTGCCGTTCATGCTTTCTTCGGTTACCCAGGATGGAAATTCGCGAACCATAGCGTCGCGAATGTCGCGCACGATACAGATCACAGGGAAGCCACCATCTTTGTAGATCCGCGCGTATTCAACAAAAGTGTAGTCGCACGTCTTGAAGCCCAGGTTTTTTTTGCCCAAAACCTTTTCACACTCGCGCACAAATTCGACGGCCCTTCCGAAGTCTAACGGTTCGGAGGGGAGTGCCGGAAACTTCACAGAGGGAAACAGGTTTTCCAACACCGTGATTCCGCGATGAGATTGACGAGGGTCGTGGAAATCAGGCTCGTCCAAACACACCAGGGGGTCTTGGTTCAACAGTAGCGTGAGAAGCGTGGTGCCGCTAAACCCCGGTCCGCCTATCAAAAACATTTGGATACGGCCATCCCATTTTTATGAAAAACGAAAAGTACTGTTCAAGAATCTTAATCGTATTCCAATGCTCTTCGAAATACTCTCTCGGCCGGTAGGTGGCTAGATTGGCAAGAACGTGCTTTGTGGCTTCGTAGAATTCCTTCTCGGATGCGAATTCACCGGTGACGCCGGGAACCACCAGGTGCTTGCCGCCCATAATATTCCGGTTCATCACAATGGGCAGTCCGGCGGCGACACACTCCCACATGGAGGCGGCATTCGAATCGCACTCACCTGTGTAGACGGCCATCCGAGAGGTTCTGAGAAGTTCCACGACGTTCCGTTCATCCCAACCGCTCGTAGTGATACGAGTGTTCGATAAATCCAGCTTGGAAGCGTCCACCGGGTGCAGATGGCCTGTGAGTTCGGTGCCACGAACGGCATTCAACAGAATGTCGTGCCTCTTACTGCCATAATTCGATGCCAAATAAATGAAGTCTCGCGTCTTTTCCACATCGGCCGGGCAAATTTGTTCTGTATTTACAACCGGGATATACATCATTGATCGGTTATCAAGGAACTGTTCATCATCAACCAGATAGCACTCGGCTCCATAGTTTTCCTGACGGTCCATTCCCAGTCGCAACGCAGGGACGTGAACGCGAAAACACTTGCCTTCCATGAGCTTAAGAATCGGGTGGCCGAATCGGCCGTGATTTATAAACAGATCCGGGAATCCGTAGACATCGAGGTAGGAGGCAATATCCTCCTCATTGGAGAACATCACCCGGAGGATTCCGTTCGAATTGTAGGATACCGATCGCTTCTCGGAATCTTTAGCCTTGTCGACGTGCGTATAGTCCCAAAACTCCACGCGGCTAGCGAATTTCCGGTCCATCAGGTATACGCCGGGGGCGTAAATGTGAAATCCCCAGTCGTGAGGATTCTCGAACAACGAAAGCCGCGCGGGCTTGGAGGGCATTCGAAAGACCTTCCAGTAGGACCGGAAATCCATCGTTGACTCCAGCGGCTCCGAGAAGTTCGCAATCACTACTCTCAATTTGCGCTCGCGCGGCCGGCCGGACAGGGTTCCAGCGGCGACCTTGAGGCCCTCCGCAATCCGTTCCCAATAGGAGCGCGGGGCTGATTTCCGTGAGGCCGCATTTGTGTCGTGGCTCATGGCTATTTTGTGGCGATGATCTTGATGTCCGTAGTGAATCCGAAGGGCATCCTGTCGGTGATGGCTCGCCACAAAGCAACCGGCGAAATTCCGAGAGCCCTCTCAACCAGACGGACGCGCCACAGCGGCAGGGCGCGGCCGCCGTGTTCGCCCGCAAATACTTCTACCTTGCGAAATCCGGCCTTGTGAAACATGAGAAGCAGCTCGCAAGCCGTGTATTCCTTGAGGTGAAAACCGGTCGCTACGTCGTCAAAGTATTTCGAAATGTCATGCGGGCCGGACAGACGATTCGGAGTAATGCACATATAGGTGCCGCCTGGTGTGAGAACACGAAAAATTTCTTGGAGCTGTCCAGCTGCATCGTCCGGATGCAAATGCTCCATGACCTGATTACTGTAAGCCACGTCAACCGATTCTGCCATTAACGGAACGCGGCACCCATCCGATATCACGACTCTGAAATTGTTTTCGGCGTCGGCACCTTCGGTGATGGCCTCTGATACGTCGACGGCATAAACCATCCTCACCAACGCTGCAATTTGCCGGGCAAAAGCGCAATCGCCCGGTCCAATTTCAAGAAACGTTATATCCGGCCTCAAAAAAGGCCGGACTGGACCCATGGAAGCCTCTACATCCTTTTTTCGAGTCTCCCAATCGGCTTTGCGAGCCAGCTGAGGATGGTCTGGAACGCGGCGAAAAAGTTCGTCATAGAGGGAGGCATAGAGACGCCCCCTTTCGTCCCTGTCGGCGCCAAACAGTTGGGCGGCCAATTCGGTTTCAACCAGGTAATGGGCGTACAGTCGCTCGTGCGATCGCGATTCCTCGGGGGGAACGCGCTGCAACCTGAGTTTGCGGTCTGCTCGGGGTGATCTGCTTTGGTTCACGCGACGCCGCCAGAGGCTATTCACCGGCTCGGCAGTTGAAAGAGGCTTCTGACATTCGTTGGTTCGAGCGTTTGACATCGCCAGGAATCCGCAATAGAATCACAAAACCCCGCAGTTTTTTTCCGTCTCATAATACCACTGGCGGCAATGGCGCATGGACATCTTGCATGGTCACACGGATCGGTCTTGCTTCCGCGAGGTGGGCTACGCGGAACTCGATGCGTTCCTTCAACGGGGGTTCAAGCAGAGACATCTGTTCCCTCACCGAATTTTTTACCTTCCAAAATGCGGGCCTGATGGATTCAAACTGGCCACCCGGATGTGCGGCCCGATTGAACTCAGTCAGTTGTGGGAAATCGTGCTCTACGCACTACCTCCGGTGATCGATCAATTCCCTGCCGATCTGTTTTTTGACCGCGATATTGTCTGGCACCAACAGCATTTTGGCAAGAAAGGCCAGATTGCTACGGCAAACGTCGTCTTAGAGGAAGACAAGCTTTACTCCATGGTGCACCAATCCGACCTCGTGCAGAGGATTTCCCGGCGGCGCGACCTCAAAACCCAGATCGAGAACCGATTCAAAGGCTGGAATCACCTTCTTTTGAACAGCATTCTGTCTTTTGCGGTGGAAAGAGAGATTAAAGCGGTTTATTTGCCGACGGCTGATCTCGCTCTGCGCAATACTGATCCGAACAGAAGCGTCGGCCGGGAAATGTTTGAAAGGATCTACGATCGGGCTGTTCATCAGCTCTACCATGCCGAGCGAATTTCGGATTGGTGGGTTGTCGATATTTTGCGAAACCGTGAACGCATCGTCGTGCCGGCAAAAAGAACGCACGATGCCCCAAGCGCTAAGACCATTTGCCTTTCCCATGACGTGGAAAGAGGCCACGGCCACCAGGAAGTAGACCCAGGTTTTGCCCGATCGGCAAATCGCGAGTCCCCCGCGCACTTGAAGGAAATGCTGGAAATGGAAGCCGATATGAATGTGAAGGCTACCTATAACGTGGTGGGCTCGATCCTTCCCGAAGTTCGCGGCGACATCGAAGGCGGAGGACACTGTATCGGGTTTCATTCGTTCGATCACCAGGTCGAAAAGACGTCCCGGTTCGTCAAGTGGTACCACAAACTCCGGAGACCAATTGAGCCGCAAGAACAGCTGCCCCGGTGCCGGGATGTCGACTATCGAATCAAAGGATACCGGCCGCCGCAATCGAGGATCACTCCCGAGCTGAATGACGAGAACCTTTGTTTTCATAATTTCGAATGGTTTGCAAGTTCCACCTATTCCCTCGGCATGCTGGCTGCGCCTGACCTGAAAAACCGCCTGGTGAGATTGCCGATCCTGTTCGACGACTTCGATCTGTATCGCCGCAAAATGAATTATCCGGAATGGGAGCGCGAGGCGATTCGCCAGATCGAGCAAAACCAGTTCGTGGCTTTTTCCATGCACGATTGTTACGCGCATTTTTGGCTGCCGCACTACAAGCGGTTTCTCGAGACCCTCACCTCTTTGGGGCAACTCAAGACATTCGATGAAGTAGCCGGCGAAGTTGTCTTTAGGCATTCTGAATAATTGGGGGCCACACGCTGTGGCGAAGATTGTGACGGTGTACACGAATTGGAAGAAGGATTTTGTACCTACCGATATGTCCTACATTCGGTGGCTGAAAATCTCGCAAGCCCTGGCCCAACGCGGCCACCAGGTGGATATTGCAACGAATGAAAAAGCGTATTCCCCTTTGTGGAAACTCAAAAGGTCATCGATCTCGATGAGCAAAAACCTGAGGAGGATTCCGCTCGCCGGTATTCGCTGGGGTGACTATGACGTGGTGAAAACTCTGTTTGACTGGGGTTTTGAAACCCTGGAGGAGTACGGCGGCGCCAACCATCCTTTCATCATCTCCAAACTGGGTTCGGTAGTCGGCCCGACCGATATGGACGGCATCTATTTCTATGGCGAAGTGCGTAAGCGGCTGTATTCGACTCAGGAAAGGATTAACCGCACCAGCAAGTACATTACCGTGCTGAGCCGGCCGGCCAAGGAACTCTGGGAGAACTGTTTTGGTCCCAAGCAAAACATTCTGTTGGTGCCAGGCGCCGTCGATCGAATCATCCCTGGGCCTTCAAAAGATCCTTATCCAAAAGACGGCCGGTCGCGCTGCATCTTTGCCGGCCATGTATACATTCCTCAAGCCCAGGGCGAGGCCAATGCTGTTATCGTCAAGAAACTCAATCGACTGGGAGAACTCCTTGCAGGACGCGGAATTCGGCTCTACATGATCGGCTCGGGCGACATCAGTAAACTAGACCCGAAATGGGTAACCTATTGCGGCGTGGTTCCCTATTCCGACACTTGGAATTATCTCTATTTTGCCAATGTGGGATTGGTAGTAAGCGCCGGGCCGCACATGCACAATAACGAAAGCAGCAAAATCTATCATTACCTCCGGGCCGGACTCCCCGTCGTAAGTGAACAGGGTTTTCCCAACGACTACCTGATCGAAGAATCGCGGCTTGGGTTCAGCTGCGAGAGCGGGGACTTGGAATTACTTGCGGAAAGAATCGAGGAAGCGACCCACAGGAAATGGGATCGCGATCCTGCAATTCAATACATCTTGAATCATCACACGTGGGACGCTCGCGTAGAGCCGTACGACAAGCTGATTCGGGAGTTGGTCAATTAGGGCGGCGGATCCGTCCTGCGGACAAATGAACGACACTGTCACCACGATCTTGATGCCTCTGAAGAATTACCACCCCGCCTATCTCGGCGAAGCCATGAATTCCGTACTTCGCCAGACGTCCCCACATTGGCTTCTGCAAATCATCGTCGAACCATCGGATATGGCAACCTTTGCTCGCATCCTGGACAGATATCTGCATGACCCGCGTGTCCGGATCATTGCGAACGAAGGACGCAAACTTGCCGGCGCCTTGAATACAGGGATGAAGCACGCGAAGACCGCCTTTGTCGGCATTTTATTGAGCGACGATACGTGGTCGCCGGAAGCGATTCGCGTCTTGAATGACTATCAGGAACGCTTTACGCAGATCGACTTCTTCCATTCGGCGCGAATTATCGCGGATGGGAGCGGGCGTCCAATCAGCGGCGTCTATCGCAGCAGGAAAAGTTTCAAACCGCAGGATTTCCTGCAGGGCTCGCCGGTGAAGCATTTGCTCTGTTGGAGGACGAAGAAAGCACTTTCCTTCGGCGGAATGGACGAGTCGTTAAATTCCGTGGGTCCCGATGATTATGATTTTCCCTGGTTGATGGCGGAACATGACGCGAAATTCATGGCTATCGACGATTGCCTTTATGTGTACCGGGACCATCGGGAGAGCTATCGCTTGACGACCCATCTGCCTCTGAGCGTGCACAAGCGGGAGCTTGAACGAATCCTTCGAAAACACGGAGTCAAAGAATCCGACATCCGAAAAAGCGTTTCACGAGCGCGGAGGTCTTATCTCCGGCAATGCCTCTATCGTTGGGAGTTCGAACGCTGGTTTCGAGAGTGGGTTGGATGGATACCGCGCGGATGGCGGCAGCCATACAAAAACGACCGCTGAGCGTGTTCGCGGGTAGAAAGAGACATTGCGACTACTGTGACATTCGAACCCACGGTATCGGTGATCGTACCCGTTTTCAACTCCCAAGAGACGATTGAGGATTGCCTCGATTCTCTTTTGCAGCTGGATTATCCGAAAAGAAATATCGAAATTATAGCCGTTGATAACGGTTCGACCGACCAAACGCTCTCGATCCTGGAGCGTCGCGCCGCTGAAATTGTGCTGCTACACGAGCCCAAACGCGGTCCGGCTGCTGCACGAAACCGGGGTCTTCTAAATGCGAACGGGCAGGTCGCCGCGTTCACAGATTCAGACTGCATTGTAGAAAGCAATTGGCTGCGGTCGATCGTTTCCGCTCTGCAGGAGAAGCAAGTGGGCGCGGCGGGAGGAAGAATCCTTGCCAAAATTCCCTGTAATCGAATCGGGCAATTCGGCGAGTTGATCCACGACCACCACAATGCGATCGAAGTATGCGAGCCTCCATACGTCATCACGATGAACTGGGCCTCCAGACTGTCTGTTTTAAAGGACCTGAAGTTTTTTGATGAAACCTTCACGCGATGTGAAGACGTGGACCTTTCCTACAGGCTTCTGCAGGCCGGGTACGATTTCCGCTACGTTCCCGATGCGATAATCTATCACCGCAATGAGAGCACTCTCGGCGGCCTGCTTCATGAAGGATTCTTGCACGGGTATTACGCGGTCCTGGCGCTCAAGCGGCACCGGCACTTTCTTGAACAGATGGGGCATCGCCGAAGCCTCCTTAACACCTATCGGAACTTAGGTTCGCGACTGCTTGATTGTCTGGGCGAGCAAAACCGGATGGAATCGGCGTGTGGTTTTGTATTTCAGATGGGCAAGGCATTCGGCAAGATCTCGGGGTCGATCCGATACGGCGCTTGGGAACCGTAAAACCGGTCCTGCCGAGAGCCTTGATCTATAACTACGACGACCGGGCTTGGCGCGGTGATCAGCAGCGCAACCGACAGCGGCAATTTTCGCGTGCTGCTCCCGGCAACAATTTTGATGGCCGCAATCGTGGTGGCAATCAATCGCATCGTCTGGACAAGGCTGTACAGCCTGGCATCCACAAAATTCAAGCTCGAGAGCTGATTCCGCTCACGCGAAAGAAGAGTTTGCGAGTGAGCCGCGCCCGCGTAGTGGTAAGATTCCAGGGCCGATGAGCCGTCAGATTCCGATGACCCAGCAAGTTCCGACAAGCCAACCGCGCGAAAAAAAGGATTTGCGCTTGATGCGTGAGATGTTCGGCACGATCGCGCCACGGTACGATTTCATCACGCACGTTCTTTCCTACGGTATGGACCGGCGCTGGAAGCGATTTGGCGTGAAAAGGGCTTCTCTTCCGGAGAATGCGGTAGTGCTGGATCTGGCGTCGGGCACGGGCGATTTTTCCAGGCTGGTGCGGCAGCGTTTACCGCAAGCGAGAGCCGTGGCCGTGGACGTCACCGAAAAGATGCTGCACCTGGCGCGGTTGCACGACGTGGATGAAGCGGTATGCGGCGATGCTACGGCGCTTCCCTTTCCGAACGATTCGTTCGATTGCGTTTTTATCGGTTACGGTCTCCGTAATTTTCCCGACCTGCAAAGGGCGATGCAAGAAATCGACCGCGTGACGCGCCCGGGTGGCTTGCTGGTGAGTCTGGATTTCTTTCTGCCCGGGAACCTGCTTTTGCGAAAGGCTTACCTGGGATATCTGTACGTCCAAGGAGCGTTTTGGGGAATGCTGCTTCACGGCAGGCCGCGCATTTACACTTACATTCCTGATTCTTTGCGAAGCTTTCTTTCAATGGACGAATTCGCGGGCGTCCTGCGGAAGACGGGCTATCAGCTTTTGGACTCGCGGGGCTTTATCTTCGGTGGCATCGGCCTGCACTGGGCCGTGAAGAGGTAACCATATGCTCCGAGTGAAACCATCAGTGACTTGCTGTGCCGTATCGGTATTGCTTTTAGCGGGCGTGTCAGGCGGCCGGCAGCAACCCGAAACGGGCATATCGGCAGCGCCACCCGCCGTTATACCGGCAGTAACGCCTTACATAGACACTCACATCCATATTGACCAGCATGACCCGGAAGGCTCCGTGCGGTCCTTATTACGAGGGATGAAAGGCCTGAACATCGCGAGAGCGTTCATCCTCGCAGAACCTTACGCACCCGAAAACCCGGATCGATGGGAAGCCGAGCTTCTATTGCCGACCGCGAAAAAGTATCCGGGCCGATTGGGCGTTCTCGGGGGTGGCGGCAGTTTAAATGGGATGATTCAGGAATCGGTTCGCACGGGCGACTCCGGTCCTGAAGTCCAGCGGAAGTTCAAGGAACAGGCGGAGAAACTGATTCGCGAAGGTGTGGCGGGTTTCGGCGAGTTGACGACCGAACATTTCTCACTTCCTTCTTCTCCATTGCACGAATATGAATACGCTCCCGCGGATCATCCGCTGCTCCTGTTGCTCGCGGATATCGCCGCGCGGCACAATGTGCCCATCAACCTGCACATCGAGGCGGTCCCGCGGAACATGGCGGCTCCAGCGGGATTGAATCCTCCCAATCCGCCGCAGTTGCATGAGAACATCGCTCCTCTCGAGCGCCTCTTGCGCCATAACCGGCGCGCGAAAATCGTCTGGGCACATGCGGGGTCGGACAACACCGGTTACCGCACCCCCGATCTTTGTCGCAAGCTTCTGGGCTCAAACCCCAACTTGTACATGGAAATAAAAGCCGATCCGGCGTCGCCCGGAAAGAATTATCCGATGGCTGACGGGAAGATCAAACCGGAATGGCTCAAGCTCTATCAGGATTTTCCCGATCGTTTCATCATCGGCAGCGACCAACACTATGGACCGACTTCGACTCTGAATCTTCCGCGCGCACAGGCGACTGTGCTCCTTCTCAACCAGCTTCCCTCCGGCCTGCGCGAAAAAATAGGAATGCAAAACGCGCTTCACATTTTTGGTCTCGCTGCCGTGTCAAAGTGACCAGCTAGTGGCCTGTCGCAGTGAATTCGTTAGTACGAGAGATTCGGGAGAGCTGCCCAAATAGCTCGAACCCGCTATGCGTGACCTTGCTTTTGATTTTGAGGTGTGCCGATTGCGGTAACACTTTCTCCGCGACAGGCCACTAGCGAACGCGGATCGGGCTTGACTGGAAGTTTTCTGTGGAATAGGCTGCGTCATAAGTTGGTTAGGCGGCGGATTCGGCAGAAGCGTTTTTGGCGATTCGCGTCCCATGCGGGAGGAGATATGGCTAAATCAAAGAAAACAACGGTCGATCGGCGTAGCTTCCTGAAGACGGCTGCGGGGGCAGCCGGTCTGGTTGCAATTCCTCCAGTGATTCAAGCTCGTCCCGACGACCCGAAACCGCGCGGCGTAACGCCCATCATGCCGAAGGATGCCGAAGTACGCGAGCCCGCGAGCGTCGAGTCTCTGACGACCAATCGCACCGGGTCCGATTTCATGGTGGATGTGATCAAGGCGCTGGGATTCGAATACGTGATCGCCAATCCCGGCTCGAGTTTCCGCGGCCTGCACGAATCGCTGATCAACTACGGCGACAACAAAAATCCTGAATTCATTACTTGCTGCCACGAGGAATCGTCGATTGCGATGGCTCACGGCTACGCGAAGATCGAAGGCAAGCCGGCTCTCACGCTGGCGCACGGAACGGTGGGACTGCAGCATGCAACGATGGGGATCTACAACGCGTTCTGCGATCGCGCGCCCATCTATTTGATCGTCGGCAACTCCATCGATGCCACCATGCGCCGCCCGGGAGTTGAATGGGACCACAGCGTGCAGGATTCCGCGGCCATTGTACGGGATTTTACGAAGTGGGACGATCTGCCGATTTCGCTGCCGCATTTCGCCGAGTCGGCGATGCGCGCCTACAAGATCGCGATGACTCCGCCGATGATGCCGGTAGTGCTGGTAGCGGACAGCGAGCTGCAGGAGCGCCCGATTTCAGACGGCGAGAAATTTCACATACCCAAGATGACGCTGACGTCGCCTCCGCAAGGGGATACGGGCGCGGTCGCCGAAGCAGCGCGGATGCTGGTCGCGGCGGAAAATCCTGTGCTCATCGCCGACCGGGTGGGGCGTACGCCGGCCGGCATGACGCACTTGGTGGAACTTGCGGAAACTCTGCAGGCGCCCGTGATCGATAAGGCCGGGCGCATGAATTTTCCGTCCCGGCACCCGTTGAATCACAGTGCGCGGGCAGGCCGACTGATCGCGGGCGCCGACGTGCTGCTCGGGCTCGAGCTTACTGACTTCTGGGGCACCGTCAATTCATTCACGGACCAACTGCACCGGAGCTCGAAGCCGATCACACGCGCAGGCGCGAAGCTGATCAGCATCACGTCCGGCGATCTGTACGACAAGAGCAACTACCAGGACTTCCAGCGGTATACAGAAGTCGATCTGGCAATCGCGGCGGACGCGGAAGCAACGCTTCCCTCGCTCATCGAAGCAGTGAAGATGCAATTGAACAACGACCGCAAGAGTGCATTCGCTGACCGGGGCCAGAAACTGGCCACGGCGCACCATCAGGCCATCGAGCACGTGCGTGAAGAAGCAGCCTACGGCTGGGACGCGAGCCCGATCACAACCGCGCGCCTCTCGGCTGAATTGTGGAACGCGATCAAAGGCGAAGATTGGTCGCTGGTATCCGAGCCTGGCGCCGGAGGCGAGTGGGCGCTCAGGTTGTGGAATTTTGACAAGTATTACCAGTTTATTGGAGGATCTGGCGGCGCTGGGGTAGGCTACGGATCACCCGCGGCGGTGGGAGCCGCGCTAGCGAACCGGAAACACGGACGGCTTTCGGTAAATATTCAGAACGATGGAGATCTGATGTACGCGCCCGGCGTTCTCTGGACCGCCGCGCATCACCAGATTCCTCTGCTGAGCGTGATGCACAATAATCATGCGTATCACCAGGAACTCATGCACATTCAGCGCATGGCCAACCGTCACAACCGCGGCATCGACCGCGCGACGATCGGGACGACGATAACGGATCCGAACATTGACTTTGCAAAACTGGCGCAGTCGATGGGCTGGTACGCGGAAGGGCCGATCACCGATCCGAAGGAACTTGGTCCTTCCATCCAGCGTGCGGTTGCGGCAGTGAAGCGAGGGCAACCAGCGCTTGTTGATGTATCATCCCAGCCGCGTTAGGGACCGCGTTATGAAATGATGCAAAAGAAAGCCATTCTTACGTAGAGGCATGTAAGTGAGTACAGGGAGCCTATCGATGATCGATCAGAAACGTAGCGGCGTCCTCATTGCGCGCGTAATCTCGCGCTTTTTTCTTCTAATGGCAATCGGAGTGGTAATTCTCGGGCAGACCAGCGTGAGCGCCCAGAATCAAAAGGCCGCCGCAAAGGCTGGGGCTGCCGCGCCGGGGAACTCCGACAACGGCAAGATGGTATTCACCAGCCAGAATTGCGGCTCGTGCCACGGAGCCGACGCACAGGGTGGAGTAGGGCCTCTGATCGGTCCACCTCCGGGAACAATGGCACAATTCGTCGTGTCCGTGCGGCAGCCAACGGGGCAGATGCCCGCCTACTCGGACAAACAAGTATCCGATCAGGAAATTGCCGATCTCTATGCGTACCTGAAGACGATGGGATCGCCGGCGCAGGCAGCGGTGACTCTGACGGGAAATGCCGCGCATGGAAAACAGATTTTCACGAGCTATGGGTGCTATCAATGCCACGGATACGTCGGGCAGGGCGGAGCTGCCGGTGTTCGAATTGCGCCGCCGCCTATTTCCTTGAAGGCCGTTATGGCGTACATCCGGCAGCCAACCGGGCAAATGCCGCCATATACGAGCAAAGTTGTGTCCGATCAAGATGTCGCGGACATTTATGCTTATCTGCAGTCGATTCCGGCGCCGCCCCCGGTCAAAGATATTCCTTTGCTGAATCAGTAG
>Ga0182024_10012243_pt1 | contig 17006 bp, 23 predicted proteins | sample P32metaG_FD_120480 | JGI IMG/M metagenome (GOLD analysis project Ga0182024, IMG submission 120480) | Permafrost microbial communities from Stordalen Mire, Sweden - P3-2 metaG (Illumina Assembly) | ecosystem: Environmental > Terrestrial > Soil > Wetlands > Permafrost | place: Sweden: Stordalen...
ATCTGGTTGCCACCAGACGGCTAGTTCCTCGCGAGGAACTCCGCCAATATCGGGTCTCTGGGTCAGAAGAATCTGCCAGGCCTGGTTCGCTAGAGCCTGATTGCCGAGTTGCCCGGCGTTCGCGGCGATGGCCAGTTGAGTGCGCCAGAAGCCCGGCATATTCACCGTGCGAGCAAATTCCAAGGATCTTTCGTAGTCGCCGTTCCGGTACGCATCGAAGCAGGGCACAAACCAATACCATCCAGGATGGTGAGGATTGAGGCTGCGCGCCTTCCCCGAGAGCCCTCCGCCCCGTTCCCAGTCGCCCGCATAGGCGGTGAGGAAGCCGAGGTACGCGAGCGTGAATCCATCCATCGAATTCAGAGCCAGAGCCCGCGCTGTCGCGATCCGGAAAGCATCCGGGTTTTTGCGAAAGAACTCGACCGACGCCAGCGCATGAAAGGCGAGATGATTTGATGGCGCGATCTCCACCGCGTGCTGCGCGGCCGCGAGTGCTCGCCCGAGCGGGTCCGGCAGCAGGTTGAATCTGTGGGTAAATTCCTCCTTGTAGATGAGCGAAAGCATGGCCCAGGCGTCGGAATAGCCGGGTTCTTTTCGGACCGCGCGTTCCAGTGCCACTCGCGCCGGCGCATGTTCCTCAGCACTTACGCGCTGGAAATGTGCGAAGCTCCGGAGCACAGCCTCATATGGGCTCAGTTTGGAAGGATCGCGGGTGCGGAGCGCCTCACTCATGCTGCGCGGCAGAATGCCGTGGGTGTCTGCAATGGTCGACACAATCTGCGGCACCACATCGTCCATCAGATCAAAAGCAGCCTGCTGGGCGAAGGGCCGGTGGTAGGTTTCGGCCCAGAGATGAGCTCCTGAAGCACAGTCCACCAGATGGACTGAGAGGCGCGCCCTGGCTCCGACGCGACGAAGGCTCCCCTCGAGTACATACCGTGCCCCGAGCTCCTTGCCCGCCACTCGCACGTCGACCGATCCGCCGGGGTATTGTGAGGTGGAGCTGAGCGAAATGACGCGAAGGTAAGAAAAACGAGAGAGGCCGGTGACAATCTCTTCGACCAACGATACGGCGCGATCCGCGAGATCCTTATCGGCGTCACTCGAGTTCAACGGCAGCACGGCCATCCAGAAGCCGTCTTCGGCGCGTGTGTGCAAGGAGTTCTTTTGCCGGCTCCGGCGGTGCACAGTGTCACCGCCGGAGGGTGCGCCTGTCTGTGGGGGAGCAATTTGGATAGGAGCGATGAACCGGTATCCACGGCGGGATAATGTTTCCACAAAACGAGGTTTCTCTGCGGAATCGGCCAAAGTCTCCCGGAGCTTGTTGATCGCCGTGTTCAGATTGTGATCGACGTCCACGAAGGTATCGGGCCAGAGGCGGCGCTGAACCTCCTCGCGGGTGATCACTTCACCCGGCCGCTCGAGCAGGATGGCTAGCACGGAGAACGGCTGTCCGGTCAGCTTCAGCTTCCGCCCCGATCGCCAAAGCTCGCCTGTGCGGAGATCTACTTCGAAGAGACCGAAGCGGACTCGGTGGGAGGAATGAGGACTGTCGTTCACTGTTTTACGCACTTTCCGGGCGGATTGATCCTGCTGTCGCACCAGTCTACCTCCGTTCGGTTGGATTGGCAGGCAAAGCATAGATGGCGGAGCACTTATCGATTGACTTTCTTTTGAGCGTGGAATGACCTGCGGTGCATTGAACAGGCTTTGCCGCAGGCCTATCGTCTCCAAAGATCGCCGGAAAACGCGACCGAAGACCAAAGGCTTCGGCGTCGCCGGCTTAAAAGGAGACAACGATGAAATACGCCATGACTGGATCGATTCGTACGCGCACGACGGTAGCTATGCTGGTCACAGCGGGCATGCTGTGGACGGGGTCGACGCAAGGTTTGTACGCACAAACCGAGAGATCAGATGCGGGAGAGTCTTCACGCTCCATGACTTGCTCAGCCGCTACTGTAGCCGGCGATTGGGCATACACCGAAACCGGCTCGGTCATGCCTTCGAGTGTCGCCGTTCCCTTTGCGGCCGTCGCGAGGTATGCCCTGGACGCGGGCGGAAATCTTTCGGGGACAGCTACGAGCAGTTCGGGCGGCACCGTCGCGAACGTTACGCTCAAGGGAACCGGCACAGTGAACGCTGACTGCACAGGCACCCTCACGGTCGGCGTTTACGCATCGGGAAGCCTGGTTCGCACGGCAACCTTCGATGTGGTGTATGTCGACGGGACCCGAGAGGCCCGTGCGATCATTGCATCGTTGGTACTCGCGAATGGCACCATCGTGCCGTCCGTGCTCACCGTTGATGCGAAGAAGGTATTCGAATGTCGAGAGAACGAACGTTGAAGAGCCAAAGTGTCTGGCAATCACCAGAGGCCTGTCTGATTTAGACAGGCTGGCTTACCCTTCGCAGGCCCATGAAGGTTTCGTGGACAGACGTGAAGGTTTCGTGGACAGATACTTCTTGCGCCAGATCTGCTCGCCAACGCTCACCACGGTGTAGGCTCCGTCTTCGCTAGGAATGATCTTCACCGCCATGTCTGCCTTGCTCATGAGGCGAATTATAGGCTCAGGCGAATCATGTCTTCTCAGACCACCTCAACTTGGACTATGCTCCCAGCGGAAGGTGATCGCTATGCAATACCGCTTTTTCTTTGTGCCTGCACCAGATCAATTTGAGAAGCAGTTTGAGCAGCTCTTCGCTGAGGGGGATATGCCGATCATTCCCGCCATCGGAGACAAGATCGGGTACGGCGATCCAGCGATCGCAGCCACGGTAGTTGATCGTGAGATCAGATTCCACGGAGCATCATCTGATAATGAAATACATATCTTTCTGTTCGTGGAAGAGAGAAATCCAGGTAAGAAATTTGCGATAAGTGATTTGTTGCCTTCATTGAACTAAGGCTCCGTTCTCGTCCAACTCGACCCTTTGAAGGGTCCACAAACCCGGTGACACACGGAACGTAACCTTTGTAGTTACTCGTGCCGTGTGTCTGTGAAGGTCCCATTGCCGGGTCTACCCGGCTTCAAGACGTAAACAGCCTTTCGATGGTCTTCATCGGCAAGAAGAGCCTGTCAGGCTTCAGGGGCAGCGGAACAAAGCCGTACTTTAAATAGAACGCGCGCGCTCCCAACTTGGCATCCACGACAACGGCCCAAGATGCTACCTGCTGCGAACCGAGCCACGTCCGCTCCAGAGCGTGCATAAGGAGGAACTCACCGAAACCCTGGCCAGGTGAGGATTGGCTGACGGCCATCCGCCTGAGAAGTGTTAGCGGAAGGGGAAATCGTGGCAGCTTGCTAGTCAGCTCCTCCGGCAGGTCCGCAGCATGGATCGAATGTGCAGACAAGGTGTAGAAGCCGGCGATGGTCTTGCCGTCTGAAGTGAGAACGAAGACAGCCGCCAGATTGCGTTCCATATCCTGACGGGCTTTTCGCTGAATATAAATGTCTAGAGCAGCAACGCCGCAGGAAAAGGCCGCTCGATCATGCCGTGATCCAAGCGGCTCAATCCTATGATCGAGTTTCAGGTTCCTCGTGGTCACTATCTGCGCGCACGTTTCCTATAGCGCTCAGCCGCGGACTTCAAACGGGTGCCCGGCTCAGGTGGATGGAGAAGCGCCTCAACAAAGAAGTCGCGCTCCTTGTTTTCCAATGTCCAGGTCGTATGCTGCTGAATTGTCCGAATAGCAGCTTCGTCGGCATGTTGAACCATGAAGTCGGAGAACGAGAGCCCCTTGATGCTGGCCGCGCGCTCGATTCGCTCTTTTTGCTCGGGGAGAAGACGGGCTTCTGTGCGTTCGGTGCGTAGACTGGGATTCGCCATGGGTCCCTCCGGAGACACGTGTACGGGAGTGTTCCGTACACGTGCCGAGTATACCTCGGATGACCATGAAGCAGCAGGGGGCAAATACCCCAAACAAGCTCCCCCCACGCGCCAGGGCGGCTCGTACACTAGCTGGTTGATTTAAGGATGGAGGCGCGGGTCGGAATCGAACCGACGCATAAAGGTTTTGCAGACCTCTCAGGGCCATTTATGCCGGTTTGTACGCGGTTCGCTGCTCTCGTAATTTCAATGGGTTAGGGCTCTTCGATTCCAGCCCGTACAAGTCCATCTAAACAGACACCCGCTACATTTTCCGCTACAGTCGCCCCGGCTGTGGGAAGCCATCTAGTCACCATAGCGTCACCGCACTTTGGGCCTGATTCGCTGGTATCAGGTCATAACCTAGTTAAGATGGAGCCGAGGGTAAGAGGCCCTTTTCTCCATGCGGACTCGCTCTCAATTCGTGACGTGGCTAGAATCCAGGCGATCCGCTGGCGAGTCGCTGGCGTCTATTGCGGGTGGTTTTGGTGTCTCTGCCGTCACCGTCAAGCTGTGGCTCGACGGCAAGCGGAACCCCTGCCGCATGGCGCTGGTGCTGGCCGGACTGCTGGCGCGGAGGGATGCCGGGAGTTGGCCGATGGATGATCCGATGAACTTATAACTTGTCCAGACCCGCCGGGGCACGGTGGCTATGACGCCCCTTTTCTGGCGAGAGTGGCACAATTCCCCGGCTCGGGCACACAATTGATTTAGGAAAAATCGGAGGCTTTCACGATGGGCCGCGAGCGGTGGACCTCAAGACTGACGGTTGAGGAATGCCCGATCCATCTGCCAGCGGTCGAATTAAATCGCAAGGGAGTGTTCCAGGCTCCCCCTGGCAGCTATGGCAGTCTTTCATGGCGGTCAACATCAGACGGTTCCCTATTGGGCAAAGTAAAGTATGAGATCAGGTCCGACGGCCACGGCGGCCCGGCAATTTTCATTCTCCGGCAAGTGCTGGCGCTTGGCGGCACTCTGCGCATGGGAAACGGCCAGTCCGTCCGCCTCACGACGACACGGCCCCACTGGGGCGGAGAACGGTTCTGGTTTCGCTGTGATTGCGGCAGGCGGTCGGGCCGTCTGTACCTGCCAACCGGGGAGACCGTTTTCCGTTGCCGCCCCTGCTACGAACTGACCTACCGGAGCGCTCAGGAGCACAACACTCGGGCAGAGAGAGATCGGGAACTCATCGAGTATTGCAGTCAGCTAATGGCGAGCGCTGAGGCGAGGGCAAGGAAGCCCCGCCCTCCGATTTAGACTTGTTTGGCATATCAGATTGTTGGGAGCGCTGTGAAGTTGTCGGGGAGGACTCGAAGAGTGAATACAAAACGCGGGTTCCGCCGTCTGATTATTGTCATCTTTGCCCTATGGGTTCTTATCGTGCTGGCCGTCTTCCCAGTGCTCTGGTGGAACGAGGACAGGCTCGACGAGAATCGTGAGGCGCATAAGGAGTTGCAAGGCTGCTACGCTAGCGCAGCCAATGGGGCCTTACCCGCCGAAACAATAGCTTGCACCGATGAAGCGACGCGAAAGCTGCTAAATCCTGGGCAGCCGTTGTGGGCTTACTACGCGCTCCTTCTCTCGTTATGGCGGTTTACCATTCCACTTCTGGTCGTTCCCCCGGCGCTCTTGTATTTTGTGTGTCGGGCCTTCGCGTGGGTTATTGACGGATTTAAAGAGAATGAACTCAGGATCGAGGATCAGTGATTCGCCTTACATCAGGTGTTGCCGGGATTGCAAACCGTTGCGCCGTCAAGGGGCTGTCAGTCGCTTTGTTCGTTGTTTCCATTGCCGTCGTTTCCCCGGCACAAAGCAAAGGCATCGACCCCGCGTTGTTGGCGAAGGCGAATGCAGGGGACGCTAGTGCGGAGTTTCAAGTTGGATTTGCCTATGCGAATGGGAAAGGAGTTCCAAGGGAGTTCACGGAAGCTGCGAGGTGGTATCGCAAGGCAGCCGAACAGGGTAATGCAGACGCGCAGTCGCTCCTCGGCGTTCTCTATCGCAATGGGCACGGAGTTCCACAAAACTACTCTGAGGCTGAATTATGGTGCCGAAAGGCGGCCTCACAAGGAAACGCATTCGCGCAATTCACCCTCGGTCTGGATTACTCCCAAGGGAAGGGAGTTCCGCAAGACTTCACTCAGGCCGCTTTGTGGTATCGCAAGGCAGCGATGCAGGGAAACGCAGGTGCAGAAGAAGAGCTAGGCTTGCTCTATGAAGAGGGGAAGGGAGTTCCACAAGACTTCGGCGAAGCATATTTTTGGACGAGCCTGGCGGCTGCTTCCATGGATAGCTCTCTCGATGACGGCCAAGATCTCCACCAGTGCATGGAGGACCGCGACCGCATCGCTGGCCATCTGACCCAAACCGAGCTTCTCAAACTCCAAACGCGGACGCGGGTTTGGTTCGCTGCGCACCAGCCGAAAGCGCAATAGTCTAGTAGCCTGAGACGAGCAGCGCACTGCCAGAGCAATAGCTCTGTGCAGTTCTGATCCTCTTCGCTCATGGGCACTTGATACCCCCACGACTAAGGGACTGAAGCGCCAAGCGATGCGCGAATATAGGCATCTAATGCGGTCGATCTACTCTGCAATTCTTGGATGTCTCCCGACTGGGCCAAACAAAATCCACTCGCACCGCATAAGAGTATTTCAAGACCGTCAACCCCAATCGGATTGCGCTTAGCGGCTGAAAGCACGATATGTGCCGCAAGCAGCTTTAGCTCTTCGATTGGGCGCTGAGTGTAATAAGCCTCATGAAACAATAAAGCCGCGTTGCTAAGGTCGCCTGCGCACATTTTGTCGAAGACATTTTCACAAACAAGCCCATCGGGGCCGGGCTGGTGAGAAAATAGCCTAACGGCGTCCCTCATATTCAAAGCAATCAGACAGTGAATTGACTCCGACGGGTGACGCGAGGTCTTGTTCCAAACCTCATTGGCAATCTTCTGAATTGAAATTCGCGGCAAATCGGAATCTGTTTGCACAAAGTCGGCAACAATCCGATCGGCAACGGCGAGAGATACGAGGTACGATCCAGAACACCCAACGGCAATGCCGCGAGCGGAATCGAACACTACTTTTGACGCCTCAAAGGTGTGGCGAACTCCGGTTTGGTCAACCCATCTCGTATCGCTGGCAATAATCACGCCGTCAGCCCCGACCATTCCAATCAGCATTGTCATAGGCAATTCCTCTGGAGAGGGAAATCCTATACGAAGAGAGCGGCCGGGGGGACTGCTCAGAATTGTAGACACAGTGAGGCTCCAGCCCTAATATGGGCATGAGCACTTCTATAGATCCAAGGCTCCGCTAAGCAGGCGGCAATCTAGTTAAATTCTGTGGGGTTGACAGCCGCCGGAGTTCCCGCTCTGACCGCTATACAAACCTTTTCTAGCCGAAGTGTATCAGCCGGCGGAAAGGGGCAGCATTGCACTCCGTATTGAGAATGCGTGATCTGGTTTCAATCACAGGGTGTGAATACCTCGCAATGCTCATCCGTGGTTACATTGACGACAGCGCGGACCAGCAACAGGAGACCATTGCGGTCGCTGGTGCATTTCTAGGGGAGTGGAAGCAGTGGCAAAAGTTGGTGTTCCCTTGGCGCAAGAGGCTGAAAGCCGCCGGAATGGAATACTTCAAGTATTCCGATTACCAGTTGCTACACGGACAGTTTGTTCGCTTTAGGGATAAAAAACTGTATCCCATCCCTAAAGGCCGAGAGGCTGCAACTGAAATTCGTAACGACTTTGAATCTATCGTCAGGGACGCTGGCATTCGCGGTATCGCACATTGCATCCCGCTCAAGATGTACCAAAAGGTGCGGAACACCAACCCGTTAGCTGCCAAGGTGTTTCCAAAATATGCTTTTGAAGCGGCCCTCCAGTCTCTTATCAGAGATTGCGCCAAAGAATTCCAGAAGGATTACGGCCAGAGGCATCGACTGGCGTTCATGTGCGATGAGGGGCCTGAGTCCGCTGCGATTGCGAATGCGTACAGAGGCTTCAAGAGCCTCAATCCAGACATCGCCGATTTGGTGGGAGCGCTTGCATTCGGAGACGACAAGAAGTACCCACAACTTCAAGCAGCCGATCTGATGGCCGGAATCGGCAAGGAAATAGGGTTGCAGCGCCTTGCTTCGGGTTCCATTGTCGCCAAGCATCGCTTGTCAGATAGCATCTATTTCGTGCGCTCATGGTCTGAGAAGAATATGTACGAGGCGCTGCGGAGCACAATCAATAGCTCCAGCCCCGGACTCTAACAGAATCTAAGCCGAAGGTCGGGCGCATCCATATCGCTCGCGCACAGGTAGCTTGAATGGGCAGGCTCCCCCTGGCCTGCGCTGCCAACATTGAAAAAGCCCTCCACAATCGCTATCGGAGGTGCTCAGAGAGGGATTTACTAAGTAGTAATAGTTCGTGTCTATACTGGGGTGGTAACTCAGGAAATCATCCACCGCAAGACCTGCACTCAGCGTCTCACCACTAATCGAAAAGCCGAGTTCGATCCGTCGAAGCGGCGAGAGTGCCTCAGTCAAACGGAATATGTGCGGTCTACTCAAGCTGTGCCCTAATACGTCTCTGCTGGCGTCGCTGTCCTGCGTTGGTCGGGAACTGACTCTTTCCGCCTGTACATGCAAAGAACGGGATATTGTCGCTGAGTTGAATCTGCTCGGTGGAGCTGCCGAGTTGCTTTAACGCATAGCCAATTCCGCAGAGGCCGGGCCGATATGGTTTAACCTCCGCCAGTTTGGAGCTGCGGCGCGCAACCATCGCTTGCCAGAACGAAGCCGCATGAGTGCAGTCCAACGGGACCGCGGCAATCAGCGCGGTATGAATGTGTCGCCGTGGAGTATTCTCAATCGACATCACCCAACCGAGCGTCACCCGGTTATGCGCCTGTACGCCTTGAATCCATGCAGAGAAGAACCCTTCGAGCCTGTACTGTGCCGTCCGGTGCTGTATCGTCAGATGGGCAAAGGCTCGCACCGGCAGGATCGATTCGAGAAAGGTGCTTTCCAATCTCGCCAGTGGCGGAATAGCCCTCCGCCCTGTGGTGCCGAGAGGCATAGTTCTATCCTTGGTCTTAAATCTCAGAGCGCACATTCTCAGTGCGTATCCTCTCGACCGGAGCCGGAGAGGACTGCCCTGGGGGTGAATTCAGTTATGCCGTCAGTTGGCCCGTATTGCCGGAACCGGCGCGGCAGGTTCCGGGTTGCAGGATGCAAGAAACGCTTGTAGATCGCACTCGCGGATCATTGTCCGGCTACCAACTTTCGTCCGGCGCAGTTTGCCCTTCGCCAGCCATGCGTGAACCGTCCACGGACTGATTCCGCCCAAGAACTTCGCCGCCTCCTGCACTGAGTACAGCTTTGCTGAATCCATACAATCCCCCCTCGCTCGATACAAACCAATCTGAAAGTTTGTGCTTGCGTACAAACTGACACTCGTGACACTATACGCATACTGAGACATGCACAAGGCACACTTTATGTCACACAAAAACGTTAGTGCGAAAGTCACTCTTCCGATCGATGTCGTGCATTTAGAGCAGCCGGGACGCCTTCAGCCGGTCTCAAGGAAGGATTTTTTCGAGAACCCCAAATCCGAAACGCTAGCGTTCCATTTCGTAGCGGATCGGACGGCAGCTCCGCACGGCCCATTCGACCCATGGCAACTGCGCGATGAATTTCTATCTTGGCCGATTGATGACTGGGAAGGCTTCATCGCGATGGTGGGTCGTTTTGATTCCTCCCGTATCAGCAAGAGGAGCTTCGGGCTATGGCAGAAGGTATTAAGAGAGGCGCTCATCCGTCCCGCGCGAGAGTGGAAGGCACTACAGTCGGAGTTCGGCTCACCGGACAACAATCTCCGACTGGCAAGATCTCTGCGAATCGCTTTTGTGTGGGATGGTGATGTGCCCAGAGCGTATGTTGCCGGGACAGGCGCTCTTGAGGCAATCATCGCCACGATTCAGATCGACAAGTTGCAGGGGGCAGAGTTCAGGGTGTGCGCCCGCCATGATTGCAAGAACCCGCCGTTCCGGGTTGAGACACGGCATAAGATATTTTGCGATTCGGCCTGTGCGCATCTTGTGGCTGTGCGAAAGAGCAGGGAGAGGGCACCGCAAGCGAAGAGCAAGGCAGCAAAGAAGGCACCCAAGAGAAAACGACGTGGATAGGAGAACCCATGAGCATCTTCAAACGCGGCAATGTGTACTGGTTTCACTTCTTGCATGACGGGCAGCACATCCAACGGAGCACGAAACAAGGAAATCCCCGCGTGGCGCGGCAGATCGAAGCGGCCTTCCGCACGGCTCTTGCTAAGGGCGAAGTGGGCATTACAGAGCGGAAAAAGGCTCCCGGCTTCAAAGCGGCCATGCGGTCGTTTCTGGCGTGGTCAGAGCAGCAACACAAGAGGCACCCGGCAACCTTCCGGCGCTATCGCATCAGCAGCGCGGCGCTCCTGAGTCACTTTGGGGATCAGCCCATTGACCGGATCACGCCGGACGACGTGGAGCAATTCAAAGCTGCCCGTTCGATTGAACACAAGACCGTCAAGGGCAAAGAGAAGGGCACCCGCAAGAGGACAGAGCAGCGCCTCATGCCCGCAACGGTGAACCGCGAACTAGCTTGCCTCAAGGCGCTTTTCAACCATGCCATCAAGTCAGACCTTGCCGTGAGGAATCCTGTTAGCCGGGTTGCTTTCCTGACAGAGCAGAATGAGCAGACGCGGGTTCTCAGCTTCGATGAACAGGCGCGGTATCTAGCCGCCGCAACCCCTTTTCTTCGGGACATTATAACGATCATGCTTGAAACCGGGATGCGCCCCGAAGAGGTCTACCGGATTCAGCCGGAGAACGTGAATCTGGCGGGCGCGTTCCTCTTCATTCCCTACGGCAAGACAAAGGCAGCGCGGCGACGGGTTCCGTTGACTCTGGCGGCGCGGAATGTCCTCACTCGGCGCATGGCAGGGTTGGAGACGCCTTTCCTATTCCCGTGCGAAACCGACGCAGCACGGCCGGTTCCGAAGGTCAACAATGCGCACGACCGAGCAGTAAAGGCGAGCAAGGTAGCTCCGTTCCGGCTGTACGATCTTCGCCATACCTGGGCGACGCGGGCAGCGGAATCAGGAATTGACCTTGTGACGCTGGCCGCGCTCCTGGGTCATTCCAAGATTCAGATGGTTCTCAGGTATGCCCATCCCACGCAAGAGCATCAGGCGCGATCTGTGGAAAGAATGGAGCAGTTTGTAGCGGCGCGGCAGATGGAGGCGCTATCGCTGAAACAAGGAGCAGAGGGGATGATTCAGTGAGAAAAGACGGGGAGTCGCTACAATTTCCGCTACAGTGGCCTTTTGGCCTCTATCTTGCCATTGCTCTAACGTTATTGAAGAAATTGGAGGCGCGGGTCGGAATCGAACCGACGCATAAAGGTTTTGCAGACCTCTCCCTTACCGCTTGGGTACCGCGCCATCTTGCACAATTGTAATGCCGGGCCGGGCAGAAACCAGTCTGGGAAGTGCGACTTTCAGACTATTACGGCTCGATTCGCAGGCAAAGATTGAGATTTTCTTCCGCTCCCGAGCTGCCGTCCAAAGCCTTGGGGACTGTGCGACAAGGTAGCCATCTGGAGCGGGAGACGGGACTTGAACCCGCGACCCTCGCCTTGGCAAGGCGATGCTCTACCACTGAGCTACTCCCGCATACGTCCTGAAGCAGTATATCGGGCGGCTCACCGCCCGGTCAACGCGGGCCCTATTCCTTCCCCGTGAGGTACTCTTCCACCATCGTCAACACCTCATCGGTGCCCGATGTCGTATCGACCTCCAGCTTCGCTTGCGCGATGGGCTCAAATTGCTGCATGATCCGGCGATATAGCGCCGGATCACGATTCTGTGCCGGATGGCTGGGGTCGCTGCGCGCCAGGCGCTCTTCGGCGACTGCATCCGCACACTTCACATGCACGATGCGCCAACGTGCACCGGCACGACCGGCCGCCAGCAAGACATCCTCGATCTGCGCCTGCCTGGAAAACGTACGCCCATCGAAAAAGATGTACTCCACTCGCTCGCGTGCCGTCAGATAGGCGGCCGCCTCCAGCATCGCACGCATACACAATTCATCTTGTTGCGCGGTGTAATCAGTCAGCCCACCCGGGAACAACGCGCCACGCACACGGTCTTTATCGAGCACGGCTGCGCCCAGGCGCTCCGCAATCGCCCGCGCAAGCGTGCTCTTGCCCGTCCCAGGCAAACCGGCAAATAAAACCCAGGTGGTCATCGACATCAGGCGCCCGCGGCCTACTCGTCCAACAGATGGCCGTCGCGCATGTGCAGAATGCGGTCTCCAATGGCGGCCGCCTCAGGGTTGTGCGTGATCATCAACACCGTCTGCTTGAACTCCTGGTTGGAGCGTCGCAGCATGGCGAGCACCGCATCGGAATTGGCAGTGTCGAGGTTACCCGTCGGCTCATCGGCAAGAATAATCGCAGGCCGGGTGACGAGCGCGCGCGCAATCGCGACCCGTTGCTGCTCGCCGCCTGAAAGCTCCGACGGACGATGATCGAGCCGGCCGGCTATGCCAAGCATGCCGGCAAGGTATTTCAGAAATTCCTCGTCCTGCGGCAGGTGGCTGCCGGCGATCTCCCGCGCAATTTCGATATTGCCTCGCGCGGTCAGCGTGGGCAGGAGATTGAACTTCTGAAACACGAAGCCAATCTTCGTCTTACGCAACACGGTGCGCTGCGCATCGGTCAGCCTGGCAAAATCGACGCCATCAATCAGCACGCTTCCCGAAGTCGCCCGCGTGAGGCCGCCAAGAATGTAGAAGAGCGTCGATTTTCCGCTGCCCGAGGGTCCGACAATGCTGACGAACTGGCCCGGCGGCACAACGAATGAGACGTTGGTAAGAGCGGGGACCTCTACCTTCCCCGCTCGATAAACCTTAGTGACGTTCTTTGCCTCAATGATGGGCTGCACGCTTTTGATTGTAACTGGCAGGGCGCCGGGCCTGAGAGACGCTGTGCGGTAAGGGCCGCGAGCGGTCGTTCCACTCAGGCGCCTACCACCAGTCGATCGCCGGCCTCGACCTCGTGCTCCGCAACATGCCCGGTTTCATGCTCCGCAACGAGCCTGCCGTGGCCTTTCTTGGGGCCGCGCTTGCGGGCGACCATCACACGGATGCGCTCCAGCAATTCAACCGGTGAGCAGGCACCCTTGGGCAAGAAGGCGTCGGCACGATTGGCGCGATCGAATGCCTTCACACTCCCGCTGATCAGGATCGCGGGCACTTCCGGTGCCAGCTCCTTCATACGGCGAACGAGTTCGTTGCCGTCCATGTAGGGCATGATGAGGTCGCTCAAAACCAGATCGATGCCTCCTTCGCGAAACAGTTCCAATGCCTGTTGACTGCTGGCTGCTGTGAGCACCCGGTAGCCTCGAGTTTCAAGCAGGAATTTGCGAACAGAAAGAGCCTGTTCGTTGTCGTCTACACACAAAATAGTTTTCTTTGGCCGCATGGGGTCTTAAAATTCTCCTTTCAAAGGAGCTGTGAATCGCGGGCCACACATCGCATGTGCGCGTCCGCCGGCTTGGGGGGAGAACGGAGTAAGCCGCGTCAAAGATGGCTGCAGCCGCCAGATGTACAAAAGGCCTGCGTGCAGTCACCATATCTATGGGGACAGCGGGTCTTCGTACAGTAGCAGAGCGCATCCAAGCGCGTCCGGTCTGAATTCAATTGTCAGAGTAAAGGCCGACAGTCGCGTTACCTCGACGGCAACGCTTGCACAGAGTACGAAGATGAAAGCCATGTGTAAACGGAGAAGATCAAGCGAAGTGGCGCTTGCTTTTTCTCACAGGTTCCACCGCGAAAGGGGGTTGTGTTGCCAGTGTTGCCTATTCGCGTGCTTGGCCCTGTTGAAAGCATGTGAATCGTTCAAGGAAAAGGCGCTCATTTGCTACAGGATCAGTGCTGCCAAGAAATAAAAAATCGCTCCACCTCGTCTCGCGTGTCTTTTCTTTTTTAAATTCTCTCGCTTGTTGCCCGACGCGATGATCGACTCTGACACACTCGCAAAATCGTAGTTTGACACGTAAAGCCGCCAGTTCTATGCTTGAACCAGTGGAAGCCAGGCACCCGCCGCTTCCTGCTTGAGATATGGCAAACGTCTCTCACCATCCCGGCTCTCTCTGTTGCAGCTGCTGTTGCTGTCGTTGCTGCACGCTGCGGGTGTGTTTCTAGTTCGACGCGCAAGCCTCGAATCCTGACATACGATAAGCATCCACCCGCAGCCGGCCACCGCCGCGGGTTCCCTCGTGCTTAAAAAACACGCCTGGAAACGACGCTCCGCAGGCCCGCTGCCAACCACGTTTCGACCAGGAGAAAAGCATGACCACTGCAATCGAATCACGCATTCCACGCATTCTTGAACAGGCGCCCGATTTCAAAGCCAAGAGCACGCACGGCGTTATCCAGTTGAGTGACTACACCAGCAAGGGCAAGTACGTGTTGCTCTTTTCCCACCCTTCCGACTTCACCCCGGTTTGCACCACGGAGTTCATCGAATTCGCGCGGCGCTCGGATGATTTTGACCGTTTAAACGTGCAGTTGATCGGGGTCTCGATCGACAGCATTTACTCCCACATCGCGTGGGTGCGCGACATTGAGCACAACGCCGGGGTGGAGGTTAAGTTTCCCGTGGTTGCCGATCTCGACCAAAAGGTCTCGCAGGCCTATGGGCTGGTGCATGAATTGGCCTCCGATACGGCCACGGTGCGGGCAGTGTTCGCCATCGATCCCAAGCAGAATATCCGTGCCATTGTTTACTACCCTATGCAGCTGGGGCGTAATGTCGATGAGTTGATCCGTATCTTCGAGGCTTTGCAAACCATTGACGGTAACGGCGTCTCGGTTCCCGCCAACTGGAAGCGGGGAGACTCGGTCATCGTGCCGGCGCCGGTTACGGTGGAAGACGCGCGCAAGCGCACCAACGGCGGCGGAGCTGGGCTGGCAGTAGAAACCTGGTACCTGGCAAAGAAGGACCTCGCCGCCCAGGCAAAGTAGGTAAACTCTTAGGGGCAGGCTTTGCTTTACATGCTCTGCCCCTATAGCGACGAGATGAGCACCGGTGGCGAAGTGGCTAACGCGCTGGTCTGCAAAACCAGTATTCGCCGGTTCAATTCCGGCCCGGTGCTCCATTCCATCATCTGCACTTGAACGCAGTAACCCAATCGACATGCAACAGTGACGATTCGCCGTAGCGCCTTGCTGCTTGCATAGATGCGAGTATGCGGATGGCACTCGCCGTAGTCAGTTAAGGGCCGGTTGAGCACAGGAATGAGTAGTAGCGACCCTTCAGTCCGATCCTAAATGATCGGCCAATAGATCGGCCACACCCATCCCAATTATCTAGAAATAATTTTAGAATGAACAAGTAATATCAATTAAAGATCGGCCATTTTCGCTCTAACGGCCGGAGAAAACCATGCCTGCTGCAGAGAGTGTAGATCGGATTGAACCCGCGCTGATCGAAGATGCCCCTGTGGCAATCACCGACGTGGTGGCAGAACTCGCCGCCAAGGCTGCCATCCTGGGCTCGGTTCTCAATCCGCGGACAGCGTCGAATCTGGCTCTGTGGTTCTTGCGAGTCTGTCTCGATCAGGTCAATTTTATGTCTGGCTTGTTCGAGATCAATGCACTGGCAAAGCGATTCAACAGCCATGTTGCGCAGCAAGAAACTCTCAAACCTGAGTCTTCGCGCCTGCTTGAGGAAGCTTTGGTGAGAGGACAGTTCGAGCGAGGCGAAATCTCGCGCATCACGGGCTTGCCCGAACGAACAGCCCGCCGCGTCTTGAACGATGTTATGCAAGAAGGATTGCTTGCATCCACAACTCCTAAGGGACCGGTCTCGCTCCGCTTCCCAAGTGATGCATTGGAAACTCTCTTTCCCCGTTTGTATGTCCAAGCGTAGCCTCACGGCAAGCGCTAAAAAAAGCAACTATCGTTTCCGTGGAAGTGACAAATCCAGATCGGTGGCCGCAAGCTGTTTGGTCAGCAGGATGATTTGCCCCTGGTGCAATTGCAGGTGGCTCACGATGCGATAAATTGCCTCCAGGATGGTCATCGGCCCCCAACTCCCTGTTGGCTGCGGGTTGATCATTTCCAGCAGACGCTCAGGGGCAAGCGACCCGATCACCCTGCGAGATTCTGCGAGAGTGGCGGCAAAGCAGCTGCGAACCTCGTCGCAGGGCTGGGACGGGGAGAGCGTGAATTCCGCATCCCGTTTGCGCACGTCCGGCTGGCCGTCGATTCCGTGCAGGAACCACTGCCGCATATTACCCTCGAGATGGAGCAGCAGGTTGGCGATGGAGTTTTCGTGGTCCGCTCCACGATGCCACATCTGCTCATCGGAAAGCTTGACGAGACAGCGATTGATGTCGTCCTCGGAGAGCTGCATCCGCTTTACCGAGGCGGAAAGAAATACATCACCGATCTGGTCAGGCATCACGTCCACATCATAGATGTCGGCGGGCAAGTTCTTCAAGCGCCAGTGCCAGCTGGTGCACGCCACGCCTGATTTCCTGCGGATTGACCGCGGCGAACCCCATCTGCAATCCCTCGCGCTGCAACGGGCAGCGGGCGTAGACCCGTAGCGGAGTCACCTCTACCTTGCGCGTCTCTGCTGCTTGCCGCGCCGCCTCACTATCGATGCCCGGTTGCAGCCAGCCGACTGTCTGCAGTCCTGCTTCGACGCTTGAGAGCTCCAACAGTCCTGCAAGCCTCCGCCCTGCGCTTTCCAACAATGCTGATAAGCGCTCGGCATAGACTTCGCGCATGCGCCTCAGGTGCCGTCCAAAATGGCCTTCCACGATGAAATCGCAGAGCACAGTCTGTTCAAACGGCGGCGTATGGCGGTTGAGGATAGACTTTGCAGCTGCGAACTGCTCAACAAGATCGGACGGCAGCACTAAATAGCCAAGGCGCAACGAGGGAAAGAGTACTTTGCTGAAGCTTCCTGAAAAAATGACTGATCCTTGCCGATCGAGACCCTGCAAGGCAGGGATGGGGCGGCCCGCATAACGGAACTCGCTATCGTAATCATCCTCGAAAATAAAGGCGCGTGAACGGCGAGCCCATTCC
>Ga0182024_10012244_pt1 | contig 17006 bp, 16 predicted proteins | sample P32metaG_FD_120480 | JGI IMG/M metagenome (GOLD analysis project Ga0182024, IMG submission 120480) | Permafrost microbial communities from Stordalen Mire, Sweden - P3-2 metaG (Illumina Assembly) | ecosystem: Environmental > Terrestrial > Soil > Wetlands > Permafrost | place: Sweden: Stordalen...
AGGACCGGCTAAAAAAGGAAGGAAAGTTAGTAATAAATGCCGACGCGATGAAGAGGCTAGCCGGCTCAAGATCCTCTTAATGGACTGAAAATACAGCATTTAAATAAATAACACTCTCCTCTTGCTGTCCGTAATCCACTTCGTTAGACTAGTTGTATCCGCAGAGCCTGCCCCGTAGCCAGCGGGGTCCTCTTCCCTGATCACTCGGGGATAATGGGCAGATGCCTCCCAGCCCTGTGTCGCTTGACGTCCAACAAACAGATGTTTCTAAGGAGCGTTGCTATGGCGCTGAAGAATTTTAGGGCAGGCAGGCTTGCAGCGGGTGCATCGAGAGCAAAGCGGGGAAGTAACCGGACAGGAGTAGTCGAGTCCGCCGGTAACGGGAAGTTGAGGAGCATGATGTCCACCAAGAGCGGTGCGTCCGGAAATCTGTACCACTGCGCCATGGAGAAGAATCAGAACGGCAAGTACAACATCCGCATCCGCGCGCAATTCGAACGAGGCGGTTGGTACCTGTCGGTCTATTTTCTCGCGTCATCCTTTAACGCCGCGATGAAAAAGCTTGAAGAATCGCTGCAGCTCTTGCAGAAAAGTGAAGAGCGCTTGCGTTTCTGGGGTGTGGAACGCACCGACGATCCGAATCTCGCCGGGGACCTGTTGCAAGATTCCGGCTTGTGGTTGGACCGCCGTCGCGAATTCCCTCGCAAAGTCGCGGAAATGAGCGTGGCAAGCGAACGTCCCGTCCCCGCGTCGCTGCTCGCACCTGTCAGGCGCGTTCTCGCGGATTCGGTGTCTCAGGAGCGCGAGCGGGCATTTTCAGCTGCCGCCGGCGACTAAGGGCGCAAGAAGGATTCGCTGGGAACCTGCTGACAGCTCTATTTTTCGCGGACTAGAACCTCGCCCTGCGCCAAAACCACGTCGTTTAGCGACAGCCGGTACTTGTAGGAGCCCGGATTCAGGCCCGGGCGTATCGGCCCGCTGACCAGCCGCACTCCGGGTGGCGCCTGGAACACATTGGACGAGAACGGGCAGCGCTGCGAGTCGAACTCAATCTTGATGTTCCCGGCATTCGAAATCCATTCCGCCTGATCGCCCGGGTCGAGCACTACCACTTCCGGCAAAACACCAACTAGAACGCGCTTCTCCGTCAATTTGTCCTCGATTCAGTTTCCCGTGGAACACCAACGCCTCAATAAGTCGCAAAAAAGTGATGAAAACTGTCAGACGGGGAACGTAGATGGCCCACGGGAACCATTCGTTCTCCGAGAGCCGGCACAACACGCAAATCTCCGCGGGGGTTGAGGCGCCTCTCAATAGACACTGTACGCAGTAGTGCCTACAGTACGCCCTTCACAGCTTGGACGATGTGCCGCGCTGAAATTCCAAACGCATCCACGAGCTCGTCTGGCTTGCCCGAATGAGGCATCCCGTTCACGGCTACCAGCTTGAACCTTGTAGGAAACGCACCCGCCGCAGCTAGGGCGTGCAGCACACCCTCACCCAAACCGCCCTCGGGCCAGTGATCTTCAGCAGTTACCAGCCGCCCCCCCGTCGCGGCCACCTCGGCGGCCAGCGCTTTGCCATCCAGTGGCTTCACGCAGTACAGGTCAATCACGCGAGCTGCAATTCCCGCTGTTTTCAATTGATCCGCCGCCTTCAGCGCCTCATGCAGCGTTACGCCCGCTCCGATTACCGTCACCTTGTCGTCCGCGCTCTTCCGCAGCACTTTGAAACCGGGAACGGGGAATTTCTCGTCTTTCGAGTACAGAATGGGCATTTTCGGCCGCGAAGTACGCAAGTAGTTGATTCCCGGTCGCCGCGCCATAATCTCCGTAATCCGTTCGGTCGAAACAGCGTCGCTCGGATAAAAAACAGCCGAACCATGAATCGCGCGAAACATCGCGATGTCTTCGAGCGCCATCTGCGAAGGTCCATCTTCTCCGATGGATACCCCGCAATGTGAGCCGCACAAATTGATGTTCGCGCGGCTGATAGCCGCCATGCGCACGTTGTCATAGGCGCGCGAAAGGAAACACGCGAACGTGTCGGCAAAGGGTACCTTCCCGCGCGCCTGCAAACCCACCGCAACGCTCACCAAATTCTGCTCCGCGATATAGCCCTGCCAGAAATGATCCGGGTACGCGTCGCCAAATACTTCCGAAAACGTCGAGTTTTTCACGTCGCCCGATATGGCCACCACGTGCGGATTCACAGCGCCCAGTCGCTTCAGCGCGAATCCGTACGCCTCGCGCGTCGCCACCTTGGCATCCGCCGCATAATCCGGCGGTGGCGGTGCGGGGAAATCCGGCGGCTTCGGCAATGACGTGCGCTCGTACGATTTTCCCGGATCAGGCGGAACCGTCGGTCCACCGCCCAGTTCCTGAATCGCCGCGGCAAGCTGTTCCTTCGAGAACGGCTTTCCGTGCCAATTCAGCTTGTCGGCAACCTGGCTGAAGCCGTGCCCCTTGATAGTACGCGCCACAATCGCCTGTGGGCGGCCCTTCACCGCTTTGGCGCGATCGAGCGCCGCCAGCACAGCTGCCACATCGTGTCCGTCAATCACTTGCGTATCGAAACCTTCCGACTCGAATTTCAGCCGGTAGCGTTCCATGTCGTGTTGATACATGGTGGGCTCGCTTTGCCCAAGTCGATTGATATCCGCGATCACCGTCAGATTATCGAGCTTGTAGTGGGCCGCGAACGCCGCCGCCTCCCAAATCTGCCCTTCGGCCAATTCACCGTCGCCGGTCAGCACGTACACGCGCGTCGGACTCTTGTCCATCCGCGCGCCAATTGCTAGTCCCGCGCCCACCGACAGCCCTTGCCCGAGCGATCCCGTCGCGGCATCTACACCATGAATCCGGGGCGTCGGGTGTCCTTCTAGTTCGCTGGAGAACTCCCGCAGCGTCATCGCCCGCGAAACGGGGAACACCCCCGCTTCCGCCAGTGCCGCATAGAGCAGCGGCGCGGCATGGCCCTTGGATAGCACGAAGCGATCATCGTCATTCGAGTTCGCATTTTTCGGATCGAACTTCATCGCATGGAAAAATACTCCGGCGACCAGCTCAGCAGCCGACATGCACGAAGTCGGATGTCCCGAGCCCGCAGCCGTCGTGGCCATCATTGAATAAATGCTCAGTAGCTTCGCTTTTTCCTTTACTGCGCTCACCGTGGCGGCGGATGGTACTGCGGGAGAAGGCGCGCTCATGACTGCTCCTTTAGCATTTCATCGATCCACCTGATTTTACCCTTTTCGGCTGTATCTCGCGAAACTGTAATTTTGCTGCCCGCGCTCGCGGAAGGGTCACCCACGATTTGCATTTCACTCGGTCTAAACGTACAGTTTCGTTTCACGCCACGCACGCCGGGGAGAACCGCATGAACGCAATTTCGATCACTGTAAATGGTCAACAACATTCCGTCGAGGTTTCGCCGGATACTCCCTTGCTTTGGGTCCTGCGCGATACGCTAGGCCTCACCGGTACAAAATTCGGCTGCGGCCACGCACTCTGCGGTGCTTGCACCGTCCACGTGGATGGGGAAGCCACGCGCTCCTGCACCGCGCGCATTTCCACTGTCGCTGGGCGCAGCATCACCACTATCGAAGGACTTTCTGCCGACGGCCAACATCCCGTGCAACAAGCTTGGCTCGCAGATCAAGTCCCGCAATGTGGTTACTGCCAGACCGGCATGATTATGACCACCGCCGCACTGCTCGCAAAAAATTCCGCGCCCACCGACTCGGATATTGATGAAGCCCTCGGAGGCCATATCTGCCGCTGCGGCACCTACCAGCGCATCCGCCAGGCAGTCCATCAGGCCGCCGCCAATCATTCCGCCTTGGAGACTGCTCCAACTGTGCCGGCCACAGCAGGAGGCGCCCGGTGAACACGATGCGCACTGCAACAAACACTTCGCGCCGCGAATTTCTGAAATCCAGCGCCGCTGGCAGCGCCGGCCTGCTGCTCGCGTTTTACCTGCCTGCGATTGGTTCGACGGCCGACGCATCCGAACAACCCTTCGAACCAAATGCTTACATCGCGATCGATCCGCAGGGCGATATTCGACTCGTCGTGACCCGCTCGGAGATGGGCCAGGGCGTGCGCACAGCTCTCGCCATGATCCTCGCCGAAGAACTCGACGCGGATTGGTCGCGCGTAAAAATCGAACAGGGCGATTGCGATCCGCAATACGGCGACATGACCACCGGCGGCAGCATGAGCATCCGCAGCACCTGGGACCCGTTGCGCAAAGCCGGCGCGTCCGCGCGCGACATGTTGCTCACGGCTGCGGCCCAGAGCTGGAGCGTAACGAAAGACGAATGCAGCGCCACCGGCGGCAGCGTGATCGAACACAAGAAAACTGGGCGGAAAACAACTTATGGCCAGTTGGCAGTCAAAGCTGCCTCCGTGCCGGTGCCCAAAGACGTCCCTCTGAAAGATCCCAAGGACTATCGCATCGTCGGCACCAAACGCGCCCGCGTGGACGGCCAGCACATCGTCATCGGCGAAGCGCACTACGGCATTGACGCGAAAGTACCCGGCATGCTCTACGCCGTCGTCGCACGCCCTCCGGTCTTCGGCGGCAAAGTGAAAAAATTCGACGCCACCCGTGCGCTGGCTGTCCCGGGCGTCAAAAAAGTTTTTGAAGTCCCCGCAGTGGAAATGCCGCCGCTATTCGGCGAAGAGCGCAAGCCCGATTCCGGCCACCAGCATTATTTGTGGGGCGGCGTAGCAGTCGTGGCCGATTCCACCTGGCAAGCCATCGCTGGCCGTCGCGCGCTCACGATTGACTGGGACAACGGTCCTGGCGCCGAAGAATCCACCGAAAAACAGCGCGCCACGCTTACGGAACTGCTGAAAACTCCCGGCAAGGAGTTAAAAAAAATCGGCGATCCCGATGCGTCTATTGCCTCCGCCGTGAAAACGGTCGAAGCCGATTACGAAACTCCGTTTCTCGCGCATATGACCATGGAACCGGTGAACTGCACCGCCTCCGTCCGCGACGGCAAATGCGAAGTTTGGGCCCCCACCCAAAATCCGAACGGTATGGCCACCGCATTAGCCGGCGTGCTGAATCTGCCGCAATCGGCCCTGACGATTCACATCACTCTGATCGGCGGCGGCTTCGGACGCCGCCTGTGCATTGATTATGGAGTTGAAGCGGCGCTAATTTCGCGCTCGGCCGGCACGCCGGTGAAAGTCATCTGGACTCGCGATGATGACATTCGCCACGACTACTATCGCCCCATCTCTCACCATCGCCTGCGTGCGGGCCTGGATGCGCAGGGTCAAGTTACCTCCTGGCTGCACCACATCGCCGCTCCCTCCACTGACAGCACCTTCCTCGGCGGCGAAGTTCCCGATACTGGCGGCACCGAAATCGCCGGTGCCGGGCTTCCCAATGGCACCGTGGCGAATTATTTGCTGCAGCAAAGTTTTCTGCACACCACCGTTCCGCGCGGTTACTGGCGCGCCGTGGACACAAATTGGAATCACTTCGCCGTGCAATGCTTCATCGACGAAATTGCCGCGGCCACCGGCAAAGATCCGCTCGCGTTGCGGCGGCAATTGATTGCGACTAAGCAGAAACCCGCCGGCGGAAGTGACAATGAAGGCGAGGCCCCAGTCAATGTGGATCGGCTGCTCGGAGTCCTGAATCTCGTCGCCGAGAAATCAGAATGGGGAAAGCCGCTACCGACAGGGCGCGGCCGTGGCATCGCCGGCCTCTATGGTTTCGGCAGCTATGTCGCCCACGTTGCGGAAGTAACTGTCGCAAAAGACGGCAACTTGCGCGTGGACCGTGTCGTCGTCGCGGTAGATTGCGGCCAAGTCATCAATCCGGACCTCGTAGCCGCGCAAATCGAAGGCGGCGTGGTCTTCGGCCTCACCTCGGCGCTGTACGACGAAATCACGATCCAGAATGGCCAGGTGCAGCAAACCAATTTTGATAATTATCCGATGCTGCGCATCGCCGACATGCCCAAGGTGGAAGTCCACCTGGTACCCAGCCATGAACCACCCGGAGGAATTGGTGAGCCCGGCGTGCCTTCCACCGCACCCGCGGTCGCCAACGCGGTTTTTGCCGCGACGGGCAAGCGGCTCAGGCGTCTCCCGTTCCAAACGCAGGAACTCGCAAAATCGTAGATCGCGTTGACGAATTCCCGTTAACGCTCCGGTAGGGGGCGCTGCTTGCGGCGCCCCAGCTTGCCACGGTGTCAGCGTCGTCGCGGGGTGCAGAGACTGTTCGAGAACCGCCAGCGCAGCATCCACTAACTCGTGTCCGAAAGGTCCGCACCTTTCGCTTCCCGCCCGCTGATCGTTACGATCGCAACCAACGCAGCAACTAGGAGCGCCGTCCACGCCAGCACCGGCGCGTAATTACCGCCGTAGTAATGCTCCGCGAGCTTGGCTTGAATGACGGAATTTCGCGAAGCGAGCAGATTGCCGAGCTGATACGCCAGGCCAGGAAATGTCCCGCGCACCGCCGGTGGCGAAAGTTCATTCAAGTGCGCTGGAATCACTCCCCACGCGCCCTGCACCATGAACTGCATCAAGAAACTTCCGAACGCGAGCATTGGTGCGGTGTGAGAGTAAACCCACAGCGGGATCATAGGAACAGTTAACACCGCGGCGATCACAATGGCCTTCCGCCGGCCGACCTGCTCTGACCACGAGCCGAAAACAATCCCGCCCATCAACGCGCCAAGGTTGTACACAATCGCGACCAGTCTCACGGTCTTCGGCGAAAAGCCCCGATTCTTCTGCAGAAACGTCGGATACAGGTCCTGTGTGCCGTGACTGTAAACGTTGAATGCAAACATCAGCACCGTCAAAAAAATGAAAGTGCCCAGGTACTTCACAATATCCTTCCGCAGGCTTCGCCGCACTCCGACGGCGCTTCCGCGGCCTTGCCGCCATGCCGGCGATTCCTCCACCTTCGTCCGTATGTAAATCACCAGAAAAGCCGGCAGCGCGCCGATCACAAACATTCCACGCCAGCCAATAAAGTGGAAAAGAGTGCTGTACACCAGCGCCGCCAGCAGGTAGCCCACCACATATCCTTCCTGCAGCAACCCTGAGAAAAAGCCACGGTTTTCCTTCGGCAGAGTTTCGAACGCCAGTGCGGCGCCGACGCCCCATTCCCCACCCATCGCAATGCCAAAAAGCGCCCGCATGATTAGAAAAACGTGCAGCGAAGGAGCAAACGCGGAAGCCAACTCGAACACCGAGTACGCGATGATGTCTATCATCAGCGCCGGACGCCGCCCATAACGGTCGGCAATCATCCCAAAGAGAAACGCGCCTATCGGGCGCACTGCCAGCGTCAGAAAAATAGCCTCGGCGATTGCGGAAACCTGCGCGTGGAATTCGGTGGCAATAGCACTGACGCAAAACACCAGAATGAAAAAATCGAAGGCGTCCAGCGACCACCCCAGAAAACAGGCGATGAACGTGTTGCGTTGCGTCGCAGTAAGCCGCCGAAAATGCGCCAGTAGTTCTATCGTTCGCTCCCTAGCACGTGTTCAAACCGAGCGTCAGCAGCACAAGCGATCTTGCGCGTGCGAAATCACCGGCACTCATCGGCGGCGCATCAGCCGCGGAGATGCCACCGCGTCGGAAACTCGCGTCACTCGCACCATCTCTGCCACATCGTGTACCCGAACGATGTGCGCTCCCTGCAGAATGCTCGTCGCAACCGTGGCCGCCGTGCCCCAGATTCTCTCGGTCTCGGAGTCAGCGTGGAACTTACTCTTTTCCAGAACCTTTCCGATGAAGCTTTTTCGCGACGTGCCCACCAGCAGCGGATAACCCAAGCGCGCGAGTTCCGGCAAACGAGCCAGCAATTCGCAATTCTGCTCGTAGCTTTTGCCGAACCCAATACCCGGGTCCAGCACAATCTGCGATTTCGCGACGCCTGCTCGCCGCGCCACCGCCGCAGCATGCCGCAAACCATCGGCGACGTTTCGCAATACATCGCGCGCGAAAGGAGTTTTCTGCATCGTGCGCGGAATCCCACGCATGTGCATCAGCACAAGCGCCAGCTTCCGCCGTCGCACCACTTCCGCAATCCGCGGATCGTTCTTCAGCGCCGTCACATCATTCACAATCTCAGCGCCAGCCGCCGCAGCCGCGTCCGCCACTTCCGCCTTACTGGTATCCACCGAAATAGGAATCCGAATCTTGCCGCGCAGCTTTTCAATCACCGGTAGAACTCGCCCCAATTCCGTTTCCACCGAAACGCCCAGCGAGCCGGGTCGCGTGGATTCTCCGCCTACGTCAATGATATCGGCGCCGGCACTCTCCATCGCCACCGCCCGCGCCACGGCTGCGTCGGCATTCAAAAATAATCCGCCGTCGGAAAAACTATCGGGCGTCACATTCAGCACGCCCATCACCAGCGTGCGTTCGCCAAGCACCAGTGCGCGCGCAGGCAACCGCCAGCGAAATTGTCGGCGATGGAACATTGACCGCTATTGAATCACGGTTTTCACAAAAGCCTAAGCGTAAGCGCTGGCATCAAGAGGAGTAGAACCAGCTGGTACACAAGAAGGCAAGAACTACGGTGTCGTAGCCACGTAGTACGACGAGCGATGAACTACAGTGGGATCTCCATGATCAATCACCTCCACGCGCAGCTGGTGCCAACCGGCGTGAGGTGCCGCATTGGCGTTGTTCGCAGGCGAGAACCCGAGTGTGTATTCCGCGCGAATCTTCAGCGCAATCTGCCGGAACGTATCCGCGAGCGTTTCCGCCTCACGCAGGAAGTACAACTGGCCTCCTGATCGCCGCGTCAATTCCGCCAGGTACAGCGTGTACGCGGGAATGCCCCAGCCTTGCGCTGAATACGTCAGCAGCGTTTGGTTCACATGCAACTGCACCCACGCCGGCGTCATAATCTTCGGGCGACTTTCGGTGGACGCTGCAAAAACTTGAATGTCTTCCACTGCGAGCGCCCGCGCCACGTCGTCAAATGTCAGCTGGTCGCGCGGCCATCCGGCGCGAGGCCCCGCCGTCTTCGGATCGAGCGTAAGTCCCAGCCCGCTGTCCTGCCCATCTGTCAGTAAGACGATGGCTTTCCGCCCGGTGCGCCCGGCAAACAGCTCTCGCGCCGTCAGGAAGACCGCCTCGTAGATATTCGAACCGCCGGTATCCTCCAGCAACGAGCGCGCGTCCACACGCGCGACGGCTTTGCGGATTAATCCCCAATCGCTGGAAAAGGGAAGCAGCAGGTAGGTGTGCGCCGAAAAATCCACGATGGCGGTGTGATCCGAAGAGGAAAGAGCATCTACCAGAGCGCGCGCCGCGCTTTTCATTTCGTCGGACTCGCGCAGAACGCTGGGGCTTGCATCGATCACCACTGCCACGCTGGCCGATTCCGTCGAGGCGTCGAAATAGGTGAGCGGCTGTTGCACGCCTTCGTCGAAGACCCGGAAATCCCCAAGCCGCAATCCCCGAACCGCCGCACCATCCGCGGCTATCACGCTGCACGTCACCGGAACAATCTGCGTGACCACCGAGATCGCGTGAGCGTCAGCAGAAGTCCCGCCGTCACCCGGTCCTTTAGTGCTGTTACCCTTCGCAGCGCCGCCTGCCGGAATTGTCGTCAGTTCTCCCGTTACCGGATTGCGTCTCCAGGTGACGTCCTCGTCCAGGCGCCGCGGTCGCGGCAGTTTTGTTTTTTGCTGCGCTTGCAGCGGAACTTCCGGTCGCGTGAAAAGCAAACCCGCCAGCACTATAGCCAGCAAAACAGCCAGTGTCACAACATCCGGCGTCGGCCAATGCGCACGGCGCTTCTTGGAAATCCGGCGCAGTCGCATCATGCGTTCAATCGAGGTCGAAATCGCGCAGCGGTTTTTCGATGGGGCCGTCTTTCGCCTTCTTCAAACCCTCCGCGAATTTTCGCGCCAGCACGTCTTCCTTCGATTTCTCGGCTTCCACCGACGCACGGAATTTCGCTTCCACAGCGTCCACCTGTTGCCGCAGCAGCGCCGCTGTGTCGTCCAGGTCCACCGAGGGTGGCGGCTTCGGTGGCGCAACGTGCGAAAGCACCACGCCAATCTCGCGATCCACCGTAAGCTTCGCCTGGCAGCACGGGCAACTAACCGTAAACGTGTCTAACGGTTTCTGAGTCATACGCGCATTTTACGCCAATTTTGGCGTATCAGATATCGCGTCGGGACAGTCTCGCGGCGAAGCCATGGCGGCGTCCGTGCTAAAGGTTTCCTCGGAGTGGCCGATATATCCATTACGTACAGCTGGGAGCTTGCGAAAAGTGCGTGGACTCCTTGCGTCGGCGGTCCACACGCGACAGTTCCCAAATGGCCCGGAAACAATTGCTCGGTAACTTCTTAGTCTTTATCTTAGGCAGCTTAGGCGCTATCCAGTCACCAGGCGAGTGAACCCACATGAGCGCACAAATCAAGATCGTACCCACGCTACAGATGTCCCAGGAAGAGCCCCTCAAATCGGGCCCCGAGCGCCGCAAGCGGAAACGCGGCATGTTTGCCGTTCCGGTACAGGTTTGCGGCGCAGTTGGAACGCTGGACGCATTCGAGGACCTCGTCACCAGCCTCGACGTTTCGCGCGACGGTCTTCTGTTGGCTACTTCGCGGGACGGATATTCGGTTGGTCAAAGACTGCAAGTCGCCTGCCCTTACTGGTGTACGCCGACCGCTATCAACGTTTCGCGTAACGCGAAGGTAATCCGCAGCACACTCCTACCGAACTGCACCTACGCCCTCGCCCTGCAATTTTTGCCGGGTGCTTGCGAGGAGGGTCCCTGGGCGCTACTTGCGTCACCCTTCCCGAATCAGGTGCGTGTGCTTTGCGTCGTCTCGGATTCCACTGCTGCACGAGCGCTGTGCGAGATATTGGAAAAAGATGGTTACCATGTCGCGGCGGTCTGCACGGCACAAGAGGCGTTCGACATTCTGAGGACCGAAGCCCCTGACGTTATCCTCGCCGAGGCCGAGGGCCAGGAGATCTCCGGCAAAGACCTGTGCGCCATTGTGAAGACCTCCCCGCGCTTACAGCACATTCCCGTAATTCTTCTCATCGCTTCCTCGCTGCCGTCAGACTACGCCACCAGCCATCAGATCGGCGCGGTGGTTTGCATGACGATACCCTGCAAGCCTGAGCGCCTCCGGAGCGCCATCCATCTCCTCGAGGCGCCGCCGGCGATCTGCTCGGTCTATAGCGCGCCCTTTAACATAGCCTCCTTCGTGCGCACCTCGTAGGCGTGCTTCCTCAAACATCCCCGCGACCTTGCCAAGTCGCTCGCCGCAAAAAAAAGAACCTCGCCTCTTTCGAGACGAGGTTCCGAAAAATTGCATCATGCTTGCGTGACTTTAAGCCGGAGCCGGTTTTTCACCCTTGGCCAATCCAGGAATCGGCCGCGGTTCAGGCCGCAACGAAAGCTGCGGTTCCTTGGTCGGCACCGGCGGCGCAGCGGGCGGAGGAGGTGGTATCTTCTCCGGAAGCGGCTTGCCTTCCATCAAGAGCTTCAATTCCACGGCATCCAAAACTTCGCGGTCCAGCAGCGCCTGCGCAATGCGTTCGAGCTTGTCGGGTTGAGTCTCCAGAATATTGCGCGCTCTGCTGTACCCGTTCGTGACGATGCTGCGAACTTCGCCATCAATCTTTATCGCGGTGTCTTCCGAATAATCCCGGTGCTGCGCGATCTCACGGCCCAGGAAAATCGCTTCTTCCTTCTTGCCGAAAGTAAGTGGTCCCAGCACGCTCATGCCCCATTCGCACACCATCTGCCGCGCGATTTCGGTGGCGCGTTCGATATCGTTCCCGGCGCCCGTGGTGATGTGGTGCAGGAAAATTTCCTCGGCAGCGCGTCCGCCCATCAGTACGGCAAGTTGCGCTTCCAAAAATTCTTTGGTGTAGGTGTGTTTGTCGTCGATCGGCAATTGCATCGTGACACCCAGCGCCATGCCACGCGGAATAATCGTTACTTTGTGCAGCGGATCGGCGCCCGGCGTCATCGCCGCCACCAGCGCGTGTCCGGCCTCGTGATACGCCGTGTTGCGCTTTTCCTCGTCCGACAAAATCATGGATCTTCGCTCGACGCCCATCAGGACTTTGTCCTTGGACATCTCGAAGTCCACCATCGCTACAAACTTGCGGTTTTGCCGCGCGGCCCACAGCGCCGATTCGTTCACCAGGTTCGCCAAATCGGCGCCCGAGAATCCCGGCGTGCCGCGCGCAATCACCGAAAGATCCACGTCTTCGGAAAGCGGTACCTTCCGCGTGTGTACGCGAAGAATTTCCTCGCGGCCCTTCACGTCCGGACGCGGAACCACCACTCGCCGATCGAATCGGCCGGGCCGCAGCAGCGCCGGATCCAGCACATCCGGACGGTTCGTGGCAGCAATCAAGATCACGCCTTCGTTGGATTCAAATCCGTCCATTTCCACCAGTAGCGCGTTCAAAGTCTGCTCGCGCTCGTCATGACCGCCGCCCAGTCCTGCTCCGCGATGCCGCCCGACCGCGTCGATTTCATCAATGAAAATAATGCACGGTGCGTTCTTCTTGCCCTGTTCAAATAAATCGCGCACGCGGCTCGCGCCTACGCCCACGAACATCTCCACGAAGTCCGAACCGGAAATCGAAAAGAACGGTACGTTCGCTTCGCCCGCAATCGCGCGCGCCAGCAAAGTCTTGCCGGTTCCCGGAGGTCCCACCAGCAGCACGCCTTTCGGAATGCGCCCACCGAGCTTTTGGAATTTCTGCGGATCCTTCAGGAAATCAATAATCTCATACAGCTCTTCCTTCGGCTCATCAATCCCAGCGACGTCCTTGAATGTCGCCTTCTTCTGCTGCGCCGTCAGCAAGCGCGCGCGTGACTTCCCGAAACTCAGTGCCTTGTTTCCACCCGCCTGCATCTGTTTCATCATGAAAACCCAGAAGAGAACCAGCAGCAGCAACGGCCCGAAATTCACCAGGAACGTCAGCCAGTCGGCGTTCTTCACTTCCTTGTAGTTATAAATAACGTTGTGGTCCTGCAGCACCTTGGTGACATCCGGAATGGCGGTGTTGGCGATCGTCACACCGCGGAATTTCCCACCTTCGCGGTACTCACCCTGCAACTCAGCACTGTTCGGCGAAAGGTAAATCTGCACGTCTTTGACGCCGTTGTTCTGCACCTTCGCCAGAAAATTCGTGTAATTGGGCTCGTCGTCGTGTGCGGACTGCCCCCCCGTCGAGGCCATCCTCCACAGCACAACCGCCAGCAAGATCATTAAGAGCCAAAATAAAATTGTTCGGACTGTTGAGTTCACCTGATTACCTCACCTGTTCCAACCTAACCGAAATATTGCCGAACACCGTTGGTGCTTTCCCTTCAATACTTAGATGCAAATAATCGCAAGAGATATTCAACTTACCGGGCCGCTCTCGAGACCTTCTTCCTCGATCACTACTCCTGTCCGCGTGTTCTCTCTCGCGCGGAAGTCTTCGGCAGCAGGCATTCCCTGAGCCCAAATCACTCGGCCACCGCTTTCCAGTACCGGCCACGCCGTGCGGTCCCCGCTCGGAACTCGCCCAGCCAGGAACATGCTCTTCAACTTCAATTCGTGGCGCCGGCCTCGTGGTCTATAGGCGTCGCCAGGCCTCCAATTCCGCAGGATCAAAGGAGAGCGCAGGAGGTCTGCATCGAGGGCGTTGGCGTCCCTCTTAGTGTCGCTCTCTGTCACAGGCCAGTCAATCACTTTCAGCCGGAAGCATTTTCCGAGTTCCGGAATGGAAACAGTCGCCGTTCCGCACAACGGCAGGCTTACAACATACTGATACGCGTTCGCTTTTTTCCCGGTTCCGTTGCCGTTGGACCGCCGGATCGTCTCGCTCCGCGAAAAAATCAGTTCGCCGAAATTTCGCCGAACGATAATTCCGCCAGGAAGTTCCACGTGGTGGCCACTGGTGGATCCGCTCGCGAGGTGAATCACTTGTTCGACGTGGTCCGCGCCGAGCTCTCGCCGGTCTCCCCGCACTGCTTCATAAAGACGGCGGATTAAGCGTTCCGTAAGCACGCGCAAAGGCCCGAATTCATTGCACTTCGGCGATGGCAGATTTTCCATACCAGCCATCCGCAGCGTCAATGGCGTCAGCAGGGCGTGTACCCCGATGCGGATGCCCTCGTCGTCCGTTTGTGCAAGAGCTTGAATTCGGTCTTCCACCAGCGCGTCCCAGAAATTTCCTTCTTCCCGCGCAAAATGCGTCAACTCACTCAAGTGGCCCACAATCGCGCCGGAGAAATCGCGTTCGAGTAAGGGCATTAGCTGCTCGCGAATGCGTGCGCGTGTCCGCCGCACATCTCGATTGGTCGAATCTTCCCGCCATGTCTGGCTGTTCGCGCGCAAATATTCGCGAAGAATTTCCCGGCGTGTGCCCAGCAACGGGCGCACAATTGCGCCAGCGACCGGATAAATTCCTCCCAAACCCGTTGGGCCAGTTCCGCGGATCAGATGTGCGAGAAGAGTCTCGGCTTGATCGTCGGCCGTGTGCGCCACCGCGATGTGCGTGGCGTGTCCCTCGATGATCACGCGCTCGAAGAATGCATAGCGCAGCCGTCGTGCCGCGTCTTCCAGATTCCACCCTTGGCGCGCGGCTTCCGCTCCCACATCCTCGCGCGCAGCCAGGAATTCCAATTCAAGAGCGCCCGCCAGCTCCGCAACGAAGGCGGCATCGGCTTCGGATTCAGTTCCACGCAGAGCGTGATTGAAGTGTACGACCGCGAGCGTGATGCCCAGGTCGTCGCGCAAACGGTGGAGCAGCCGCAAAAGCGCGACCGAATCGGCACCCCCCGAAACGGCTACGCCCACACGATTTCCGGCTGCCAACATTCGGGAGTTCTGAATGGTCGCTAGTACGGATTGTTCCAGCGGGACTCGCACAGGCCGATTCTCTCACGGCTTCGGAATCAGGATATGCCTATGGTAGCAGTGCGATTGCTCAGGGTCGAGGGCGGGGCGCCCGTGTGAACATCAATCTAATGCGGAGACGCCGGAGAATCACAGCCGGTCGGTGATTTGTTGAGTGAATAGATCTCGGCTATAGGAAATGCGCCGATCCAGCGCCACGGCAGCGAAATAAGAACAACTCTTACGCTCCTTTTCCAACCAAACCGAGAATCCGGGGGCCACCGGGCGTGAAACGCGATTCAGCACTGCAAGCAAGCCGTAATACGTTCCTACGGCACGAATCTCTGACTGGTCGTCGCCACGCTCCGGGCACAATCGCACCAACTGCAGTAGGCGATTGAAATCATCGGCGCCGACTTCCTGATTGGCAATGCCGGTCACTTCGCGGACGCGATCCGACAGGGCGATATTTCTGCTGGAAGCCAGTATCGAACGGCAATATGACACGAAGAACTGCAGGAAAATCGCCGCCGACACTACGCAAATGAGTGCCGCAATCATCGCGCTCTCACCATCAGCCGAGCCGGCTCGAGACGCGCGTCCTCCTGAACATGTGCGAACGTGTAAGCCCATGCGAGCGGCAGCCACAATCCCACCAAAGGCGGAAACCAGCGGAGAAAGTTCGGCTCCAGCCCTGGGAATAGATTGCGCAACGCGTACGTGCAAGCGTCGGCACTGAAGTAAATCCCGAGCGCGAGAACCAATTGGATCAGCCGGGTCCGTGTTTCTCGTAACTTCAAAATGGCGCCCCACAGCAGATACGTAAGTACGACTCCCACGAAGTAAAAATTCTGACCGATCTCGACTACGAAACGGCTCGTTAAGTGCGTCCGATTTTGATGTACCACCGCATACGAGAAAATGGCAGTCAAAAGAATCAACATCATCGCAGCTCCGCGGATGTATTTGCTGACACCCATTTCCGCGAACGTTTCCTGGTAGAACTTAATGATCACCCAGAACATCAAGACGTTCAGCAAGCTGTCGGTGTAGTAGTAAAAATAGACGTAGCTCGTGGAATCAAAGCCAAAATGGTGGACGCAATAGTATAGGCCGCAGGTAACCAAGGCATCGCATAACATATAGAAAGCAATGGGGAAATGACGGATCGCCTGCCTGCGGGAGATTAGATACACCACAACGCCGATTTCCGCGAGGAAACCTACAAGCCATATCAAATAATCGAGTGGTCCAAGCATTCCAGTTTCGTTTCCGGTGCTTGGCCACTCAACTCCCTGCTACCGGGAGTTCCCTGAAACTAATTCCAGGGTGTGGGTGGCACCGGGGCCGTTGTACTTAACCAAGGAGTCGGCGGCACAGGAGCCGTCGTACTCGCCCAAGGAGTCGGTGGCACAGGAGCCGTCGTACTCGCAACTGCAATCGCCTTTAGACCGACGGCGCTGGCCAATACCGACATGACCAACACCGCTACAACTAACCACTTACTCATTGACCCCTCCGAGTAGGGATACTACGCGGCGGAGTCTATAAGTGTTTAGTTGTCGTCAAGAGGTAAATTTTAGGGCGTGTGCCTAAACGGTACACACCCCTACCTCTTGGCTGATTTCAAGCCTTTCCGGATCGTCCCTGTCAAACTAGCTGTTCCGATTGTTCCCGGTCAATGTTACGAAAGTACCATTCGCGCGGGACTTTCCCTGAAGGGAGGGACCGCGGAAATCAGCTGACTACGCTGACCGGCGGCCCTGGTTTCAGATGTTCGCTCGTTTCGGTATGGCCGGGCAAAACTCTTCCCGCTATGGGTAGACTCTGCTAACATACATTCGCAAGTAAATCGACAATTTATGATGTGTGGAGCGACGCAACAATGGCACTAGCATGTGAAATGTGCGGTAAGAAGCCGCTATACGGCAACGCAATCAGCCACGCCCATAACGTTACGCGGCGCCGCTGGAATCCCAATCTACGGCGCGTCAAGGCCGTGGTCAAAGGCGCTCGCAAGCACATCCGCGTCTGCACCTCCTGCATCCGCTCCGGCCGCGTACAAAAGGCCGCGTGAAGTCGGCCCTCCTCTGGAAGGAGTCCAGTTTGTCACGACGGATCTTGGCCCTCGCTCTCG
>Ga0182024_10012245_pt1 | contig 17003 bp, 18 predicted proteins | sample P32metaG_FD_120480 | JGI IMG/M metagenome (GOLD analysis project Ga0182024, IMG submission 120480) | Permafrost microbial communities from Stordalen Mire, Sweden - P3-2 metaG (Illumina Assembly) | ecosystem: Environmental > Terrestrial > Soil > Wetlands > Permafrost | place: Sweden: Stordalen...
ATTCGCGCGTCGCTGGCCGACCAGGTGGCCGCGGCCTTGGTGGGCATCAACGTTGCACGCGTCTCAACCATCTGCTTCGGTCTCGGGATCGCCGTCACCGCCGCGGGCGGCATGGTGTACGGCGCGACCAACGCCTTTAACGCCAGCACCAGCTACGACTTGATCTCTCGACTCTTGACGATCATCGTCTTGGGCGGCATGGGCAGTCTCGGCGGGGCGCTGTTGGCCGCCATCTTGATGGTGACCTTGGGTGACGTCGTTGCGGTAGTGTGGTCGCCCATCTGGTCGTCCCCCACGTTCTTCTTCGTGCTCGTGATCGTGTTGTCACTTCGCCCGCAGGGACTCTTCGGCAAGCAGTCCGCGAGAGTGGCTTGATGACCAAGGCAAAACCCACGGCGTGGAGCCTCGGTCTCGCCGTCCTCATCGTCTTTCCCCTGATCGTGACCAATCCGGCCTGGACGTCGATCGGGGTCTTGACGTTGATGTTCATGGCGTGCACGACGTCGTGGAACATGTTCTCGGGCTACTCGGGCTACGTGTCGCTCGGTTCAGCCATCTTCTTCGGTTCCGGCGCGTACACCATGGCGCTCGTTTCGACGCACGCGCACATGGCCGGTGGCGCCGCGCTCTTCTGGCTCATCCCCGTCGCCGGTCTCGTCGCTATGGTGATCGCGGTGCCGGTCGGCGCGATTGCGCTTCGCGTGCGGCGTCACACCTTCGTCGTCATCACGATCGCTCTCTTCTTCGTCTTTCAACTCCTGGCGATCAACGCTTCTTTCACGGGCGGCGCGGCGGGCATCTACATACCGCTCATCAATTGGGGGGCCAGCTACTACAACGTGCCCTTCTACTACGTGGCGCTCGGCATGGTCATCTTCGCCACGCTGTTGTCGGCGGCGGTACGGCGCTCTCGTTTCGGTCTCCAGTTGCTCGCCATTCGTGACGACGAGGACCGCGCGCTCGGACTCGGCGTTCGTGTGACGGCCGTAAAACTCACGGGCTTCGTGATGTCGGCCTTCACCCTCGGGATGGCCGGCGGGCTCTACTGCATGTTGCAGGGACAGATCTACCCACAGTTCGTCTTCGATCCAACGTTCGACATCACCGTCGCCCTGATGGCCTTCCTCGGCGGCTTTGGCACGCTGCTCGGGCCCCTCCTCGGCGGACTCATCCTCGAAGCGTCTCAGCAGTACTTAACGGAGTCGTTCTCGAACGGCTCGCTGTACTTGATCCTCTTTGGCGTCTTGTTCTTGCTCGTGATCCTCTTCATGCCCCAGGGCATTGTCGTCGCGGTCTCGCAGTGGTGGAACGGCCGGGCCCAGAGGCGTGAGCTGGCGGCAACGACCGATCCCGCGGCGGTGGGAGCGAATACCTGATGCCAGCATTACTCGAAGCAAAAGACGTGACGCGCTCCTTCGGAGGGGTGCACGCGCTCGCGGGCTGTTCACTCAGCGTCGATAAGGGCAGCATCACCGGTCTCATTGGACCGAACGGTTCGGGTAAGACCACGATGTTCAACGTGATGACCGGGTACGTGAAGCCCGAAAAGGGGACGATCTCGTTCAACGGCAACGACGTCACCAACGCGCGGCCCGACAAGATCTTCGCCTTGGGCGTTGGCCGGACGTTTCAGCTCACGCGCATCTTCGCGCGCATCAGCGTGATCGAGAACATGCTCGTCGCCACGCAACGTGACGAGAGTTGGCTCCGCGGACTCACGCGCTCGAAGTCCTCGAAATCCGAACTCGACGCGGCGATGGAGTGGCTCGATTTCGTCGGACTTTCGCGCCTCGCCTCGCTCCAAGCGGGCTCGCTCTCCTACGGTCAGCGAAAACTCTTGGAGTTGGCCTACGTGCTCGTCGCCGACCCCGACGTCATTTTGCTCGACGAGCCCGCTGGCGGCGTCAACCTGACGCTCATCAACGAGATCAGCGAGAAGATCCTTGCCCTCAACAAGGGCGGCAAGACCTTCCTCATCGTCGAACACAACATGGAGTTCGTCATGAAGATCTGCGACAAGGTGACCGTCATGCACCAGGGCTGTGACCTGGTGACGGGCACGCCCGCGGAAGTGCGCGCCGACCCCGCAGTCTTGGACGCGTACCTTGGCAGCAGCGACGACGAGTTGGAGGAAGAAGAAGTCAATGACTGAGTCGACCTCCTTTCTGCGTTTCGAGGGTGTCGTCGCTGGCTACGGCGGCGGTGACGTCATCAAGGGCGTCGACTTCGACGTGCCCCAAGGGGGCGTGACCTGCATCGTGGGACCGAACGGTTCAGGTAAGTCAACGTTGCTAAAGACCGTGAGTGGTCTCGTGCGCCCGCGACTTGGCCAGCTCTGGTTCAAGGGGACGCCCCTCGTCGGTCTCACCCCTCGCGAAATCCTCAAGCTCGGCATCGTCCAAGTTCCGCAGAATCACAGTCTCTTTCGTGAGATGTCGGTGCAGCAGAACGTCGAACTCGGGGCCTTCCTCGTGAAGGACAAGAAGGTCATTGCCGAGCGTTTGAAGCACGTCACCGAGATCTTTCCCATCGTGGCCGAACGCGCCAAGGACAAGGCCGGCAGCCTCTCGGGTGGTCAACAGCGCCTCGTTGAGTTCGCGCGCTGCTTGATGCTCGAACCCGAACTGGTCGTGCTCGACGAGCCCTCGATGGGCCTCGACCCGAAGACGCTCCGGTTGGTGTTCGACACCATCAAACTGATGAATAAGGTCGGACGTACGGTGTTGCTCGTCGAACAAAATGCCCGCCAGGCTCTTCGCATGAGTCACTACGCGGTCGTCTTGGAGAACGGAATGCTGCGACTCTCGGGATCGGGTAAAGAAGTCTTGAACAACCCCGAGATCGGTGCGCTCTATCTCGGCGGCAGCATCAAAGAGACGTCGTCGATCGCGGCACCCGCGTCGAACGAACTTTAGGAGCACACGCATGAGTGACGACAAGGCCCGGATCGGCTGGATTGGCTGTGGCCGCATGGGCACGGCCATGGCCAAGCGCTTGGTCGTAGCGAACTATGACGTCACGGTCACCAACCGCACTCGCTCGAAAACGGACGTGCTCGGCCAACTGGGCGCGAAGGTCGTCGACAACCCTCGTGACCTCGCTGATTGCGACGTCATCTTCATCATGGTCTCGGCCGACAAGGATCTTCTCGCGGTCACGACCGGTCCCGACGGAATCCTTTCGGGAGCCGCCGCCCCCAAGGTCGTGGTCGACTGTTCGACCGTGTCATCGATGACGTCGGCCCAGGTTCGCGCGGCGCTGGCGGCGAAGAACATCGACTTCCTGGCGTCTCCCGTGAGCGGCAACCCCAAGGTCGTCGCCTCGGGCAAGCTCACGCTCGCGGTGTCGGGTACGCGCGACGCCTTCGAGAAGGTGCAGCCCTACCTCAACGAACTCGGTCACGGCGTCACGTACGTCGGCGACGACGAGGTCGCACGACTCGTAAAGATCTGCCACAACATGTTCCTCGGCATCGTGACCCAGGCCATGGCCGAGATCACGGTCTTGGCCGAGCGTGGCGGCATACCGCGTAGTGCGTTCCTCGAGTTCATCAACAACTCGGTGATGGGTTCGACGTTCTCGCGCTACAAGACGCCGGCCTTCGTCAACCTCGACTTCACGCCGACCTTTACCCCGGTGTTGCTTCGAAAGGACTTCGACCTCGGCATGGCCGAAGCGAAGAAGATGAGCGTGCCCATGCCCGTGTCGGCCCTGTGCACCGAACTCGTCGTGAGCGCCATTGGTGCGGGCTACGTGGACGAAGACTTCTCGGTGCTCCTGCTCGAGGAGGCGCGCAGCGCTGGCCTCGTGATGACGCCCGAGAACATAGCAATCGACGATGGATTAGGAGTGAAGCCGTGAGAGAGGGATTCGGTCCGGTGATAAACACCCCCGGTCACAACGGGGTCGACTTCGAGACTCGCGTCGACTTCGATCGTCTACGCGCGTATCGACTGGCTCGCGCGCGCGAAGCTCTCGAGAGCAGTGACCTCGGCGCCATCCTCCTCTTCGACTTCTACAACATTCGCTACGTCTCACAGACCTGGATCGGCGGCGCGCTCGGGGACAAGATGTCGCGCTACTGCCTGCTCACGCGCGGCGGCGAGCCCATGATCTGGGACTTCGGTTCGGCCGCTCGTCATCACCAACTCTTCGCGCCCTGGCTCGAGCCGGACAACTGTCGCGCGGGCATGTTGGGACTTCGCGGGGCTATTGCGCCCAAGGCCGGACTCTTCGAGTCGGCCGTCAAGGAGATCGTCGGCATCTTGAGCGACCACGGCGTACTCGACCAGCCCATTGGTATCGACATCGTCGAATTACCCTTTCTCTTCGAGATGCAAAAGGCGGGCGTGGACGTTCGTGACGCGCAGCAACTCATGCTCGACGCGCGCCAGATCAAGAACCCCGACGAGTTGATGCTGCTCAGCCAGGCGGCGGCCATGGTGGACGGGGTCTACCAGGACATCTTCGAGGCGTTGAAGCCGGGTGTGCGCGAGAACGAGATCGTGGCACTCGCGAACAAGCGTCTCTACGAGATGGGTTCCGATCAGGTCGAGGCCATCAACGCTGTCTCGGGGGAGCGTTGCAATCCGCATCCGCACAACTTCACCGACCGCATCATTCGCCCCGGCGAGCAGGCGTTCTTCGACATCATCCACTCCTACAACGGGTACCGGACCTGTTACTACCGCACCATGTCGGTGGGTAGTTCCACCGCGCCCCAGCGCGAGGCCTACGCCAAGGCGCGAGCGTGGATGGACACGGCCATCGATATGGTGAAGCCGGGCGTTGGCACCGACGAGATCGCTCTCGCCTGGCCGGCTGCGACGGACTTCGGTTTCGCGGACGAGATGGCAGCCTTCGGTCTGCAGTTCGGTCACGGTCTGGGCCTCGGCTTGCACGAGCGGCCCGTCATCAGTCGACTGAACAGCGTGCGCGACCCCATTGAGCTGAAGGCCGGCATGGTCTTCGCCCTGGAGACGTACTGCCCGGCGTCGGACGGCGTGTCGGCGGCGCGTATCGAAGAAGAGATCGTCGTCACCGATAATGGACCGGCGATTCTTACGCATTTTCCGGCGCAAGAACTCATGGTCGCGAACAAGTACTAGGAGGAAGAGATGTCCAGCACGAAAGTAGCCCCCACCAGCAGTGACCTCGCGCACAAGGTTGCGTTGTACCGCAGCCAGTACGCGCTGCGTCAGTTCGAGAAGCGCGCCTACGACCTGTTCCTCGAGGGACTCGTCAAGGGCACGAGCCACCTCTCCATTGGTCAAGAGGCCATCGCGGCCGGTGTCGCCGCGGCGATGCGTTCCGACGACTGGACGTTCGCCACTTACCGCGGTCACGCGCACACGTTGGCGCGCGGCGTACCAATGACGCCCGTCTTCGCCGAACTCATGGGTCGCACCAACGGTCTCATGGCCGGCAAGGGTGGCTCGATGCACCTCACCAGCGTCGAACACGGCGTTATGGGTTCGTACGCCGTCATCGGCGCGCACCTACCAATCGCCTGTGGCGCGGCGTGGAGTGCACAGTACCGCGGCACCGAGCAGGTGGCCGTGGCCTTCTTCGGCGACGGTTCGACGAACATCGGCGCGTTTCACGAGGCGCTCAACTTCGCCGCGGTGTGGAAGTTGCCGGTGATCTTCTTCTGTGAGAACAACCTCTGGATGGAGTACACGCGCACCTCGGAAGTGACAGCGGTCGCGAATCCCGCCGCGGACCGCGCGTCGGCCTACGGACTCGAGAGCATCATCGTCGACGGTAATGACGCCGACGCGGTCTTCGAAGTGACGAGCGCCGCGTTCGCGCGCGCGCGCGCCGGCGAGGGGCCGAGCATGATCGAAGCAAAGACCTACCGTCACGGCGGACACTCGCGCGCCGACCCCGGCAAGTACCGACCCGACGAAGAGCTGGCCGAGTGGATGACGAAAGACCCCATTCCGCTCTACCGCACCCGACTCCTCGAAGCGGGCGTCAGTGAAGACGAGTTGGTGCTCATCGAGAACGAAGTCGACGCGGAAGTCGACCTTGCCACCGACGAGGCGAAGGCCGGCGGCGTGCCGGGCGAAGACCTGTTGTTGAAGGATGTATGGGCTGATGGAGGTGCCTCATGGCGGAACTGACATTTCGTGAATCGATCGCGCGCGGCATCGCCCAGGAGATGCGACGCGACGAGTCGGTGGTCTTTCTCGGTGAGGACATTGGCGCCGCCGGTGGCGTCTTCAAGGGCACCGTTGGACTGATCGAGGAGTTCGGTGGCGTGCGCGTGCGCGACACCCCTATCTCGGAACAAGCGATCCTCGGCGCCGCGATGGGCGCCGCCATGACGGGGCTGCGCCCGATCGCCGAGATCATGTTCTCGGACTTCTTCGCCGTCTGTTGGGACATCGTTGCCAACGAGATCGCGAAGAGTCGCTACATGACCAACGGTCAGATGACGTTCCCGCTCGTCATTCGTTCGGGCAACGGCGGCGGTCTGCGCTTTGGCGCTCAGCACTCCCAGAGTGTCGAGAACTGGGCGATGATGGTGCCCGGACTCAAAGTCGTCGTACCCTCGAACGCCGTCGACGTCATCGGACTGATGGCCGCCTCGATCCGCGACAACGACCCGGTGATCTTCCTCGAGGCGAAAGCGCTGTATTCGTCGAAGATGGACGTCCCCGACGGCGAGATCGTCGACACCCTCGGTACGGCGAAAGTACTTCGCGAAGGCTCGAACGCGACGTTGGTGGCTCTCGGTGCGATGGTCCCACGGGCTCTCGAAGCAGCGACGGAGCTCGCGGCGAGTGGCATTGACTGCACCGTGGTGGATGTTCGATCCCTCGTGCCGCTCGACACGGCGACGATCCTTCGCGAAGTGTCAGCGACCGGACGTCTTTTCACCGTGGAAGAGAACCCTCGTCTCTGTGGTTGGGGCGCGGAAGTCGCCTCCATCGTCGCCGACGAGATCTTCTACGACCTGGACGGGCCGATCGTTCGTATCACGACGCCGCACATTCCGCTGCCGGCCGCGGACGCGCTCGAGGACATGGCCATTCCGTCGTTGGAACGCATCGTGACGACGGTCCACAAGTCGATGAACTCTTAGGCACCTTGGCGCTTCGCTCGTCGTAACTGCAGTTCAGTTCGTTGCGCGTTCAAGCACGGCGCGAAACGTTGCTGCGGGCTGCGAATCGTTTTCTGGCACGAACCACCTCCGCCCTTCGCGGCGTTGATGGATGTCGCCGCTGAAAACCGTCATTCGTGCCAATCGAGGACGCTCGGACTACGTCGCTTTACGTCTCTGAACGCGGCGCTTGCCAATGACGAACTCGAGGGGGCCCAAGAGAACGATGCCGAACCCGAGAAGTTGCACGAAGAACTTCGACGCTCCGATCACGGCGACAGCTACCCCACCGAGCACGATTCCCCGTGCGACCCAGTCGTACGCGGGGCGGTTCGACCACCTCTCGAAGTAAGTACTCATACACGCGTACAGTACGCTGACGCTTCGATCAACCCCATGATTAGAGCCGCCACTAGGTAATAAGGAGTGTCGGCCCGGGGACAAAGAGCGAGCGATAAAAGTTGCTCAAAGTCATGAAAAGTTCTCAAGTGCGCACTGCGGGACGCGTTCTCTTGCTAATCTCTACTACTTCAATAGGAATTAGAGAGAATGGAGTGCTCATGCACCGTCGTTTGAAAACCCTCGTTATTGCGCCGCTCGCGGCGATACTGAGTGTCGTGGGCCTTGCCAATGTTTCGGGAGCGTCGGGCGGCACCGTCAACGTCGTGGGCTACTCGACTATCTCCACCGGGTACGCCGCGCTGGAGACCGCGTTCCAGGCGACCTCGGCCGGTTCGGGCGTCACCTTCACGAACTCGTTCGGCGCTTCGGGTACCCAGGCGCAAGACGTCGTCGCCGGTCAGCCCGCTGACGTCGTTAACTTCTCACTGATTCCCGACATGAACACCGTCGTGAACGCCGGTCTTGTTCCCCGGAACTGGCAGACCAACAAGATCAGCGCCGCTGAAGATGGATTCGTCGCCGACTCGACCGTGGTGATCGTGGTTCGTACGGGCAACCCCCTCAACATCACGGGGTGGAGCAACCTGACGGACTCGGGCGTGAAGATCGTGACGCCCGACCCGATCAGCTCAGGCAGCGCGAAGTGGAACCTCCTCGCCGCCTACGAGTACGAGATCCTGCTCGGCAAGCGGACCCAGGTGGCCCACACGTTCTTGAACAAGGTCGTCGCCAACACCGTCGCGGAACCTTCGAGTGGTTCGAAGGCACTGTCCACGTTCCTCGCGGGGACGGGCAACGTGCTCCTCGCCTACGAGAGTGACGCGCAAGAGGCATTAGCCAAGGGATCGGCGATCCAAATCGTCTACCCGAAGCAGAACATCCTCATCCAGACTCCGGCGGCACTGACGACGTCGGGCACGAGCAACCCTTCAGCCGTTGCGTTCTTCAAGTACCTCTTCTCTCCCGCGGGCCAGGCCATCCTGGTCGCCCAGGACTACCGCTCGACGTTGCCCAGCAAGAAGAGTGCGCTGAACAAGGTCTTCTACAACCCATCAAAGCTCATCACCGTCTCGGCGATGGGCGGATGGTCCAAGGTGTGGTCGCAGTTCTTCGGCACGACTGGTCTCTTCACGAGAATAGAAAATGCCCACGGATTCACTAGTTAAACCAACGCCACCAAAGACCCACTCGTCGCCAGCCCGCAAGGGCTGGCGACGAGTGGGTTCACGGCTCTCACTACCGTTCCTCATGGGTGGTGGGGGTGTCTTGATCGTCGGGTACCTCTCGATCATCGTGCTGCTGCCGATCGCGGCGCTCATCAGTCACGGACTCTCGATCTCGGTCGCGACCCACGGATCGGGCTGGGCGTTCTGGCACTGGCACGTGTCGTTCGGCTTCAAGACCTTTTGGAGTGCCGTCACCGCAGTGGGATCGCGTAATTCGATCTGGCTCTCATTGTGGCTCTCCCTTGGCGTCGCCGCGATCAACGCGGTGATGGGTGTCGCGATCGCGTGGGTGTTGGTTCGCGATCGCTTCTTCGGGCGAGGATTCATCGACTCGGTGATCGACCTGCCCTTTGCGCTCCCGACCATCGTGGCGGGCGTGGTGTTGCTCGCCATCTACGGCCCCAACAGTCCGATTCACGTCGATCTCTTCGAGACGTGGATGGGTCTCATGTTGGCGCTGCTCTTCGTGACGTTGCCGTTCTCGGTGCGTGCCGTGCAGCCGGTGCTCGCGTCGCTCGACCTCGAGAGCGAGGCGGCCGCGAGGACGCTCGGCGCCGGGGGAGCGCGTATCTTCTTCTCGGTGGTGATGCCGTCGCTCTGGCCTTCGGTGCTGTCTGGTTTCGGACTGGCCTTCGCGCGCGCGGTCGGTGAGTTCGGTTCTATTTCACTGATCGCTGGTGGCATTGGTCGGACCACGACGGCCTCGTACTACATCTACAACCTCACGGCCGGATTTCTTTGGGTGGACGCGGCCGCGGTGTCGACGGCGCTGTTGGTGATCAGTCTCGTCGTGTTGGTGACGACCAACGTGGTGTCGCGGCGCTACCAGAGTCGGCTCCTCTAGTGACGAACACCTCGAAGTGGACGTTGCGCGTGGTCGTCATGTCCTACCTTGGCGTCTTGATTGGCCTTCCCGTCACGTTTCTCGTCGTGAAGGCCTTCGGGCACGGCTTCGGTGCCTTTTGGTCCGAGGTCACCCAGCGTGACGCGTTGGACGCACTGAAACTCTCGCTCGAGGTGGCCGCGATCGCGGTGCCGGTGAACGCGCTCGTCGGCGTCGGTGCGGCGCTTCTCATCGCGCGCCACGATTTCGTGGGCAAACGTGTCTTGGACACGGTCTTCGACGTGCCGATCGCGATCTCGCCGATCATCATCGGCATTGCGTTGGTGCTGGCGTACTCAAGGATCGGCTGGTTCGGCGCTCCGCTCGCTCGCTGGGGGATCAACGTGCTCTTCACGCCGCTCGGCATCGTGCTCGCGACGATGTCAGTGTCGCTGCCGTACGTGCTGCGCTCGATCCTGCCGGTATTGCTCGAAGTGGGCGATGACCAGGAGCAGGCCGCGCGCACACTCGGCGCCGGACGCTTTCGCATCTTCTTCCAGGTGACCCTCCCCTCGATTCGCTGGGCCGTGCTCTACGGCGTCACGCTCACCATCGCGCGCACACTCGGCGAGTTCGGGGCAGTACTCGTGGTCTCGGGCAACATCACCGGGGTCACCCAGACGCTGCCGATCTACATCTTCGATAGCTGGGACCAGCGCTTCGACGTGCTCGGCTCGTACTCCGGCGCGCTCGTCTTGGCCCTAATCTCTATAGGAGTACTAGGAATACTCGCCGCTTTAAAGAGAAGAGAAAAGAAGCTCCTTGTCGATTTCGCTTAGTCATCTCACCAAGCACTACGCCAAGACACACGCGGTGCAGGACGTCTCGGCCGAGATCAAGCACGGCTCGTTGACCGCCGTCCTCGGTCCCTCGGGTTCGGGTAAGTCCACGCTGTTAAAACTCATCAGTGGTCTCGAGAAGCCCGACGAGGGCACGGTGACCATCGACGGCGAGGACATGACCCACGTCGACCCTCGTCACCGCGACATTGGTTTCTGCTTCCAGCACTACGCGCCGTTTCGCCACATGAACGTGGCGAAGAACGTGGCCTTTGGACTGAAGGTGCGCAAGCGTCCGAAGAAGGAGATCGACGCGCGCGTCTCGGAACTCTTGGCGCTGGTGAAGTTAGAGGGTAAGGCCAAGAGCTTTCCCGCCCAACTCTCGGGAGGAGAGCGCCAGCGCATGGCGCTCGCGCGCGCGCTCGCCATCGAACCGCGCGTGCTACTCCTCGACGAACCCTTCGGTGCACTCGACGCCGTCGTTCGTGCGGAACTTCGTCACTGGCTTAAGGAGCTCCACGGACAGTTGCACGTGACGACGGTGCTCGTGACCCACGATCAACAAGAGGCCATGGAAGTGGCGGACCAGTTGATCGTCATGCGCGCGGGACGCGTCGTGCAGTCGGGTAATCCGCTCGCCCTCTACGAGAGTCCGGCGACCGACTTCGTGCACGAGTTCCTCGGGCCTTCCACCATCTTCGAGGGCGAAGTCACGCGACCGCACGACCTCGAACTGGTCTCGGTGCACCAGGGACAGGTGAAGGGTCGCATCACGTCGATCGTCTCGTTGGGCTTCGAAGCCCAGGTGACCGTCGAACTGAGTGACGGCACGTCAACGTGGGTGCAACTCAGTCGCAACGAACTCTCGGCAATGGGACTGCGCGTGGCTCTCCTAGTTGGTGTCCGGCGCCGAGAGGACATCGACGCGTAGTTCGTCGTTCGCCTCTCGGCGTGACGGCTTGTGACCACCGCGCAGCCACGACGTGACGGCCGCGAGCAGGCAGATGATGGTCGCGAAGTCGAGGGCTGGGTGTAGTCCCGATACGAATGCTTTTTGGATGATCGTGGGAAAGAACGTGCGACCAACGACGGTGGCGCGCGAACTCGCGCTCAGTGCCGCCAGCGCGTGGGGCCCGAGCAGATTGGCCATGGGGTTGTAACCGAGAAACGACGCGAAGAGCGTCGTCACTGGCGGCAGCGTGGCGACGTGGTGCGCGACGTTGGCGCTCACTCCCTGGCGGGTGAGACCAGTGAAGAGCGCGTGGGGCAGTGTTCTCGAGAGCCCGATGATCATGAGCGTGAAGAAGATGCCAATGGAGATGACCTGACCGGAGTTCTGGAAGGTCGAGTTCATGCCTGATCCCACGCCTCGGTGCTCGGCCGGCAGGGAGTTCATGACGCTCACGCGATTGGGAGCGGAGAAGGCACCCATGGAGAGACCGTTCAAGAACAGCAACAGACCAAACATCGGGTACGAGAAGTTCGCGGGCAGGAACTGTAACAACAAGAACGACGCCGCGGCGCCGAGCATGCCGCCGACCGTGAAGGGGCGCGACCCGAATCGGTCCGAGAGGAATCCGCACAACGGTCCCGCGACCAAGAAGCCTCCCGTGAGCGGCAACAGCGCGATGCCGGCCCAGAGCGGGGTGTTCGAGAAGTTGTACCCGTGCAACGGCAGCCAGATTCCCTGGAGCCAGATCACCATCGTGAACATGAGACCGCCGCGACCGACGGCCGCGAGCAAGGTGGAGATGCTGCCGGCCGAGAAGGCTCGTATCCGAAAGAGACTGAGACGAAACATCGGATCGTCGGACTTCGTCTCGATGCGCGCGAAGAGCGCGAGCGAGAGAACGCCGGCGAGTAGACATCCGAGCACGAGTGGACTGGTCCAACCCATGGCGTGCCCGCCGTAGGGCTGAATCCCGTAGGTAATACCGACCATGAGCGCGATGAGACCGACGGCGAAGGTGAGATTGCCACTCCAGTCGACGTGGTGCAGGCGTTTGGTCGGAACCTCGCGCAGCTTCAGGTAGGCCCAGACGGTGCCGAAGAGTCCGATGGGCACCGAGATGATGAAGATGAGCCGCCACTGAATCGGTCCGAGTAGTCCGCCGAGTACGAGGCCAATGAACATGCCCGAGATGCCGGCGATCTGATTGATGCCAATGGCCATGCCCCGTTGACGCTCGGGAAAGGCGTCGGTGAGAATCGCCGTCGAGTTCGCGATCAGGAACGCCGCGCCGACACCCTGGAAGAGGCGCATGATCACGAGCCAGAGCGCGGCCGCCGTCCCCGACATCCAGGTGATCGAGAGCAACAACGAGAAGAAGGTGTAGATGACGAATCCGAGGTTGTACATCCGCACTCGCCCGAGCATGTCGCCGAGTCGCCCGAGACTCACCACCAGCACCGAGGTGACGATCATAAAGCCGAGGATCATCCACAGCAAGTAGAAGGTATTGCCCGGCTGGAGGGGATTGATGTTGATGCCCTTGAAGATGTCCGGCAGGGCGATCAAGACAATGGACGTGTCGATGGTGGCCATCAAGACGCCGAGCGTCGTGTTGGAGAGCACGACCCACTTGTAACGATCGGAGTCGGGTCGTGGCTCGTCGCGGTGACGGAGTACCGTCGACGCGACGCTCACGACGCGGATTCGCTCAACAGCTCGATCGGTACGACGTCGAGGGTGTGCAGGATCGCGTTGGCGAGACATCGCGCGCTCTCGGCACTCAGTTCGAGCGCGACGCGCGCCGACGGACCTTTCGCGGGGTTCAACACGTCGATCAAGAGCGCGTGACCAGCGCCGTAGTGCACGGGGTGGTCGAAGTAGACCGTCGCGTCGGTGACCTTGGTCCAGCCGTCGGGCGTCTTCGCGCTGCCCTCGATGGTCAGCCTCTCAGTTTGGTAGGTACACATGGTTGCTCCTTAACCAATGGTGCGGGCGAGGAAGGTGAAGACATCGCGCCAACCTTCGGTCGCCGACTCGGGGCGATACGACGGGCGGTCGGTGGCGAAGAAGGCGTGGCCCGCGCCGTCGAAGGCGCGGAACGTGAACTCCTTGCCAGCTTTGGTGAGCGCGTCCTCGAACGTTTTCATCTGCTCGGGTGAGGGATTTTGGTCGTCGGCTCCGAAGAATGCGAGCAGTGGTGCCGAGAGGCCCTCGACTCGATTGATGACTGCCTTGAAGTTGAAGGGCATCTCTGGCGGAGAGTCGATCGTGATGAATCCGCCGTAACAGACGATGACCGCGTCAAGCGGCAGTTGGCATCCCGCGAGGAACGACTGGCGTCCGCCCGAGCAGAAACCAATGGAGGCGACTTTGCCGTTCGAGGTGGAAAGCGACTTCAGGTACGTCATCGCGCCCGCCACGTCGAAGACGAGACGCTCATCGGGGACGCCGCCCTGGCTGCGCGCGGTGGCGGCAGCGTCGTCGCTACTCGCGCCGGGCGCCTCACGGGAGTAGAGGTTCGGCATCAACGCGGCGTAACCGTTGGCGGCGAACCTGCGCGTGATCTCCTTGGTGGCCTCGTCGTAGCCGGGAAGGTGATGAATCACGACGACCGATCCGTGGTGCTCGACGTCGGTGGGGACAGCTAAGTAGCCCTCTATTTCGTCGCCTCCGCCGCCATTGAAGGTGATGGTGTCGGCGCGCAGATTGTGCGTCATGTGCAACCTTTCGCTTGGTGTTCGCCCGACTTTACGTCGATTGCCAACGTAAAATCACTCGGAATGAATTAGTTACTTAAAGTAACTATGTGCTACGTTACCACAGTGACCAAGGCGATGAAAGTACTCACCAGCGACACCACCCTCGAGCGCGAGTGGGGTCGTCTTCGACGAAGTCAACTTATGCAACTCGTGCGCGCGGGGAGCGAACCGGGTCTCAGTCCCCTAGCGATCGAATTGCTGCGCGCCGTCATGGAGGCCGGTGAGATACGCGCGTCGGACTTGGCGAACAAACTCTTCGTCACCAAGACGTCGATCAGTCGCTACGTGAACGAGATGTTGAAGGAGAAGCTGCTCACCCAACGTCCCGACCCCGCGGACGGCCGCGCGACGCTACTCGGCGTCTCGGCGGCTGGCCGAAAGACACTCGAACAGCGAGAGACCAGGCGCAGCACGGTGTTGCACGAGCTTTGTGCCGGGTGGCCCGACGGTGACGTCGCCACCCTCACGACGTTGCTCCAGCGCCTCAACGACGGCATCCAAGAGCGCCGCCTCAGCGAACGACAACTCGCGAAGGACTGAGGACCCGACGGGCGTCACACCTCGTCGGCGACCATGGAGTTCCTCTCGGCGGTACCCGTGAAGTAGGCAATACCTCCCGAGACGAGGAGTAACAGTCCCGATACCGTCAGGGCGATGTTCAGTCCGTGCGTGAAGGCGCCGAACGCGGCCGCGACCACCTTTTTGATGATGGCGCGCACGCCGGCGCTGCTCTGGCCACTGACTTTCTCGGCCTGTGCGTTGACGTTTCCGGTGATGACGGCGTTGATGATGATCTGTCGGTACGAAGGCGGTATGCCGATTTGAACGAGTCGATGGGTCAGGTTCACGGTGAGTTGACCGTTCACGATCGAGCCCAGTATCGCGACGCCCGTCACGGCGCCGAGCTCTCGACTGGTGTTGATCGTCGAGGCGGCCATGCCCGAGTTGGCCGCGGGAATACTGATGAGGGCCGTTGCGTTGATGGGCACGACGATGATGCCAAAGCCCACGCCGGCAACGCCCATCGCGAAGCCGATCGATCCGAGGCCCGCGTGGGGACTGATGAATCTATCGGTGAGGAGTACGCCCACGCCGGCGAGGAAACAACCCAACGTCATGGGCACGCGCGAACCGACCCGTCCCACCCAGCGGCCCGTGAAGAGAGACGCGACGACCATGCCCGCAAGCATCGGAAGGAAGTCGAGCGCGAGGGTGTAGGGGCCCACCGAGGCGACGACCTCGAGGTAGAGCGCCACGAAGAAGAAGATGGAGAAGATCGCGAAGTAACTCGTAAAAGCGATCGTCGTCGACCCGGTGAAGGCTCGATTACGAACCCACTTAACGTTCAACATCGGGTACTTCGTCTTCGACTCGACGATGAAGTAGATGATGAAACTCAGTCCCGCGATCGAATAGAGCGTGAGGACGCCGCTCGAGTAGTACCCCCACGTCTCACCGGAGATCGTGGCGAACGTGGCCAGCCCGAGCGCGACCGCGGCGAGGACGAAGCCGTACCCGTCGATGCGTCGACGGATGTCGTTCACGCTCTCGGGTAGCGCGATGGCCGCGACGACGAGCACGACCGCGCCGAAGATGAAGTTGAACCAGAAGACGGCACGCCACGACCACAGACCGACGAGCACACCACCGATGACGGGCCCGAGCGCGAGCGCGAGTCCACTGACCGCGGCCCACGCGCCGAGGGCGCGAGCACGGGCCTTCTTCTCGGGATAGATGTGTCGGATCATCGACAGGGTGCTCGGCTCCGAGCCTGCCGCCCCGACGCCCATGATGACGCGACCAATGATCAGTTCGGTGGGCGACCCGGCGAAGGCGCAGACCAGCGATCCGCCGCAGAAGATGACGACGCCGATCAACATGACCTTCTTGCGTCCGAAGTTGTCACCGAGCGAGCCACAGATCAACATGAGGCTGGCGAAGGCCAGTGCGTAGCCGCCGACGACCCATTGGAGTTGTGTAACGCCGGCGTGCAGTTTGGCCTGCACGCTCGTGAGGACCGCACTCGCGATGGTGTTGTCGAGGAACGTGAGAAAGAGAATCGCCAGCAGTGATGCGAAACTGAAGTGTCTCTTGAGTTTGTCGGCGATGGTCGTTCGTCGCTCTTGGAGGGTTCGCGACATGAGGGACGGCGAGCCGTTCTGCTCGTGCATGCGCCCCTTTCAAGTCACGACGTCTCCGGGGTCGAGATCCGACGCCATCGACTGCTCTCACTGTCCACTACGTACCGCTCTTGTCGAGGCGAGCCCCGGCGTGCTGGCCCACGCGAGCGGTGTCGCCACCCGGGTGAACGAGGTGAAACTACTTCTTCGCTGGTGCCTTAAAGGTGATGAGTCCAACGGCGCTGTCGCCACCGGTCGCGTTGCCCACGCTCACGGCGCAGTTCTTAAGGTTCGTTTTGGCCGTACCGCACGTACCCGCGCCCTTACCAGTCCCCACTTTGCCCGTGGAGACCTTGAAGGTCGTCCTCGGCAAGAGTCCGGTGGAGGTAATGGTCGCGTACGGTGGAATGCCATTCACCGAGCAGCCCGATTGGCCCTTGGCCTTGGCGAGACATTCGACGAGGTAGACCGTGTCGCCGGCTTTGAAGCCTCTGCCCGAGACGTGGACGGCTTCGCCGTTGTGCAGATTCGTCGAAGGGGAGACGACAACCTTCGGTCCCGTTGCCGCGGACACACTCGAGACGCTCACCAGGCCGCTCGAAAGGCCCGTGATACCTATCAGCGCGATACTCAGTACGGCGCGAAGTCCTCTAGTCGACATTGCACTTCCTCCCTGATTGCCCTAGTTCGCCGATGTCTTCGAGATTGCGCCACTCGTGTCGACGTGGCAACAGCCGCGAATAGTTCGACGTTGCACCTTCTTTCTCAGCGTAG
>Ga0182024_10012246_pt1 | contig 17003 bp, 18 predicted proteins | sample P32metaG_FD_120480 | JGI IMG/M metagenome (GOLD analysis project Ga0182024, IMG submission 120480) | Permafrost microbial communities from Stordalen Mire, Sweden - P3-2 metaG (Illumina Assembly) | ecosystem: Environmental > Terrestrial > Soil > Wetlands > Permafrost | place: Sweden: Stordalen...
GCAGGTTGTAGAGGAGGGCTGCACCGTGCATGCCGAGGCTGAACAAGCGGGCGTGCTCGAGCTGGTCGATGATCGGTAACGGCGCATCGAGGCACCCGCTGTCCGCCCACGGCGCCCAGCTGTCCGGATCTGGAGGTCCAGTTCGCCCGACGACATGCGCGAGGAGCGTGTCAGGCACTGTCTCCAACACGCGTTCGGCCAGCCAGACAGCCTCTTCGTGCGTGAGGTCGAAACCGCCGTCGACCCGACCGGGAAAGCCCGATGGGGCCGCTGGGATGGTCGGATGCCAACCATCGACGGCCCGGAGGGCGAGTTCGTCAGCTTCCAGGTAACCCTGTTGAGGTGACAAGGTCTCCAACTGGTCGCTCGCCACGTCCCGGGCAAGGATGCCGAAGCGGGCCAGACCAGACCAGTAGATCGTCGAAGGAAGGATCTTCACCGCGGGTCCGGCACGGCGACCGATGAGACCCTCGACGTCGCCAGCTTCCCGGAGAGCTTCAACGAGCTTGCGTTCCTGACGATCAGCCCATGCCTTGAGTGCCGGACCGCCCCGTGCGAGCCGTCTTCCCTCCTTGTAGATCCAGGGCACGAAGAGGAAGTAGCGAGCTCGGGTCTGGATGACGGACGTCCCCGGAAACAGCGTTTCGCTGAAGGCGTCGCGAATCTGTCCAATGCCGAGTTCGTCCCGGCTCTCGGTCTGGGTGAAGAGTGCGATCAGCTCGCGTACGCGTCGCTGCTCCTCCGAGGAGGTGTCGAGCCAAGCAATGAGGGATGTCATCGGTATCTCTCGCCTCCCAGCCGCGACGCGCTGAAGGCTACTCAACGTGGCCGGCAGCTCCGTACAGCCAGCAAGCGCCGCTGGTCTGGGGCGTGCAAACCCCTTGGAATCGGGAGGCTACAGAGCGCTGCTGGCGTGGTGTCGCTCGCGGCCCATCCGAGTCACGTGCTCCGCGAGCACATCAAGGACCCGGTCGTATGTCTGGTCCCGGACGTGGCTCACGTTCCACAGACCCGACGAGCGGACCCGCTCGCTTGCAGCGTCGTGCCCGAGCCATCCCGCCGAGGGCGGATCGATCGGCGGACGCTCGTAGTTGCTCAACAGCGCGATCGTGCCCGCCTCGATGACACCACGGTCGCTGTCTGGCCCGGGAGCGTCGTCGACGGCCACCCAGAGAATCGGCATGGCGCCGATGTGGGCGCTCACCGCATGCTCGAGGGGATGCTCGTCGGCCCGTATCGCGGCGGGTGCCGTTGCGCCTTTCCCCCACGAGGCACGGACGCACTCCGGCCAGTCACCGCCGGCCAGGAGCGCCGTGCCGACGTGCAGGCGGAAGATCGATCCGCGGTGGTTGCCGCCACCCGGCCGGGCGCCCCCTACGTTGCCCTTGTGCTGAGCGAGGCGGCGCCACAGCGTCGTGCCCGAAGACCGCAGCGCGTGCGTGCCCAAACGCACCACCCGTGGAGTCCCGTCCTCGCGGACCTCTCCGTCCTCGAAGAAGAAGTAGACGCCGTGCTTGGGCCACCCCATCACTCCGTCGCACTCGGCGAGGCGTCGCTTGCCGCCACATCTGTCCTCGAGGTCGGCGAGGAGGTCGTAGAGCTGGACAAGGGCGTCGTGCCGAGCGGTCATCGCAGCTGCATCCGCGCCCGCTTGTAGAACTGCAGCTGGACGCCAAATACCATGCCCTCGGTCGGGATCTCTACCGGGAAGCCGCGCTCAGTGAGACCCTGCACCAAGCCGTAGTCGCGGTACTCGGCTCCGGCGTGGATCTCGAAGCTGTCTCCGGCAACCGGAGCGACGCGCTCGACGACAGCCGCGAGGACCTCCATGCTCCAGTGCCGCCGGAAAGCCCGGCCTGCCTTCTTCAGGGTCTCGTCGTAAGGGGCGAGCATCTCGTCAGGGTGGACGAGGCCGTACTTCGCCGAGAGGATCCACCACTCGTTACAGGACCGCTCGACATAGGCCCGCCGCCCCCTGAAGAGGTCGGAGATGTAGAGGTCTCGGGCTGGTCGGGGAGATCTCGCTTTCTCCTTGACGCAGCCGACCAGTCCAATGCGGCGGGGCAGGCTGCTATCAGGCCGGATCCGATCAGCCGCCCGCACGTCAGTCACAGAAGTCGCACTGGCCAGAGAGCGGCAGCATCACGTGGCACCGCGGACAGAGACTCCGGTCTGGGACGGCGCGCGAGCGCTGCCGAGCGCGCTCGCGTGAGGCCTTGAGCTTCGGCGTGAGCGCCGGCCGCCCGCCGTCAGTGGGCAACTCGGCACCGAAGTACCGGTAGCACTTGAACCGCTCACTCGCCGCGTGCGTGTCCAGGTCCTCGGACACCGATGGGCCGTCGAACTCGGAGAGCAGGGTTCCGTATCCAGGTCCGACCGAACCCGACGCGTCGACGCACAGCGAGGAAAGCAGCGGCTCACCCCGTGCGTGGCACTGGTGGCTGACCATGCCGAGCACCTCGCCAATCCAGTAGTGCATGAGGGCACGCGTGCGAATCCCAGATAGCGTCTGGACTTCCTCGGCGAGGTCGCCGTAACTGATCCAGCCGTGGTAGACGGATGCCGCGCGCAGAAGTGCGGGCCGGGCGGCCTCGGCCCATGCCTGCTTCGCCGTCGCGAAATCGACACGGCTCCCGTCCGACTCCCGGTAGGTGCCTGGCCCGGTCACCGACACAGTCTGCCCGCTGACAGAGGCGTGTCCGCCGGGGCAAGGTTCAGATCGTCCTGGTACCGAGCTGAACTCGAAGCCCGCTACCAGGCAACGTCCACGTTCCCAGAGGAGCGGCTGTTCAGAGGGTGGTGGTGGGAGAATCTGGCGACAGGAAGGGGGAGGCGTGAAGGCGAAGTGGCGAACCATGCTCGACGGTTCCCGCGAAGAGGCACTCTTGGCCGTCGACCTCTACAACCAGACGCGTCAGCCGCGTCGGTTGGAGGGATTCCTGATCCACATGCACCTTGCTTGGCTCTATCTGCTCCACGCCCAGTTTCATCGCGACCACCGTGACTACCACTTCCGGAAGCCGAACGGACGCTTCGAGCGCGTCGACGGAGAACCCAAGACCTGGGATCTTGCCAAGAGTGTTGCGGAGCGCTGGCCTCAGATCGGAGCGGTGAGGAAGAACCTGGAGCTGACGATCGCACTTCGAAACAAGATCGAGCACAGGTACCACGAAGCGATCGTTTTAGCCACCAGCGGATACGCACAAGCGTTGCTACTGAACTACGAAGAGGAGCTCACCAGCGCCTTCGGACCGCAGTTTTCGCTCGGGGAAGCACTTCGCTTTCCAATCTTTGTCGGCAGCCTTACCGCCATTGGCAATGCACGCATTGAGGAGCTGCGAGCGGAGCTCCCGAAGACCACGAAGGACTTCCTGGCTCACTTTGAAGCAGATCTCGACCCGGGTATCGCGAGCGATCAGCGATACGAGTTTCGGATCAACCTTGTTCCGAAACTAGGTGCCAAGACCGAAGCCGACACAGCCATGACGTTCGTTAGGGAAGCGGACCTAAGCGATGATGAACGTGCGGCGCTCCAAGAGCTGGGGCGCAGCGGCAGGGTAGTGGTGAGAGAGCAGGTTCGATCCGTGGCGAGCGCCGGGAAGGTCAAGCCATCCGTTGCCGTGTCGCTCATCCAGAAGAGAATCCAGTTCAAGTTCAACATGGCCCACTTCGTTAAGGCCTGGCACGTCACCAACTGTCGACCAGCCGGTGACTCGGCCAATCCCGAGAGAACCGACGAGCGCTATTGCGTATACGACGAGCCGCATAAGGACTATCTCTACACCCAAGCCTTCATCGAGAAGCTTGTACGAGAATCCCGCGATGCCGAAAGCTTCGAGCGATTCTTCGGGTACCCACCAGAGGCTAAGACAGCGTCAGGCACCACTCCCGCTGCGGAGTCGGCATGATATCGACGTGTGAGTCCAATGCCCACTGACGCCGCCCTCATGCGCGAGAGGGCCGAGGCGCTGGACGCGATCCTGAACAGTCCAGCAAGGCTCAAGTTGATCGTGGCGGGACCCGGAACCGGCAAGACGCACACCTTCCAGAAGCTCATGGATGGGAACACCGAACGCTGCCTTGCACTGACGTTCCTGGTATCACTCGTCTTGGAGCTCACCGACTCGCTCGGCGACGACCACGACGTCTACAGCTTCCACGGGTTCGCAAAGAAGCTTCTGCACTCCATGACAGTCGACGGGGTGACTCGGTCGGTGGACTACTACCCTCCCATCGACCAGATATACGCCAAGGACATCTCGATTACTGATCGTCCCACGGACACGGCGAGCATCAGCGAGGCGTTGGTCAAGCTTGAGGACGACGGAGTCGTCTTGCCCGGGGCCCTCCGAAGCGGCAGCTACTACAACTCTGTCGGGCACTCCGATTCTGTCTACCGGGTATTTCGAGCGCTTGAGGCGCAGCCCTCCGGAGTCCCTCGCTTTCCACAGATCGTCGTCGACGAATACCAGGACTTCAATCTCCTAGAAGTTTCGCTCATCAAGTTGCTGGCGACAGCCAACCCGACGCTCATCGTCGGCGATGACGACCAGGCCCTCTACGGGTTCAAACATGCATCGGCCTTGTTCATACGCGACCTATCGGTCGATCCGGCATACACCCGGTTCGATCTGCCATTTTGCTCGCGCTGCACCCCTGTCCTGATCAAGGCAGTTCATCGCGTCGTCGAACGAGCACAGGCGGCCGGACTGTTACAGGGAAGAATCACCAAGCGTTACGAGTGCTTCCTCCCCGACAAGCGAGACGAGGGCAATCTCTATCCGACGATCGTGCACGCCAGATGCACCGTACAGAACAACCGCTGTCCCTTCATCGGGAAGTACGTTGAGCAGCGCATCCGGGCGCTGCCGCCTGATGAGGTAGCCGAATCCAGAGCCAAGGGTTACCCGAGCGTGCTGGTTATCGGTCCCAAGGAGTTCGCGAGGCCGACCTACCGTTACCTCAGTGAGCATCTTCCCAGCGTCGAGTACCGAATCGGGTCATCGATGACTGTTGCGCCGCTCGATGGTTTCCGAAGACTCATGCGCAACCGGGCCTCCCGACTTGGTTGGCGGCTCCTGCTAGAACTCGACTCGCCGCCCGGCTGGGAGGAGTGGGTCCGGGATGCCCTGATCGAAGGCGCTGAGATAGCCGATCTGCTTGATGCGGACTACAAGACCACCAAACTCGAGATCGTTGAGATACTCATGCGGATTGCCGGCGGCGAAGCCGTTGGCGACGACGACTTACGACTGGTGGAAGCTGCAACGGATCTCAGTTCGTCGGCGCTTCACGAGGCACTGGGGAGATCAGTGGACGACCCAGACGAGGACGAGGACGAGCACGCATCCGCTGAGCAGCTCGGCGATGACGCTCAAGCGGGACCGACGGTTCTTGTCACCTCCCTCCTGGGTGCCAAGGGCCTTCAGGCCGGTCATGTCTTCGTCGTAGGTGTAACGGACTTGCACTTTCCTCGTAGTAACGCTCATCCGACTGACGACGAGGTATGCCAGCTGATTGTCGCCCTGACTCGGGCGCGGAAGAGCTGCACGCTCGTCTCGGTTGGGCGGTTCGGCAATGAGCTGCTCGCACCGTCCGTGTTCACAAGCTGGTTGGCGCCGCTGATCACACCCGTACGAGTTGACAGCAGCTCCTTCCGATAGTTCGAGCTGCGCAAAGAGTCAGGACGACAAAAATGCCGCCAGCCCTGTCATCGCCGGTTCACTCGTCCGATCCGACCCGAAGTGCTCGTCAAGGCGGGCCAGCACGGTGCTCAACGCGCCTCCAACGTCTTCGTTCTCGTTCTCGTAGGGCTCCAGGAGCGTCGGATCGTCATCGGTGGCCTTGAGGATCGTGGAAAGTAGTTCGCGAAACGAGGACTCTGCTCGCTCCGTGAACGCGTAGATCAGCCGAAGACTCGAAGTAGGCAAGGCCACCAAGCTGACATGGGCGACGTCGAGCGTGTCTCGTAGCGCCATCGCTGGCAGGAAATCCCGTTCGATAGTTCGTTCGTCGTAACCGAACCTCGAGAGTCCGTGCCGTACGGCGTCTCGTGGTTGCTCATCAGGTTGAGTCGGCGGGAACAGGACCACCAGCACCTTGGACAGATTCAGGACGATCTCGGCCAGGAACTCCCAGGAGGAGTGCCCAGCTCGCTCGAGCCGCGTGGCCACATGAAAGTAGTGAAGAGCGCGAAGCAGTCGCCGGTTCTGTGGGTTCGCGACGAGATTCAGCCGCTGCCAGCTCAGCGCGAACCAGTCCTGGAGCCGTTCAGTGGTAGTGACATCGAAGGCGCTGGCCGTAGCCTGAAGCTCCCAACAGAACGCGACCCCGTTCAGCTCGCCCTCCGTCATCTGGATCACGGGCGGATCATGAAATCCGACGTTCAACAGAATCGGCAGGATGTAGTGAACGGTGGCAATGAGCCCATCGGCCTCTGCGGCCGTGGCCGACCGGAAGCGGAAGGTCAGCACGTTTCCATCGAGTTCGGCGGTCTGCGGTCCGGCGTCAATCTTGAGGCACAGTTTTTCGGGAAGCTCAACCGACTCGACCTCAGATCGGCCGACGTTCGCATCCCACGTGATTCTGGCCTTGTTCCCCTGCTGGATGGTCCGCCCTCTGACTGCAGCTCCCCCGAAAGCGAGGCTTGGGGCAAAAGTGAGGCGCACAAGTACATCTGCCGGGAAGGTAACTCTGCTGTCCACCGCCAACCTTCTTGGGCGGACTTGGTAAGCGTGCACCCCGAAGACGGTACTGCGAGGTTCCTGACGAGGATGCTGTGAGAACCCTCACGACTGACTCGCTGGCTGGACCCGAAGCCGGATCACATCGTGAGGTCGCACTTGCCGTTGCCTCGGGTGCTGCGGATGGCCTCGGCCTGCGAGCAGCCGCTGCGGTTCTCGCACTCGATTTCGTCCCGCTCGTCTGGGCCGCAAACCTCGCCGACGTCGGAAGCAATCAGGCGCTTCGAAGACCAGGCTCGTTGACGGGTAGGGCGGACGAGGACGGCGATCCCCAGGCCCGCCATTGGCCCTGTAGGCCGCGGACCCGAGCACGCCGGCAATCGCCAGCTCCTCGGCGCCCGATGGCCCGCCGCCCCGGACGAGGGAAAGCAGCTCGGCGGCGGTCGCCAGCGCGACGAGGGCGAGCTCGACGGCCGGGTGCTGCGAAGGCGGAGGGCAGAGGCGAGCCCGTGCCCGTACCATCGACGCCGAGCCGCCCTCCCACGGCCATGCCGGCGACCCCGGCGAGGACGGGAGACCAAGCGCGGACCCTGACCGTTACGAGAAGAAAGCCCGGTGCTGGCGCGGCCACCCCGAGCCGACTCACTTCTTGCTCGAGTCCCGGATCTGGCAGCACAGTCTTGCTGCATCCCCTCCTACCAGCTCGTGCCCGAGACCAGCCTCGCCTGAGATCGTTGCAGATAAAAAACCTAGTAGATTTATTGTATGTCCAAGCCCCCGAAGACTTCCCTGGACCGGAGGAGGGGTGTAGTCATCGGCGAAAGAATCAAGGCGTGGCGAACTGCGACGTTGGTAGACGGGCGACCCCTCCCCCAGACGAAGCTTGCCGCCAGAGCCAGCGTCGACCCGACGACGATCCCCTATCTCGAACAGGGAAAGTCTGCCGACCCGGGCTTCTGTCTTGTCGCCAGGATCGCCAAGGCCCTGGGACAGTCGCTGGATGCGTTAGCGGACGAAGTGCTGGAAACCTCGTGAATCCATTCGGCTTCATCGGCGAACGGGTCCGCGGCGTCCACTACGTCGACCGTGTCTTCGACGCATACGTCGACATCAACTGGTACGAGGTCGACCGGAGGTCCCGGCTCGGAACTCCGATCGTGTTGGACCGCGTCGTTCTCGGGTGTCTCTCGGGCCTGCCATTTGACCATCCGGTTGGACTCGAGGCCCTCGGCCTCGACGTGATTGCCGTCCTTCGCTCCCTCCCGCCAGGCGTCGTGGAGTTCACGTCTCGTGGAGTTGTTCGCGAATGGACTCCTGCCATTTCGCTCAACGGCGCGATTGCGGAGGCCGCATCTCTCAAGGCGGGGATTACCCAGGTAGGAATACTGTCCGCGTTTGCACCTCGCGGCGTGGTGGTGAAGTCAGCCGGCCACCCCCGCTCGCAGTCGCTCCGCTATGCCCAGGAGCTCGGTATCGGCGTCGCCACTCAGACGCGTTCCAACGAGAAGCCCTCGGTTGTGCTCGCACCAGCGAAGAGGCCGGTGAGGATCGGTACCGTCTACTGGAGGCTGTTAGAAGCGATCTTCGAGCACGCAATCGGCTCGGGGGTGGTGTGCACGGGCCGGACGTCGACCTAAAGGGCGTCGATCCAGTGTTGAACGCTCCCCGGGGCGTCGAAGTCGACGCCAGTTATGCGGCGCAGGAGTTTGAGCTCGTCAAGCTGCCTTCGGCAGATGGCCTTCCATGCGTCTGCTCGAGGGGACTCGCTCCGGATCACGGCCTGGGCGATGCCGTACCAGCCACAGACGCTGTGCCCTCGAGACTCGCTCTGCCACGACGAGTCCACGAATCGGCCGAGATCGCGGCCAGCGCAGACGGGACATGTGCATCCAAGCATGCCCTGGTGGTTGCGAGCGTGCTCGAACTTCGATCCACGGAAGAAGGCGCCACCGGGCGTCCAGAGCGTCGACGGAGACGGATCCGCCGCGGCCGAGCCTCGTCTCGCCATGAAGGAGGGCAAGCAGTGCCGCGTTGCCGTGCCAACGCCAATACCGGCGCAGAGTGCTCCGACGGATATCGCACCTATGGCGCTCAAGTCGACCCTCAGCATGAAAATGTCCGGGACGGAGGTCACTACGTCGACGAGCCCTTCGACGGCGTTACGCGAGTTCAAGACGTCGTACCGGCCGCAGAGGACAAGCGCGACGGGGAACCCAGCGCTCCGTGCTTGCGTGACCAACTTTTTACGGTCCGTCATCGACGTCAACCACGACGAGCCGATCGGCAGCACGATAAAGGCAGGCGCCTGATGAGTCGCGGCGGCGGCGTCCCGGCAGAACTCGGCACCCTCGCTGATGACGGCAGCGAGGATTTGCGGATCTCCGCTCGTGACGAAGCCGGAGTCGCTCAGGTAAGCGTGAACCTTCAGCTGCTCCTGGATCGTTACCGACTCTCGCTGTCCGCCGAGGGTCTGGACGACGACGTTCGCCGGACCTTCCCGCTTCTCGTACAACGCAGGGTCAAGAAGAGCCGGCCCGGAGTATCCCTGCTCGCGGGCTCCGGCCAGCAGGGCTCGATCTCGCTGTGTGAAGATGATGCCGTCTGCGCGCCCAGCCAGATCGACGCAGTTCAACGGTTCACAGTTCCGACTCGCGTAGACGAAGAGCTGATCGGTGAGTGTTCCGAGACCAGTCGACAGAAGCGTGTCAGTGGACATTCAAAATTCAGGCTATCGACCAGGCAGCTCGAGCTGGTGGATGCTTACCCGGCAGACGTACGGGTTTTCCCGGGCGTGCTTCAGGAGGACCGCGCTTTCGTAAAGGCAGGAGTGGGAGCACCGGGGGCCGTGTTCGGCACCGCCCGAAGATTCTCAGGGTGGCGGAGGTCGACGTGCACCACGGAGAACGGCTCGCCGCCATTTAGGAGGCGTAGGACGTCGGAGACCACGAGGGTCGCTGCAAAGGCGCCCACAAACGCGGCGCCGATGTTGACCCCGGCGATGGCGAGAATGCCGCACCGCACCGCTTCATCGCTTGCTCCACCCTCAACCTGGCATGCAATCTCGGCCTCATAGGCGTCCGGCAGCGGAGTTCGCCGAGGGCGGGCAGGTGGGAACGCCGCCGCCGGATCCTGCGGAGAAGGGAACGTGTTCACCACGATGTCGAGGTACTCGACGGCGCCGGTGCCAAGCCCGCCGTCGACGACCCAGGGCAAGCGATCGTCGCCGAGCAGCAGTCGGGGCTGGCGACTATCGAACCCGGCCAAGGCGATCGTGGGCTCGGACCGCCGGATATCGGGGTGGAAGTTTTCGTCGAACGCGCGCTCCACTATTACCGTGTGGAACCCCAGCGCTTCGAGTGCATTGGCGACAACGCGGGTCTTGCGGCGGTCGACATCGTCCGGCCGGACGAGCAACTGGGTGGCGAGGTTGCCCTCGACGACTCCGTCGTAGTCGACCAGGCCGAGGCTGACATCACCGGGACAGGCGTACGGGAGCATGCCGAGCACCCAGCCGTACGCCTGGCCGAGGTGTCCGAGACCGAGCAGCCACAGGCTGGCCGGGAGGTAGAGCAGTTCGCTGCCGATCGCGCGGGGATCGCACCAGTGGAGGTCGGGTCGCCAGAGCGACACCCCGACGTCGCGGCGACCGGGGACTGGGTCGCCGAGTTCGTGCTGGAAGGCTTCCGAGAGGCCCAAGGCCCCGGCGGCGATCCCCGCCGGTTCGGTGCCCCCTCCCTCAAGAAGCGCATCGCGGCTCTCGACCACGCCACCGACCCAGCCGCGGTGGGTCACGTAGAGGAGGGGGGCACCCACCGGGTCAGCTGGACGGGCGATGGCGAGAGTGGGTCGGGCGGAATCGAGGTGGTCGACGATTTGGCCGCCGAAGCGCACGACGGCCTCCGAAAGCGTCAGTCCTGCCGCCCACGAGACGTCGAGGCGCGGAGTGCCGTCCAGGTGCACGAGCACGCCGCCGAGGAAGGCGCGATGCCCGGCGTTGATGACGGTGAGGAGCGCCGCCTGCGCCGCGAGGTCGCCGCCGATCTCCCTCCCCACCGCCACCTGCAGGACCCGCGACTCCAGGAAGGAGCGCGCCTCCTCCGGGGTCCGGGCCTTGCCGGAGTCCATCAACAGCTTCACCGTGCGATGCAGGGTGTCCGCAGTCACGTCCCAGTTCATACGAACCTTCGCACGAAGAGCTGCGTCGCAGCGTCACGGCCGGTCCACGTCGTCCACTCGCGGCCGTCGTAGAGGTGGACGCCAACCTGGCTCGGGACGGTCGGCTGCTGAGCGAAGTGGGGCACGATCAGGGCGACGTGCCCCTTCCGGGCGACCATCGGGCTGCCCTTGTCGATGTCGCTCTGGTGCACCCAGCCACCGGGATGGGTGTGCACATCACCGACGACGGTGAGGCCGTCGGACCGGCAGAGCGCCCACAGCTCGCCGTAGGCGAGGCCGTGGAAGTGGATTCCGCCGACCAGGCAATTGGGGTCGAGCTCGTCGTAGTAGATGACCCGGGTCACCCGCCTGGGGTCGCCAGGCCGGTTCGCCAGCAGGAAAGCCCCGGACTCGATCTCGCCGTGCCCTCGGTCGCGCAGCTCGATGAGCATGGCCTCCCAGTCGGAGCGCCGCATGCGCAGGAGCGCACTGCGCCCTCTAAATCCCCAGATACGCATCGTCGTGGAAGATCCGGTGAAGGTTGTCGAGGATGAAGGTGAGGTCCCGGCTCGGATGCCAGGCCAGATGGGGTGCCCCCTGCAGCCAGTTCGCGTGCGTCTGAAGGGCGAGCCGGTCCCACGGGGCGTACATGGCGTTGGGTGCGCCCACCCACCCATCCGTCCGGAAGATCAGCCCGACTTCGGCTCCCTTCGGGCGCAAGTGGGGGGCGAGAGGCGCGTTGGCCTCCACGTCCCAGATGCACCCGGTCGGGGTGGTGTTGGGGTAGCCGTTCAGCTCGAACCGGATGGCGAACTCCGCCGGTGCCCCCGCCCGGGGAGCGGCCGACACCATGACGATGGCGATCGGCCACTCCACCGAGACGAGCCGCCACCGGCCCCCCTCGACCCCGGCCAGGAAGCGGCCAGAATCGAGGTGGGCGCGGAGAGCGCGTTCATCGGGGGCAACTACCACGTCGGTCATCCGCCGAAGCTGTCGCGGGGCAGCAGGTTGAGGGTGACCTCGCAGGGTCCGCCCGCTGTGAGCAGCGAGCCGACGTGGACTCCGTCGCCGAGGTAGTGGTCGGCGCCTGGGAGGGCTAGGACGTGCTTGGCCTTCTGCTCCGGGGAGAGGTTGGCGGCCTTGTCGCCGGACGCCCAGTGGTACACCGTCTTGATGGTGGTGCCCGGCCCATACTCGTGCGTGAAATCGACGGCGTTGAACTGGACGACGACCTTGACCCGGCGACACCGGCCCCGGTGAACGTGGTGGCGATGGTGGAGCCCAGCCTCCTCGAAGGTCAGATCGAGGTCGATCTCCTGGTCGATCTCCTCGATCCAGACCCCGTGGTCGGGCTCAGTCTCGAGGAGGAGGGTGCGAACCTTGGCCGTCGCCTCCACCACGACAACCTGGGGATCCTCACCCTCCTCGGTGTGCTGGAACAGCTCCATTTCTCGACTCCTCTCGGCGCGGCATCCCACCAACCCCGGGCTGGAATCGGTACCATGGTGATGCACCCTTCAAGTATACCCGTACAACTTTACCTCAGAGGTAAATGACTTGGTCCAACAGGACGATGGACGTCACCTTCGGCAGCGCAGCGCTCGCGGCCTTGTGTAACTCGGAGCGTCGCCTCGCCGATCGCTGGGGAGCAGACACCGGGCGAATGGTCGGGCGTCGCCTGTACGAACTGGGCTCGGCCGATCCGCACAATCTCGACCGGCTGCCGCGGGCCTCGGTGAGCGTCGATGGCCACGGCGAGACCATTGTCGACTTCGAGGGCGAGGTCATCGTCCGGGGGCGCCTCAGCACGGACGGGTCGCGCAGGGATTGCATCGTGATCACCAGCCTCGAAGTTCAGGGAAGTACGCAGCGATGACCACGGTCGAAAAACACCCGTTCCGCCCCGACTATGCCATCCCACCAGGGGACACGCTGCGGGACCGGCTGGCGGAGATGAATCTGTCCCAGGCTGAGCTGGCCGCACGAGCAGGCCTGTCCACGAAGCACGTGAACCAGATCATGCAGGGCATCGCGCCGATAACCTTGGAGACGGCCATCGCGCTCGACCGGATCACCGGGGTTCCTGCGAGCATCTGGAACCGGCGCGAAGCGGATTATCGGGAGGCCTTGCTGCGCTCCAAGCCACGGGTGCTCTCCGAAGACGACCGGGCATGGCTCGACACCTTGCCCACGAAGGAGTTGAAAAAGCGCGGGTGCCTGCCGGATGAGAAGGACCCGGGCCGGTTGTTCGATGCGGTGTTGTCGTTCTTTGGGGTCGCTGACAGGGCTGCACACGAGCGGGTGTGGAGGGTGCCGGTGGCTTCCTTTCGACGGTCGGCGGCGTACAAGAGCGCCCCGGGTTCCGTTGTCTCGTGGCTCCGGATCGCGCAGCTTGAGGCACAGGACAGTAAGGTTGCGCCGTACTCGGCATCGGCATTTCGCAAGGTCCTGCGGGAGATTCGCTCTCTTACTGCGGACGGGGACCCGAACGACATCGTCGACTTGTGCGCGACCGCTGGTGTCGTCGTCGTTTTCGTGTCCGAGGTCAAGGGGTGTCGTATCAGCGGCGCGGCCTGGTGGACGAGTCCAAGCCGGGCGGTCATTGCCTTGAGTGACAGATACAAGAAAGACGACCGATTCTGGTTCTCGTTCTTTCACGAAGCAGCGCACATCCTCTTGCACTCCAAGAAAGAAACCTTCGTCGACGACGACAGCGACGACGATGTCATCGAGGAAGAGGCGAACACCTTTGCGGCGGACTTTCTCGTGCCACCGGACTACAAACCCCGCCTCTATCGGCTGACCAATGACTCCGAAGCCGTAGCGTTTGCCCAGGACATCGGCGTCGCGCCGGGCATCGTCGTCGGTCGGCTCCAACACGACGAGAAATGGGGCTGGGAGAAGGGCAACAAGCTGAAGCGCGGGCTACGGATTGTCGACGACGAGGACTGAATCTGCCGCCGCTCTGTCGCCGCGGCTTAGCTCAGACCGCCGGCGCGTGGCCGTACTAGCCGAGCAGAGGCGCTTGATTGACCTCGCGCCGCAGAGAGGCACCGTCACCTCAGCTTTTCCGCCCGGATTCCTCTTGACCGCGGTCGTCGTGCTTGCCGCCGGTTGGTCGGCTGGGAGCCTCTTTGGACCGGCTATGGACGCGGATGCGAGCACGGAACAGGACATCTTCGCGACATGATCGGCGCGGCTGTCGAGCGCATCACCTCTCCAAGGTGAGGGTTGACCGCCAGATCGCCGATTGCGCCGCGACTGGTCGGACCCCAAATGCTCGCTCGCCGCGTCGCCCCTTCCGCCCATCGCCCGAAGACGGCGATCTGGTCGTTGGGCGCGAGCTGGTGTGAGCGTCGCTCAGCTCGACTGCCGCGATAGGTGAACAGGAAGCTGCACACCTTTCTGATCGGTCGTGGTGCATGGTGAAGCGGTGAGGATCGCGGTAGTGGGGGCAAACGGGTTCGTTGGGTGAGAGCTCACGGCTGCGCTCGTCGAGGCGCAGTACGACGTCATCGCGCTCGGGCGTCGTGGTCCAGAAATCGACGGCGCTGAAGGACGTTCGGTCGACGTGGCCGACGAAGCGGCCCTACGGGCTGCGTTAGCTGGTTGCGAGATCGCGTTCTATCTCGTGCACTCGCTCAGCAGCGAAGACTTTCGCGCTCGTGATCAGCAGCTGGCGGCGGGCTTCGGGAGAGCTGCTTCAGCTGCGGGTCTTCGACGCATCATCTACCTCGGTGGGCTTGGGCATGACCCAGAGTCTGAGCATCTCGTGAGCCGCCAGGAAGTCGGCACCGCACTCGCGTCTGGCGATGTTCCCGTTGTCGAGCTCCGAGCAGCGGTCGTCCTCGGGGCTGGCAGCATCTCGTTCGAGATGCTGCGGTACCTCACCGAGCGGCTTCCGTTCATGGTCTGCCCACGCTGGGTTCGCACCGCGATCCAGCCAATCGCCTCGGCCGACATGATCCGTTACCTGATCGGCGCGATCGACGTCGAGCCCGGCGTGTACGAGGTCGGCGGCGCCGACGTCACGTCGTATCGCGAGATGATCGCGGCGTATGCGACGGCGCGTGGTCTGCGTCGGCGACGCATCGTCGATGTGCCGTACCTGACGCCTCGACTGTCGTCGTACTGGCTGGATCTCGTCACCCCGGTCGATCGCCGCGTCAGCCACGCGCTCATCGAGAGTCTCGTGACCGAGGTCGTCGTCGAAGACCACAGGCGAACCGACGCGGCATTCGGTATCGAGCCGATGGGTCTTGCCGATGCGCTGCTCGCGGCCCTTGATGACCAGGCGCTCGAACTCGATCACGACCTGCTCAGTCGCAACAGCGGGCTACGAGACGGCGTTTACACGCTGCGGGTCGTCGCCCCACTTTCGAGCTCCACGCCGACGCGTCTCGACGCCGATCTCGAACGGATCGGCGGAAGCTACAGCTGGTACGGCCTGACGCTCGCGTGGAACGTGCGTGCGCTGATCGGTCGTGTCGTCGGCGAGTACTGGAAGCTCAGCGCCCCACAGGAGATAGTCCAAGGCGCGGAGGTTGACTGGTGGCTCGTCGTTCGACGTGAACCCGGGGCTCTCGTGTTGCGCGCGATCCGCTGGTTTCCCGGAGAAGCATGGCTCGGCTATGGATGCACTGACGAGGAGCTCGTTCAAGTTGGCTCACTCCGCCCAAAGGGAGTCCCGGGGTTCCTCTACTGGAAGTTGCTCCAACCGGTGCATCGACGGGTCTTCCGGGCGCTTGCCCGACACAGGGTTACGCGCGCCTCATAAAGAAGAACCCGACTGTTGCGAACAGACCGGCGCACCGAATGAGATCTGCAAGCGGGGAACGGCCGAGAAAGAACGAGGTTACGCGAACACCTCGACAGAGCGCCCCTTCCCGAGGGCTCGTCGCGGGTGGTTGGTCATTTCGCTGGAAGGTGAGGTGTCCTGGGGTAGCTCATCGTTAGTACCGGGAGCGCAAGTACGTTCCGGTGCCTGCTCGAGAAGTGGCTACTTTTTCTCGGAGGGCTTCTGACCCTTGGAAACCTCGCTGACGAGGCGCTCGTTCACCGGTCGGTCCTTCGGTGTCGGATATACACGCGACACCTCTGGTTTCGGCTTTGGAGAAGACTCAGAGTTGGCTTTAGCCATCGCGGTCAGCTTACACGTGGGGTGCCAGGACGCCCGCGCCGAGCAGAATTGCCCCAGCTCCGAGCAACAGGAGCTGCGAGCGGACCAGCCGGCTTCTCAGCTTCTGAACGCCGATGTCCTCGTTCTCCTGATACGCGAATCTGGCCGCCGCAATTAGGTCGTACAGCATCACATTGGTCGCGGCGGCAGAGTACTCATCGACAAGAGTCGCCGGATCGACAGTTGTCTTGATGGGACGCTTCGGCCACAGCGCCCAGGCTCCCGCAACGATGTCAACCGCGAGCACGGCGACGGCTGCAACGAGCAGAAAGAACTTTGCGTGGTGCGGGCCGCTGCTGGGGAACTGGCTCCCGGCGAACCCGAGCACCACACCATTCGCTGTCAGCACGATCGCGATGATGCGCTGGAGGTCGTCGAGCTCGGTCCGCTGAAGCACGAGACGCTCTTTGACCTCGGCATAGATGCGGTCGAGATGAGGCGATGGGGGATAGCCAGGATCATCCACAACGCCGTCATCACCGACGCCGTCTTCGGGCCGCAACTCTGCCCCTTGGGTCACAAGTTCGGTAGGTTAGGCGACTGGTAGCCCGTGGTTGCACATCGGTCTCGCGGTGCATGTGGTGCAAAATCCTGTGGTGCGCGCACCACGAAAAACGCACACGCCACGGTCAATAGGGGTAAGTCACGGTCACCTATGGTAAGTTGAAAATGCCGATCGTGCGGCCTGTATTCATAAAGATGCAGGTAGTAGAAGTGGGTGCTTTGTTTTTGCCAAGTTCAGGGGCAGGTGAAGGTCAGGCAGATACGAGCAGCTCAACGGCCAATTCTGGCGACCGACCCTCGTTTAACTCTTATGAGGGTCGCCACGGCGGCCCGACACGAATCTGCAGGTCAGACGCTCGTCCCTTGAGAGGACGCATCGCATGCCCTCTCGGAGGCAGTGACCCTCACTCGGGTCGAATAGTGGTCACGGTCATAAGTGCAGTGCGCACGACCGCCGTTATTCGTGGGATGTAGTCCTCACA